>Ga0189289_10015_pt1 | contig 319574 bp, 298 predicted proteins | sample UW106minimetaG_FD_130313 | JGI IMG/M metagenome (GOLD analysis project Ga0189289, IMG submission 130313) | Marine microbial communities from the Costa Rica Dome - UW106 mini metaG | ecosystem: Environmental > Aquatic > Marine > Oceanic > Photic zone | place: Costa Rica: the Eastern Pacific... | reverse complement strand
CCAGAGTTTTATGATCCAGTTTACGACCGTCAGTATGGCGCATGAGTAGGCAACTCCGATAAGGTCGGTTGAACAATGCCTACATTATAAATGATGTCCGCTTACTTTTGTACTTCTTAGTAACAAAAAATGCAGGCTGATCAGAGTTGTATGGCAGCTTGTATGACGAACCTGATTAATATGCATAACCATCTGATTGTTATGAAAAGTTAGATTCCCTTCACCCGCTCCACTTCATTGCCGCTCGACTGTATCTCTAGTGTAGTTTGAGTCGGGGTTGCATGGCACGGCTGATTTTATCCATCAGCCAGATAATCCCGGTGCGGAACATGCCGTGCAGGGCTACCTGATGCATCCGGTAGAGGGACAGGTAGAACATGCGGGCCACCTTGCCCTCGATGTACATGCTGCGGCCGGACAGGTTGCCCATCAGATTGCCGACGGTGGTGTAGCGGCTGAAATTGATCAGCGAACCGTGGTCGTTGTAGACGAAGGGCACCGCCTCGCCATTGTCCAGGCGGTTGCAGAGGGTCTTGAACAGGGTGTCTGCCTGCTGGTGCGCAGCCTGGGCCCGTGGGGGAACCGGCAGGTCGGAATCCGGTTGCGGACAGGCAGCGCAGTCGCCGAAGGCGAAGATATTGGCATCCTGGGTGGTTTGCAGGGTCTGTTCCACCACCAGTTGATTGCTCCGGTTCACCTCCAGACCTTCCAGCTCGGCCAGGAAGGCCGGGGCCTTGATGCCCGCTGCCCAGATGGTCATTTCCGAGGGTAATTCGGTGCCGTCTTTCATCACGACCGTACTGGGCCGTACCTCACTCACCGGCTGGCCGGTCAGTACTTTCACCCGCTGGTGTTCCAGCTCCCTGGTGGCCGCCGCAGACAGCCGGCCAGGCAGGGCGGGAAGAATGCGGTCAGCGGCCTCGATCACGGAAATGGAAACGTCCGAGGGCTGAAGGTGGTTCATGCCGTACACCGGCAGCTCGCGGGACGCCAGTCGCAATTCTGCTGCCAGTTCCACACCGGTGGCACCCGCGCCGATGATGCTGATATTCAGGGTATGCTCAGCCCCCTGCAACGCCTCGTGATTCTTGCGCAGAAAGGCGTTGAGCATCAGGTTGTGGAAGCGCCGGGCCTGTTTGAGGCTGTCCAGGAACAGGCAGTTGTCCTGGGCGCCGGGCGTGCCAAAGTCGTTGGCGGTGCTGCCCACGGCAATCACCAGTGTGTCGTAGGGGATATGGCGTTCGGGAACGACCTCTGTACCGTCGACATCGTGGAACGGGGCTATGACCACTTTCTTGCTATCGCGGTCCAGTCCGCTCATGCGGCCGAGCTGGAATTCGTAATGGTGTTTGCGGGCATGGGCGCGGTAGTTGATCTCGTTCGCGCTGGCATCCAGGGAACCGGAGGCAACTTCGTGCAGCAGGGGTTTCCAGACGTGGGTCAGACCGGAATCCACCAGCGTGATTCTGGCTTTTCCCTTTCTACCCAGTTTGTTCCCGAGGCTGGTAACAAGTTCGAGACCGCCGGCGCCACCGCCGACCACAACAATGTGATGAAGGTTATCCATACCAATCAGACCTGTAAGTGAAGAGAGCCAAGGACTCTTCAGGCGAGAATGCTTGGCTGTCCTCACTCGGAACCAGACGAGAAGCCGGAATTCGATCGGGAAACAGGGCGGGGCCTGAGCCGGGCAATAATGTTAACGCGCCCGGACCTGTGGGTACAATTCTACGGAAGTGCTGTTTCCTTCCGGCCTGGCGCTCGCGAACCTGTGGATGGCGCGCTCGCCGCAGCTGCAGAAGGAACAGCGGGTCTAATGCTGGGTGCGATACCCGTCCAGGATGGCGGCCATATCGTCACCAAGGTCTTTCATGGCTTGCGGATCCAGATTGCGTTCACCCATGGACCTCAGGCCCATGATCTGCGCCTGCAGGAGCCGGGCAAGTCGACGGCTGTCTACGGATTGCGCCAGCTCCCCTTTCACCCGAGCCTGCTCTACCAGGTCTGCAAGAGATCCCTCGATCGCAGCAAGAATGCTGTTGGCCTGGTCCGCCAGGGCCGAATGCGTATTGCTGGATTCCAGCAGTGTTTTCACGATCATGCAGGCTCGTGAAGGTGCCGCGCTTCCGTCGCCGCAACCGCAGGCGATGCCGCGCAGATAGTCCTGAAGGCCGTCAACAATGGAATCAAAACCCTTGAGGTGAACGGCCAACTCCCGGCCGCCCTGTTCCGCATAGGCGGCCAGTGCTTCTGAAAACAGACCGTCCTTGCTGCCAAACGTGGCGTAGATGCTGCCCGGCCGCATATCGAGGGCCTGCTCGATCTGCTTCATGGAGCTGCCGTGATAGCCCTTCTCCCAAAACAGACCAACGGCCTTTTCCAGAGCGGTTTTTCGGTCATAGCGTGCGTGTCTGGCCATAACAACAATTCACCATCGTAGTGATTTGAATGACCACTCAATTATATCTTGAATGACCGCTCAATAACAGTTAGCCTGAAGTGGTAATTGAGCAATCATTCAATAAAGGAGTTGGCAATGACAGATTTCCCCCTTCACGACAAAGACACGGCACCGGAGAAATCCAGACCATTGCTGGACAACTCGCTCAAGGCGTTCGGCATGATTCCTGGCCTGCATGCGGTCATGGCGGAGGCGCCGGGCATCCTTGAGGGTTACCAGCAACTGCATCAACTGGTGCTGGATAGCAGCTTTGATAATGATGAAAAGACTGTCGTCTGGCAGACCATCAACGTGGAAAACGCCTGTCATTACTGCGTTCCGGCCCATACCGGGATTGCCAAAATGATGGATGTGTCTGACGACATTACCAATGCACTGCGGGACGAAACGCCGCTGCCGAGCGACAAGCTCGAGGCGCTGAGAACCTTCACTCTCGCAGTCATGCGCAAACACGGCAATGTCAGCAAAGAGGATCTGGACGCGTTTTATAAAGCGGGCTACCAGCACCGCCAGGTACTGGAAGTGATTCTGGTGTTGTCCCAGAAAGTCATGAGTAACTACGTCAACCACATTGCGGAGACGCCCGTTGATGAGCCGTTCAAGAAGTTTGAATGGCAGAATAAGCAATAATCCGGGCTTCGCGGCAACGGGACGGGTCAGCCCGCGTCCGTTGCCAGTATGTTCGCCTGTCTTGATCGTTTTTTGGTCTCGAGCCGCTTGTCGACGCACCGGGTGTCGTCCTCGAGAATAACGACGCATTCCAGGCACTGAATGCATTCGTCGTAATCGATCCGGCCATCCTTGCGAATGGCATTGATACCGCACTCATTCTTGCAGTGCTGGCAGGGGTTGCCACAGAGCTCAACCCGGTCCAGCCAGCTGAACAAGCGTAACCGGCCGAGCGCCGCGAGGCCGGCGCCCAGCGGGCACAGGTAGCGGCAGTAGAATTTGTGGATGAACATGCCGATCACAAGCAGGCCGACGGCGTAGAGAACGAAGGGCCAGGAGCGAACGAAAAACAGGGTTATGCTGGTTTTGAATGGTTCCACCTCCGCCATTTTTTCGGCGACGGTCAGGGAGTAGAAAGCGGTGCCCACCAGAGCCAGCAGGATCGGATATTTGAGCAGAATCAGTCGCCGGTGCCAGTGCTCGGGCACCTTGATCTGGCGGAATTTCAGTTTTTCGCCAAGCCAGGCGGCCATTTCCTGCAGGGCGCCAAACGGGCAGAGCCAGCCACAAAACAGGCCCCGGCCCCAGATGAACAGGGTCACGAAGGTGTAGATCCAGAGTATGAAGATGATCGGATCCAGCAGGAACACATTGAGAGAGAAACCGTCCCAGATCGCCAGGAACAGGGTGTAGATGTTAACCACCGAAAGCTGGCCCTGGGCGTAGAAGCCAATGAAAAACAAAGTGAAAAACAGGAATCCCCAGCGGAACCGGTGTACCAGCTTCGGGTTGCGGCTCAGGGTTTTCTGGCGGGCGAAGAACACGGTCAGAACGGTCAGGCCGATTACCAGCAGTGAAATCTGCCACCAACGTTCTTTCCAAAGGCCGATCCAGACCGGTTGACGGGTGTCCTCCGGGTTGGGAGCAACCTCGACGGTTTCGAACAGTTCTTCGTTGAACCGAACCGGGATATTCAGGGATGTGCGGTCCACCATCAGGTGATTGCGGGCCAGTTCGACATTGAGCTTCAGATTGGCTTCCGCTCCTGGGTTAAAACCGGCGTTACCGCCCACGCGGAACAGGTTTCCGGCATCGAATGACGGGATGCCGGCCGCCCGGAAATCTAGATTCTGGTCCAGCAGGTTCAGGTCGCGCATCTCCACGGCAAGGTTGTTCTGGGTAAGGCCGACACGGTCGGGAGAACTGCCGGGGACGAACTCGCGGGAAACATGGGGAAAGGCGCCGCGGGACATGACGGCCAGAACCTGTGCGCCATCATCCAGCCGTTCCATAAGTCGCTGGTAGCCATCGTCTCCAAGCAGGTTCCGTCCCACCATGGGCGAATTGATGTAGGCGAAGAAAAGCTCGGTAAAAGGTTCGCCGTCTGCGGGTTCGATGTCCATGGGGTAGTCTGAAAGAGGCCGGCCCAGCTCGGCCTCGATGGATTCGGCAGCAATCTGCCAGTGTCCGATGTAACCGCGATCCACCAGTTGCTGCCAGGACATGGGCTGGTAGAAATCCGGTTTCGCCCGTGTGGGTGCGCTCTGGGCAAAGCCCTCGAGTTTCTTGCGGGCCACCTTGAGGGCTGAAGAGAGCACGGTGTCGTTGATGATCAGGACCGAAACCGTGGCCTTGCTGACACCGTCAAAGTGCACCACGTTGCCGTCGCTGGTTCGTCCGGAACGGCTGGAGTTGGAGGTGCTGACAATAATCTGCTCTTGTAACGAATGCCCTTCGTATTGGTCTACAAAGTCGAACAGGGGGCCTTCGCCCAGGCCATGGAGAAAAACCGGCTCGTGGTGATTCAGCACCTTGATGCCGGTGAAACGCCCTTTGCTGTCGAGGCCGATCAGCATGCTGATCGGTTTGCCGGCAAAGCCCTGTAGGCGGCTATGGTCTGCGGTTTCGTAGGCATAGCCAAGCAGTTCCTGGAGTTGATACACCGGGTACACGGGAAAATCGGGCAGCTTGTCTTCAATGACCGTTGCCGAGGGAAACAGCTCCTGAATCAGCGCCCGCTTGCTGTCTGACAGCTCGGCGTGAACCGGGGGCACTAAAAACAGACAGGCAAGAAGGAGCACGATGCGCCCTGCCATGGGGTACTCCTGTGGTTCTTTTTGTTTGAACTTCCATGCTAGAGTTTTCGGCCCCGGGCTCAATGCGACCTCGGAGCCAGCTGAATGCTACTTTGTGAGGAGAAATGCCATGACCGACGCTACCTACACGCCACCCAAAGTCTGGAAATGGGACTCTGAGAGCGGAGGTCGGTTTGCCAGTATCAATCGCCCGATCGCCGGTCCGACCCACGACAAGGCGCTACCGGTTGGCAAGCATCCGTTGCAGCTTTATTCGCTGGCGACGCCCAACGGCGTGAAAGTAACGGTGATGCTGGAGGAGCTGCTGGAGCTGGGTATCAAGGACGCCGAGTACGATGCGTGGCTCGTCAGGATTACCGAGGGCGATCAGTTTGGCAGCGGGTTTGTGGAAGTGAACCCCAACTCCAAGATCCCGGCCATGATGGACCACAGTGTCACCCCGTCCATCCGCCTGTTCGAATCCGGGTCCATCCTGCTTTACCTGGCGGAAAAATTCGGGGCGTTCCTGCCCAGTGACATCGCCGGACGCGCGGAGACCATGAACTGGCTGTTCTGGCAGATGGGCAGTGCGCCCATGCTCGGTGGCGGCTTTGGTCATTTCTACGCCTACGCGCCGGAATACTATGAGTATCCGATCAACCGTTACACCATGGAGGTCAAGCGCCAGCTGGATGTGCTCGACCGTCAGCTGGCAAACAATCGATACATCGCCGGCGACGAATACACCATCGCCGATATGGCGATCTGGCCCTGGTATGGTGCCCTGGTGAAAAACAAGGTGTACGACGCGGCCGAGTTCCTGGAAGCCCACACCTACACCAACGTCATTCGCTGGGCCGATGAGATTGCCCAGCGTCCGGCGGTCAGGCGTGGCCGCATGGTCAACCGGGCCTGGGGTGAGCCGAGCAGCCAGCTGCACGAGCGTCACGACGCCAGTGATTTCGAGACCCAAACCCAGGACAAGATTGGTGACGGTGAATGAAGGTCGCGGTTTATTGCGGCTCCCGGTCCGGAAATGATCCGCTGTACGCGGACAAGGCCCGGGAGCTGGGTGATTACTTCGGTCGCAATGGTACTGAGCTGGTGTTCGGCGGAGGCCATGTCGGTCTGATGGGCATCGTGGCCGATTCGGTATTGGCCGCCGGCGGCAGGGTTCACGGGGTGATCCCCGAGCACCTGCGAGACCGGGAACTGGCCCACTCCGGTCTGACCGAGTTGCATGTGGTTAAAAACATGCACGAGCGCAAGGCCCTGATGGCGGATCTGGCCGACGGCTTTGTCGCATTGCCGGGTGGTATTGGCACGCTGGAAGAGCTGTTCGAAGCCTGGACCTGGGGCCAGTTGGGGCTGCACCAGAAGCCTTGTGCCATCTACAACGTCAACGGGTTTTTTGACCCGTTGCTGGCGATGGCGCAAACCATGGAGCGGGCGGGTTTTCTCAAGCAGCAATATATCGACATGCTGATCCAGACCGATCAGCCCGCGACCCTTCACCGAGCCTTTGAGGGTTATCAGAGCCCCGAAGAAAAATGGTTGTGAGCGACCTCACTCCATCCGGCTGACCTTCGCCATCAGCCGGCGCCAGTCAATCGGCAGCCGGCTTTCAAGTTCCGCCAACACCGGATCTTTGGGATGCACCGACTGGAAGTGCTGTTTGCTGGCATAAACCACGGTGTTGTTACTTTTGCTTCGAAAGCCAAGAAGCACCGCAAAGTGCCTCTTGAGCCGCCGGAAGTAAGCCCCCTGGACATCCGGAGTCCGGTGGTAATTCAGCACCAGCCAGCCGTCCTCCGTGAGCACCCGGGCGCACTCATCCACAAACTGTTTCTGGGCCTGTGCAGGGCTCATCCGGTCTGCGTTGTACAGATCGGCCAGAATCATATCCGTGCTCGCCTCCGGCAGCTTTTCCAGGGCATCCCGGGCATCGGCAATGGTTACCTCAAGGCGCTCACTGCCGGGCAGATCAAAAAATTCCCGGGCAGTGTCCAGTACCGCCTGGCGCAGTTCGACGGCGTGTATCCGACACTCGGGATAAAGATGGTGAAAGGCGCCGGCCATCACGCCGCCGCCCAGGCCCAGAATGGTGACGTGGCGAGGGTTGGCAAAGACCGCCGGCAGCATCATGGCCCGGTTGTACTCATGAACTGGCAGATAGGGAAATCGGCGATCAATCTTGCTTTGCTCGAACACCGAATTGAAGGTAAGCACCCGGTGTTTGCGGTAATCGACCACCAGAATGCTGCCCAGGGCATCCCGGGTGTGGTGGATAATCTCGCCTTTGTTGAACATGCCGGCTTACCGGCCGGATTCTTCGAACAGGCGCTTTACGCTGTCGGTTTTTGCCAGCGACAGAGCGGTATTGCCGTTGCTGTCCTTCGCTTCGCGATCGGCGCCTTTTTCCAGCAGCAGGCGTACCGTTTCCGGGTGGCCGTGCTTGCTGGCCAGGATCAGCAGGGTCTCGCCCTCGCTGGTGCGCATGTTCACCGGGACGCCGGCATCAAGCATCACGCTCAGAGGTCCGGCACCGCCGTTGCAGGCCAGTTCGAAAATACCCTGGGCGAAGGCAACCGCATCCTCGTCTTTCTGGTTCGCGGGTTGTTGCGGCTTGCCGGGCTTCTGTTGGCTCATCGGGGCTCCGTGGTCAGTTCAATCGATTTTGTGTTAAAAACGTATTATCACAGAATGAGACTGTCCCAGACACAGTCAATGAGCCCAAGGCTAAAAACGACAGGAGGCAACGCCGTGAAACTGCAGGTTGAAGGCATCGAAGAAGGCCAGCCGATTCCCGAGAAATTCGCATTCGGGGTATACAGCGAAGATGACCACATGAGCTTCGGTCCCAACCGGAACCCCGAAGTTGTCTGGGACGGTGCGCCCGAGGGCACGAAAAGCTTCGTGGTGATGATGTTTGATCCGGACGTGCCCAGCGTTGCGGATGATGTAAACCAGGAAGGCAAGACGGTTTCCAGGGACATCCCGAGGGTCGATTTTTTCCACTGGCTGCTGGTGGATGTGCCTGCCGGCACCACCCGGATTCCGGAAGGCGAAGACAGCGATGGCGTGATTCCCAAGGGCAAGGAGCCGGGGCCCGGTCCCATCGGTATCCGCGGCGTGAACAATTACACCCAGTTCCTGGCGGGCAATCCCGACATGAACGGCACCTACGCCGGGTACGATGGTCCCTGTCCGCCCTGGAACGATGAGATCATCCATCACTACCACTTCGAGGTGCATGCACTGGATGTGGATACCCTTGCCCTGGATGGCGAGTTCGATGGTAACGATGTGCGCGAAGCCATGGCAGGCCACGTACTGGCCAGCGCCCGGGTGACGGGTACCTACACCCTGAATCCGGACCTGCGCTAACGGATTCAGACACCGAGCAGTGATATTCCGGTAACCCAATCGGTTACCGGATAGCCATCGTTCCCTCCCCCTGATTCCTTTCTGAACGTCACAGAAGTGTCTTGTTGTTGTCATGTCCCCGTCACCCGGTCTTGCCAAGGTGTCAGCATCCGGAATGGTTGAAAGACGGGAGGCAAGATGCGGAGCTACCGGAGCGTTTTCATTTCCGATGTGCACCTGGGCACGGCTGACTGCCAGGCCGAGTATCTGCTGGATTTCCTGAACCAGGTCCGCTGCGAAACTCTGTATCTGGTGGGCGATATCATCGACCTGATTGCGATGCAGCGACGGGTTCACTTCCCGGATTCCCATCGGGCCGTCATTCACAAACTCATTGAGCTGGCGGCCAGTGGAACGCGGGTGGTCTATGTGCCCGGTAACCACGACGATTTCCTGCGCCGGTTCTGCGGCCAGACCATTGCCGGTATTGAGCTGCGCTACAAGGCCATACACACCACCGCAGATGGTCGACGCTTCATGATCTGCCACGGCGACCAGTTTGACCAGGTGGTGCGTTGCAGCCCGCTGATGCTTCTGGTCGGTGACCGTGCCCACGGTATCCTGCTCCGCCTGAACCGCTGGTTCAACGCCTGGCGCCGGCTCAAGGGCAAGCCTTACTGGTCGCTGGCAGCCTGGGTAAAGAGCAGAATCGGCAAGGCGCGCACGTTCATCCGGCGGTTTGAACTGGCGGCGCTGACGGTCGCGGAAAAGGGCAACTACGACGGTTTTATCTGCGGCCACATCCACTCCGCCGGCTTCCTGCGCAGCGAAGATGGTCTTTACTGCAATGACGGCGATTGGGTAGAACACTGCACGGCGCTGGTGGAGCAGGAGAACGGCACACTGGAGCTGCTGCATTGGTCGGAAAACCCCAATGTTCTGGCCAGAGAGCCTGACGCCCCGCATCCGGATGTTTGCGGAGACGCCCGGCCGGTGATTGATGCCCTGCCCACAGCGTTCGTGGAGCAGGTCAACCGGCTCGTCAGCTGAGCAGAGGTGTGCGGCGACCTCGGTCGCCCACCCTGGCACTCGCTCTGGCCGATCGAGGCTTCAATATCCCTCCTTCAGGGTGGCTATTTTTCATAACGCCATCGTATCCCTTATACTCCGTGTCCCTACCAGCCCTTCATAGGCTTTATGGCTGAACATACGACATCACAGACAAGCGGTTTTGCTGGCGCTGGCCCCGGAACCGGCGCCGCCAGTCATCGCGCGCGTCGTTTCAATGCCTGGACGGTCAGCACCCTCGTGATCGCCCTGCTGGTTGCGATGCCAGTGCTGGTCATCCTTGCCCATGTGTTTTTCCCGTCCGGTGAAGTCTGGCAACACCTTGTCAGCACGGTTCTTGGAAGATACCTCAGTAACACCGTGGTACTCAGTGTCTCTGTGGCTGTAGGAACCACCCTGATTGGCACTGCCTGTGCCTGGCTGGTGGTTATGTGCCGGTTTCCCGGCAGGCGGCTGTTCGAGTGGGCCCTTCTGCTGCCGCTGGCGGTGCCAACCTACGTTATTGCCTATGCTTACACGGATTTCCTGCAGTTTGCGGGGCCACTACAAAGCGCCTTGCGCGACTGGTTCGGCTGGGAGTTTGGCGACTATTACTTTCCGGATATCCGGTCCCTGGGCGGTGCTGCCCTGCTGATTACCATGGTGCTCTACCCCTACGTGTACCTGCTTGCCCGGGCATCGTTCATGGAGCAGTCGGTAAGTGCACTTGATGTTGGCCGCACTCTCGGCCTGGGACCGTGGCGTATGTTCAAACGCATTGCTCTGCCGCTGTCCCGTCCTGCGATCATCGGCGGCGTTTCGCTGGTCCTGATGGAAACACTGAACGAGTTCGGGGCAGTCCAGTTCTTTGGCGTCGATACCTTCACCACCGGAATCTACCGGACCTGGTTTGGCCTGGGTGAGCCGGTTGCAGCGGCTCAGCTCGCAGCCTGCCTGCTGGTGTTCGTGGTTCTTGTTGTTGTTCTGGAACGCGTTTCCCGCGGTGGCAAGCAATACCATACCTCGGCACGGTATCAGGCATTGCCCGAGTATTCGCTGAATTCAGGTCAGGCTGCGCTCGCCTTTGCAGTGTGTTTCCTGCCTGTTCTCATTGGTTTTATTGTCCCTGCCCTGATTCTGCTGGAAATGGCGATTACGACCGGCGACAGCCTTTTCGGGACGCGTTTTCTGGAGTTCGCGTTCAACAGTCTGATACTCGCCTCAAGCGCGGCGCTGGTTGCCGTCACGCTTGCGGTAATGCTGAGTTACGGCGCGCGGCTGAATCCCAGCTCCTGGGTCCGGAGTGTGAACCGGATTGCGGCCATGGGCTATGCCATCCCAGGGTCTGTCATTGCCGTGGGCATCATGATTCCGCTGGCCTGGCTGGATCAGAAGCTCAATCTCTTTCTTCGTGACAACTTTGGTTTCATGGTGGGTCTGGTACTCAGTGGCAGCGCTTTTGTCCTGATCTACGCCTACACGGTGAGATTCCTGGCCGTCTCCTTCAATACGGTTGAGGCCAGTCTGGGGAAGGTTACGCCCTCAATGGACGCAGCTGCGCGAACCCTCGGTCAAACCGCCGGTGGTACCTTGCGCAAGGTTCATACGCCGATCATGCGCAGTAGCCTGCTGGCGGCCGGTATACTGGTGTTTGTGGACGTGATGAAGGAGTTGCCGGCGACCATCATACTCCGGCCGTTCAACTTCGATACCCTGGCGGTCCGTGCCTACAGCCTGGCCTCTGACGAGCGATTGGCCGAGTCGGCCATGTCCTCCCTCGCCATTGTTGTGGTCGGGATCATTCCCGTGGTCATTCTGAGCCTGGCGATGCGTCGGTCCCGCCCGGGAAGTAAAACGGGGTAGCCACGGTTTACTCGGCGAACAGAAAAACCTGCGACATATCCAGCTCAAGCGAGACAGCCTGTCCCTCTTCCGGCAGAAACACCCCGGGCACTTTTGCATGCAGGTGCATTTCCTGCCCGTCCGGCCCGTGAGCACAAATATGCAACAGACTGGTCGGGCCGAGCAGTCGGGACATCAGAACATGGCTGGTGCGGTCATCACCGGCCTGTCCTTCAAGTTGCCTGACTTTGACCGCCTCCGGACGGATCAGAATTCTAGCGCTGCTGCCGTCCTCAAAACCTTTAGCTTCCAGGTGGCCCAATGGCGTTGTCACCACGCCGTTGTGGACAACGCCGCGATGTTCGTTCACCTGCCCGAAAAAGTTGACCACGAACGGCTCGGCAGGATTGCAGTAAAGGTCTGTAGGAGTTCCCGTTTGCACGATCTCTCCGTCTCGCATCAGTGCGATCCGATCTGCCATGAACATGGCTTCCTCCGGGTCATGAGTAACCAGAAGAGTGGCCGTGTTCAGCTCTTTCAGCACATGCAGTGTATCGTCCCGAATCTGGTCGCGCAGCCGGGCGTCGAGGCTGGAGAATGGTTCGTCCAGCAGCATGACCCGTGGCGACGGAGCAAGGGCCCTGGCCAGGGCTACCCGCTGCTGCTGACCACCTGAGAGGGTATGTGGGTAAACATTGGCGGCATCGGCCATGCCCAGGCGCCCCAACAGTTCGAGTGCGCGCGTACGTTGCTGCTTTTTCGGCATGGAGCTGATGCCGAAGCAGACGTTCTCCAGCACCGTCAGATGGGGGAAGAGTGCAGATTCCTGGAATGCCAGGCCCACATTCCGCTTTTCCGGGGGTACCTGCACGCCACCGGGTGCCGAAACCAGGGAGCTGCCGAGAAAGACTTTGCCGCGGGACGGCGTCTGGAGGCCTGCAGCGATACGCAGCAGCGTTGTTTTGCCGCAGCCAGAAGGGCCGAGGAGGCAGACAACCTCGCCTGCTTCCAGATGCAGGTTGATGTCTTTGACAACGCTATCGCCATGGAATTGGCAATGCACGCGGTCAAGCATCAATGACGGGCCCGACAGGCCGTTCTCGAGTTGGTCGCTGTAGGTTGGGCTTTCCTGATAAATGCTCATGGTGCCGATCCAGCCTCCCGGTTCAAACTCCAGTGGAGGTGCAATTGTAAGCTTGTTGCGTCTGATTGTGTATTGAATACGTAAAAGCGACTGATTCCTATTTATTGACTTCTATGCCCGGGTTCGTTTAAATCGCATCTAAATACTAATCGTTTTCACCTGCAATAGTAATTAGCAACCAAGGAGAGATCCCGTGGTATCTCATAAAGCGAAGTTGGCAGCCGCTGCCCTGGCAACAACACTGGCAGCAACGAGTGTCTCCGCGAGTGAAGTCAACCTGTACTCTGCGCGGCACTACGATTCGGACCAGGCAATTTATAACGCCTTCACCGAGGAGACCGGCATCAAGGTCAACCTGATTGAGGGGAAGTCCGATGCGTTGATCCAGCGAATCCAGCGAGAAGGTGTCGCCAGCCCGGCCGATATCCTGATTACCGTTGACGCGGGTAACCTCTGGCGAGCCGACCAGGAAGGCATCTTCCAGCCGGTGGATTCGGAAGTTCTGAACAGCCGTCTGCCGGATTCCCTGCGTCATCCGGAAGGGCATTGGTTCGGCTTCAGTCAGCGTCTGCGCGTGATCTACTACGATCGTTCAGACTTTGATCCTTCCCGGATCAGTCAGTACGAGGACCTGGCCAAGCCGGAATTCAAGGGCGAGATCTGCATCCGGTCCTCCAGCAACATCTACAACCAGTCATTGCTGGCCAGCCTCGTTGAGTACCACGGCGAAGAAGGCGCTGAGGAGTGGGCGCAGGGCGTAGTCAATAACATGGCCCGTGATCCCCAGGGTGGCGACACCGATCAGATCCGTGCTGTGGCTGCCGGTGAATGCAACCTGGCGGTTGGCAACCATTACTACTACGCGCGCCTGCTGAACTCTGATGATGTTGCAGACCGTGAAGTGGCCCGGGAGGTTGGCATTATCTTCCCGAACCAGGATGGCCGTGGTGTTCACGCCAACATCGGTGGTGCGGGTGTGGTGGCTACCGCGCCTAACCGCGACAACGCTGTCCGGTTCCTGGAGTTCCTGTCCTCCGATACCGCCCAGCAGATCTTCGCTGAGAGCAATCACGAGTTCCCGGCGGTAGACGGTGTACTGAAGAATCCGGTGCTGGATTCCTGGGGCAACCTGAACATTGATGACATCAATGTGAGCGTACTGGGCACCAACAATCCGGAAGCGGTGAAGATCTTCGACCGTGTGGGCTGGCGTTAATCGAAGTATCACGAAATTGATCGCAGATTACGCTTGAGAGAGCGTGCCCAAGGGCCGGATGTTGGTAAGACATCCGGCCCTTTTTATTTTATCGAGGCACCGGCTGTGCTTCCTGTTACCTGATGAGCGGGTAGAATAGCCGGATGACCCGATCGCCGCTGGTTTTCCGTCTCTCCTTTCTTGCCATTGTCGCGTTTTTGATGGCCATGATCTGGCTTCTGCTGCGGCAACTGGGCATGCCTGCCAGCTTTGCACCAACGGTGCTGTCCGACTGGTTTGCCAGTCATGGGACTCTTGGGCCGGTATTACTGATGCTCCTGATGGTTCTTGCTGTCGTGGTCGGGCCAATACCCACGTTGCCGATCAGTGCGGCGTCCGGCCTGGTTTACGGAATGTTCAACGGAACGGCAATCGCGGTAGCCGGTGCACTGGCGGGTTCGCTGATTGCCTTTTATCTGGCGCGAGTGCTTGGTCGCGATGCTGTTCAGCAGAAGCTCGAAAACAACCCGGTATTCTCGGCCAGAGGGTCACAGCGGTTCCTGTTTATTGCAGTCCTCCTCACCCGGTTAATCCCGGTGTTCTCCTTCGCCCTGATCAGCTATGCCGCCGGAGTGACGGCGATACACCTTTGGCGTTACGCCTTGGCAACGGTTATTGGAATGTTACCCATGACCTTTGTGTTTGCCGGGTTGGGGCATACCCTCGAGCTTAACCCCACCCTGACCGTTATAGCGGCAGCTACGGTATTGCTGGTCATGAGCACGTTGCCCCTTTACCTGCGGCATCGCCCACATTCCCGTCTGGCTCGCTGGCTGCAGCTGGATGGAAGGGTCTGATGCCCGCTGCAGATTCTCAATTTCCCACAAGCGACTCGATATCCTGATAGACGGTCGCAGCATCCGTTACCCTGGCGAGCCAGCTCAGAGGAATGCCGTTCTCACCGCCAACACCGTGCATGGCGGCCATGGCCGGGCCAATCAGCCAGGCTCGACCGCAGGAGTCACCACCACAATGAATGTTGGCGCGGATGGCTTCGGTGTAGCTCCGGGCCGTGTTCAGAATGTGAAAGCTGACCGGCATGGCTTCCTGCAGGTAACAGGTGCGGCCAAACGTGTCACCGGCAGCAACGCCGTTCAGTTCCGAGCTCTCAAGTGCCCGTTTGAGGGACGCCTGATCGGGTGCTTCGTCGATGGCCGAATTCATTGCCTTGGCAAGAGGCTCGCCCCTGAATAGCCCGTCCAGAAGCACCGCTGCACACTTTGCCCAGGCAACGGCCTCGTCGTTGTGATTGGTAACCCGCACGGCTGCTTCAACAACGTCCAGGAGGTTTGTGCTTCCGCTATGGGCGGCAACGAGTGGCGGCAGCTTGGACACCGCAGGCAACTGCATGTCGTCGGCGCCACTCGCCGGTACCAGATTGCGGTCGATGGTTTCCGCCAGATGAACGCCGGCGTCCTGAATGGCCTTTTCCTTGTACGTCAGGCTGATGGCCTCCCGCACCGGCTGCGCAAGCGCGCTGCCGCTCAGACGGCGGGTGTAGGGCATGACCTTCTGCACCAGAATCCGCTTCTGTTTGTCGGAAAGATCATCCGGCATGCCGGACTGCGCCTCCTCGACCGCCTTGCGCTCGATCGCATTGAAATTCTCCAGCGTGATCCGTGTCGGGTTATCGATGAATCCCCGCCACTGGCCACCGGGCCCAAAGAACGAACGAAACCGGCGCTGGTAATCGCGGATGTCCAGATTGCCGTTGGTGGCCAGTAAGCTGTCGGTCAGCACGCCGGTGGCTGCGCCGTAGTGACTCACATCGCCAACCTGTTTCCCCTCGTGAGCGAAGTAACCGAATCCCTTTGTGTAGTACTCGGCTCGTGGAGGCAGGAATTCGGGCGACTGTCCACCCACCTCCAGAATGCGCTCGCTGTTGTAGAGCCAGTGCAAACCCAGGCTGGCTGCGTCTGCGACCCAGCCGCCTGCCAGAGCAGCGGTGATGGCGCCTTTTCTTTCGGGAGGGAGATTGCTGACCATGGGAGATCCTTGATGTCCGGTTTGTGAGTCCGACCTGAAGGATTATTCGATAACGTCGCTGATCTGGACCGTTGGCTGAACGTTGGTGAAGTTCGGGATGTCGCCAAGAATTTCCTTGGCATGGGGGCCGAAGGCGGTCTGGAAATCGGCAACAGAGTCAAAATACATGTGGCCCATGGCAATGTAAGTGGGGCCCTCTCCCGGGGCGCCGCCGGCCAACCCGGATTCGATGGCTGTGCGCTTGCAGGCATCGCCCAGCCTGTCGCGGACCAACGCCATGTGCGTGTCTCGGTAGTAGGCAAGGTCAAAGGTGCTTTCTGCGGTTTTCGGATACATCACACTGACTTTGATCATTTCGGGCCTCGGTTTGTGGAATCGCGGGGACCCTCTTTTAGCGCCTCGGCCACCCGTTCGTCAATCTTGCGGATAAGCTCCTCGTCTGCCTCGCCAGAGGAATGTGCTTTTAACATGTCGGTGCTTGCCCGCAGATTGCCGATAAAGGTCCGGCAGTCCTTGCACATCATCAGGTGCATTTTGACTGACATGTTCTGGAGAACAGGCAGCTCGCCATCAATATAGTCGCTGGCAATTACCGCGAGATCCCTGCACATCAGCATTCGCCGGTCTCCTGGAAATTCTCCACCATCAGAAAGATCTTTTGCCTCGCTCGATGCAAAAGAACACGAAGATTAGAGGCACTGACGTCAAGAATGTTACAGACGTCATCGGATTTATGCTGGTGGGCTTCGTAGAGCATCAGCGCCGAGCGCTGGGTTTCCGGAAGGGAGGAGAGGTGTTTGTCGAGGCAATCGCTGAGGGCGCCGTTCTCCATCAGGGTGTCGGCGGATTCATGGAATTGAAGTTTGGGTGGCAACTCCCAGCGTCCTTTGGCGTTAAAACGATGGGCCAGTTCTGGCTCCAGGCTGTCCGAAAAGTCTGTTGGGACTTCCCTGTTGGCCGATCGAAGCTGATTCTTGCAACGGTTGGCAACAACCCGGTGCAACCAGGTTTTTAAACCTGAACGACCTTCAAAGCCATGGATCGCATCAATAACTTTAACCCAGCAATCCTGAACGGCTTCTTCTGCACTGGAATGATCCAGATAGAACCGGGCGACTGCTAACATGCCGGGGGTGTAGGCACGTACTGCTTCCTGAAAAGAGTCATTATCACCCGTTTTCAAGCCCTGAATCAGTTCTATCTCCTTTTCCCGACTTGAGTCAGTCATGACCGTTCCCTTTTATGAGCAATTGTTCAAGAATAGCAGTAAGTTTGGAAATCGGTCGATAAGTTCCCGGCGTATTCGGTAGGCGGTGTAATCAAATTGTTAGATATTCATGAGCAATCGTTGACACAATGCGTTGCCGAACGACGTACAACAACGGTCAGCCGGTAACGAACACTGAGCCCAAGGTTTGATGTAACACTTCCGGGATTACGGTGTCTCTTCGTTATCACGTTCAAGGTAGAAAGGATTATTTCATGACACTCAAGAAATGGATTCTGGTCGCGTTGATTGCGGCTGTGGTTGTCGGGTTTATTGCCAGTGGTGGTAGCGAGCTTCTGACTCTCGAGAACCTGAAGGAAAACCAACAGTCCCTCGGTAACTGGATCGATCAGAATCTGTTGGTTGCGGTGCTGGGCTTCGTTGTTGTTTATGTCGTGGTAACAGCGCTTTCTCTGCCAGGCGCTACCATCATGACGCTGGCCGGTGGTGCGTTTTTCGGCAATCTCTACGGTCTGGCAGCCGTCTCCGTTGCTTCAACTATCGGTGCGTCGCTTGCTTTCCTGGTGGCGCGGTTCCTGATGCGAGACACGCTTCGAAAACGGTATGGCGAAACCGTGGCGAAGATGGATCGCGGCATTGAAAAAGACGGCGCCTTCTACCTTGCAACCTTGCGGCTTGTGCCGGTGTTTCCCTTCTTCCTGATCAACCTGGCCATGGGCCTGACGGCCATGAAGCTGCGCACCTATGCGCTGGTAAGCTGGATCGCCATGTTGCCCGGCACCTTTGTTTATGTGAATGCGGGTACCCAGTTGGGCCAGATCCAGTCCACCGGCGACATCGTCTCGGCCGATCTACTGCTCTCCTTCGCGCTGCTGGGTCTGTTCCCGCTGATTGCCAAATTTGTGGTGGGCTTTATCCGCCGCCGCAAAGTGTACGCCGGCTGGCAGAAGCCCGAACATTTCGATTACAACCTTCTGGTCATAGGCGGTGGCTCTGCCGGTCTGGTCTCGGCCTACATTGCCGCAGCCGTGAAAGCCAAGGTGGCTCTTATAGAGAAGCACAAGATGGGTGGCGACTGCCTGAATACCGGCTGCGTGCCCTCCAAAGCGCTTATCCGCAGCGCCAAGGCGGCGGACACCCTGCGCCATGCCAACCGGTACGGGCTGGAATCGGTGCCCGTTAAAGGCTCGTTCAAGAACATCATGAACCGGGTCAAGGATGTCATCGCGAAAGTGGAGCCCCACGATTCGCCGGAGCGATACCGCAAGCTGGGTGTGGACTGCATTGCCGGCGAAGCCAGCTTCGTGTCGCCCTGGGAGCTAGAGGTCCGGCACAATGACGGCCGCACCGAACGCCTGACCGCCCGCAGCATTGTGGTGGCCACCGGCGGCAAGCCGGCGGTACCACCGATTCCCGGCCTGAAGGACATGGAGCCGCTAACCTCGGATAACCTGTGGGAACTGCAGGAGCAGCCCGAGCGCTTGCTGGTGCTGGGCGGTGGTCCGATTGGCTCCGAACTGGCCCATGCCTTTGCCCGACTGGGCAGCAAGGTGACCCAGGTGGAGATGGGTGAACGCCTGCTGGCCAAGGAGGATGAGGATGTCTCCGAACTGGTTCTGAAGCAGTTCCAGGCGGACGGTGTGGATGTCCGGCTGAAACATGCTGCTGCCGAGTTCCGTATAGAGGAAGGAGAGAAAGTTGCCTATTGCGAGCACTCGGGTGAGCGGGTGCGCATTCCTTTCGACCAGGTTCTGGTTGCTGTTGGCCGTGCGGCCAACACCGCCGGCCTGAACCTGGAGCGGATTGGTGTGGATACCCTGCCGAACGGAACCGTACCGGTAGAGGAAGACATGAGCCTGAGGTACCCGAACGTATTTGCCTGCGGCGATGTGGCTGGTCCATACCAGTTCACCCACGCGGCGGCCCATCAGGCCTGGTATGCAGCTGTGAATGGTCTGTTCGGACAGTTCAAGCGCTTCAAGGTGGACTACCGCGTGATGCCGTGGGTTACTTTTACTTCGCCGGAAGTGGCGCGGGTGGGACTTAGCGAAGCCGAAGCAAAAGCGCAGGGTGTCGCCTACGAAGTGACCCGTTATGGTATCGACGATCTGGACCGGGCCATTGCGGAGAGCGAGGACCACGGCTTCATCAAGGTTCTGACCCCGCCGGGCAAGGACAAGATCCTGGGTGCTGTGGTGGTAGGCACACACGCAGGCGAAATCCTGGCCGAATTTACCCTGGCGATGAAACACGGCCTGGGCCTGAACAAGATTCTGGGCACCATTCATCCGTACCCGACCTGGAACGAGTCGGCGAAATACGCCGCCGGCGAATGGAAGCGCGCTCATGCCCCCGAAGGCATCTTGAAGCTGCTGGAAAAGCTCCATGGCTGGCGCCGGGGCAGGGGTGGAAACGAGCCGACAAAGCAAAAAGAAGTGACGACAAGCTGAGGCCATACGGCGATGACTGAACCAAACAGGCATCGCCCCTGTCTCTGCCCCTGGAATTCTGTACAAGCGAGGAGCATTCATGCCCCTGACTGAAGTTCGACCGGCCCGGAAAAATCGCATTCCGGCCGTGGAAGTCCTGGAACCCCGGGCCCGCGACAGCTGGACCCACACTCGCAACGGCGACCCCCGGGGTTACATCGATGGCGACAAGCTCAAAGAGCTGTGGATCCACACCGGCACCGCCTGCAACCTGGCCTGCCCGTTTTGCCTGGAGGGATCGCACCCCGGCGATGGCCGCATTCCGGGCATGAAACTGAGTGACGTAAAACCGTTTATCCACGAAGCCATCGACATGGGCGTGGAGCAGTTTTCCTTCACTGGTGGCGAGCCCTTTGTGATCCGCGACTTCGTCAATATCCTGGACTACGCCAGCCAGCACCGGCCCTGCTTCGTGCTCACCAACGCCACCGAGCCACTGCATAAGCGTCAGCATCAGGTGTTGCCCTTGCTGGACAACCCCTACCCGATCCATTTCCGGGTCAGCCTGGATTTCCCCGACCGGGCCCGGCACGACAAGGATCGCGGCGACGGCAGCTTTGATGAAGCCCTTCAGGGCATCCGTTGGCTGATTGAACAGGGCTTCAAGGTGTCCATTGCCCGCCAGACCGACCCGGAGGAAATTCTTGCGGACGTCGAAGCCGCGTTCCGTGAGATCTTCCGGGAATGGGGCATTCCGGAGGACCTGGCGTTTACCGCGTTTCCGGATCTGGGGACGCCTGGCTCCGAGGACGGCAGCCCGGAGATTACCGAGACGTGTATGGAGAAGTATCCGACGAAGGAATCCCGGTCGCACTTTATGTGCACCTATACGCGGATGCTGGTGAAGAAGGGCGATCAGGTTCGGGTTTATGCCTGCACGCTGGTGGATGATGACCCGCAGTATGACCTGGGGGGGACGCTGACCGAGAGTATGGATGAGCGCATTATGTTGCGGCATCACCGGTGTTTTTCCTGTTACCGCTTTGGGGCTAGTTGTTCGGCGCCGGCTTGATTCTGGTGTAGGGCCGCTCAGGACTGATTGCTGGTCATTGGCGGCCTGGGAGGTGAGGTTATTTTCCCTTGGGAAAAACAACTCGCTTCGCTCAGACATCTTTTTCCTGGCGGGAAAATAACCTCACCACCCAGACCGCGGGTACGGCTTTGCTATTCGGTTGTTGGCTATCTCCTTCGCCGGGGAAACCAGAACGGAAGTTGAACAAGGGGCAGGCCGGTAGGGATTTCAAAAAATGTGGAGCGCCATGGACGGCGCGACCAAGCCCCCCATGGATGGGTTCACGGGCGTTTTTTTGAAATCCCTACCGGCCTGTCCCGAAAGGCACCCAAACCAGAAACCCGGGAAAAACCCCGGATTAAACGACAAAGAACAAGGTAAGAAAACATGAACTTCACAGAGGCCTCCCTGTTCTGGGGATTCCTGCTGGTCTACGGCGTGGTGATGTATTGGCTGTCGCCCAGGAGCAAGAACGCGAATTCTTTTTATAAAGGCGCCGATGACCAGGGTAACCCGGTGGGGCAGTGGTCGCTTACGGCCAGTATTTTTATCAGCTGGATCTTTGCCAAGTCGGTGACCAATGCGGCGAACCTGGGTGCGGCTTATGGCGTGGTGGGCGGTCTGGCCTATGCCAGTTACTGGCTGTCGATTCCTGTGGCGGGGTATGTGATTTACCTGATCCGAACCCAGACCGGGGCGCGGAGTCTGCAGGATTTTCTGACCTCCCGCTTTGGCCGGCTGGCCAGTCTGGCGTTTGCGGCGGCGATTCTGATCCGGCTTTATAACGAAGTCTGGAGTAATACGGCGGTGGTGGGCGGTTATTTCGGGTTGCCCGGTGAGTGGGAGTATTACGCGGCGGCGATGCTGTTTACGGTGTTTACTCTGGCCTACAGCCTGAAGGGTGGGCTGCGGTCTTCGATTTTCACCGATGTGATTCAGGCTTTCGTGTTTGTGTTCTTTGTGGGAGCGGTGCTGTTACTGATCATTCCGGCCAACGATACCAGCGCCTTGCTGACCAATGGTGAGTTCCGGCTCAACGCCGGTTTTGACCTGCTGTTGGTGGCTTTGCTGCAGCTGTTCAGTTATCCGTTCCACGATCCGGTGCTGACCGACCGGGGCTTTGTGAACAAGGAAAAGACCATGCTGAAGAGCTTTGTGGTGGCCGGGCTACTGGGCTTCGTGGCGGTGTTTATCTTCAGTCTGGTGGGTGTTCACGCCCGTCTTAACGGCATTGAGGCCATGGGCAACGCGCCTGCTGCCGTGGGCCAGTCTCTGGGCCTGGCAGCGTTGTTCTTCATGAGCGTGGTAATGATGACGTCGGCGGGGTCCACCCTGGATTCCACTTTCACGTCGCTGGCCAAGTCGCTGGCGGTAGATCTGCCCAGGCTGGCGCAACGTGCTTCTGACAAGCTGCCGAGCATGCGGGTGGGTGCGATTGTGATGGTGATCTTTGCCTTCCTGGGCAACCTGCCGATGTTCGCCGGTACCGATATCCTCAAGGCCACCACCATCTCCGGCACCATGGTGATGGGACTGGCGCCGGTGTTCCTGTTTTATGGGTTCACCAAATGGTCGCCCTGGAGTTTCCATCTGAGTTTCTGGACCGGTCTGGGCCTTGGCGTGTTGCTGGCGGTTGGGCTGATTCCGGCAAGCTGGGCCATTGGCGATGGCAAGTACGCCATGTTGCTGGGCGTGAACGCCTACGGCTTCCTGATCTGCACGGCTGGCTTCTTTACCCCTTTATTGCTCCGTCGTCTTGCCGGACGGTCACTGGCGGCTGGGGAGGCCTGAGTCGATGAGCGAAGGCCGCAGCTGTCCGTTGGCGTACCGCTATTCTGCCGAGGATCTGTGTCAGGAGCCTCGCACGGTCTCCGAGGATGTGCTCTATATTATCGGCGGGCTGTATGGCAATCCCTGGGCCCTTGATGAAATTGAGCAGATGGCGCTGGCGGAGGAGCGACAGGGGCATCGGGTGAAGCTGGTGTTCAATGGCGACTTCAACTGGTTCAACGCCAGCGATAGCCTGTTCCGAACCATCAACAACCGGGTGTTGGATCACACGGTCAGTCTCGGGAATGTGGATTTCGAGCTGGCGAATCCCAGTGCCGGTGCCGGATGCGGTTGCGCCTACCCGGATTTTGTCGATCAGGGCGTAGTGGAGCGGTCGAACCTTATCATGGAGCGGCTTCAGGGGATTGCCGGGGAACATCCGGATATCCAGCGTCGCTTGTCCTTGCTGCCGCGGTATCGATGCCTGATCTTTGGAGGCCTAAAGGTTTTGGTGGTGCACGGGGATCTGGAGTCCCTGGCCGGATGGGGGTTGGCTCACGAAGCTTTTGTCGAGGGTAACGATGGCAAGCTCTCGCAATGGTTCCTGGCGTCGGGGGCCGATGTCATTGCCTCAACCCACACGTGCCTGCCGGTGCTCTGGTCGGGGTTGGTGGGTGAGCAGAGTCGGGTGGTGGTGAACAATGGCTCCGCAGGCATGGGGAATCTGCAATCAGACCCGCGTGGGCTGATCACCCGGATTGGTCTGTCCAGCCCCGTCATTGAGCCTGTTGCCGGAATTGAGCGGCATGGGCTGCATGTCTCTCTGCTGCCGGTGTCCTTCCCCCTTGAGGCCTGGTTGCCGGAGTTTGACCGGTTATGGCCGGCCGGCTCGCCCGCCGCCATCTCCTATCGGAACCGGATTCTGACTGGCACCTCACTGAGTGCCGATGATGTGGTTTTCCCTTCCATAATTTAACCATTCTGTTACTGGCGGATGGACCAAAGCAGTCTATTCTGAAATAGATGGCTGAGCCCCGCCGTATGCGGCCTTTCGGCCTGACTTGAAATATATTTTGTGGTCTATATAATTCAACACTAACTTTTTGCCACGAATTGATCTCGTTATGACATCAGAAGGATCGAATACCACCGCCATCACGCTTCGCACACCGGTGAAAGATGATGGCTTCAGGCTCCACCAGCTGGTGGCAGAGTGCCCGCCGCTGGACCCCAACTCGATTTACTGCAACCTGTTGCAGTGCAGCCACTTTGCCGAAACCGGCGTGGCCGCGGAGAAGGACGGCGATCTGGTCGGCTTTATCTCCGGATACATCCCTCCCCAACAGCCCGAAACCGTGTTTGTCTGGCAGGTGGCCGTGCATGAGAAAGGTCGTGGACAGGGCCTGGCCAAGCGGATGCTGAAAGAAATCGTTGGCCGTGATGCGTGCAAGAACGTCACCCATATGGAGACAACCATCACCGAGGACAACGAGGCTTCATGGGCGCTGTTCCGTTCGTTCGCCCGTGATATGGGAGCCGAGCTCACCTACCACGAGCATTTCGAGAAAGAGACCCACTTTGGCGGCAAGCACGATTCCGAATTCTTGCTGCGCATAGGGCCTTTCACGAAGCCAGCCTGAGGGCCGCGGTCCTGGATCAGCCCTGCAACAAGATTGCGGCGCTGTGAACGACTGTAAAGCTGTGATTTGAATTAGCCGGCGGACCACTGAGGTAGGTCTGTCACAGGGCTTTAATCAACGCACGGTAGGCCTATCGCTACCCCATCAGCAGTTTTTGATAAGCCACCGCGCATCTACCTCGAACCTGACATGCTAAGAGGCAAGACGATGGAAATTTTCAAGTCGACTGAATCCGAAGTACGTGTATACAGCCGTGCGTTTCCGGTTATCTTCAACCGTGCCAAGAACGCGCACCTGTACACTGAAGATGGCAAGGAATACCTGGATTTTCTCGCCGGCGCCGGGTCCCTGAACTACGGCCACAACAACGACACCCTGAAGAAGGCTTTGCTTGAGTACATCGAGGCAGACGGCGTGAGCCAGGGCCTTGATATGTTTACCACGGCCAAGCACGACTTCATGGAATCCTACAAGAAGCACATCCTGGATCCCCGTGGTCTGGACTACAAAATGCAGTTCACCGGTCCCACCGGCACCAACTGTGTGGAAGCGGCCCTGAAGCTGGCCCGTAAGGTGAAAGGCCGCAGCGGCATTATTTCCTTTACCAACGGTTTCCACGGCGTGACCATGGGCGCGGTTGCCACTACGGGTAACAAGCATCACCGCGGCGGTGTTGGCACGCCCCTGGGCAATGTCGACTTCATGTTCTATGACGGCTACCTGGGCGACGATGTCGATACCCTGGCGATCATGGATAAACTGCTGAGCGATGGTTCCTCCGGTTTTGAACTGCCAGCGGCGGTAATCGTCGAAGCGGTTCAGGGCGAAGGCGGTCTGAACGCCTGTCGCGCGGAATGGCTGAAAGGTCTGTCGGAGCTGTGCAAGAAGCACGATATTCTGCTGATCCTGGATGATATCCAGGCGGGCAATGGCCGCACCGGCGAGTTCTTCAGCTTTGAATTTGCCGGTATCAAGCCGGACATCGTAACGGTTTCCAAGTCCCTCAGCGGCTATGGCCTGCCGATGGCCCTGGTACTGTTCAAGCCGGAGCTGGACGTGTGGGATCCGGGCGAGCACAACGGTACCTTCCGCGGCAACAACATGGCGTTTATCACTGCCCGCGCTGCTGTCGAGAACTACTGGAAAGACGATGCCTTTGCCAATGAGGTGAAGGCCAAGACCAAGGTGCTGGGCGATGCCCTTCAGTCGATTTGCGACAAGTACCCCGGTCAGTTCAAAATGAAGGGGCGCGGTTTGATGCGTGGTATTGAAGCAAAACACGCAGACATCACAGGCCCGATCACCAAACGTGCCTTCGAGCACGGCCTGATCATCGAGACCAGTGGTCCGAATGATGAAGTCATCAAGTGCCTGATGCCGCTTACAACCAGCGAGGAAGACCTCAAGAAAGGGGCTGCTCTGCTGGCAAAAAGTGTGGACGAAATCATGCAGGAAGGGCTCAGCGAGGCGTCGTAAGACGCCTGCACCTCCGGACATTCATGCTGCAGGATAGCAAAGGCAAGATTATGACCAGCCAACTACATACCGTTGAGAAAATCGGCGGCACCTCGATGAGTAACTACGAGGCCGTTCGTGACAACATCATTATCGGTAATCGCAAGAAGGACAATCTGTACCAGCGCATTTTCGTGGTCTCTGCCTATGGCGGCGTGACCAATGAACTGCTGGAACACAAGAAGACCGGTGAGCCAGGCGTCTATGCCCTGTTTGCGGATGCAGAGTCTGACTGGGCCTGGGGTGACGATCTCACCAAGCTGGTCAAGTTCCTGACCGACATCAACGGCGAGCTGTTCGAAGACCCGATGCTGAAGCAGCAGGCGGATCAGTTTATCACCGACCGGATTGAAGGTGTTCGGGGCTGCCTCATCGACCTGCAGCGCCTGTGCTCCTATGGCCAGTTCCAGCTGGAAGAACATCTGCTGACGGTGCGTGAAATGCTGGCCGGTATTGGTGAGGCCCACAGTGCCTTCAATACCGCCCTGAAGCTCCAGCAGGAAGGCATCAATGCCCGCTTTGTGGATTTGACCGGCTGGCGCGATAACGAGTTGCTGCCGCTGGACGAAAAGCTCAACCAGGCCTTCGATGCGGTGGACCTCACCCGTGAGCTGCCGATCGTGACCGGTTATGCCCAGTGCAAGGAAGGTCTGATGCGTACCTTCGACCGGGGTTACAGCGAGATGACCTTCAGCCGGGTAGCAGTAATCACCGAGGCCCGGGAGGCGATTATCCACAAGGAATACCACCTGAGCTCTGCCGACCCCAACATTGTTGGCGCAGACAAGGTGGTGCCACTGGGCCGGACCAACTATGACGTGGCCGACCAGCTGGCCAATCTGGGCATGGAAGCGATCCATCCCCGTGCCGGTAAAGGCATGCGCCAGAACGAGATTCCGCTGCGTGTGATGAACACCTTTGAGCCGGAGCACACCGGTACGCTGATCACCGGCGATTACGTCAGTGAGAAGCCTCAGGTGGAGATCATCGCGGGCGCCAAAGGCGTTTTTGCCGTGGAAGTGTTCGATCAGGACATGCAGGGCGAGCCGGGCTCCGATCGCCGTATTCTGGATGTATTGAGCCGTTTCAAGGTTCGGTTCATGTCCAAGGACACCAACGCCAACACCATTACCCACTATGTGGGCAGCACGCTGAAACACGTCAAGCGGGTGGTCAAAGCGCTGAAGGAAGAGTTCCCCAATGCCGAAATCAACACCCGGAAGGTGGCGGTTGTTTCGGCCATCGGCAGCGATATGAAGGTTCCGGGTATTCTGGCCCGTTCCGTGAAGGCGCTGGCCGATGAGGAAATCAGTATTCTTGCGCTGCACCAGTGCATGCGTCAGGTGGACATCCAGTTTGTGGTGGATGAGGACGACTATGAGAAAGCCATCGTTGCTCTGCATGGCGTTCTGATCGAGCCTCACAACCATGAGTATGCGATCGTCGCAGCCTGAGTTTCTGTAACTTCCCCGCACGATACCCACAGCCGACCGTCCGTGTCGCCTGTGGGTTTTTACTGACCCTGCCCCGGTAAATCCATCAGCTACAGCACGTCGTATTCTTTGGTGTAAATTCTGACCGGTACCTAAGCCATGCGAACGACCGAAAGGCTGGGACCGTCTCCGACAACGCCCAACGATGGTGAAAGGGATTCCCTGGTCGGGCTGTACTTCAGGGATGCGTCCCGGTATGAACTGCTGACAGATGAGGCCGAACGCCGCCTCTCCCGCAAACTGACACTGTGCTACCGAATTATCAGTACCGAACTGGCCCTGCCGGAGGAGACTCCGCAGACGTTCCGGGAAGTGATTGGTAGCCTCGGAGACGCCTGTGCGTTTTCATCTCGATGTCGCCGGGCCTTTCATCTGGCGACGGCTTGTCGTCGCAAGCTGATACAGAGCAATCTGCGTCTGGCGGTGCATATTGCCCGCCGTTACGGGCAGCACGGCATCCCTATGTCTGACCTCATCCAGGACGCCAACGTCGGTCTGATCAAGGCGGTAGAGCGTTTTGATCCCACCAAGGGCTTCCGATTCTCGACTTATGCCTACTGGTGGATAAGCGAGGAAGTCAAACGCTGCCTGCAGCGGGGGACGCGGCTGGTGCACACACCGGAAAATGTGGTGGATGAAATTCGACAGCTGCACAAGGTGTCGCTGCGAATGCATCAGAGCCTTGGGCGGACGCCTTCCCAATCGGAGCTTGCCCGCGAAATGGAGGCAAACCCGTCGAGGATCGGCGAGTTAAGGGCGCTGGCGACCCGGGAGATATCAACCGATGTTCCCCTTGTTGAGGACGGGTCCGTCACCCTCGGAGACAGCCTGGACGCCGGCGACCAGATGGCGCCGGATCACCCGATGTCGGACAGGGACCGGCAGCGCACCCTGAAGTCGATGCTCAGCGAGCTGAATGATCGTGAGAAAGACATTCTGTCGCGTCGTTATGGTCTGGGACTGCCGGAACCGGAAACGCTGCAGGTGATTTCCGACGATCTTGGCATCAGCAGAGAGCGGGTGCGCCAGATCGAGAAAACTGCCCTGAAGAAGCTGCAGAGTCGTTACGAATCCCCCGAAGATGCGTTTGGAGCCTGATTTACGTCAGGCTCCCGCATTCCCCTTCAGAATTCAGTGAGCAGTGTGCAGCAGGAGAAACCAGGCTGCCGCTGTAAGCTGACAGACCAGGACGACTGAGGTGAGGACGAGTCTCAGGCGAAGATACCAGGCTGGCCAATAGACCTTCATCCAGCGGGCGTCCACCAGATAGAGGGCGAGATAGGCACTGGTATACAACACAATCTGGCCACTGACAGGCAGAAGTAGCCCTATCCCTGCGGCCACAAAGAAGACCTGGCTGAGTAGCATAGTCATCAGTGGAGACAACGGGTAGCAGCAGTTGTCCAGCTGCATGGCAATGGGCCAATAGACGCCAGCCATAAACGCCAGAATGCCTGCGCTGTACAGATAGAAGTAGCCGAGAAGCGCCACACTGTATTGCGGCATGAAAAACAGCCCCGCCAGGAGGCCGATAAACGGGATCAACCCCGCGATGCCAACAAGGATGGCTAGTCTCGCTACAGCAATCACGGTTTCTGCCTCTGCACCCGGATTCGCATCGGTTCAACGTCGGTCGGTTCCATTCCCACCATTTCGTGGTAAGCGGAGGGGTGGACCACCTGGGTCTCCCGAATGTCGAACGACGCCAGGGTGTCCTGGATCTGCCAGGCACCCCGGAAAAGGCTGGTGGTTCCGTTCTTTTCCGAGAGGAGCAGGGTCTGGTTGTCCATACTCAGGCGGGCCATGTAGTGCTGGCCCTCAAGCGAGAGGATCTCAAGCAGGTCGATAACCGGACTCTGCAGGCTTCTGAGTTGGTCAAGAGTGATTCGCACAGTAAAGCTCCGCGGTTTCAAACACTCCAGAACTTACGACCCCCCAGCCTATTGAGATCATTGGCTTAGTAAATAGCATTCCCGGTGTTGTGGGCACTGAACCAGATGATCATTCACCATGCCGGTCGCCTGCATGAAGGCGTACACAATGGTTGGGCCGACAAAGGTGAAACCGGACCGCTTCAGAGCTTTCGACATGGCCTCGGATTCTGCGGTTGTGGTCGGCACTTCGGAGAAGGCGCGCCAATGGTTCTGGATTGGTTTATCGCCAACAAACGACCAGAGAAAATCACTGAAACCGATACCTTGTTCCTGCAGATCCAGATAGCCCCGGGCATTCTTGATGATCGATCTGACTTTTAGCCGGTTGCGGATGATGCCCGGGTCGGACAGCAGTTCCTCGACCTTTGCCTCATCGTAACGGACGATCTTTTCCGGATTGAAGTCGTCGTAAGCGGCTCGGTAATTGTGCTGTTTTCGCAAGATGGTGATCCAGCTCAGGCCGGCCTGTTGGCCGTCCAGGCAGAGTTTTTCGAAAAGGGCGAGATCGTCGTACTCCGGGCGGCCCCAGACGGTGTCGTGATAGTGCACGTAAAGCGGATTATTTCCACACCAGGGGCAGCGTTCAGCGGTCTCCATACAATAGCCTGTGTTATTTATGTCTGGTTCGGGTTACGGGCTTTTTCGACGAATCGTGCGTTGGAACAGTGGCTCCCAGTAGGCCTCCATCGGCTCGGCATCCACCAGGGCGAAGTCCCGTGGCGGCGGCTCAAGTAGGGTGATTTCCGGCCATAGGGGTCGGCTTCCACGGTACACCACGGTCAACAGATAGCCTTCAATATAGCAACAGGCCGCCTGCCAGTCCTGCTCGGGCTGGTCGCCGTAGATCTCGAAATTCTTCCGCACCTCAAGCGTTTGCAGGTTGCCGGCAATGCCTCTGCCCGTGGCTTTCAGCCATGCTTCCTTCAGGGTCCAGACCTTGAGGAAGGTGTTGGAGTCGTCTTCGCGGAACAGCCACTCCTGCTCGACGGGGGAGAACCAGCGTTTTACTACTTTTTGCCATTGAGCATGGCGCTGGCAGGGTTCAAGATCCAGTCCAATGGGGGAGCCTGATAGAGTGGCGCAGGCAGACAGGCCCTGGCTGTGGCTGAGGGACAGTCGCCAGCCCTCGGGCGTGCCGGACGCATTGGGGCGCCCGGATACCGGGCAGCAGAGGTCCGGTGCCATCTGCGCTGACTTGCCGATGGCCTGACGAATCAGCCAGCGGCTGGAAAGGTATTCTCGTTCCCGGGGACCGCTGAACTTGCTCGCTGTCTGGCGTTCGTAGTCAGTCAGCCAGTGCGGGTGCGCAATTTCGGGCCCGTCGGTCTGGTGACACAGCCAGACCGACGGTCGGGATTCAGGGTTGAAGTCGCTGGATGAGCCAGCCATCGCCTTTCCTCACATATTCAAAACGGTCGTGAAGCCGGCTGGGCCTGCCCTGCCAGAATTCGATACGCTCCGGCACGATGCGATAGCCGCCCCAGAAGCTGGGAAGAGGCACTTCGCCCTCGCTGAATTTCCGCTTGATTTCGGCAACCTTCTGTTCGAGTAGGCCCCTGGACGTAATGGCCTTGCTCTGTTCGGAAACCCAGGCGCCGATCTGGCTGCCCCTGGGGCGCGATGCGAAGTACCGCAGGGATTCGGCCTTGCTGACTTTCTCAACGGCACCCTGGATCCTCACTTGTCGGTTCAATCCGATCCAGGGGAACAAAAGCGCCGCCTGCGGATTTTCCTCCATCTCCTTCGCTTTGCGACTGCCGTAGTTGGTGTAGAACACAAAGCCATGGTCGTCGAAGTACTTCAGCAATACCGTGCGTAGATCTGGCATGCCGTCCTGCCCCGTGGTCGCCAGCGACATGGCGTTGGGTTCCAGAATGCCTGCTTCCCGGGCATCCTCAAACCAGTTCTGGAACTGCTGCACCGGATTGTTGTCCAGTGCATCGCGATCCAGCCCCTCGCTCTCGAAATCACGACGCATATCGCCGATGTCCATAACCTGTCCTCTTGCCTGCGCGTAAAACGACCCGGGAGAAATACGAGCCAGAAGCATATCGGGTTCAGGGTTCACTGTCAGCGCTGCTTATGTCTGAAACGGTTACATAAACCCAACAATAAAGTGAGACCCGGATCACAGCTGGCCCGTATCTCCTTCGACGCTGATGCGGGTCTGGTTTAGGCAAACTTCCTGGCTGGCCCGCGCGCACACACAAAACAAAGGTTTGCACAAATGATGTCCGAATATGATCTGCCCCTGGTTGTCGCCTCCTTTCTGGTTGCTGTATTGGCAGCTTATGCGGCTCTGTTTTTTGGTGCCAGACTCGTTAATGCGGAGTCTGGCGAACGTCGGAAATGGCTACTGGCCGGCGCCCTGCTGATGGGCACCGGAGTCTGGACGATGCATTTCGTCGGAATGCGGGCTATGCCGATGGGTGTTCCCATGTCGTTTGATGTGATGATGACGTTGGTTTCCTGGCTCGCAGCCGTGCTCGCTTCCGGTGTGGCTCTGCACATCATCGGGCGCAAACAATTGGGAGTCCCTCTGTTCGTCAGTGCGACCCTGTCCATGGCCAGCGGTATCGTAGTGATGCACTACCTGGGCATGTATGCCATGCGCATGTCAGCGCCGCCAACGTTTAACACCGTATTTTTGCTGATTTCGATCGCGATTGCCGTTGTGGCTTCGGGAGCTGCGCTTGCCCTCTGCCGGAAACTGCAGGGCATGGACGGATCCGGCACCCTGGCGGTACAGTTCGTGGCCGCCCTGGTGATGGCCGCTGCAATCTGTGGGATGCATTACACGGGCATGATGGCGATGACCTTTCCGGAGGGCGCCGTGCCTGCAGCTGACAACGGCCTGCGGGGGAACTGGATGGGAATACCCCTGGCAGTCTTCTGCATTGCGATGCTGGCCGTGGCCCTGGTTGTGACCGTTCTGGATGTAAAACATCAGCGGGCACTTGAGGCATTCAAGGCGGAAGAGGATAAACGGGTGGCAGAGCTTGCCTTTACCGATGCCGTTACCGGCCTGCCCAACCGGTCAGCGCTGGAACAACGCCTGCTGGATATCCTTGCCCGGGACAACGACCGCGGCAACCCGTTTGCCTTGATTTACCTCGACATCGCCAACTTCCGTGAACTGTCCACCGGAATGGGTGATGAGTCGTTGAACGCGGTCGTCAGGGAAATCAGCGAGGCATTGCGTGATCAGATGTCGGATCAGGTGTTTCTCGCCCGATACTCGGCCAGCGCCTTCTTTGCCCTGGTGCCAGATCATGAAGATAGCCAGCATGCCTTCATGTACAAGCGGTTGCGGCAGATTGATCAGCGTATCGGCACGCCTTCAATGCCGGTTACCTGGCGCGCCGGCCAGGCGGCCTATCCGAAAACCGGCAATTCGACCCGCAAGTTGGTGCGGGCTGCCATGGTACCCAGAGACCTCAATGAGATCGGCGAATTTGCGAACATGGCCGCCGACCCGGAGTTAGTGATGCCGGGTCATAACCGTCACAGCTGACAAACCGCCTCTGGGCCGACTATCCTTGTGAACAGGCAGGTGGGCAATATTGCCCCGGGAATCCGCCGTTTAGAAGGAGATGTCCGTGGCCCAGAGCCGTAAACGCAGTCATATGTCCAGGAATCTGTTGATCGGATTCCTGGTGCTTTTCATCCTCTATGCCCTGGCCGGTTTCCTGCTACTTCCCTGGTGGCTGGAGCGTCTGGTACCCGAGCAGCTGGACCAGCGTATGGGCTGGCAGGCAGAAATCACTGATATCCGAACCAACCCGTTCACCCTTCGAGTCGAGGCGTTGGGTCTGTCGGCCAACGATCCCCAGGGTGAGCAGGTGGTTGCCTTTGACCGGCTAATGTTGGACATGAACTTTTTCCAGCTGGTTCGGGGTATTGCCGGGTTTGAAGCCATCCAGCTGGATGAGCCCTATGTTCGGGTGGATCTGCTGGAGGACTACAGCGTCAATTTTGCGAGAGACTGGCAGGCGGCCAACCCGGGACCTGCAGAACCAGCGCCTGAAGCGTCGCAATCGGATGACGCGGCGGCGCCACCCCGGCTGTACTTCGGGAAAATTGAACTCAACGGCGGCGAAATGTTGTTCCGGGATTTTACCCAGGCGGACATGGCCGAGTTCCGGATTACCCCGATGGATCTTACCCTGAGTGATCTGGCCACCTGGCGTCGCGAGGGGCAGGACAGCGATTACTCCCTGCTGGCGGCGCTGGGCAGTCAGACCATCGAGTGGCAGGGTGATCTGAGCGTCGCCCCGTTCTACTCGAACGGCACGCTCAAGGTGTCATCGGTGGGCTATGAAACCCTGGCTCATTTCCTGGCTCCTTTCTTTCCCTATGATCTGCGTGGTGGCAGCGTCACCCTGAGCTCCGACTATGAAATCCAGGCCGGCGACGGCTTTTTCCTGGAGACGGCCAACGGTCAGCTGCAACTCGAGAATCTGGCCGTCGCTCTGGATGAACAGAGTGAGCAGGCGAGATTGACCAACGCTGAGCTTTCTGTGGATGCTGTCGGGTTCGACTTGAATGGCCGCGAAATCCGTATCGGCCAGGTCTCTCTGGACAAGCTCGATGTGGCCGTGGCCAGGAGCGCAAACGGAGAGATTGACTGGTTGGCGCCGCTGGCCACCAACAACGGTGAGACGGAGGGCGGCGGCGAAGCGTCTACCGGCGGCCAGCCATTCCGCTGGTCAGTGGCGGGCGTCGCGCTCTCCGGTGGGCGTATTCTCTGGCAGGACAGTCAACCGGCGACAGCGACTGAAATTTCCGTAGAGCAGCTTTCCGCATCCATCGGGCCACTGAGCCATCTACTTGAAGAACCGGTCTCTTACGAAATAACCGGAAGCCTGGCCAGTGGCGGCCAACTGTCACTGAACGGCCAGCTGACACCTGCACCGTTTACCCTGGAAGCCGCCATCTCCGGAAACGGCATCGCTCTGGCCGCCTTTGAGCCCTACGTTCAGGAAGGCGCCAACCTCGCCATTACCAGCGGCACTCTGGGCGTTGACGGCAACCTTGATCTGGATGGGCAGCAGGAGCCTCTCACGGGCACCTTCAGCGGCACCGCGGAAGTGGCCGGTCTGGATCTGAAGCTGCCCGACAGTTCTGGTTCGCTGGTTTCCTGGCAAACTCTGCGCCTGGCACCTATTGAATACAACGTGTATCCGGCACGCCTGGAAATAGGAACGGTGACCCTGGCCCAGCCGGTCATCAACGTTGTCCGCAATACCGACAATATCCACAACGTCGAGCGGATCGCCAAAGCGCCAGCGGCCGGTGGTCAGCAGGAGGCGACCGCAGATGCTCAGCAGGGGGAGGATTCCGAGCCGGGGTTCATTTTCCGTATTGGCCAGCTGATGCTGGAAAATGGCGAGCTGGCGTATACCGACCGCACGTTGGCGCCGGCGTTTACCACCTGGTTTGATGAGCTGAACGGCAGCGTGGCAGGCCTCAGCAACATTTCCCCACAACAGGGCAAGGTCTCTATCCGGGGCCGGGTCGGCGGCGTGGCGGACCTGGACTTTGAAGGCACCATTGGCACCCTTGGTACCGAGGATGTCAGCGATCTGAAACTGAATATGCAGGAATTGTCCCTGCCTGCGCTTTCGCCTTACTTTGGTCGTTACCTGGGTTATGGCGTGGACAGTGGCAAGCTGAACCTGAATCTTGATTATGAAATTGCCGGATCCAGGATCGATGCGTCCAATCTGGTGGTGATGGATCGTCTCGAGCTGGGTTCGGCCATCGCCAGTGATCAGGCCGTTAATGCGCCGGTAAAACTCGGCCTCGCGCTGCTTCGGGACAGTAAGGGAGTGATTGAAGTCGACTTGCCCATCAGCGGCGACCTGTCTGACCCGGACTTCAGCGTCGGAAAAGTTGTGATGCGGGCGTTCGTGAACCTTCTGGCCAAGGCAGCGGCCTCACCGTTCAGTATGCTCGGCTCGATTGCCGAGCTCGCCGGCCTGAGCGGGGAGGAGCTCGGGAAGGTGAGGTTTATCCCTGGCAGTATCCAACTGGCCGAAGGCGAGGCTGAAAAGCTGGCGGCGCTGGCAGACGCGATGCTGGAGCGCCCGGACCTGCTGCTGAACATACGTGGCAACGTTGAGTCCCAGGCAGATGGCCTTGCCCTGTTGCGTGATGAACTGACTGCAAGTGGTGAGCAGGACCTGTCGGAGGAGGCATGGCAGGAGGCCCGGGAAGCCTACCTGGCCGGTGAGCGGTCACTTGCGCCGGAGGCATTGAGAAATCTGGCATCCTCGCGAGGCCAAAGCTTGCGTAACATCATGCAGCAAACCCACGGAGTCCCTGCCGATCAATTGTTCCTTCTGAGTCCGGCCCGCAATGCGGAAGTGGGTGATGAGGGCAACGTTATCGTGGCGTTCAACCTGGACGTGCGATGAAGTCAGGGTGCCTCGAAGCTGGTCAGAAAGCCCGCTGGCAACCGCAGGCCCCAGTTTTCAACGAGTTGCCGGTAGCGGCCGTCGTCCACCAGTGGCGCCAGTAGTCGAAGCATTTCGTCCGCACTCGGGGCGCCGCCCTTTCGGGCAATGATGCTGAGCTGGTAGCGTTGATCCGGCTCGTTCGAGATCAGCAATTTGTCCCGGTCTTGCGGGTGCTGGGCAAAATGTTTCTGCAGGTAAGAACGGCTGATGATGGCAACCTCGGCAACAGAAGGCCGGTCGGCCTTGATCAGATTCATGTTGCGCGTGTGGCTGTCGGAAAACTCGATATTGAATTTTTCTTCCAGCACGGAGTTGTCAGTTTCGTACCCGGTAAAACCATAGTAATAGCCGGAAATGGCCACAATAGATCGGTTGCGCAGGTCGTTAAAGAATGAGGAGTCTCTGCCGGGTTTCTTGAGAGCGACATAAAGTTCCTCGTCGGCCAGGATCGGGCGGGTAATGTCCACATCCTTCTCTGTCCAACCCCAGTCAGGGCTTTGAAAGAAGATGACGTCGTAGAGACCGGCATCGAAATCCAGGTGGCGGCGTTTGGGGGAGGTGTGGATGATATGGAATGAGACATCCGGGTGTATCTGCTCAAGCACCTCCAGCAGTCCCCCGAGGAAGCCCTCGACTTTGCCATCGGAATTGACACTGGCGATCGGGGGAAAGTGGTAAACGCCCACAGTGATTTCGGTTTCGTTTGCCCGAACCGGCGCCGTTGCCAGCATAATAGCCGCAACAAGAATGGCCATTAATCTTCGAATATGGGCTTCAGCGGACACGATATCCCCGGTTATGTAACAATTGAATACGCATTCAGAATAGCACGGGGATTTTGTGCACCTGAAGCAAAAGATTATGAACTTATGCAAAACAGGTCTGTAAGTGATGGGTAACGTTGCCAGCCATTTTTTCGCCTATGTTTCCCGCCTGCGCTGGATCAAGCGCTGGGGGCTGATGCGAAATGCCATTGAGGAAAATGTGGCCACCCATTCCTGGGAGGTGGCGACCCTCGCCCACGCCCTTGCCATCATCCGCAACCGGCATTTTGGCGGCCAGGTGAACGCCGACCGCATTGCAGCGGCAGCGCTTTACCATGATGCGACGGAAGTAATTACCGGGGATATGCCAACACCGGTGAAATACCATTCGAAGGTGATGCGTGAGGCGTTCGGGGACATCGAGCACAAGGCCGAGGCCGAGCTGCTGGCGCTGTTACCGGAGGATTTGCGGGAGGATTTTTCGCCCTACGTTCGGGAGTCTCAGCTACCGGCCGAAGACCGGGAATTGATCAAGGCCGCCGACAGGCTCTCGGCGTGGCTCAAGTGCCAGGCGGAGATCCGGGCCGGCAACAAGGAATTCGAGCCGGCCGCCCGGCAGATCCGCCAGCGGTTGGACGCAGACGGGCTGTCAGAGGTTGCCTATTTCCTGAAGGTGTTTGCCCCCAGTTACGAGCAACCCCTGGACAACCTGCTGGGGTGAAAGCTTTCAGGGCTTAACTGTTACCGGCCGAGCCAACCAGTCCGCCACGCAAGCCATCGCGCTGCAAGTGCTGGCGAACGGTGTCTTCGGGGCTGCCGGCCAGTTCCCGGAACATGCCCATGGAACCCAGCAGCGCTGAGGATTCATAGGGCACGAACACCCGCTCTCCCTCTTTCGCCATATTTGGCAGAACCTTGATATAGCTCTGGCCCAGCAGGTAGCCAATGACGGTCTGTTTGTTTTCCTCGGAGTCGCCCATGGCGCTGAGTACCAGACGGATGGACTCCTGTTCGCCCTGGGCCCGGAGAATGGCCGATTCCTTGTCGCCCTGGGCGTTGAGAATGGCGGACTCCCGCTGGCCCTGGGCCATGGCAATGGCCGCTGACTTTTCACCCTCGGCTTCTGTGACCGTTGCCCGGCGCTTGCGCTCCGCAGCCATCTGCAAGCGCATGGCCTCTTCCACTTCTTCCGGCATGCTGATGTCCTGGACCTCGACCCGGGTAAGCTTGACGCCCCACTTGGAAGCGGCCTCTTCCATCTCCGCCTGGATGGCGTTGTTCACCTCGCTGCGGGATTCAAACAGCTTGTCCAGTTCCATCTTGCCCACCACCGAGCGCAAGGTGGTTTTTGCCAAGACTTCCACCGCCTGGCTCATATTGGCCACTTCGTAAACAGCCCGGCGCGGATCGATGATCTGGTAGTAAAGGGCGCCGTTGATCTTCACCGTCACGTTGTCGGTGGTCACGACCGGCTGGCCCGGGAAGTCCATAACCGTTTCCCGGCGGTCAATCCGGACCTCATCGCTCATCACCGGATGATAATCCTCGCCCATGCGCACGTAGCGGATCATGGTGATCGGCCGTGGCCGCTCGATGAAGGGAATGATGATGTTCACACCGCTTTCGAGGATCCGGTTGAACGAACCGAGGCGCTCAATGACCATAACCTCGGATTGGCGCACGATGACCAGACCCTTGGCGATGATGAAGATGCCAATAGCGACCAGAATCAGGCTGATGATCAGCCCGGGTGAAAGATACTGTTCCATGCTTACTGTTCCTTGTGTGTGATCGTCTCAACAACGGCGGTCGTGCCGTCAAACTGTTTGAAAATGACGTCGGTTCCTTCCGGAAGGTCGGTTTCTCCGGTGTCAGTCACTCGCAGGCGATAGAAATCGCCATTGACCTTGATGCCTGTGGCTCCATCGAAATCCCGCTTCAGGGTCTGATAACGCCGGCCTTGCTCCACGCCGGTACCGGTTGTGCCATATGCCACACCTTTGGGTGAGAAGCGCGGACGGATCCAGCGAATGGCGACAGGTACCAGAATTCCCGAGAACAGCCCCATACCGGCCAGCTGCCATTCGAATGGTGCTCCCAGAAAGGCCAGCAAGGCGGTCAGCGCGGCCGCAATGCCCAGGGCCAGAAGTAACAGGACACCTGAGGCCAGTTCAGCCAGGCCCAGCACCAGCGCCAGGATCAGCCAGAAATGCGTAAGACTCCATTCCATACAGAAAATCCACAGATTCGGGGGAGGTAGAGGGCCGGTGTCGTGCACCGGCCAACGGCAAGGGATTGTACCGGAAACCGGGTGCCGCGTCAGAGGGTGGCCGGAATGCCATGTGGCCTGGTTCACTAAAGCCATATCCCGCAAGCAGGCAATTGTTAGAGTATCTGCTTTAATTGATGTGCCTACAATTAAGAGGTCTGTGACCATGAAGAATCTGAAGAACAAAGTTGCCGTTGTTACCGGTGCCGGTTCGGGTATCGGCCGCGCGCTCGCCAAATCGCTGGCGGACCGGGGCTGCCGACTGGCGCTGTCCGACGTCAATGAGTCAGGCCTGGCCGAAACCGCTGCAGCGCTAAGCGGCGCTGATGTAAAAACCTACCGGCTGGACGTGTCTGATCGCGATGCCATCTTTGCCCATGCGGAGGAGGTTGTGAAAGATTTCGGTCAGGTCAATCTGGTCATCAACAACGCGGGCGTTGCCCTGTCTGCCACGGTCCGTGAGATGACCGACGAAGACTTCAAATGGGTCATGGACATTGATTTCTGGGGGGTTGCTCACGGTACCCGGGCCTTCCTGCCCCATCTGATTGCCTCGGGCGATGGCCATGTGGTGAACGTTTCCAGTGTATTTGGCCTGATTGGAGTGCCCAAGCAGAGCGCCTACAACGCCGCCAAGTTTGCGGTGCGAGGATTCACCGAAGCCCTGCGCCAGGAAATGAAGCTGGAGAACCAGCCGGTGGCGGTGAGTTGTGTGCATCCTGGTGGTATCCGCACCAACATTGTCAATGCAGCGCGCATGGGCAAGTCCGAGAACGCCGTCGCCCAGCGTAAAGGCTTCGATAAACTCGCCATGACCACGCCCGAGAAAGCCGCAGAAATCATTGTAAAAGGCATCCTCAAGAATGAGTCCCGCATATTGGTGGGCCCGGACGCCTGGGGTATTGATGCGATCAACCGCCTGCTGGGTTCTGCTTACCAGCCGCTGGTGGAGCGTTTCTCCCGCAAGAACCTCTATATCTGAAGACTCGATGCGTGCGGCGGGCCTGAAGCTTGGGCTCGCTGTACGTTTTACAAACAGTTTTTCGGGGCTATACTCGGAAGCTGATCCAAGGAAGAGTCAGCATGAATACGCCTCACCATTCTGACCTGGGGGCCACTCTGGAACAGAGCCGCTCGGGTCTGCGCGACAGCCATCGCCGCTCACTGATGCGGCTGCTTTTTCTGATCACCGGCTCGGCTCTGGTGATTTTTGCTTGCCTGCAGTTTCTCAATGGCTACCCATGGGTGGCGGTTGCTGAGCTGTTTGCCAGCACTTTGCTTTTTTTCGGCGTCTGGCGCCTGAAATCCACTCCTCATCTGCAGCAGTGGGTCTATGCCTATCTGGTGCCTTTGTTCGCGTTCTTCCTGGTGATCATGCTGTTACCGGAAGCCTCGGTGTCCGCTTTCGTCTGGGTGCTGATGATGCCGGTTCTGGCTTACCTGCTGCTTGGCAAGAAAGAAGGCATGATTCTCAGCGCACCCTTTATGCTCGTCGGGGGCGTTATCTATTACATTCACCTTGGCCAGGTCGGCAGCCCCCACGCGATGATCGATCTGCTCAACATGGTGTTGTGCGGTGCACTGATGCTGGCCTTCATTCACCTGTATGAGGTGCGCCGCGAAGAGTCCGAGCAGCGCCTGGTGGACATGGCCCAGACCGATGCGCTCACTGGTCTGGCCAATCGCAGCAACTTCCAGGGTACGTTGAATCGCACCATTGCCGAGTGCGATCGCAGTGGAGCCGGTTTTGCGCTGGTGGTGATGGATATTGACCACTTCAAGGTCGTTAACGACACTCTGGGCCATGAGGCCGGAGACTTTGTTCTGAAAAACATCAGCCGATGCATGACCGAACGGCTGAGGAGCACCGATTTTGTCGGCCGCCTTGGTGGCGAGGAGTTCGGGCTGATTCTGAGAGATGTGAAGCCGGCGGATGCCTTTGTCCTCATGGATGAGCTGCGCCAGCGAATTTCAGACCGGGAACTGCCCTACGGCGAGGCCCGGATCCGGGTGACCGCCTCCTTCGGGATTGCCCATTGGCCAGACCATGGTCGCGAGGCCGAGAGCCTGTTCCGGGTGGCCGATCGGTGGCTCTACAGCGGCAAGCGAGCTGGGCGTAACTGTGTGGTCGGCGCCGGCCACAATCCCCGCCAGCTTGAGATTCTCACTGTCGAAGCGAGTTGATTACGTTATTCTTGTGGCAGACATCCTCCGGCAAGAATGACGTAACCCATGTGCGAATTACTGGCCATGAGCGCCAACACCCCCACTGACCTGTGTTTCAGCTTTACCGGCCTGACCCGTCGGGGTGGACAGACCGGCCCGCACAAGGACGGCTGGGGCGTCGCCTTTTACGAAGGCAAAGGCGTACGGGCCTTCCACGACGCCGATGCCAGCGCCAATTCCCGAATCGCCGCAGTGGTCCAGACTCATCCAATAAAAAGCGAAGTGGCCATCTGCCACATTCGCCAGGCCAACGTCGGCGACACCTGCCTGGCCAACACCCATCCCTTCATGCGCGAACTCTGGGGTCGCTACTGGGTGTTCGCCCACAACGGCCAGCTCTCCGGCTTCCGTTCAAATCCGGGCTTCTACGAGCCGGTCGGCACCACCGACAGCGAAGCCCTGTTCTGCGATATCCTCAACCACCTGCGCAGCCATTGTGACCGGAACACCCCCACCGACGACATCATTGAGCGGCTGGTGCGCTTATCGAAGGCTTACGCCAGCCAGGGCGTGTTCAACCTCCTGCTGAGCAACGGCGACTGGCTGTTCACCTACTGCACCACCAAAATGGCCAGCATTACCAGAAGGGCGCCGTTTGGTCCCGCTCGTCTGAAAGACGCGGATGTAACGGTGGATTTCGAATCGGAAACGACGCCCAACGACATCGTCAGCGTGATCGTTACTGAACCTCTGACCACAGATGAAAAGTGGGATGTTTACCAGCCAGGTGAATGGCGGCTTTGGCGGAAGGGAGAAGTCATTCGATCCGGAGTCGCTGAGCCGAATGCCTGACCCGGAAGTGGGGAATCGGGCGGGGAGGTCTTTCTTCCGGGAAAAGGCAACTCGCTACGCTCAGACATCATTTTCCCTGCACAAAGACCTCCCCACCCGCTTCCCTTCAGGGTTGGGAGTTGCTTCCGTGGTTTACTGAAGCGTCCTGCGATTACCTTTCTTGTACTGTGGTGCGATGTGCGCCTGAATCTCCTCTTTGAAACGGGCAATCAGATCGCTATTGTCGTGGTCCCAGGGGTGAAAACCCGGTTTGAAGTACTCAAGCCATGTGGGAATCAGACTTGAGAAGGTGCCGTTTACGCCCCAGAGGCGCCAGAGACCCGTAGCCGTGTCTACAAGAGAGAAGTTCTTGCGGTCGTTGAGCATCATCCGGCTGGTGAAATAGGTGCTCATCACGCCCAGTGCGGCGGTGCTGAACATAAGATAAAACGCACGCTCTGCATAAGTGCCGCCAGCTGCCTGGAAAACGTCGTAGGCAACCGCCTTGTGCTCGGTTTCTTCAATGGCGTGCCAGACCCACAGCGGGCGCATGGATTCATCCATGTCCTGGCGCACATCGTCACGCTCCAGCAGCATGTTGGCCATCATGGCGGTCAGGTGCTCGAGGGCACAGGTGATGGCCAGCTGGTGACGCTTGGGCAGCTTCTTGGCAATCCCCAGAACCACCTCCAGATGCTTTTCCAGTTCTTCCACCGGCATGTCCTGGTCACGAACGTGCTGGTTCATGGCGACATGCTCCAGGGAGTGCATGGCCTCCTGGCCAATGAATCCGCGGATCTCTTCCTTCAGCTTGGGATCGGAAATCTGGTCCCGGAACGCCCTTACTGAATCTACGAAGAACTGCTCGCCCTGCGGAAACAACACCGAGAGCGCATTCATGATGTGGCTGATGCTGTAGCTGTTGTCGACCCAGTAACGGGGCACCTGGTCGCCGAACTCAAACCCCATGCGCTGGGCTGTGATGGTGACGTTGTCCGGTGTGTTGGAGGCCCGGGTAACCGGCGCCGTTTTGTTTTCTGCGGTTTTGTTGCTCAGCATGTGTGTACTCCTCACTCTGGCTGATGTCATGGCTCCAGTGTGTGGCAGTCAAGGCCGGGTAGGAAGGCGCAAAGGGGACGGCAGTCGATCAGGATGGGACACGGGCCGGGATTTGATTGGCCAGTCTGACGGCGAGCAAGGTGTACCGGGCCCCACTGTAGCGGCGGGAGGCATCTGATAGAGTCCATTGAAGTGCTTCAGCCCACCCAATAAGAAGGAATGCCAATGAGTGCAACCGGTCCGGACAAAGAACGGCAGATGCTGGGATTGTTCCTGGTGCCGGGCGCTTACCTGCGGGTTCTGGCCGAGACCGTCCGCCAGCTGGGCTATAACGACCGGCCACTTTACGAAGGGCTGGACTTCACCCCGGACGATCTCAAGTCCAACGACAGTCGGGTGTTTGTCACCGACGCCATCATCATGGCCAAGCGGGCCGTGAACCTAGCCGGCCAGGACGGTCTCAGCTTCACGCTGGCCAGGGAGTTGCGGCTGACAATCCACGGCACCCTGGGGTTCGCGGCTCTCACCAGCCCCACCTTCGCCGATGCCCTGGATTCTGTGCGTCGATACCTGCACCTGCGGGTGCCGTTTCTCAGTATGAGCCAGTCCGAAGCGGGGGATCAGGTACTGCTAAAACTCTGCACCGAATTCGAAGTGCCCGGCCTCTACCCGTTTCTGGCCGAGACCGTCAGCGCCACCCTGATTCTGCTGACCGAACAGCTCCTGGATCGGGAGGACGCGGCAAAACACGGCTTTGCCCTGGAAGACGGCAAACTGCCGGGTGTCTCCGTTCGCCTGAGCGCACCGGAGCCGCCCTGGTACCGGCAGTTTTCCGATCAGCTTCCCGTTCGATTCGAATACGGCCAGCCCGACGAAATGATGGTTTTCCCGCGGGAGCTTCTGAATGTGCAGATGCGTCTTGCCGACGCCGAAGCCTCCCGAATGGCCCGCGACCAGTGCGAGTTCGAGCTGCAGAAGGCCCTGAAGGAACAGGGCGATATCGTCCTGGCGATCCGCAACATGCTCCGAATGATGCCCGGGCCGTTGCCGTCACTGGAAGCCATGGCCGAACGCTTCTGCGTCTCGTCGCGCACCCTGAAACGCCGGCTGGCGGACCGGGATACCAGCTATCGGGAGATCCTCGAATCGGTGCTGAAAGACCGGGCGATCCAGTTGCTCCGGTATACCAACCAGTCGGTCAGCGAGATTGCCTACGAATTGGGCTATGCGGACCTCTCCAACTTCAGCCGGGCCTTCCGGAAGTGGACCGGGAAGTCGGCCAGAGAGTTTCGCGAGGGTGGTCCGGACCCTGCGCCGGAAGTTGGGCCCTGATGTTTGGCTTGGGCGGTTGGGTTTCTCTTGCCGCTGGGTTTGGAGCGTGGTCGCAGGGAGGGGCATAATTTTTTTGGGTAAAAACAACTCGCTTCGCTCAGACATCTTTTTCCCCAAAAAAATTATGCCCCACCCCACGCCCTGCTGACAGACGAGATTGCCGTGTTATTTTTTATTGCTCTGTCTTAATTTGCTTTTCGTTTCCTATGCCACAATTGTTTGACGGACGGGGGGAAGGAATATTTTCCCGACAGGAAAAAGATGTCTGAGCGAAGCGAGTTGTTTTTCCCGAGGGAAAATATTCCTTCCCCCCGGCCAGCCCCCAAATCAACCCGGCTAGGGCCATAATTGAAACCGGACACCAACCCAAAAGGATGAAAACGAACATGACCCAAAGGCCAGACACCCACAGCAAACTGATCGGCTACCTGCTCTGGATCTTCGGATTCCTGGGCTCCCATCGGTTTTACTACGGCAAACCCGTTACCGGCACCATCTGGTTCTTTACCCTGGGGCTGCTGTTCATCGGCTGGATCATCGACCTGTTCCTGATCCCGGCCATGGACCGGGAGGCGGATCTTCGGTTCCGGGAAGGTGAGGTCAGCTACAACATAAGCTGGATCCTGCTGACCTTCCTGGGGGTGTTCGGGATTCATCGGATGTACATGGGCAAGTGGATTACCGGCATCATCTACCTGTTTACCGGCGGCCTGTTCCTGATCGGCGTGCTGTATGACTTCTGGACCCTGAACAACCAGATTTCCATCCGGAACGAAGAACGCCGGTTCGGTTGATCGGTTTTGCCTAAAGGCCGGCGGCGGTTTCCAGTTCGACCAGGGCCTCTTCCAGATAGTCGAGCATCCGCTGCAGGCTGGGTAGCGTGCGGCGGCAGCCGATAAGGCCGAATTCCACCTGGTCGCCGTAGCTGGTCAGGGTCATGTTCAGGGCCAGGCGATCCATGGCGATGGAGACCGGGTACATGCCGTCCATCGTGGCGCCGTTCCAGTAGCAAGTCTCTCGCGGGCCGGGAACGTTGGAAATCACCACGTTGAAGGTCTGCCATTTCGGTGCCATGCCGGTGAGCAGATTGAACGCCGCCGGCGCCAGGGTCAGGGCGGTGTAGTTGATGATTTCTTCCGCAGACATGTCGGCGTAGCGGTCCTTGGCGGCTTTCACGTCCTCATGGATCTGCATCAGTCGTGTCACCGGGCTGGTGACATCGGTGTGCAGTGAGGCGAGGATAACGCCGACCTGGTTGCCGCCGGAGCTGTCATCCTTGCGCAGGGACACCGGCACCATGGCGATCAGCGGCTTTTCCGGCAGGGCGTCCTGGTTCATCAGGTAGCTGCGCAGCGCGGTGGCGCACATGGCCATCACCACATCATTGACCGTGGTTCCATAGGCCTTGCACACACCCTTTATCCGGCTCAGGCAGTAAGATTGCGCGGCGAAGCGTCGGGAACCGGTGATCTTCTGGTTCAGGATGCTGCGGGGTGCGTGAAAAATGGAGGAGTAGGCCGGGTCTTTGCGGGCGTCGTTGATGGTTCGCAGCAGTTCCCGGGCCACGGTGGGCACGGTGCCCAGTTGCTTGCCGGATTCACCCAGCAGATGGCCGACACTTCGCCACAGGGAAGGACCGCTATCATCCTTTTCACGGGATGGGCGGGGTGGCATGGCCCAGATCGGCGGCATGTCCCGCTCGCCGGTATCCTGGCACAGCATCTGGGTGACCATCCGCATGGCCGATACACCGTCCACCAGGGCATGGTGGACTTTGATATACACCGCAAACTGCCGTTCCCCCAGGCCTTCAATCAGATGAAACTCCCACAGGGGACGTTCCCGGTCCATCAGGTGGGAATGTTCTGCCGAAACAAAGGACAAGAGTTCCCTGACCCGCCCCGGTGTCGGCAGTGCCTCGAAGCGGAAGTGGTGTTCCAGGTCCAGGTGCTCGTCTTCCACCCAGACCGGCTGGCCGAAACGGTAATCCAGGCGCTGATTAAACGGCGGCGTCACCTTCGTGTACTGCCTGAGTCGGTCGGCCAGCTGTGCGACGTAATCATCCGGTGCGTCGTCGGGAAAAGAAAACAGCTGAAGACCGCCCACGTGCATGGGCTGCTGCCGCTTTTCCAGCCAGAGAAAAAGCTGATCCGTAGGGCTGAGAGGTTTCACAGGGCGTCCTTGTTATCGGTGTTGTGACAATAGTAGCGCAGATAGCTGGCAACGGGATTGACCCCGGTTCGCATTCTCCCCACCGGCCAGGCCAAATGCGGGCCAAGGTCCGGACAGGGTTTTTCTTCGTAAGCCATGAACTAAGGTTAGTAATTGCATCCATCGAAATGAATCTTGGAGAAAAGGACGTGGCTACCCCCATGAAGAGCCTGCAGGGTGTTGTTCTGTTTGTGTGCAGCCTGTTTCCGGTGCTCACCGCTGCCCAGGACCTGCCTGGTGTTCAGCTGGAAACCGTCTCTTCAGAAGACATCGTTCAGGAAGTGACCCTGAACGGTACGGTGAATGCCCTTCGGGTATCCGGCATGTCGGCGGCGGTTGCCGGCCTGCTGGATGAGGTTCGGGTGGAAACCGGTGATCGTGTTGCCCGGGGCGATGTGTTGGTCGAGCTGGATGACGAATTGGTTACCTGGGAGTTGGCCGCGGCAAGAGCCGAGGCAGAAGAGGCCCGTAGTCGCCTGGAGGAAGCCCGGCGTCGCCTGCGTGAGGCCAGATCCGTCGGCGCAGGCCGCAATATCGCGGCCACCGAAGTCAGTGCCCGGGAAAGTGAAGTGGCCGCCAGCGAAGCGACCCTGGCTCGCCTGGAAGCCGCCCGACGCCAGGTGGAAGTCCGGGCCGGGCGCCACCGCGTGACCGCGCCCTTCGACGGTGTGGTCAGCCAGCGCTCCCGGGATCTCGGGGAATGGGTTACTCCCGGTGACCAGCTGCTGACTCTGGTGGATACCGACAACCTTCGTCTGGATTTCCAGGTACCCCAGTCCTTCTACAAACGCATCGACGACAACAGCCGGCTGCTGGTGCAGGATGACCAGGCACTGAGCAGCGCCACCATCGATGTTCTGGTACCGGTCAACGATCCCCAGTCCAGAACCTTTCTCCTCCGCGCCATCAAGCCCGAATCCGTGAAGCTGCTCCCGGGGATGTCGGTACAGGCGGTACTGCGGGTCACTACCGGTGAACGTGGCCTGACGGTTTCCCGCGATGCCATCAACCGGTATCCCGAAGGACGAACCACCGTGTGGATCGCCGAACCGGGGGATGAAGACACCTGGACCGTGAGCGAAAAGCGGGTGCGCCTTGGCACCGGCTTCGAGGGCCGGGTAGAGGTTACCAGTGGTCTTGAGTCGGACCAGCAGGTGGTGGTCCGTGGCAACGAGTCCCTGAGCGAGGGCATCAGCGTTCGCATTGCCGAACGGGAGAGCCGCTGATGTTTGCCGGCATTATCCGCCACGGCACTCTGGTCACCGTTATTGCCCTGATTGTCGCGATCCTTGGGGCTGCTGCAGCACTGCGGATTCCGGTCCAGATGATTCCGGATCTGGAGGTGCGGACGGTCACGGTGGAAACCAGCTGGCCAGGCGCCACGCCCCAGGACATCGAGAAAGACATCCTGATCGAGCAGGAACGGTTCCTGCGCAATGTTCCGAACCTGAGCCGGATGACCTCCACCGCTTCCAGTGGCGCAGCGGAGATTGAGCTGGAATTTCCGTTCGGGGTGGATATCACCGAGACCCTGATCCAGATTAATAATGCCCTGAGCCAGGTGCCGGATTATCCGAGGAACGTCGATGAGCCGCGCATAGTGGCGGCGTCGTTCTCCTCCAACGCATTCATGTATTTTCGCATCGCCACCCTCGAAGGCAATCCCCGTGAGCTGGACATCGAGCTGATGCGCGATTTTATCGAGGACCGCGTGCGGCCCAGGATGGAGAGCGTGCCGGGGGTTTCCGAGGTTACCGTTGGCGGTGGTGCCGACCGGCAGATGCAGATCATTGTGGACGAATCCGCCCTGGCCCAGCGCGGCCTGAGCCTGGTGGATCTGCGCAACGCAATCGTGGCCCGTAACCAGGACATTTCCGGCGGCGAGATCGACTCTGGCAAGCGCCGGTATCTGTTGCGCACGGTCGGGCGCTTTGACGACGTTGAATCCCTGGAACAGCTGGTGGTACGCCGGCAGGGTGACAGCGTGGTGCGCCTTGGTGAGGTGGCCCGGGTTCAGCAGGGCCATTCCCGGATCCGGGAGCTGTCCTTTATCGACGGCCAGCGGGTGATTGGCCTGCAGGTGCGCCGTGAAAGCGGCTCCAACGTCATAGATATCAAACGCGCGATGATGGACGAAGTGGCCGCCATCAACCAGGAGGTGCTGGAGCCGGCGGGCATGAGGCTGGGCCTGACCGCAGACGATGCCCGTTACGTGGAAGCCTCGGTGGCCAATGTCTGGACCAATCTGGGTATCGGTGCCGCCTTCGCAACCCTGGTGATGTTCCTGTTTCTGAGATCCGGCCGGGCCACGTTTGCCGGGGTGGTGGGCATACCGCTGTGTGCCATAGCCGCGTTTATCGGGTTGCTGATCACCGGCCGCACCATCAACGTGATCTCTCTGGCCGGTATCGCCTTTGCCATCGGCATGACGGTGGACAACAGCATCGTGGTGCTGGAGAACATCGAGCGACACCGGCGTTTGGGGCTGGACCGTTTCGAATCGGCCCTCAAGGGCGTGCGTGAAGTCTGGCCGGCGGTGCTGGCGTCCACCACCACAACCATTCTGGTGTTCTTGCCGATCCTGTTTATCGAGGAAGAGGCGGGCCAGTTGTATTCCGACGTAGCCATTGCCATCTCTGCCGCCATTCTCGCCTCCATGTTGGTGGCAATCACCATCATACCCACCCTCTGCGCCCGGCTGGATTTCGGCCGCCGGGGCGTGACCACCGATGAATACGGCAACGAAACCTCGGGTCGCTGGAGCGGGGCCGCCATGGGGGCGGTGCGATGGCTGGTGAATGGCACGGTGCGCCGGCTTCTGGTGATGGCAGCCACCGTCGGCTTCAGCCTGTGGGTGATTTTTGTGCTGACCCCACCCGCCGAATACCTGCCGGAAGGCGAGGAGCCCAAGACCTTTGCCGCCATGTCGGCGCCGCCGGGTTACAACCTGCAGGAGATGGAAGCCATTGCCCGCCAGGTGGAAGACTACTTCCTGCCCCACGTGAACGCGGACGGCCAGGCCTACGCCGCGGGCGAAACCAGCGTGCCGCCCATGGCCTATCTCAACATGCAGGTAACGCCCACCAGGATCCGGATCATCGCCGAGACCCTGAATCCAAGGCACATCGAAGCCCTGATGGACGAGATCACCCGGTTCTATGAACAGTTCCCGGGCATGCGCGCCTTCGCGGCCAAGGGCTCCATCATTTCCAGCAACGACGGCGGCACCCGCAGCATCAACCTGGACATCTCCGGCCCGGACCTGGTGTCGGTCTACAGCGCCGCCAATGCCGCTTACCAGCGGGCCGAGGAGATCTTCGACAACCCCCGCATCCAGAGCCAGCCCTCCACGCTGTCCCTGGCGCAACCGCTGATCCAGATTATGCCCGACTGGGATCGCGCGGCTGAACTGGGTCTGGGAGCAGAAAGCATTGGCTTCACCGTAGCCTCTCTAACCGAGGGCAGCTACGTCGACGATTTCTTCCTGGACGACGAAAAGATCGATATCTACGTCTACGGCAGCGAGGGTCGCAACCCGTCACTGGACAGCCTGCCGGATGTCATGGTGCACACCCCCCAGGGTGCTACCCTGCCGCTCTCCAGCCTGGCTACCATCGAGGAAACCGTCGATACCAGCACGGTCCGCCGGGTGGACGGTCGCCGCACGGTGACTCTGAACGTGATTCCCCCGGACGATGTGCCGCTCGAAGCCGGCGTTGAGAGGGTACGCACGGAACTGTTGCAGTTCATGCGGGACAGCGGCGCATTGCCCGCGAATGTGAACGTGGATATTTCCGGCGCCAGCGATCAGCTTAATGCCACACGGGAGGCTCTGACCGGCAATTTCATCATTGCCATTGCCATTGTCTACCTGCTGCTGGTGGCCATCTTCGCGCACTGGGGATTCCCGCTGCTGATCATGACCGCAATACCGCTTGGCGTGGCCGGTGGCATTGTGGGCCTGGCCCTGATGAACCTGGTCGGTGGCCTGCTGCCCATGATCGGCCTCCAGCCTCTGAGGCAGCCCTTTGACATGATTACCATGCTGGGCTTCCTGATACTGATGGGAACCGTGGTGAACAACCCGATCCTGGTGGTGGACCAGGCCCGGCAGAACCTGCGCCAGAAAGGCGTTACCGTAGTACAGGCCGTCACCGCCGCCGTCCAGACCCGCCTGCGCCCGATTGCCATGACCACCCTGACCACCATCTGCGGCCTCTCGCCCCTGGTGTTCCTGCCCGGCGAAGGCACCGAGCTGTATCGGGGCGTGGGCGCCATCGTTCTGTTTGGCCTGCTTGGGGCAGCGATCGTAACCGTGACTTTTCTGCCGTCACTGACCATCTTTGTTCTTGGCTGGCGGGAGCGTTGGCGTCGCTCCAGAGAGGTTTAGCCTCGGAGTATCGCCGTCACGCGCCATGGGAAGTCTTTCTTCCGGGGAAAAGCAACTCGCTTCGCTCAGACATCTTTTCCCCTGCACAAAGACTTCCCATACCACGCGCCGGCTTTCGCCGGCATTGTTAAGGGCCTAGGCCGCGATGGATTCTCGCTGGTTGGCCCGTACTTCCAAGCGGATCTGGTTGCCGTCCAGCAGGACAGGGTAGGTTTTGACCCGCACGGCATCGTCTTCCAGACAGACACCGGTACGCAGACTGAAATGCTGCTTGTATAGCGGCGAGGCCACCACCGGTTCCCCTTTCAGATCCCCGGTAATCCCCCGGGCCAGAACATTGGCGCCGCTGAACGGGTCCGTGTGGCTGGTGGCAAACAGGGCGGGCAGCCGGTGCGGCAGATAAAACACCGCCACCGGCCCATCCGGTGTCCAGACCGCGATGCCGGATTCCGGCACCAAATCGTCTACGGTACAGACGGCTTCCCAACGAGTGCGTGGTTTCATGCATTCCTCCAAACTTGTTTCTGTAATGAACCAAATCGTTTTGCCCTTCAGTTCGATTCGGCCTATAAAATTCCGGTTTTTTTGCTTAGGCGTTAACTGATGGCCCGGTGAGCGTGGGGGTAGGTATCTTTCCCCGACAGGAAAAAGGTGTCTGAGCGAAGCGAGTTCTTTTTCCCGAGGGGAAAGATACCTACCCCTGCGCTCCGCCCCTCAACCATAAGTCTACGCGGACTCCAAAACAGGCCGACGCTGCCCCCGCTCAACAGTCCACTCCTGAACCGGATCGCACTGCGAAGGCGCATTAACAAACTCCCGGAACCGCTTCCGCTTCTCCGGATCCTCGACGGCCGTCTTCCACTCGCACTGGTAGGTCCCAACAATCCCCTCCATGTGCTCCTCCAGCTCAGCGCCGATCCCCAGACTGTCCTCAAGAACCACCTGCTTCAGGTACTCCAGGCCGCCCTCCAGATTTTCCATCCAGACACTGGTGCGCTGCAGCCGGTCGGCCGTGCGCACATAGAACATCACCACCCGGTCAATGGTCCGGATCAGCTCCTCGTCAGACAGATCCGTGGCAAACAGATCGGCGTGGCGGGGCCGCATGCCACCGTTGCCGCAGACATACAGGTTCCAGCCGTTCTCCGTGGCAATCACACCAAAGTCCTTGCTCTGGGCTTCCGCGCATTCCCGGGTACAGCCCGAGACCGCCATCTTCACCTTGTGGGGCGCCCGCAGGCCTTTGTAGCGGTCCTCCAGGCGAATCGCCATGCCCACGCTGTCCTGAACGCCGTAGCGACACCAGGTATTGCCGACGCAGGATTTCACGGTACGGAGTGACTTGCCGTAGGCGTGGCCGGTCTCGAAACCCGCAGCGATCAGCTTTTCCCAGATCTCCGGCAACTGGCTCAGGGTGGCGCCGAACAGGTCCACGCGCTGGCCGCCGGTGATCTTGGTGTAAAGATCGTATTCCTTCGCCACCTCACCCAGCACAATCAGTTTGTCCGGGGTGATCTCGCCGCCGGGAATGCGCGGCACAATCGAGTAAGTGCCGTTCTTCTGCATGTTGGCCATGAAGGTGTCGTTGGTGTCCTGAAGCGGCACGTGGTCGGTGGCCAGGATGTGCTCGTTCCAGCAGGTGGCGAGAATCGACGCCACCGCCGGTTTGCAGATGTCGCAGCCGTGCCCCTTGCCGTGCTGACTGATCAGGGTGCGGAAGGTGCGGATGCCGTTCACCTTCACCAAGTGGAACAGCTCCTGGCGACTGTACGGGAAGTGCTCGCACAGATCCTTGCTGACCTCCACGCCGCGTTTTTCCAGCTCGCTGTCCACTACGTTCTTGAGCAGGGCGGTGCAGCCGCCACAGCCGGTGCTGGCCTTGGTTTCGGCCTTGACGCTGCCAAGGTCCGAGCAACCGGCATCAATGGCGCCGCAAATATCGCCCTTGGTCACGTTGTGGCAGGAGCAGATCGAGGCGGTTTCCGGAAGGGCATCCGGGCCCAGGGCCGGCGCGCCGCCCTGGCTCTCCGGCAGGATCAGCGTTTCCGGATTCTCCGGCAGGGTGATGCCATTGAGGGCGTATTGCAGCAGAGTGTCGTAGTGGCTGTTGTCGCCCACCAGAATGGCGCCCAGCAGGGTCTTGCCATCCTCGCTGATCACCATGCGCCGATAGTGGCCGGCCTGTTCATCGTTAAAGCGGATGTTGCGAGCGCCCGGGGTCTGGGCATGGGCGTCGCCGATGGAACCCACGTCTACACCCAGCAATTTGAGCTTGGTGCTCATGTCGGCACCGGTGAAAGCAGTGTCTCGATCGCCGTTCAGGGCGGAAGACAATGTGCGGGCCATGGTGTAGCCGGGGGCCACCAGGCCGAAAATTTTCTGCTCCCAGAGTGCGCACTCGCCAATAGCGTGCACATGGGGGTCCGAGGTGGTGCAGTGGTTGTCGATCACGATGCCGCCGCGCTCGCCGATCTCCAGGCCGCTGGCCCGGGCCAGGGCGTCCTGGGGCCGAATGCCTGCGGAGAAGACGATCAGGTCTGTCTCGAGGAAGGATTCGTCGCTGAAATTCATGCGCAGACGGGCATCCTCGCCCTCGGTGATCGCTGTGGTGGCCTTCTCGGTGTGTACCTGAACGCCCAACTCCTCGATCTTGTGGCGCAGCAGCGCGCCGCCATCGGCATCAAGCTGAACCGGCATCAGCCGGGGCGCAAATTCCACCACGTGGGCTTCCAGTCCGAGGCTCTTGAGCGCATTGGCAGCTTCAAGACCCAGCAGGCCACCGCCTACCACCACGCCCGTGCGGGCACCTTCTGAACTGGCGCGAATGGCATCCAGATCATCCAGGGTCCGGTAAACCAGGCAGTGCGGGCGGTCATTGCCCTTGATAGGGGGTACAAACGGATAGGAGCCGGTGGCCAGCACCAGTTCGTCGTACCGGTAGCTGCCACGGGGCGTTTCCAGAGTGCGATTTTCCCGGTTTATGCCGGTTACCTGTTCGTTCAGGTGCAGTTGAATCCCCTGCTCGGTGTACCACTCCAGGGTACCCATGGCGAGATCGGCATGGCTGGAGCCGCCGAAATACTCGGACAGGTGGACCCGGTCATAGGCCAGCTGTTTTTCCTCGCCGAACACGATGATCTCGAAATCGGCAGCGGCCGGGCTGGCGCAGAATTGTTCCAGGAAGTGATGGCCGACCATGCCGTTGCCGACGACTATCAGGGTTTTCTTGCTCATGGGTCTGTCCTCTTTCCGGAGCGGCTCATGCCGCCGCCTCGCAGTAGTTCTTGCCGAATGCAATGAAGTCCCGGTAGCGGGAAATATCGTCCTGCTGCTGAATGCGCTGGCTGTACCAGGGGCCGTCCCGGGTGTCGCCCAGCAGTACGGCGCCGGTCAGGCGCTGATTGCGGATCAGCAGCCGGCAATAGTGGTTCTGTTCGTGGTCCTGCCAGACCACGGATTCGGTGTCCCCGTCGGGGCTGATCTGTCCGCAGGAGAAAATCGGAACGCCGCTGATCTTCAGGCGGGTTGGTGTATCCACCGGCCGATACTCGGCGTCTGGAGTGTTTCCGCCGAGCACGCCTGCAAGCACCTCGGCCTGCTGGTACCCGGGTTCCACCAGTCCGAAGGTGGTGTTTCCCAACTGACAACACTCACCCAGCGCAGAGACTGCCGGATCGCTGGTGCGTAGCTGCCCGTCCACGAGAATGCCGCGATCGCATTCCAGGCCGGCAGTCCGGGCAAGCTCGGTAGCAGGCGTGATACCGGTGGCGAATAAGACCAGATCCGTGCTGACGAGAGTTTCGTCATCCAGCTGGACGGCCCGGACCATGGAACGCCCGAGCAGGGCTTTGGGAGCCGTTCCGGTGCGAATATTTACGCCCCGCTCTTCCATGTGCTGTTGCAGGAGCTGACCCCCGATTCTGTCCAACTGACGGTTCAGAAGATGGCCGCTGCGGTGCAGCAGGGTGACGGCCATACCACGCTGGCGGAGACCTTCAGCGGCTTCCAGGCCAAGAAAGCCTCCGCCGACGACCACCGCCCGCCGATGGCGGCCAGCAGACTCAATCAGGGTCCTGGTGTCTTCCAGGTCCCGGAAGGTCATGACACCCGGAAGGTCTGCGCCCGGTAGCGCCGGTTTTGCAGGCCGGGATCCGGTGGCCAGCACTAGATGGGTGTAGGGCTGTACCCGACCGGATCCGGTGGTCACCGTCTGATCTTCCCGATTGATGGTGACTACCGGTTCTCCGTTGCAGACTTCAATGCCGTTGTTCCGAAACCACTCGTCCTGCTGCAAGGCCAGAGAAGCTTCGTTTGTTTCACCGGCGAGCAGCAGCGAGAGTTGTATCCGGTTGTAAGCAGCGGATGCTTCGCCGTTGAACACGATGATGCGGGTAAACGGTCTGACTCGCCCACGGCAGAGAGCTTCCAGCAGGCGTTGCGAAACCATGCCGTGCCCGCAGATCACCAGTGTCGATTCAGTGTTTCCTGTCATTTCGCTCGAACCCGTACTTTTCGACCAAACAAAAAAAGCCGGAGCATCTATTCCCGAGGGGAAGTCGATGGTCCGGCGCCAATGCCAACAACAATGATCTGATGGTCCGGCCTGATCCTTGGCCGGGACGTTCGTCCTTACCAATTGCAAAGCGATCTTCGTGCCAGTTCTTCGAACCTTTAAAAATCATACGGTTAGCGTTTTTCAGGGTTGCTATCACCTTTACGAACACTTGAAAACTGCCCTGCGACGGGGCGGATTGCACGGTTTTGGGCCAGATGCGGTGGCGCGGTAATTGCTGCGCACTGGCAAGAGGTTGGTTACGCGAGTGACTGATCTGACCGTGATTGTCGCATTAAAGGCTGTCTGCCTCCGGAGTCTGTTATGAACACCAAACGTGCCGCCGCCTATAAATCGCCATCCGCGGGCGATTACCTGATTGCCTCGAAAAGCTGCGAGTTGATGAACCTCCAGTACTTCTTGCAGATGGGCAAACTGGTCCAGTGCATCAGCAATCTGGTACATGCACTGCAGTGCGAGCGAGGTGCGTCTAACGTGTTTCTTGGTTCTTCCGGCGAAAAGTTTGCCCAGGAGCGAAAACACCTGGTTGCGACGTCGGATCGGCTCCGTTCGGAGTTTGAGCAGGCCCTTGCCGAGATACACCAGGAACTGACGGCGCATCCTGTCAGTAGCCGCCTGCTTAACCAGCTTGCGAGCGCCCTTCACGGCCTTGAGGGCTTGCCCGAACTGCGACGGTGTGTGGTGGCCCGGAAAGTAACTGCGGCCTCTGCCACCGAGGATTACAGTACCCTGATCCACAACCTGATTGCGGTTGTGTTTGAAGCTGCCGATACCGCGGTTGACCCCACCATAGCGGGGCTTCTGGTGGCCATGGTGCACCTGATGAACGGCAAAGAATTCTGTGGACAGGAGCGGGCTGTCGGTTCGGCGGGGTTTTCCAGTGGCCGGTTTGATCGTGCACTGTCAGAGCGCATGGCGCACCTGATTGAGGCGCAGGAGCGCTGTTTCGAGGTGTTTAACAGCTTTGCCGATGAGGGTTCCCTGGACCTGTGGGAAAAACTGCGCGAAAACCCCCGTGAGTCCGAAATTGAAAAACTTCGCCAGCGGGGCACTGCCATCGGTCGTTATAAAGACCTGGATCCGGCCCTGGCCGATGAATGGTTCAGGCTCATGTCTGAGCGGATGGACGAACTCAAAAAGATAGAGGATTCCGTGGAGGGCTGTTTTCATGCCCGTTGCACCGAGCGTTTTGCCGATGCCAGAAACTCGCTGGCCCACCAGGAAACCCTGATTACTTCCCTGGATGCCCAGGAACCGGCTTCTCAACCCATGTTGGTGCTGTGCGATTCCGGAAACGAACAACAGGCCGGTGAGTCCTGGGCCAGCGATGGTATTGGTCAGCAGTTTGGCCGTTCCATCTTCGATCTGGTCCAGGAGCAAACCCGGCGCCTGCAGCAGATGACCGATGAGCTGCAGAGTGCCAGGGAAGCTCTGGAAGACCGCAAAACCCAGGAAAAGGCCGTGCTGCTGCTGATGGAACATCGCAGGATCAGCAACGACGAAGCTCACCGGGTATTAAGGAAACTGGCCATGGACCAGGGCCGGAAGTTGCCCGAGGTAGCCCGGGCCCTGGTGTCCATGGCGGATGTGCTGAAGTAACCGAAACGTATCACGTCCTGGCGGCCCGGGCCTTCGGTTGCTCACCCTCGGAGGCTTCCGGCTTTCCCGAACGACGTGGCGAGATGTGCTCCAGCTTGCGCTGTTTCTCGTACAGGAAGCGCAAGACCTCCTGCCGGTAATGCACGTATTCCGGGTTATCGGCCAGAGTCACCCGGTTGCGCGGCCGGGGCAGGTCAATGTAGAGATCCTCGCCCACGGTGGCCTCGGGCCCGTTGGTCATCATGATGATCCGGTCTGACAGCAACACCGCCTCGTCCACATCGTGGGTGATCATGATTACCGTGTTGTTCAACTCCTGCTGAATCTCCATCAACGAGTCCTGTAAGTGGGCCCGCGTCAGTGCATCCAGCGCGCCGAACGGTTCGTCCATCAGCAGCACGCTGGGCTTCATGGCCAGGGCACGGGCAATCCCCACCCGCTGGGCCATACCACCCGATACCTCACCCGGTCGCTTGTCCGCCGCATGGGCCATATTCACCAGCTCCAGGTTGTGATGAATCCAGTCGCGTCGCTCCTGCTTGCCCATGGATTTTCGAAAAACCTGCTGCACTGCCAGCTCGACATTCTCGTACACCGTCAGCCAGGGCATCAGCGCATGGTTCTGAAACACCACCGCACGCTCCGGCCCCGGCGAATTCACCTCATGGCCATCCAGCACACAGCCGCCCCTGGTCGCCTGAAGCAGGCCAGCCACAATGTTCAGGACGGTGGACTTGCCACAACCGGAGTGGCCAATCAGGGAAACAAACTCGCCCTTCTGTATCTTCAGATTAATGTTGTCCAGGGCCACAAATGGCCCCTTCGGCGTATCAAACGCCATCTCAACACCAGTCAGTTCCAAATGTGTTTTACTCATAGAAGTCACCTCTCAATCATGCGGAGCACCGGGCAGGGGATGCCTCCCGGGACCCTCAAAAACATGGATGTTTTTGCGGAGCGTACAGGGATGTATTCACCGCGTGTCCCGGGAGGCATCCCCTGCCCGGTGCGGCATACTCCAAACCAGGGCTCATTCGTTCCAGGCCGCCCTGCGCTGAATCAACAGCATCACCCGATCCAGCACAAACCCGATAAACCCGATAGCCAGAACCGCCACCATGATCCTGCTCAGGGACTGGCTGCTGCCGTTCTGGAACTCGTCCCAGACAAACTTGCCCAGCCCCGGGCTCTGGGCCAGCATCTCGGCCGCGATCAGCACCATCCAGGCAATGCCCAGCGACACCCGAAGGCCGGTGAAAATCATCGGCACCGAAGAAGGTAAAACCACCTTGCGGACATGGGTCCAGAACGACAGCCGCAGCACCCTGGAGACATTCAGCAGATCCGGATTGACCGCGGCCACACCGACGCTGGTATTGATCAACGTGGGCCATAGACTGCACAGAGTGACCGTGATCATGGAGGTCAGGAACGACTTCTCGAACATCGGGTCATCGCTCACGTAGGTTGCTGAGACCACCATGGTCACCAGCGGCAACCAGGCCAGCGGTGACACCGGCTTGAACACCTGGATCAGCGGGTTGACCGCCGCCTGGAAATGCCGGTTCAGGCCAACCACGATGCCCAGGGGCACGGCGATAGCGGTCGCCACGATGAATCCGGCCAGGACCGTAACCAGACTGGTCAGGATCTGGTCGGGAAAGGTGGGGGCACCGGGGTAATTCCGAATCCTGACCTCAGCCTCAGGGTTGTCCGCCAGAATCCGGGCGTTCCGCTCTTCCTGCATGGCAATGAACTTGTCGGCCCGCTCGCGCTGGTTGACGTGCTCCTGCCAGAGTTGCCCCGATTGTTCCCAGACCTGTGCCGGGCCCGGGAAGCTGCCCAGTGAGGTATCCACCTGCGGTGCAGCCAGATGCCAGAAACCGACGAATACCAGAATACCTATCAGTGGCAGCAACATCTGGCGCCCGGTGGCGGCGAGCTGGCCGGGTGTCAGCGACTCACCGAGGGACCTGAATCTCTGGCCCAGCCAGCGCGGCGGCTGGGAGGGTTTTTTGGCCGAAGTAATCGTAGTCATGGTTATCAAACCTCCTTGCAAACCCGGTTACGGGGTTTGCGTACCTTTCAGGCCGATCTCGAAACTGTCGATATAGGCGTTGGGTGTTCGGGGGGTGAAGGCGATACCGTCAATCAGCTCGCCCTGTTGCGGGCGCTGAAAGTTCTCGGCATCGAAGTCCGGAAAATCCTTGGCCTTCAGCGTGCCGTCGGCAATCAGTGAACGAGCTGCCTGCTCGTAGATGTCGGCCCGGTAAACCCTGGCTGCGGTTTCCATGTACCAGTCGTCCGGCTTGGCCTCGGGGATCTGGCCCCACCGGCGCATCTGGGTGAGATACCAGATGGCATCAGACGGATAGGGGTAGGTGGCGTGATACCGGAAGAAGACATTGAAGTCCGGAACCTCGCGAATGTCGCCTTTTTCATACTCGAAGGTGCCGGTCATGGAGTTGGCGATCACCGCCTTATCGGCACCCACGTAGCTGGGCCGGGCCAGGATTTTTACGGCCTCGTCCCGGTTGGCGTTGTTGTTCTCATCCAGCCAGTGGGCGGCCCGAATCATGGCGCGCAAAAGTCGCAGGTGGGTGTTGGGATAGTCTTCGGCCCACTGCCGGGTAACCCCAAAGACCTTTTCCGGGTTATTCGGCCAGATTTCGTAATCGGTGATCACCGGCACGCCGATGCCCATGAAAACCGCTTGCTGATTCCACGGCTCACCCACGCAGTAGCCCTGGATGGTGCCCGCCTCCATGGTGGCGGGCATCTGCGGCGGCGGAGTTACGGACAGATGCACGTCGGCTTCCAGGGTGCCGCTGGTGTCGCCGCGCTGGGGCGCGTAGTAGCCGGGATTCAGGCCACCGGCCGCCAGCCAGTAGCGAAGCTCGTAATTATGGGTGGACACGGGAAACACCATGCCCATCCGGAACCGTTCGCCCCGATCCCGGGCTGCTTCCACGACCGGCCGCAGCGCGCTGGCGCTAATGGGATGTTCGGGCCTGCCGTCGGCATTGTCGGGGATGTGCTGGCTCATGGTGTCCCAGACATCGTTTGAAACCGTAATGCCATTGCCGTTCAGGTCCATGCTGAAGGCCGTGATGATATCGGCCCGGGTGCCGTAGCCGATGGAGGCGCCAAGAGGCTGGCCAGCGAGCATATGGGCGCCATCCAGTTCTCCGGTGATGACCCGGTCCAGCAGCACCTTCCAGTTCGCCTGCGCTTCAAGTTCCACGAAAAGGCCTTCGTCCATAAAGAAGCCCTGTTCCCAGGCAATCGCCAGGGGCGCCATATCGGTCAGCTTGATAAAGCCGAGCTTGAGGTCCGGCTTCTCGGCCGGACCAATTTCCGCGTGAGTCCCCGTGCTGACTGTCCAGAAGGTGGCTGTTAGCAGAATTCGAGTGAGCCAGCGGGCGGTTCTTCGTGTGAGCGTGTACATGGATATACCTCATTCTGTTTGGCCCAAATGCAAAAACGCCCGCTCTCCGTTACCGGAAAGCAGGCGCCTGTGCCTGGGGATCAGTTTTCTGTTGAGTCGTAACGCGCGTCTCTGTTTATAGTCTTGCACGGGCCGTGCCATCTCGGCTGGTCTCAATAAAACAACGAGTTAGGAGAGTTCTTCGAGGAGGCGGCAGGTATGGTGAGCGGGCATTCGTCTGGTTTTAGTGCGTGGTAGGCCAGGTTTGCACCACTTTGATACCGGATTTGATGGTTGGCCCGGAGCCTTGGCGCATTGATGCGGGGCTGAAATCCTCGAGAGCCGCCATAGTCGGTGTCTGGCAGAGCCCGGAGCCGCCCTTGATCGGAATGGCCCTGTTATTGCAGCCGGTAATGCGACTGTTCAAGACAACCTGATTCCATTGGCAAAGAAGCCCGCCCCTGATGCGCCTCCAAGGCATCCGGATTGGCGGGCTTTTTTTATGAAACCCGAGGAGGTGCTGTGACCGGTACCAACAAAAAACCGGCGACGGTTCAAACCACCTGCCCGTATTGCGGTGTGGGTTGTGGAGTGAGCGCAACGCCATCTGCGACCCGCGGGGATGAGACACATCCGGCGAATCTGGGGCGCCTTTGCGTGAAGGGCTCTGCCTTACACGAAACGCTGACTCCTGATGGACGACTGTTGCGGCCTGTTGTTCACGGTCGTGAAAGTGCCTGGCCGCAGGCAGTGGCGGAAGTGGCCCGACGGATTCGTGAATCAGTGGCGCTTCATGGGCCCCGGTCTGTGGCCTTCTATCTCTCCGGTCAGTTATTGACGGAAGATTATTACGTGGCCAACAAACTCGCCAAGGGGTTTATCCGCACACCCAACGTGGATACCAATTCCCGCCTGTGCATGTCGTCTGCCGTTGCAGCCCATAAAAGGGCCTTTGGCGGGGATCTGGTTCCCGGCTGTTATGAAGACCTGGAGTTGGCCAACCTGTTGGTGCTGGCCGGCAGCAATGCGGCCTGGGCGCATCCGGTGCTCTATCAGAGAATGCAGGCTTCGGCGCGACCCGGTCGCCGGGTCGTAGTGATTGATCCCCGTAAAACCGCGACCAGCGATCTGGCGGATTTGCATCTGGCCATCCGCCCCGGGACCGATACGGTGCTGTTCAATGGCTTACTGGTCTGGCTGGCCGACCAGCAGGCTGTTGATAATGGCTATCTGGAGGACCATTGTGAGGGTTTCGACGCCAGCCTCAGCGCTGCCAGAATCGCGGCACCCTCTTCCGAAGCGGTGTCCAGGATCTGTGAACTGCCGGTAGAAGATGTCATTGCCTTTTACCGATGGTTCGCAGAAGAACAGCGCACGGTGACGGCGTTCTCCCAGGGCATCAACCAGTCCTCAGCCGGCACCGATAAAGGCAACGCCATTATCAACTGCCATCTGGCCACAGGCCGGGTGGGAAAGCCCGGCGCCAGCCCCTTTTCCCTGACCGGCCAACCCAATGCCATGGGTGGCCGGGAAGTGGGTGGGCTGGCCAACACCCTTGCCGCTCATATGGATTACGACAGACCGGATGCCCGGGACCGCGTGGCCCGGTTCTGGGAGACCGAGGCGGTCGCAGATGGACCGGGCATGAAAGCCGTCGACCTGTTCGATGCGGTTGAGCGGGGTGATATCAAGGTGTTGTGGATCATGGCCACCAACCCTGCGGTCAGTTTGCCGGAGACCCATCGTATTCGGCGGGCTCTGGACCTGTGCCCGACTGTCATTGTGTCTGATTGCGTCAGGGACACAGACACCGCTCGCCATGCGGACATCCTGTTGCCGGCGGCAGGTTGGGGTGAGAAAGACGGCACGGTTACCAATTCCGAACGCTGCATTTCCCGTCAGCGGCGCTTTTTGCCGTTGCCCGGAGAGGCCCGGCCCGACTGGTGGATCGTCAGTGCGGTGGCCCGCGCCCTGGGACACCAGGCGGGCTTTGACTATGGGAAGCCCGCGGACATTTTCCGGGAACATGCCCGGTTGTCGGGGTTCGAGAACGCCGGTCAGCGTTTCTTTGATATTTCCGGGCTGGCGGAGTTGAGCAATGAACAATACGAGTTGCTTGAGCCTGTCCAATGGCCGGTTACCGGGGCGGCGTCTGATTCCAGGCGACTGTTCACTGACGGTCGGTTCGCGACCGCCAACGGGCGCGCTCGACTGATGCCAGTTGCCTCTCGATTACCGGCCAGGAATCCGAATGAAGCGTTTCCGTTGATCGTGAATACCGGCCGTATCCGGGACCAGTGGCACACCATGACCCGGACAGCCCGGTCCAGCCGGTTGCTGGCCCATCGCCCCGAGCCGTTCATTGAGGTGCATCCCGAGGATATTCGGGCGCTTTCCCTCACCCCGGGGGCATTGGCAACACTGAAGAGTGCCCATGGGCACTTTGTCGGCCGGGTGCGCAGTGCGCCGGAGCAGCGGCGTGGTGAGGTGTTTGTGCCGATCCACTGGAACGATCAGTTCACCGGGCAGGGTCTGGCTACAGCGCTTACTGACAGCCTGGTAGACCCGATATCCGGGCAACCGGAAGCCAAGCACGGTCGTGCTACCCTCACCCACTGGCCTGCCCGTTGGTATGGACGTTTGCTGGTGCGACGGGATCGTCCAAAACGCTGGAAGGCAGACTACTGGGCCCAACAGGTTCTGCCCGATTGCGATAGCTGGATCGTGGCGGGGCAGTGCAAAATGGATTGGAAAAGTGCTGTGCCAGACTGGCTCGGCGGCCAGCCGCAGCTGGTGATGGAAGATGTCCGCGAAGGCCGCTTCCGGGCGGCGCGGTTGCGCAATGGTCAGTTGGAGGCGGTACTCATGGTGGATCGTGACGCGGCTGCCTTGCCATCCGTGGACTGGCTGGTCAGCTGCTTTAGTCAGCCAGAGCTCGACGAGGCGAGCCGGCGCGGCCTGCTGGCGGCAAAGGCCGTCGATGGGGATGATGCTGGCAACCTGGTTTGCAGCTGCTTCCAGGTTGGGGACCGACAGATTCAGCAGGCAATTGGGCGGGGTGCCAACAGCGTCGATGCCCTCGGCCGTGAGCTCAAGTGTGGCACCAACTGTGGGTCCTGTGTGCCGGAGATACGGAGCCTCCTGGTTGCCTCTACCGAGGTGGTGTAAGCGGGCTTAGCATCTGCACAGGCACTCTGTATCGCACCCCTTTCGAGTGCCCGATGCCGTCCACGGTGCAGGTCTTTCGATTGACCCGAATGATCTGCCCGTGCAGTTCCCGCCGGCCGGCACCAAAACGCACGGTATCGCCCACCTGCCAGTGGGCCATCTGTTGCCTTGTGTCCACAGGCTCGAAGGGCGTATCCGGTAGCGCCAGACCCTGTTCCCTCGCCTCATCTGCCAGGGCCTTACGGGTCGCTTGCGCCGCCCCGTTCTCGTGCAACTCATCCAGAATGGTATAGAAATGGCGGTTGTGCACAGAGCCCCGATATCGCTGGCCGGCACTTTGCTGCAGGAGATGGGCAAACTCGTGGCAGCAGGTGTGTGCCAACAGATTCAGAGTGCTCAGTTCCCCGCCAAAGTACCCCCGTTTCCGGATCTCTCGGCCTGACAGCCAGCCGCTCGCCGTCTCCGGCTGGTGCTTGGCGGCAATCATGCGGGCACCGTAGGTGATCAGGTGTTGCCCGTCTCGAGAATCGTAACGGTGATAGGTGGCCTGGCCGGACCCAACCCGGCAATGCAGGACGCTGCCCGGATTGCGTTCCCGGACCCATTGCTCCGCCGGTTGCCAGAGCCAGTCCCGGGTGACGGCGCACATGAGTTCGCCAAGGCTGATGGCGGTCTGGGTTGGTAGGGGCGTTTTCTGCAAACTTGGGTACCTGGCTACTTCACGGATGCGTAATACCAAACAAGCTTAACGTTCGAATTTACGGTTTGCTATGGTCTGGCTCGGCAATATTATGCGGTGGTACAGATTATCGACCTTGGGAAAGGTCCAGCAAAGCCGACACTTGAATGACCTATGCCATTCAGACAAACTGTCACCATATATAAATAAGTGGTGACGATTTGTCTGGCTCCGACTCCGCCCGATCTTCCAGGGCAAAACTCCAAACCATGTTCCGTCAACGCGGCGGTCAGCTCCGCCTGACAGAAGCGCTGGCTCGGGGCTTTAGCCGGTACCAGTTCTATCAGCTTCGGGACGAGGGGCTGATTGAGCCGGTCAGCCGTGGCATTTACCGGCTGGCGGACCTGCCCTCAATAGAGAACCCGGATCTGGTGGCTGCCGCTACCCGTTTTCCCAATGCGGTGCTTTGCCTGATTTCCGCGCTGGCCTGGCACGACATTACTACACAGATTCCCCATCAGGTGCATCTGGCGGTGGAGCGGGATGCCCGTTTGCCGGTGCTGGATTATCCGCCGGTAGCCGGGTACCGGTTCTCCGGGCGGGCCTTTAGTGAAGGCATTGAACAGGTTGACGTGGATGCCATCACCCTGAACGTCTACAACCCGGAGAAAACCCTGGCCGACTGTTTCAAGTTCCGGAATCGAATCGGCATGGATGTGGTTCTGGAGGCGTTGGATCTATACCGCACCCGCAAAAACTTCCGTCCAGGAAAACTGATGGAATATGCCAGAATCTGCAGGGTCGCCAATGTCATGGCACCCTACTTGGAAGCCAAGCTGTGAACAGAATCATCCTGGCGATGGAATAAAAAGAGTGAAAGGAGATCACGGTGGCACAAAACACTGCTGCGTCCGTTCGGCAGAGATTGCTGAATAAGTCCCGGGAAGAAAAGCGTCGCTTTGATGAACTGCTGCAGTATTACGCCATGGAGCGGTTTCTTTACCGGTTGAGTCAGTCGCCCCATAACCGCTGCTTTACCCTCAAAGGTGCGCTGATGTTCTGGGCAATGCAGGGGCCGAACAGCAGACCGACACGGGATATCGATATGTCGGGCCAGACCAGCAATGATCCAGAGGCTATTCTGGCCCAGGTGGGCGAGATTATTGCGACTGAGGTGCCGGATGATGGCTTGCGATTTGATCCGGATACCCTGAAGGCGGAGACCATTACCGAAGATGCAGACTATCAGGGGCTAAGGGTGACCTTCAGCGGTTTTCTCGACAACGCCAGGATTCCAATGCAACTGGACATTGGCTTTGGCGATCCCATATTTCCGTTCCCATCCTGGCTGGAGTTCCCGGGCTTGCTGGATTTTCCAACTGCACGGATTAAGTGCTACACCCCGGAATCGTCGATTGCTGAGAAGTTCCAGGCGATGGTCAACCTTGGCGAACTGAACAGCCGGATGAAGGACTTTTACGATATCTGGCTGCTTTCGCGTCAGCACGAGTTCCGGTTGGAAAATCTCGAGGGGGCGGTTGAGGGCACCTTCCGAAAGCGTGGGACAGCAATCCCTGAAACCAGTCCCTTTTCTGCCGCTTTTATGGACAGCAAGCAACCACAGTGGCGGGCTTTCCGTAAGCGCCTTGGCCAAGAACATGTGCCAGAGGCTTTTTCGGAGGTAGTAGAGGCGGTGGTTGAGTTCCTCGGCCCTTTGATGCTGAGCAGAGACGTGGACGCGCCCAAGGAAATTTGGTGCCCACCCGGTCCATGGAGTCGGCAGGCTTATGGCTAGTCTTATTTCGGAAGACAGTATCAAGCAAGAACTTTTGCAGCGCTTGCAGCATATTTACGGCTCCAATGGGCTGGACCGTCATACCGAAAAGCTGGAAAACCTGACATAGACAGCATAGATCATTCGCGTGTTTTACTGACAGACAAAGAAGATAGAACTTCGCCGAACACGTCATCCTGAGTACTAATGGTAATCCATGAAGAAGGGTGTTCCGAGGTCGCGATAAATGCAGTGGTGTAGCCTTTGACGGTGACCGAGAAGCCGTAGGCGCTGCCACCCAAATCCAACTTTTTGACCTTACCAGAGTATTGTTGCGTTTCGTTAGATCCTTGCCGAACTTCGTCAACGGCCGTTTCAAAATCTGGGCTGGTTTCCATAGTCCTCAACGAACCAACGATTGCTGAATCAAGCCAAAGTTGTGTTTCGAAAGGCTGCACTTCGATAGCATCAAACCGACTCTTACTGAGTTCGAACGTCAGATCGTTGGAGGTGCGAAACTCAATGGATGCCTGGTCAGTTACAGCACAACCTGAGACCAGGCTGGCCAAAACAATCCTTAAAATTATGAATCTTCTCATTACCGGTTGTATTTCGACGTAAAGCTGCTGGAAGGCTGCTGAATTCGGGACTCGGGTGAGTGGTAGCTATGCATTATTCTGAAATCTTCGCGCCATTTATCCGCAATGACGTTGAGCTTTCAACTGGGCCCTGGAAGGTAATAAGCGATTGAGCTTGGCCGTTCGGTACAATAAATACGGTTCTAAAGTCCCCCTGAACTACTCCAAATACCTGAGCTTCGGGAATTTGCTCCATCCAAATTGGTTTACTTGAACCCTGATTGGCACTCTCAAAAAGCGTCGTTGAGGTGTCAATCGCTGAACTTGAGCTTACTGTACTTGGAATCTCCTCCGATCTGACAAAACCTACGACCCGGTTGTTTCTCAAAAATACAAGCTCGCCATCCCTCATCTTCACAGAGGAGAACATCTTTTCTGGTACTTCTATAGCTAGTTCGCTGTATGGTTGAATGACCAATGAAGATTGGGATGCGCAGCCGGAGAGAAGAAGTAAAAATGATAAAGCTAGGGCTATCCTTGCCATGGTGGGAGTCTCATCTCAATGTCGTTTCGATAGAGGATCTGAACTGGCCAGAACGAACAGTTCGGCAAATCCAGCTTACCTTCACTTCGTTCTGCAAAAAAGGTTTCCCTGCCTCGCGAATCAGGCGTAAAGCCCATTTTGTGATCCTGCGTGTTGGTCGTAGTAGGTCCTGTGGAGAAGGAACAGCATCAACCCATCTACTACAATCGACGGTTTCCACGAGCATATGGGCGATAGCGCGCACGGTTTCTTCGGTTACGCTGCTTTCAGTGAATCCTGAAGCAACAGAATGGCCGAAGAACGCCTTCATGATGGCTCTGATTTTATCAATGTCTTCGGCCGACAATTGACTATCCATTTTTTTCATCCCTGCAAAGGCAGAAGGACCCCTGCGGGGCCCTTCTGGCGTGATTACGCCTCGATCGGCGAACGCCAGTCGTCAGCACCGGAAGTACCGGCAACGGCGTGCTCCCAGGTTACCTTGCGGTAGGACAGGGAAACGGTGACCAGCTGGGTGAAGTCGGCGTTGCCGGCGTCCTGGCAGTGGGGCATGTTGCAGTTGATGTCGATAATGGTCGCATCTTCGAGGATGGTGGAGAAGAAGTGCTCCTGCTTGCCCTCAACGGAGGTGCGGTACCACTTCAGCTCGACCTTGGGCAGCATCTCGCCGGAGGCGAGGGCGTTGTACATCAGCGGGGTGGCCTTGTTCAGGGCGGAGGTGAACTTGAACGGCTTGTGCACGCGCTGACCGGATGGCTGACCGGACTGGGGATCGGTCGGTACGGTAACAACGTGGCTGAATTCCTGCACCAGCACTTCGTCTTCGTGGCCTTCCACGTAGATGTTACCGACAGAATCGGACGTGAATGCGCCGGCGGTGATGTTGCCCTGGGTCTGGCCTTCGATGCTGATATAACAAGGAGTTGGCATAGTCTGCTCCATGACTTGTGAATGAATAGTGTCCCCGGGTGTTCCCTGGACGCGGACTTTCATTACAAAGCCTGTGCCAGAAGAGGAAATAGTTTTTAAAACAGTGGGTTATCTTTTTTCTCGGAGATGTCCCCGGCGGGCCAGGCAACCGCGCGCCCGAACGCCGGGCGAAGGATTGCTGGTGGGGCAAAAACTTGCTCGGGCAATACCCGCTTCAGCCCAGGCCGAGGGCTGCCAGCAACGCCAGGAGCAATAACGCGGATACACCCTGCCAGAAGGCCACGGGATTGCGCTCCATTAACGGCGGCCGATGACGCTTGTGCCAGTCGACGGATGGGTGTCGCAGCTTGTACAGGTATTCCGAGAGCGCCGGGTAACGTCTGTGGGCCTGAGGGTGAGCCGCTTTTTCAATGGCATCGTCGACCCAGGCGGGAAGATTCTCACGTAAGTGTCTCGCGGGCCGGTAGTTCAGCCCGCGAAGCTGGTTCCGGCTATGGATTTTCGGTACTTCCGCGCCATAGGGAAGCTGGCCGGTGAGCAACTGGTAGGTAATCACGCCCAGGGAGAACTGGTCTGATAGCCAGCTGCCGGGCTCGCCGAGAAAGGTCTCAGGGGCACTGTAAAGGGCGGCCCCCCGAGGAACCGCCTGTTCGCCGATCTCAGAGTCCTCAAGGCCGGCGACCCGGGTGGCACCGAAATCAATCAGCGTGACAGTGCCATGGGGATCCACCAGCACGTTTTCCAGCTTCAGGTCCTGATGCACCATTTCAAGCCGGTGGAATGCCCTCAAGCCTTTACCAATCTGCTCAACGAGATCACGCACGGTATCAAGTGTCGGAGCCGGGTTGTCCAGCATCCATTGCCGCAAGGTACAGCCTTCCACGAACTCTGTGGCCTGGTAGAGAAAGCTGGGTCGTTGGCTGGACTGGAACGGTCTTGCGACATGAGCGCTGCTGATTCGCCTGGCAATCCACTGCTCGGTGGAAAACTGTTCCAGGTAGACCGGATCGTGTCTCTGTTCCAGTGAGGGCATCTTCAGCACTACCCGGATTTCGGTTTCCTCATCCACGGCCAGGTAGGCGTGGCTACGGCTACTGGCATGAATCTGTCTCAGAATCCGGTAGCCATCAAGACGCTGCCCCGGCTGCAGTTCCGGCGCAAACGGTAACCCGGCCAGCTCGTAGCACACGCTGGGCGGACTGTTTCACCGACCAGCTTTCCGGGGTGGAAAAGTAGTCGCTGAGAAAGCCCGCAACGGCTGACTCGCTGGCAATCTCACTGACATTGCTGGAGCTGATGCCGTCGGCGATAGCTACGGCGATGCCCTTGGTAAGCAGCTGATGGCCCGTCGGCACCAACAACCCGTGGAAGTCCTGGTTTACGGGCTTTCCGCCGGCGTCAGAGTACTGGCCGGCGGAAATGGAAAGGGATCTGGTCATCGAGAGCTGGGGTTTCCCTGATAAAGGAAAAAGCAACTCCGGCGGGTGCGGCAGCCGGAGTTGCAGGAAGACCCGGCTTAGTTGGAGCGGGCCAGGGTAGCGTCGCTGTAGGCTGCTGCAATCTTGCGCTTGGACGCGGTGCGCGCATGGGTGGTGTAGAGGGTCAGGCCGGTAAAGGCCAGGCCGCCCACCAGGTTGCCCAGCACGGTGGGAATCTCGTTCCACCACAGGTAGTCCATCACCAAGAACTCGCCGCCCATGATAATGGCGGACGGGAACAGGAACATGTTCACGATGGAGTGCTCGAAGCCCATGAAGAAGAACAGCATGATCGGCATCCACATGGCCAGTACCTTGCCACTGACGCTTGTGGAAATCATGGCGCCAACCGCGCCCATGGATACCATCCAGTTGCAAAGCATGCCGCGAATGAAAATGGTGGCCCAGCCGGCAGCCCCGAACTCGGCGTAGCCAAGCGTACGCGCTTCGCCAACACTGGCGATCTTCGCACCAACGGCTCCCGGATCGGTATTGAAACCATAGGTGAAGATAAAGGCCATCATGAAGGCGACGGTCAGCGCGCCGCCCAGGTTGCCAAGGAATACCCAGCCCCGGTTGCGCAGTATGGCAGCCGGGGTTACGCCAGGGCGCTTATCGAGCAATGCCAGGGGCGTGAGCATGAACACCTCGGTTAGCAGGTCAAAGCCCATCAGGTAGAGCATGCAAAACCCGATAGGGAACAGGATAGCGCCGATCAGAAAGACTCCGGTCTCGACCGCTACAGTGATGGCAAACGCTGCAGCCAGCGCCAGAATGGCGCCGGCCATAAAAGCCCGGATCAGGGTGTCCCGGGTAGACATGTAGATCTTGGATTCGCCGGCGTCGACCATAGAGGCGACCTCCGCTCTCACGCACCCGATCGGTGCGTCACCATTCAACGCTGCTGCAACCTGGCGCAGCGGGGCCGCGGCTCAGCGAAGGCTGAACCGCACGGGCAAGGCGTAGCGGAATTTCTGTCCTGCAATCGCTTCCGGCACTGATGGCAGAGGCGCCGCCTGTTCGAGCATGGCCAGCGCTGACTCGTCCAGAAGCTGATGTCCGGAGCTGGTTCTCAGGCTGTGGGCCACCAGGGACCCGTCCCTTTGAAACTCGAACACAATCACGGGTGTGCCCTCCTGGCCAAGGCGCCTCGCCCTGCGCGGATATTCATAATATCGGGCAAGATGGCGACTGAGTTTGGACAGGTAATTATCCACTTCTGATTTAACGCCAGCGTTCTGCAGTGGAACGGTTGCCTGTGATTGCTCCTCAGTTGCAGTCTCTGCCGGATCAGCGCTCGGTGTTTCCGCTTCCATGACCTCTTCGGCAACCTCTGGCTCGGGCGTTGGTTCCGTTACCGGCTCGGGTTCCGGTTCTGGCTCAGGTTCCGGTTCTGGCTCAGGTTCGGGCTCAGGTTCTGGCTCGGGTTCAGGTTCGGGTTCAGGTTCGGGTTCAGGTTCGGGTTCAGGTTCAGGTTCAGGCTTTGGCTCTGGCTTTGGCGCAGCGTCGGGTTTCGGCGCGGGTTCGCCAGCCAGCTTGATTCGGATGGCCGGCGCTGTGTTGACCGCGGATTCGCCCAGGGTGTTGAGCTCCACCGTCTCTTCGGGAGAGGCGATCGCCAGGGCGACAAAGGTCACTACCGTTGCGAGCAGCAGAAGTGCCCAACGGAAGGGCGGCTTTTGCGGCATCATTGGCCAGGCTCCGTCAACAGCAGAATATCCTGATACCCGGCCTTTTCCAGCAAACGGAAGAGTGTTTCCAGATCTGCCATGGTGATGCTCTCGGCAGCGGCGATTTTCAGGGGCTGCTGGCCATCAGGCTCCGGCAGCCGGGCAACCAGGTATTCTTTACTGAGCAGCTCACCGTCAACTTTCCATTCTCCGTCGGCGCTTACAATCATGTCCGCATGGGGCGACTGCCGGTCCTCTGCCTGCCGGGTGGCGGGCAATTCTGGCAGTGGGTCATCGGCAAGCTGGCCGGCAACGATGAAAAACATCAGCAGCAGGAACACCAGGTTGATCAACGGCAGAAGTGCATCTTCCACGCGTTCCATCAGGGTTTTGCCGGAGGTAAACGGAGGTGGAACCAGATCGCTCATGGTGTCGTTGCGTTTGTCCGCTTCCAGTGGGTATCGATACCTCTGTCAGTCAAGCCGCTCAGAACCGTGGTGAAAGCGCCAAGAGGGGCGTCGCCTGTTGTCGACAGACTCACTTCGGTGACACCGGCTTCTGACAGTTCGCTGACCAGCCGCTCCAGGGGGAACGTCTGGCCCTGCCACCTTACGTCGCCGTTTGCCGTGACCGTCAGTTCCGGCAGCGGCTCTCCGGTGACCGGGCTGCGGCTCGATGTGTTATTGGCCAACTCCAGGTAGTCCACGGGCAATAACCGGGTGGTCAGCATAAAGAACACCAGCAGAATGAAGACCACATCGATCAGGGGCGTGATCCTGATTGGAATCGGACGGTTTGGCCTCGGCTCAACCAGTTGCATGGGCGAATCGCTGACCCCGGGCGGTTGAATAACGGTCGGGCTCGTCGACGGCGGTCTCGGCGTTACGCTGGCTTTCCGGCGATTGGTAATCTGCTTCAACGGCGTCCAGAGTCTGCTCCGGCACGATATGCAGAATCGAAACCAGTGTGCTGTTGATGGTCTTGTGGATGCGTCGCAGTCGGAACTCGATCCAGGCAGCCAGGGCAGCAAACGGTATGGCCACTACCAGACCTGCGGCTGTGGTAGTCAGGGCTTCGTAAATACCGCCACTGAGCTGGGTGGCGTTGGCGCGGCCTTCGGTAGCCGCCATGGCGCTGAAGGCCTCCATCATGCCCAGTACGGTTCCCAGCAGGCCGAGAAGCGGTGCCAGGGCTGCGATAACTTCGATGATCTTCAACGGTGCCTCGAAGGGCTCCAGGGAATGTTGCGCATCCCGGGCGGCGGTTTCACGGATCTGCCGGTCGTCCTGACCGTTCTGGATGGCCTCAATCGTGTCAGTGACCAGATGCTGCAGCGGATTCATTCGTCCCCAGCGACCTGCCTGATGACGGACGTCGGACGGTCGCACCGCCGCCGGATCCTTCTGCCAGTTCATTACGGTTTTTTTAAGCCGGCCAGACAAACGTGGTGCATAGAGGGTCCCGAGGAGCATCAGGTACACGAAGGTAACGATGCCGAATATCGCCAGCGCTACGAGCACCACCATCACAGGGCCACCCATATCAATAAGTTGGGCGAGCGGGCCGGTGTTCAGGGGCAGATTGAGGTCCGTCATGAGAGGCGATCTCATAATGTAAAAATGGAACCAAATAATAACGATTATCATTGAATTTGCAAGCCTTTAATCTGACTTCGGCCCCCTCCGTCAGACTTAAGCCAGATATAAGAGCCACAAAAAAGCGTGAAAACGGAGGTTAGGTCATTACTGGTTGTCGAACCCGCTGCGGAGTCTGGATGCCATGCTGATCAAGCGATGGTTGGGCAGTCTGGCGAATCGGGCCGTTGCTCTGGTGGTTGTCGCGATCATCCTGACAGCCCTGCTGGTAACCGTCGCCGGATTTCCTCCACGCTCACGCCCGTAATCAGCGAGCCCTACATTTCCAACTATCAGGACAAGCCGGCCATAATGGTGGCTGCACCGATCTTCGACCACCGCCAGCGTTTCATTGGTGTGATTGGTGGCGCCTCTCAAAACATTGGGTATCCAGATTCGTGAGCGCCATCTGGGTATGCGTTCCGATCCGGTGGATGTCTCCGGAGGCAAGGAAATCCGCCGGGTCGCGGAGATCTTTAATACGGTGACCGATGAGCGGGACGAGGTACTGATATCTCTGGCCGAAAGAGAGGCGTTTTTCCGCTCCCTCACCCAAAGTGCGCCTATCGGTATCGTCCAGACCGACATTCTGGGCCGTATCGAATTCGCCAATCCGGCCTTTGAGTCGATCGTCGACAGACCGGCGGAAGAGCTCACTTTCAATTACCTGGCCAACCGCATACACGAGGCGGACCGGGAGGAGGAACGGCTGTCCTGGGAAGCGACCCACGACAGCTTGACCCAGTTGCTGAATCGTCGGGCGTTCAATGCGTCGCTGGTCCGGTGCCTGGGAGAGGCCGGTCGCCAGGAAGTCCGTTCGGTACTGATGCTCATCGATCTCGACTATTTCAAACCGGTAAACGATGAAGGCGGCCACCTGCTCGGCGACGATCTGCTTAAACGGCTCGCCGAACTGTTCAAGGAATCGGTTCGCCAGTCCGATACCGTGGCCAGACTGGGTGGGGATGAGTTCGGTATTATTCTACCGGCTTGTGGCATGGCCAGGGCCCAGGCACTGGCGGAACGGATTCGCGCCGATGTTGAAGCGCTTCGGATCGAACATGACGGCGGGTCCTTCGGTGTCACCACGAGCATTGGGCTCACGGAACTGACACCGGAAGATAGCGGCCCGAGAGAGGTCATGGCACGGGCCGATGAGGGTAGCTACATCGCCAAATCCCGGGGGCGCAATACGGTTGTCGTCGTCCCGTCACCACCAGCCGGCTGAGACACTGGCCTGCCACAGCAGACGAATGGCCAGCGCGGTCAGCACGATATTAAAGATCAGTGTGAACTTATGGTTGCTCAGGGACTTCAGTACATGGAGTCCGAGCCAGGTGCCGGCAAAGCCGCAGATGATCATGGCAATTATGAATGGCAGCCATTCGAAGAAGATGAATCCGGCGGCTCCGAATACGAGCGCCTTGGGGGCGTGCTGCAGCGTCATGGCCGTGGCGAAGGTGGCCACCGTTTTGAATCTGTCGTTATGGATCTGCTTGATGAACGCAGCGACCAGAGGCCCGGTGGCGCCCACGAACAGGCTGACAAAACTGGTCAAGGCCGACGCCACAAACACGCCCGGAGCCCCGAACGCGCCTTTTGGCAGAGCCGGCCCCCAGCAAAGGTAGAGAACGAACAGGGCGATGGTCAGCTGCCAGATATGGGCCGGAAGATTCACCAGCAACCAGGCGCCCAGGGCCGCGCCTACCATGACGCCGGGCAGGAACGCGGCAATGACCCGCCAGTCCACGTGTCGCCAGGTCAGTGCTGCCCGACCAACATTGGAACCCAGCTGGATCATGCCGTGAACCGGAATAATGGCGGCGGGCGGCATCCAGCTGGCCATAAGTACCAGCAGCAGAACCCCGCCACCCGCGCCGAGACTGGCAGTGATCATCGAGGTGATGGTGGAACTGGCTAGCAGGAAAACGGCGACTGGAAGGCTCAGGCTTTCGGGTATCAGTTGGTGGAGTACTTCCATTCGCAGAATTCCGTTGATTTCAGTTTGGCCGTGCGACACAGGGCCTCGGTTGCCAGTTGAACGTCGGCCACATAGTAGAGCGACGCAAGACCGAGGCGGTCCCGCCCCAGATTGTGAAAAATCAGGCCGAAGGCAATATCGCCGGCGGTAAAGCGTTCATGGTTGGCGGCAAAATACTCTGCTGGTTGCGACAGCACTGGATCGTCCAACAACGCCTGAACCCGTCCGGCGCCGCCATGATACGCCTGAACCAATAGAAGGGTGAACAGACGGTCCCTCTTGGCTTCTGGCAGATGACCAAACCGTTGCTCGAAAACCGGTGCCAGATTGCGGGCATTCTGGTTCATCAGCCGCAGGGCGCAGTCGATCTGTGCCAGCCGATGCCAGAAATTGTTGGGGGCAATCTGGCAGTCGGACAGAGCCGCAGGTGACAGCTGCAGGATGCCCCTGGCGTTTGCCCGGGAATGGGCTCTTGCCTGTGCGCCACTCTCAATCAGGATCTGGCCCGCCAGGTAGCGGGGCAAGGCTTGTGGCAGAGTCAGGCGGTTCTGACTGCTGCGGTGCTCGTACACGTAGATCAGTGCATCATGAAGGCTTTCCGGAGCACTGCTGTCGGCAAAATTGAGGTCGTCCCAGGCGCCCCAGATCCGGTCCGCCGGCAGGGTGCCAAGATACCGCGCAACGGCCTCGTCGACGTTCACATGGGGTTGGTCGCAGGAAAGGGCGAACGGATAGCCGGTCTGGCCGGTCTCGCCGGCAACCCAGTCTTCCACCTTGTCATTCTCATACAGTGATTTTCGGGTGGTGTTCAGCAGGCGCTGGGTGGCCTCGCGGTCTTCGCCATCACTGATCCAGGCCAGAAAGCGCCCCCGCATATCGTAGAGGACGTGGCGCTCGGCACTGGCGCAATAGCCGGATTCTTTTAATACCCAGCGCCGGATGGTGAGGATGTTTTCAAATACCCCCTGGCTGACCCAGTAGGGCGAGGACCGGACCACGCGAGTCCAGTCGCTGTCTTCACTGGCCGCTGGCGGCGGGTCCTGGGCGGCAACGGCAACCGGCGCTGCCAGGATGAAAATCACGGCAAGCTGGCGTAAGCTCTTGAGAATTCTGACCATAGACGATATACCCGTGACCTTCCTCAAAACAGAATAACAAAGGGAACCTGCCATGAAGCAATCTGAATATCTTCGTTACGATGCTACCGCACTCGCTGATCTTGTCCGTCGGGGTGAGGTCACTTCAAGGGAAGTATGCGAGGCAGCGGTTGAGCGGGCAACCCGCGTGAACAGCACACTTAATGCGATCTGCTATCCGCAGTTCTCCGAGGCGCCAGCACAGCACTTCCCCGAGCAGGCGGTTTTTGCCGGCGTGCCCCTGCTGCTCAAGGACCTCGCCCAGGAGCAGGCGGGTCACCCGTGTACCTACGGCAGCCGGGGGCTGATAAAGAATATTGCGCCCCAGGATTCGGAATTTGTCCGCCGGGCACGGGACGGTGGGCTGGTTTTCCTGGGGCGAACCGCCACGCCGGAGTTTGGTCTGAAAGCGGTGACCGAGTCTGAGCTCTGGGGGCCAACCCGCAACCCCTGGAACACGGAGCTGACCCCGGGTGGCTCAAGTGGCGGCTCCGGCGCGGCGGTGGCGGCCGGCATTGTACCCATGGCCGGCGCCAACGATGGCGGCGGCTCCATCCGCATTCCAGCTGCCTACAATGGCCTGTTTGGCCTCAAGCCGTCCCGGGGACGCATTTCCTCGGGTCCCTTTATGGGTGAAGCCTGGACCGGTGCGTCTACCGACCATGTGGTCAGCCGGACGGTGAGAGACAGTGCGGCGATGCTGGATGTGCTCAGTGGGCCGGCTCCGGGCGACCCGTTCGAGATTCCCGGGCCGTCTGCGGCCTACTCCGAGCTCATGCAGCGGTCTCCGGGCAAGCTAAGAATCGGCGTGTTCACGTCTTCACCCTACAATACGGAGGTAGCACCGGAGTGCGTTGCAGCCGTGGAGGAAACGGCCCGGGTTCTCGAGAATCTGGGTCACAGGGTTGAGTGTGCTGCGCCGGAATTCGACGGCATGGCCCTGGCCCGCTGCTACCTCGGCCTGTATTTCGGTGAAGTGTCGGCGCTGATGGCGAAGGCGAAAGAGCAGTTCGGCGCCACCGACAGCGATTTCGAGCTGGATACCCGGCTGATTGGCATGCTTGGTGAGACGATGCCGCTGTCCGACTATGTCCGGCGGCGCCAGCAGTGGAACGAGTTTGCCAGGGCGCTGGGTGCGTTTTTCGGGAGTTACGATCTCTACCTCAGCCCGACCACCGGGCAGTTGCCGGCCGCCATCGGCGAACTGGAAACGCCGGCCCACCTCAAATTCGCTGCCCGTCTGATGCTGAAATTGAAGGCCGGTAAACTGGTTCATCGCTCTGGACAGGTGGATCAGATGGCCCTGGAAAGCCTGGCCCGGACGCCGTTTACCCAGTTGGCAAACCTGACCGGGACACCGGCCATGTCTGTGCCGATGCACTGGACTGCCGAAGGGTTACCGGTCGGGGTCCAGTTTGGCGGTCCCCACGGCGCCGAAGCGACCCTGCTTCAGCTGGCGGGCCAACTGGAAGAGGCCAATCCCTGGTTCAGCAACTACGAAAGGCTTGAGGACGCGTTCTGAGGTATCCGGGGTTGTGATCCGGCTGGGGAAACTCCACGTTTATCTTTGTAGCCGGAACAGGCTATGCTGTTAGTCAGGAAGACCCCTTCTTCCTGAACGACCCTGATGGCATCGAGGAGGCGAGCGTATTATGAACCAACCGATGGCAATCGACGAACTGGTATCAGTAGCACAGGCCGAGGCCATGGGGGAGTTAGACGCCCCCATGATGGCCATCGTCCTGTCCAGCGAACAAAGCTATGACTTGCCCATCAATTCCCTTGAAACCGATGCCGACAAGGCCCGCTGGGGGTTGATCCTCCGCGCCGCCCGCGAGCATGTTGAAGCGGATGCCGTGGCCGTGCTGTACCCGGCCTGGACCACCATCCGTCACAAGAAACCCGAAGTGGAAGCCGAAGCGGCCCCGGAAGCCATTGAGGAAGAAGCCGAGGGTGCCGACGATTCAGACGGCCCCATCGACACCCTGTTCGTGCAACTGCACACCAGGGATCACGTCTACTGGCGGGGTTTTGAACAGATTCGGGATCCCAAACACCAGCGCATCATCGGCTTCCGCCGGATCAAGGCGCTGTCCACCGATTACAAACGAGACGAAGCGCCTTCCGTCGCCTCCTGGCTGAGCACCCTGTTCGAGCCGCTGCCGGAAGAAGGTGAAGAGACAACGTTAGACCGCGAGCTGGCCGACCTGCTCGAAGAGCCGGAAGTCAGCGCAGCGCTCTATCCGCGTCAGATGCGGGCTCTGCACTAGGGGGGATCCGGTGCGCGCTCAGAACAGGGGCGCGCGCTGGACAACCCAGAACAGACTGATAGCACCTATGCCTGCAAGCATCACTGGCACGGCTCCCTCTTGATAAATCCGATTTTTACCCAGGTAATACAGCACCGGGAATCCAACCACTAGCAGCGCCAGCTGACCGAGTTCCACACCGAGGTTGAAACCTGCCAGCGCCACCGCCAAGTCGGATACACCACTCGTTAGATCGCCCAGAACGCTGGCGAAGCCAAAACCGTGTACCAGACCGAAACCGAAGGCCAGCTTCCAGGTTTTATGCCCCAGAACCGGCCAGGCGACATTCAGTGCGGCCAGTCCAATGGACAATGCGATAACCGTTTCCACCCATGCGATCGGCAGTGACACGATATCGAGGGCGGCCAGGGCCAGAGTGATTGAGTGCGCCACGGTAAACGCGGTAACAATGCCGGTCAGCTCAAGCAGGCGGCCCCGTAAGGCTTTTGATTGGACGCCGTGTGTGAGGTCTTTGTGAGTGGACAGCGTGGCCGGGATGATCAGAACCAGAAGGAACAAAATGTGGTCCAGGCCGATCAGCAGGTGAATAACACCCTCATAGACAAACGTTTTGAAGACACTGAAATAGCTGGGAGTGTCCTTGTCTGCCAGATCCAGAGTGCGGGAATCAGGCCCTAATACGGCCAGACGCGTTTGCCCGTTGTAGTCCAGGCTCACCAGGCCCCGGTGCAGTGCGTCCTGCCCAAACAGGAGGTCGTACTCCAGCGCTTCGGGTGGCTCATCGTCGGGGCAACGAATGGCGTAACGAGCGGCGGAATAGACCCCGTCACTGTGCTCGCTGATACCCCAAGTCTTACCGGCCAGACCGCAGTTGCCACTGCTGTTCGAAAAGGTGAGCGCGGATTCGATGGTCCGCGTAATTTCTGGTCTTGCCTGTCGCAGTTCCTGACCGGATATTTCGTTATCTCCGTTGCTATCAATGCTCACGAGCAGCGCGAGGTCCCGTAGTGCAACATCCATTCGAAGTTCCGTCGGACCGCTGTTCAGGTAAAGAAAGCTGTCGCTTGCCTTGTGTGCTGCTGCCATCCCACTGGCTGACATCAGCGCTATTGTGGTCAAGGCGAGCCAGATTCTTATTGTTATCCTCATTGTTTGAACTCCGGATAGCGGGCATCGATCTGACCCTGCTGACTGAGCCATTCGCTCACTCTTTGATGCTGGGCCCTGTCACCTGAAGCCAGAGCAGCTCTGAGCGAAAGCCGGGTGTCCAGGGGCTCCCTCTGACTCTCCCAGTTTTCGATCGCCAGTCTCAGGGCATCGTGCGGCTGGTTCTCTACATCCAGCAGGAAACGGGCAACATCTCTGGCGTGCAGTAAAGTGCCTCGCCACCGGGCCTCTTCAAATCGTTGCCGTAAACGACCGATCAGTTCGTCACTGCCCGGGTGGCCGGAGCGTTTCATGGCGATGGCCCGAATCACGGCCAGTGTGTCAACGGCCTCGAATCCCAGGGTGAGTGTCAAAACGCGCTCGAACTGGTCCTGCTCAAGGTGCCAGTCGGCAAGTTGGGCTCGGATATACAGGTCGCTCGGAGATGCCTGCAGAACCCTTCGCCAATGCAGTTCGGCTTCGGGCAGGCCTGCCTGGGCCGCGATATCGCCAAGTGTGCCTTCGGTCCAGAGTCGACTGGTGGAATCAGCAGGCTGGCGGCCTGTCGCCTCGGCGAGTTGTTGCGCAAGATTCCGGTAGGCTTTTTGAGGGTCGGCTGTCCTCGCCTGCACGGAAGCCAGGCAGCTCTTCGCTATCAGGCCGGGATAGTCCGACTGAAGTGCCTGACAATTCCGCCCGGCCTCGGTGTAACGACCTTGAACCAGCTCGAGATTGGCAAGGGTCAGGCGAGCCTGGATACGCTGTTGATTGTCCGAAGAGCTTGAAAGTACCTGTTCAAGATCGGCGCGGGCGGAATCAAATTGATGCAGGCTCTGGCGCAGGGTTGCCCGGAGCACTCGCAGCCGCTCGGTCAGCTGCTCGTCCGGCCAGCGGTTAATCAATGTCTGGGCGTACCCCAGATATCTCGGATCACCACTGGCCCTGGCCTGTGTGATCAGCATTTGCAGACGGTCCCCAGCCTCTTTGGGTGAGTCCGTCTCCCGGAATATTTCGGTAGCGGTGTTGGGTAACTTGGTCAGTATTTCATCGTCCCTGAACTCCGTGATGATGGCATCCGGGGCGGCTTGGATCTGGAAGGGCGCGAAAATCGCAATCAACCAAAAAGTCCTGCCCCGAAGGGCAGGCAAAGAAAAGACCGGCCCGAGAAAGCGGGAAAACCGGCCACGTGGAGTTTTATTGAAGGAGGTCATCGAAAGCCTGTGGATTGTTCTGGTCATTGAAACTCAGGTCGACTCCGTTGACGTTCTCCGGCTGGGCCTCGTCGGTAGTCCGGTCGAACTGGGTCTTAACAAACTCCGTGAAATCAATGGTCGGAGCCGGCGCCTCCGCCCGGCTGTTCGACCCATCGAAGCAGCCGGCCATGAATAGCGACATCGCGCAGATCGCCGTGAGCTTTGTGAGTAATTTCATAGCCATCTCCCGGTTATTCGTTAGGTGAACCGGCGATAGGTGTCGCCAGGTAAGGGAACGACTCGTAGTCCGCAGACAGGCTGGCAGGATCTGCTGCCAACTGGACGCCGTCGGTGTACTCGAGGCTGCCATCGGGCGCATCGGTGGGGTCTGCCAGTACACCCATGGCGACGCGAAGCGCAATGTCGACGGTGTCATCGTAGGGCCGGCGGCCATTCGGGAAGCCGGCGTTGTCACCCGCCAGAACACCAAGATCGTTCTGGCTGTCCAGCGGCGTTGGCGCAACGGCGGGCGTCAGTCGCAACATTTCGGAGGCAGTTACGCCCTCGGGCATGTTGACTCCCGGTACGCCAGTGAGGAATGCCGTGACAAGATCGTTGCGCGGAAAGTTGTTCGGTGCAGTCACGGGGAACAGCACTTCCAGCAGCTCCGGCAGTGTCGGGTGTGTCACATAGGTGGCGAACTGACCATCATCCTTGGGTTCGCTGGCGTTGAAACGGTCTTTGTCCTTGAGTCCGATAACTACCTCGTTTACCAGCGGCATGCCCAGGCGGGAAACCTGGGTGTAGGCTCCGCCTTCAACGGTTGCACCACGGCTTTCACTGCTGGGGGCAGGGTTGATGATGCGTGCCTGACGAATGCTCGCCGTTGTCCAGGCACCGATGACCGGCTGGCCGTTGGAGTTCATGGCGGTCCCGGTCAGGCAGTCGGTCGGCACCTCAAGGGCAAAGGAGGTGACGTTCTTGTCGGCCAGATCACCGGGACCTTCTCCATCCCGGGCGCCCAGGGGGTTGGTGTTCACCAGGTCAAAAATTTCACCCAGGTTCACTGCAAACGCCTCCTGGCGTTGGCCGACAAATACCCGGCCGTTGGTGCCGCAGCCGGGAATGGCGATATCAAACACGTGTTGGCTGGCGTAGCCGGCGTAATCACCAAAGGACTTAGCACCAATGTTATCCAGGGGTTTGTCAAAGACTTCGGTACCGGTGCTTACGTTGGTGGCGGCCTGCACGGCACCCGTGCGGCGATCGCCAGAAATGACATCCACTGTGTAGGTTTGCCGCAACTGGACGTTGGTGTCGTCACTTGCATCGCCAATGTTCTTGAGGGGAACGGACACCATCCGCTGGTCGCCATCCGGCCCGACCGGCAACTGAAGGTCGTTCAGGTTGTCTTCCAGTTGGAAGCGGAACGTCAGGTCCTCAATGGCATCGCCGTCATTGTCGACGTGAATTTCATAGATGGCATCGTCATCCAGATCAAAATAGTTGGGACCGCCATAGGCGTCCTGCAGTGGCAGGTAATTGGCAATCAGGGTCACGAAATCGCTTCGGCCACTCTCGTAGCTCCGGAACATATAGAAGTCCGTTCCGTCGACTTTAGGAATTTCGGTGATGAAGGGTGCTTCACGGTGACTTGAAGCCTGGACCAGGCCAGTGGCGAGGCAGGTTCCGGCCACGGCGATAGCGAGGCTGGACCGTTTCAGAATTGTTTTCATGTCGCTTTCCTCTTTGTGTTTTGGTGCGTCGGAGGAAGGAACGAGCGGGCCCGTTGAAAAGTTGCAGTCGCTGGGAAAATTCTTTTCGGCATAAGCGCAACTTCCGCTTCCGTGCGCTCGTACCTGGGGCATAAACCATAACAACGAGGGTGTTTATGGCTTCTGTCGAGGTAAATCAGGACGAGTTGATGCGACTGCTGCGTTCCGTAGCCAAGAAGGATCGACAAGCGTTCCAACAACTCTACAGTCAGGTGGCGGCGAGAATGTTTGGCCTGTGCGTCAAGCTCGCGAACCATCGTGAATTGGCGGAAGAAGCGATGCAGGAGAGCTTCATCCAGATCTGGCATCACGCGGGCGAATACCACCGCGATCGGGGCGCGCCTCTGGCCTGGATGATGACCATTGCCCGCTACCGAACTCTTGATCTGATGCGCGCCCGGAAAGTGCGGCAGACGGCCGGCGATGAGCACCTTGAACAGGTTGAGGACAAGCGGGGTGGGCCTATGGATGATTCGTTGCGCACCTCCGGCTCGGCACAGCTGACCGGCTGCCTGGAAGAACTCAGCGATGTTCAGCGGGATAGCATCCTGCTCGCCTATTACCGGGGCTTTACTCACGATGAGTTGTCGGAAACTTTCAATTCTCCGGTAGGCACCGTTAAGAGCTGGATTCGAAGGGGGCTTATGGCGCTTAAGAGGTGTCTTGAACGATGAGAAAATCACCTGAGCGCGTAGAGATTCTCGCTGCGGAATATGTTCTGGGATCCCTCAAAGGCCCCGCCCGTCTCCGCTTTGAAGGATGGATGATGGAGTCAGGCCGGGTACGCCAGGAAGTGTGGTTCTGGGAACAGCAATTGGGCGCGTTATCAACGGCCGCACCGCAGGAAACCCCGCCGCCCCGAGTATGGTCAGACATTCAGAAGCGCTTGTGGCCGGAACAGGCCACAACGACAGCCGAGTCCCCGGCAAAAGCCGGTTGGTTCTGGCCAGGCTGGGGCTTGATGGCAACGGCTGCGGCGGTTCTTTTCGCAGTACTGTTGCTGCAGCAGCCGACCCCGGGTGTGGAGCGACCCTTGTTGGCCGGGGCAATTATCAAGGCCGATATGGGCGATCCGCTGTGGCTATTGAGTGAAACCGGTAGTGGTAACCTGCTGAAGTTGCGCTCTGTTGCCGCAGGCACCGCCGAGTCAGGCAAAGATTATGAGCTCTGGGTTGTTCCGGAGGATGGCGAGCCACTTTCTCTCGGGGTCCTCCCGGCGGGTGACACTCATGAGGTGGCGCTGTCGGATGAAGCCCAAAGCTCCTTGACCCGCAGCCGGACCCTGGCAATCAGTCTTGAACCTGAAGGCGGTTCACCGACCGGATCGCCAACCGGGCCGGTTTTGCACGTCACCAGGCTCTACGAGCTCTGAGTCAATGCTAATGGGTAGAGAGTAAGGTCAGGCACAGCTGCGCGTTCTGAATAAAGTGGCCGAACGCTGATAGCTGCTCTTTTGAGGGCAGGTAAGCACCGGCTGCATTGTCGGCATAGAACAGACCGACCAGCCTTCCATTTGCCTTGATCGGGCCAATCAAAGCCGGCACTTTGCCCAGCCAGCGATCATACGCCACGCCTTCGGCGTTTGGTTTTGGTTCGTAGATGCTGCAATGGGCATGAGGCAGAAGCGGGCCCAGTGGCCCGGTGCCGTCCTTGGGAATCACGAAATGTTCGCGCCATTCCTCGGTGCCACGGCCGCCGAGTTTTCTGGGCACCAGTTCATTGCCGGTGCGGTCACTCATCAACAGGGCTACTCGCTGCATACCAATAGCCCGGTGTATGCCTTCAATTACCAGCTGACAGACTTCGTTGATATCCGGTTTCTCGGCGAGGCAATGGCTTAATTCGCGCAGGATTTCCAGCTGCAGCTCCGCATCCATGTCTGGCGCCCTTGCGCCGGTGTCGCCAGATTTGCCCTCGGCGCCCGGCATCATGGCAGTGACTTGCGGAATGCCCAGGGAAACGGCCACGCGGGTGGCCTCCGATGCGTTCACCTTGAGCTGGTCGCGAACCACCGCCGGGGGCTCACCAATATCCCTGCCCAGGCGTTCCAATACCTTGTCCATGTCCGGACCGCTCCAGCCCTGTTCTGACAGTCGGGCCATTTCCACGGAATTCCGCACCAGGCTCGAAGCCATGGAATTGGCCTGACCCGGAGACACAACATCCCTGATAAATGGCCCGAGGGACCAGGCCTCCATAAGACCGCGGGTGATTTCGGTAAACGTTGAGTGCAGAACGGCTTTCTGGGCCTCAACCGGCGGTTCCTCAAGCCGCAGTCGTTCCTCGAGTTCCGTCGCCTGTTCTGTCTCGCAGGACCAGAACGCCAGCTCGCCGATGTTCATCAGCAAGGCCCCGATAAAAACCTCTTCCAGGGCCGTTTCATTCCGTTTGGGCATCAGACACCGGGCCTGAACCGCGGCGTGAATGGCTCGTGCCAGGCAGCGCAGGAGGTGCGGGCGGTCGTTGCGTTTCAGGAGCGCATCGACGATCAGCGAGGAAATGGCCATGGATTTCACGGCATCGAAGCCGATCAGGGTAATGGCCCGGCTGACCGTGCTGACCTGCGTCCGCGTCTGGTTGTAGAACACGGTGTTGGACAGTCTCAGCACCTGGGAGGTGAGCTGGGCGTCGTTGAGAATTACGTTGGCCAACTCGTTGACGGTGCTGTTTCGGCTGTCGGTCAGTTCGTTGATGCGCCGAAGCGTATTGGCCAGTACCGGCAGCTCGACCTTGCTGAGATAGGTTACCCATGCCTGGGTGGAGTTCATCCTTGAGGGCGTTGGTTGTTTTTCGTTGGTCACGTTGGTGAGTCTCTGGGCAGCGCGTCTCTGAAAGAGCTCCGGGGAAATGTAAGGTTCTTTTGTGATCCAAGTTTAGTTCAGTGGGGTGTCCGGTGTCAGGTAACCGTTTGTGTAGGGATATCTACCCACACTGAGAATCATTCCGGAATTCGGGTTTGCCGACCGTTTGGGCTATAATCGCCGGTTTTAACGCTGCACCCACAAGGCGCTGACCGTGATTGTATTTGACCAGGTACAGAAGTCGTATCAGGTAGGCGGCCGGGCGATCCCCGCGCTGCATCCCACCGATATGACCATTGAAACCGGCGAGGTATTCGGCATCGTTGGCCATTCCGGCGCCGGTAAATCGACGCTGGTGCGTCTGATCAACCTGCTGGAACCACCCACCGGCGGTCGTATTCTGATCGACGACGAGAACATTACCGACTACGACGCTGCCGAACTCCGTGCCTTTCGCCGCAAGGTGGGAATGATCTTCCAGCACTTCAACCTGCTGTCGTCGAAAACCGTGGCGGACAACATTGCCTTCCCGATGAAGCTGGCGGGCATCTACTCGAAGACCGAGATCCGTGACCGGGTTGAGGAACTGCTGGCCCGGGTCAGCCTCACCGACCACGCCAACAAATACCCATCGCAGCTCTCCGGCGGGCAGAAACAGCGAGTGGGCATTGCCCGCGCCCTGGCCTGCCGGCCCACGATCCTGCTGTGCGACGAAGCCACCAGCGCTCTTGACCCGCAAACGACCCAGTCGGTGCTGAAGCTGCTGGCCGACATCAACCGGGAACTGGGCCTGACCATCGTACTGATCACCCATGAAATGGACGTGGTGCGCCGGGTCTGCGATCGCGTGGCAGTGATGGACGCTGGTGAAGTGGTCGAAATGGGCCCGGTCAGCGAGGTGTTCCTGCACCCGAAGCACCCGACCACACGAGACTTTGTCTTCGAGAGCGAAAGCATTGACCGGGACGAACTCCAGGAGGACCTGAGCAAGGCCAGCGGCCGGATCCTCCGCCTGACCTTCAAGGGCGAATCCACCTATAAACCGCTGCTGGGCAGCGTTGCCCGGGAGTCCGGCGTGGATTTCAGCATTCTTTCCGGCCGAATCGACCACATCAAGGACACACCCTACGGCCAGCTGACCCTGTCACTGGTGGGCGGTGATCTCGAGGTGGCCATGCAGGCGCTCAAGGCTGCCGACGTTCACGTGGAGGTGCTGCGCTGATGGAAGACCTGTTAAGCAATGTAGACTGGACCGAAATTGGCTGGGCCAGCTGGGATACCCTGGTGATGGTGGGTATGTCCCTGCTGTTCAGCGTCCTGATCGGCCTACCCATCGGCGTTCTTCTGTTCCTGTTCGGCAAACGCCAGCTGCTGGAACAGCCGGTGGCCTATGCGGTGCTGTCGTTCGTGGTGAACGTGCTCCGTTCGGTGCCATTCATCATCCTGCTGATCGTAATGATCCCCTTCACCGTAATGCTGATCGGCACGTCGCTGGGCGTCGCCGGAGCGATTCCGCCGCTGGTGGCGGGCGGTGCGCCGTTCTTCGCACGGTTGGTGGAAACCTCCCTGCGAGAAGTGGATCGCGGCATCATCGAGGCCACCCAGGCCATGGGCGCCAGCGTTAAACAGATCATCTTCGGTGCTCTGTTACCGGAAGCGCTGCCAGGCATCATTGCCGGTATCACCGTTACTGCGATCACTCTGGTTTCCTACGCGGCCATGTCCGGAGTCATAGGTGGCGGCGGTCTTGGCGATCTGGCGATCCGCTTCGGCTATCAACGATTCCAGACCGACGTAATGGTCATTACAGTCGCGCTACTGGTTATTTTCGTACAGGTGCTGCAGATGGTCGGCGACCGTCTGGTTCTGTACTTCAGCAGAAAGTAGAAAAGCTGGATATAGGCCGTTGGGCGGTCGGAGTACCCTTCCGAAAACGTGGAGCGCCAGGGATGGCGCGACCGAGCCCTACACGGATGTATTCACGGGCGTTTTTCGGAAGGGTACTCCGACCGACCGCCGGCCGTACTCCGAACCCGAACTCATTTGTTCAAGATGCTCAACAGGAGAATCGATCTATGAATCTGAAGAAAACACTCGCAGCACTAGCTGCCGCAGCCACGTTCTCCGGCGCCGTTGCTGCCGAAGAACTCTCCGTAGCTGCCACCCCGGTTCCCCATGCCGAAATCCTGGAATTCGTGAAGCCTCAGCTGGCCGAGCAGGGCGTGGAACTGGACGTGAAGGTATTCACCGATTACATCCAGCCGAATATCCAGGTGGACCAGAAGCGGATGGACGCCAACTTCTTCCAGCACCAGCCGTACCTGGATGAATTCAACGAAGGCCGTGGTACCAATCTGGTAACCGTGACCGGCGTTCACGTTGAGCCGTTTGGCGCCTACTCCAGCAAGATTGATTCGCTGGACGAGCTCAAAGAAGGTGCGGTGGTTGCCATTCCGAACGACCCGACCAACGGTGGCCGTGCGCTGCTGCTCCTGCAGAAGGCCGGCGTGATCACCCTGAAAGACGAGAGCAAGATCACTGCAACACCCCGTGATATCGCCGATAACCCGAAAGATCTCGACTTCAAGGAACTGGAAGCTGCCACCCTGCCCCGTATCCTGAACCAGGTCGACCTTGCGCTAATCAATACCAACTATGCGCTGGAAGCCGGCCTGAACCCGTCTGAAGATGCATTGGTAATTGAGGGCTCCGAGTCACCTTATGTGAACATCCTGGTGGCCCGTCCGGACAACAAGGACAGCGAGGCTATGCAGAAACTGGCTGCGGCTCTGAAGTCTGATGCGGTTCGCGACTTCATCATGGAAAAGTATGAGGGTGCAGTGGTTCCGGCATTCTGATTGCCTGATCCACGACCATGAAAAAGGCCGGACAGCGAATGCTGCCCGGCCTTTTTTATAGGCTTAAGAGGCTAGTGATCAGTCACCGCTCCAGTTGGCTTTAGGGTCTGGTGTCATCCGCAGGTAGGATTTGACAGCCTTGTAGCCTTTCGGGAAGCGTTGCTTGATTTCTTCCTCGTCCTGAAGGGACGGAACGATAACGACATCGCCACCACGCTCCCAGTTGCCCGGGGTCGCGACCTTGTGTTCGTCGGTCAGCTGCAGCGAATCGATCACCCGCAGAACTTCGTTGAAGTTACGACCGGTGCTGGCCGGGTAGGTAATCATCAAGCGAACCTTCTTGTTCGGGTCGATCACGAACAGCGAGCGCACGGTAAGGCTGCTGTCGGCATTCGGGTGAATCATGTCGTACAGCTGGGACACCTTGCGATCATGGTCTGCAATGATCGGGAAGTTTACCGCGCAGCCCTGGGTTTCATTGATGTCCTTGATCCACTCGTGGTGGGAATCGACCGGATCAACGCTCAGTGCGATGGCCTTGACGCCGCGCTTGGCGAACTCGTCCTTCAGTTTGGCGGTCAGGCCCAGCTCGGTCGTGCAGACCGGGGTGAAATCCGCCGGGTGCGAGAACAGCACGCCCCAGCTGTCGCCCAGCCAGTCGTAAAACGAAATCTTCCCTTCACTGGAGTCCTGTTCAAAATCAGGGGCGGTATCTCCGAGACGTAAAGTCATGTGTACTCTCCTTTGATCATGTTAGTGACAATTTCGTTTGTTATTCCGGCCCTGAAACGGCCGGGTTGTGTTCTGAGTGTATACGACAAACCTTGGTGCCAGATGAGGCAATTACAAGGGCCTCACACCCCCAATGCCTTCTCTTTCTCAAAGTGCTCCCGGGTGAGCTTGAACACAACCGGGCTCAGCATCAGCAGGGCAATCAGGTTTGGCAGCGCCATCATGGCATTCAGGGTGTCTGCCACCAGCCAGACAAAGCCCAGGTTCAGGGTGGCACCCACCGGGATAGCCAGAATCCATGCAATGCGGTACGGCACGATGGCCTTTACGCCGAACAGGAACTCGATGCAGCGCTCACCATAGAACGACCAGCCCAAAATGGTTGTGAACGCAAAAACTGCGAGGGCAATGGCTACAAGATAGTTGCCAACGCCGGGCAGCGCCTCCTGGAATGCCATGGAGGTCAGTGCCGCCCCGGATTCCCCGGAGGTCCAGGTGCCGGAGGTGATAATCACCAGTCCGGTAATCGTGCAGATGATAATGGTATCGATGAAGGTGCCGAGCATGGCCACCATGCCCTGATTGATCGGGTTTCGGGTTTGTGCGGCGGCATGGGCAATGGGCGCGGAGCCCAGGCCGGCTTCATTGGAGAAGATGCCACGGGCCACCCCGAAGCGGATGGCTGCCCAGACTGCCGCACCGGCAAACCCACCCTCGGCGGCGATGGGGCTGAAGGCATGTTTGATCACCAGGGCAAAAGCGGCAGGAATATCCGCTGCGTTGATAGCCAGCACCACAAGCCCGGCGAGCAGATAGGAAACTGCCATCAACGGCACCAGGGCGCTGGCGACATGGCCGATCCTGCGGATACCGCCGATCAGAACCATACCCACCAGAGCCATAAGAACGAGGCCGGTCACCCAGTGCGGCAGCCCAAAGTTGGTCTCCATGACATCGGCAACCGAATTTGCCTGCACAGTATTCCCGATGCCGAAACCGGCGATGGCGGCAAAGACGGCAAACAGGACGCCAAGCCAGGCCCACTTGCGACCCAGGCCGTTGCGGATGTAATACATCGGGCCGCCCACGTGGGCACCGCGTTCGTCGACTTCGCGGAAACGCACCGCCAGGACCGCCTCGGAGTACTTGGTGGCCATGCCCACAAGGGCCGTAAGCCACATCCAGAAAAGCGCGCCGGGGCCCCCAAGGAACACGGCTGTGGCAACCCCGGCAATGTTGCCTGTGCCAACGGTGGCTGAGAGCGCTGTCATCAACGCCTGGAACGGCGGGATTTCACCCTCGGATTCAGATCCCGCGGCGGAGCGGCCTTTCCACATCAACCGGAAACCGGCGCCCAGCTTCAGCACCGGCATCAGCTTCAGGCCCAGGCTGAGGAATAGCCCGACGCCCAGAATCAGAACCAGCATGGGTGGGCCCCAGACCAGCCCGTTTATCTGCCCTACGAATTCAGAAATAGCTTCCATGGGATCTCCCTCTGTCTGCCATGGATTGGTTTGGATTTTTGACCCGGATTGGGTATAACCGGCTGAGTTTAGTCAGAAATTTTCCCATGTAAACCGATGGCCCGGTAAAAGTGGTGGATTCAGGGGTGATTGCCTATGCTCATTACAATGGCGACCATCCACCGAGGAGAGAGATTCTGCCCATGCGTTCACTCAAAGTTTCAGATGTCATGTGGAACCACATCGAGCCGGTCCGCTGTGGCACGCAGCTCACCAAGGTGGTAAAGACGCTGCTCCACAACCACGTAACCGGTCTTCCGGTTGTTGATGACCAGCGCCATGTTATCGGATTCATCTCCGAGCAGGACTGTATCCATGCCCTGCTGGTCAGCGGCTATCACCGTGAGGGCGATCCACTTGTTGACGACGTCATGTTCCGGAAACCGGTGACGATTTCGGCAGAGATGGCCGTTGTGGATCTTGCCCAGAACCTCGGTGCGGGCAAGCCAAAGGTGTACCCGGTTGTGGATCACGGCAAACTGATTGGTATTGTCACCCGTACTGCTATCCTGGCCGAGTTGGCGCGCACCGGTTTCGGTCTGGAGCCGCCAAAGCACGCCAGTGCCCTGGACTGAAACACACTTATTTTCTGAATTGAGGACACTATGGAACTCCTATCCACGAACGTCTGTTTCGAAGGCGAGCACCGCCGCTACCGGCATACTTCCGCTACCCTCGAATGCGACATGGAGTTTGCGGTGTACCTGCCGCCCGTGGCTGTGGGCTCCAACCCGAAGAAGGTGCCGGTTCTCTACTGGCTATCAGGGCTGACCTGCACCGACCAGAATTTCATGCAAAAGGCGGGTGCCCAGAAACGGGCCGCTCAGCTGGGGATGGCCATCGTTTGTCCTGACACCAGCCCCCGTGGAGTGAACCTGCCGGGCGAGGATGACAGTTATGACTTTGGCTCCGGCGCCGGCTTCTACATCAACGCCACAGAGCAACCCTGGGCACCCCATTACCGGATGTACGACTACGTGGTGAAGGAATTGCCGCAGTTGATCGAGAATGAATTGCCGGTAACAGACAAGCGCTCCGTCAGCGGCCACTCCATGGGCGGCCACGGCGCTCTGATCTGCGCCCTGAAGAATCCGGGCCGCTACGCCTCGGTGTCGGCGTTTGCGCCCATCGCCAACCCAACCGAGTGCCCCTGGGGCCAGAAAGCCTTCAAGGGCTATCTTGGAGACGATCCGCGAAGTTGGGAAGAATGGGATGCCACATTGCTCATTCCCACCGCTCGGGAGCGGTTGCCGCTACTGGTGGACCAGGGCACGGCGGACGAGTTTCTGGACAGCCAGCTGAACCCGGATGCGCTGGCGGACGCCTGTGAGAAGTTCCACCATCACATCAACCTGCGCATGCACCGGGGCTATGATCACAGCTATTTCTTCATTGCCTCATTCATTGATGATCACCTTGATCATCATGCAAAAGCACTGGGTTTATAGCATGGTGACATTGGTCAGGAGCGGAAGCCCCAGACCAGGCTGAAGTCCATGGAAGGCATGACTTCCGGCTCTTCCAGGGACTGGATGCCGAAATCCGGCTCGCTGGTGTCCCGCTCGAAGGTGCCGGTGTAACGGTTGCCACGGGGACCGAAAATGGCTTTGACGAAAGGTCCCCGGGCTCTGACTGGCCGGCGGGTAACCACGCCCACTTCGTTGTTTTCCAGACGAACCAGAATGCCGGGCGGATACTCCCCGAGAATCTGCAGCAGGGCCTTGGGGATGGCCGGTCGGAACTTGCCGTCGGCCAGGTTGGCAATCAGCTTCCGGGCGTCGGCCACATTCATGCGCTGCCGGTAGGCCCGTTTGGTGATCATGGCCACGTAACGCTCTGCCAGCGCCAGGATCTCCGCTTCCGGCCGTATTTCGGTGCCACTCAGACCTTTCGGATAGCCGCTTCCGTCGGCCTGCTCGTGGTGTTGCGCAATGATGGTCAGCAGCAGCTTGTTGTCGATACCGGCGGCCTGCAGGGCCTGGATGCTGCGTTCGGGGTGTTTGCGAATGACGCCGCGCTGTTCATCGTTCAGCACTGTATTGGACGCATTCAGCTTGTCGGCGATGGGCACGAGGGCAAGATTGGCAGTAAGGGCGGCAGCAGTCAGTACTGCAACTCGCTTCTCCTCCAGGCCGAATTGCCGGCCAATAAACTGGCAAAGAATGGCGTAAAACAGGATCTGTTCGTGAATGACCGGGCCGATTGAGTAGAGGTGAACCAGTGCCAGGGTTGCATCGGGTGATTCCGTGCAGGAGCGCTCGATCTTCCGGGCCAGGCCGAGCAGCCGTTTTTGGGCCGAGGGGTCGGAATCGGTAATGGCCTTCAGGGTTGCTTCGAGGGAATGGAGCAGATCCGGGTAATCGGCAAACGGGTTCCTGTCCCGGGTATCCTCGAACGTTTCTTCCTGAGGGCGTTCGATCTTGCGAGGTTTGAATCGGCCGCGCTCGAACAATTGTTCCAGCTGGGAATCTGTCTGAATTACATAGCCCTGGCGCAGAAGGATATTGCCGTCTGCATCGTAGACGTCCCAAGGCAGGGGCCGGCCGATGGTCAGCGCCCCGGGCGCAATTCGGACAAGTTCGGTCAAATCAGGTGTCTCTGGTGCAGGTTAATTGTGTCGCCAGTGTAACCCCGAATGCGGCTGGGGCTCCACTGGCGCGGGCTGGCTCTGGCCAGGAAGCAGTGCGGTTTTACCTGATTTTACCGCTGCCCCTGTTTCGGGAGGAAGAAAAAATGAGCAAGCGTTCACACTTTGTCTTTTTTGATAGAGAATATGTAAAGAATCGTTGTCCTTTAACGATCATTCAAATTGGTTGAGCTATTCTGGAATTCTGGATAGTACTTTTGTCGGACGAAAACGCTAAATGCTCCATCGCCTCAAGACCGATTTCCGATTTCCGATTATCGATCATCACCCTGCTGGGGGTGAGCGCGTTCCTGGGGATTACTCCATTTGCCGTGATGCGCTACCTGCAGGGCAATCTGCTGGCCGGACTGGTGGATACAACGATTCTTCTCGGTATCTGCTCTGCGCTGGTCTATGCATGGGTAACCGGGGACACGCGACGAAGTGGCGTGGTTGTTGCCAGTGTTGCTTGTGGCGGCGCGGTCGTCGTGGGCATTGTGGTAGGCGAGCCGGGACTGTTCTGGTTATACCCGTGTCTTGTCACTACCTTCTTTCTTGTTAATCCCAGGATTGCGGTAGCCTTGAACATTGCCTCGGTCATTGCCCTGATGGTTCATGGTGGGGCTTTCCGCTCTGATGTTCAGATGTGGTCGTTTGCTTCAACGGCCTTTGTGGTCAGTGCCTGCGCCTATGTCTTTGCCCACAGGAACCATGATCAGCGGGAGCGTCTGGAGCATCTGGCAACGATCGATCCGCTGACCGGCATCAAGAACCGACGCTCAATGGATCAGGAGCTGGATCTGGCGGCAGCGAATGCCGAGCGTACCGGTTTGCCCTATGCCTTGGTCATGCTGGATATCGATCATTTCAAGAAGATCAACGATGAGCATGGCCATGGCGTGGGCGATGGTGTCTTGACCGATCTGGTGGCGCTGCTGAAACAGAACACCCGCAAGTCAGACCAGCTGTTCCGGTACGGTGGCGAAGAATTCGTACTGCTCCTGCCGGGTGTCGATGGCATTGGCCTCAAGGCAGTGATGAACAACCTGCAACAGGTGCTGCGCAAATACATGAAGCACCCCGGCGGTTCGGTGACGGCGTCGTTCGGCGTGGCACTGCTCGAGCATGGCGAAAGCGTTGATAGCTGGCTTGCCCGGGCGGATGCGGCACTCTATGAGGCCAAGGAAGCTGGCCGGGATCGTGTTGTATTTGCCGATGCTCAGCGCACGCCGGAGCTTGCAGCCGAAACGGCCTGATCGCTATTGGGAGCAAACAGAAAGAGTCTGCACCCCAACAGAATGCTGGCAGATGCCAGGCCACCCGTGAGGCCTACCCAGAAGCCGGCAGCCCCCATGGCCGGCACCAGCCAGTCCATGAACGTCAGCACATACCCAAGTGGCATACCAACGCCCCAGAATGAAAACAGCATGATGAACATGGGAATGCGGGTGTCCTTGTAACCCCGCAAGGCGCTGATGCAGGTTACCTGGATAACATCGGCAATCTGGAACAGGGCCGCAAACATCAGAAGCCTCACGGTGACCGCCTGTACCTCGGTATCACTGGTATAGAGCGCTGCGATCTCCCGGGAGAATACAAACAGCAGTATTGCAAAAACCAGCGCCGTAGCAGCCGCCAGAATCAGTGAACTTCGGGAGATGAGGCGTGCGGTGGCGGGCGCCCGGGCACCGATAAGGAAGCTGACCCGGAGAGTCAGCGCCATACCGATGCTCAACGGCAGCATGAACAGTAGAGATACCACGTTCAGGGCAATCTGGTGCCCGGCCACCACCACCGGGCCAAGGGGTGCCAGAAACAGAGCAATGACCGAGAACAGGCTGGCCTCGACAAAGATGGTGAAGCCGATGGGCACGCCGATGCCGAGGATGTAGCGAATGCCTGCCAGATCCGGCTTTACCCAATCGGAAATCAGGTGGAACTGACGGTAAACCCGGCTGCGGTTCAGGTATACCAGCAATGCCGCTGCCGCGACGCCGTTGGAAATGGACGTGGCCCAGCCACAGCCGACCCCGCCCATCGCTGGCAGTCCCAGCTTGCCGTAGATGAAGATGTAGTTCATGGGCAGGTTGATCAGCGTGCTGAGCACAGAGAACGCCATGATCACGCGAGTATGCCCGAGGCCATCGGTCAGGCCGCGCAGCGCTGTAAGTAGCAGCAGAGCCGGTATGCCCCAGGCAAAGGCGTCCAGATAACCCTGGGTAATGCGGGCGGTGTTGGCCTCCAGGTTCAGAAGCGCCAGTACCGGATGCACATGGGTCAGCAGCAGGATCATGATGACGGACCCGAAGGCGGCAAGATACAGGCCCTGCCAGGTGGCGGGCATGATTTTCCCAACCTCCCGGGCACCGTTGTAGCCGGAAATAATGGGCTGCAGTGCCCCCAGCATGCCCATGAAAAACAGGAACAGGGGCATCCACAGGCTGCTGCCAATACCCACTGCCGCAAGATCCTCGGCACTCGCGTGGCCGGCCATAATGGTATCGATCACGCCGTTGGCCATCTGGGCCAGTTGGGCGATCAGGATCGGCCCGCCCAGAATGGAGAGGGTTCGCCACTCTGTCAGTGTTCTGGTGACCAGCGGCTGGCGGGGTTCCGGTAATGGCTGGTGGATCTCATCCATGGGGTTTTATCCCGTGTTTCTGCACTGCAAGTTTCTCCGAAAACCGTTAAAGTACGCGCCTTGATCACAACAGATGGCAGTGGCGATGGGACTTCTGGTTTTTGTTACCGTTCTGTGGGCGTTTTCATTCAGTCTGATCGGCGAATTTCTGGCCGGCCAGGTGGACAGCGATTTTGCGGTGCTCAGCCGTGTGCTGCTCGGTGCCCTGGTCTTTCTGCCGTTCACCCGTTGGCGGGGCGTGGCTTCCGGACAGAAGCTGGGTATTCTGGTTACCGGCATGCTGCAGTTCGGGATTACCTACCTCTGTCTGTACCGGTCCTTTAGCTACCTGACCGTCCCGGAAGTCCTGCTGTTCACGATTTTCACTCCGCTGTATGTGACCCTGCTGGATGACGCCCTGTTTCGCCGGTTTTCACCGGTGGCGCTCCTGGCTGCAGCCATCGCAACTGTCGGGGCGGGTATCATACGCTACGACGGGCTCAGTGAGGACTTCATTACCGGCTTCCTTTTGCTGCAGGTGGCGAATTTTACCTTTGCAGCCGGCCAGGTAGGTTACAAGCACGTGATGCAACACTACCAGAGTGATCTGCCGGGCTACCGAACCTTCGGCTATTTCTTCTTTGGCGCCCTGATTATTGCGTTGCCGTCCTTCCTGATATTCGGCAATGCCGAGAAGCTGCCGACCACACCGGTACAGTGGGGCATCCTGGCATGGCTGGGGCTTGCTGCCTCCGGCCTGGGTCTGTTCCTGTGGAATCGCGGTGCCTGTGTGGTTGACGCCGGCACCCTGGCTATCATGAACAATGCGTTGGTGCCTGCAGGCCTGATCGTCAACCTGCTGATCTGGAATCGAGACGCCGATTTGCTGAGGCTGGCGATTGGCGGTGGCGTGATTGCCTTCTCCCTCTGGGTAAACGCCCGCTTCCATCCCCGGGCCCGGCTGGCGGTTACGACATAAGTACCTGCACGCACTAAGGTTCCGCTCACCTCTGCCGTTACACTCCACATACGCAAGGTAACCTTTGATGAATATCAATGATATTCATCGGGGCTTACCCTTGTTTGCCCATATTTATCCCCGTGGTCAGCCCCGAGTCAGAAGGTCCGTTTATGCGCAAGAATCTCCCGGTAACCCAGCGTGAAGTAAAAATGCGGAAAGGCGGTCGGTTGATTACCACCACGGACCTGAAAGGGGTGATCACCTACTGCAACGAAGAGTTTGTGGAAATCAGCGGTTTCTCCCGGGAAGAACTGGTTGGCCAGGCTCACAACATCATCCGCCATCCGGACATGCCCCAGGCCGTATTCAAGGATATGTGGGATTACCTGAAGGCCGGCAAGGCCTGGATGGGTGTGGTGAAGAACCGGGCGAAGAGCGGCGACCATTACTGGGTCAGTGCGTACGTTACGCCGATCCGTGAGAACGGCCAGATGGTGGGCTTCGAGTCGGTTCGGGTCGAGCCGACCCGCGAGCAGATCGCCAGTGCCGAGCGGCTGTATTCCAAGATCTCTGCCGGGAAGATGACCTCATCCTTCAGCAATCGTGCCTTGTCGATGCTCCGTTCCGGCTGGCCATTCCTTGTCTCTCTGGTGTTGAGCCTGGTGGCGCTTCAGCTCAACCAGCCGTGGCTGGCGGCGGGTTTGGTCGTGATCGGTCATGCCCTGGGTTTCGGCCTGGTGTTTAATTCCCTGGCTGCCCGTTTGCGCAGGCTGCTGGACCTTCGCCCAGATGCCTTCCGGGATCCCATTGTTGCCCGTACCTACAGCGACGAACGCGGACTGTTCTCGCAGCTGTCGCTGTTGCTGGTCAGTGAAGAGGCCCGGGTTCGGACGGCTCTGGCGCGTATTGATGACCAGGCAGAACTGCTCTACGAGCAGGCGCGGGCTTCCCATGGCTATATCAGCGATGGCGCGGCGGCGATCGCCCGGCAGCGGGCTGAAACCGACCAGACCGCATCGGCCATCAACGAAATGACGGCTTCGATCCAGGAAGTGGCCGAGTCGGTGACCAGCAATGCCCGGGAAGCCGAGGAGGCCAATCGTCTGGCAGGTGTTGGCAGCGACCGGAGCGCCGAGGCGCTGGTGGCTATTGAAGAGCTGGTAACCCGCGTAAACGGCATTGGTTCGACGATCAGCAAGCTGGGTGAGTCCACCAACAGCATCGGTGAAGCCGCCAACCTGATTTCCGAGATTGCCGAGCAAACCAACCTTCTGGCATTGAACGCGGCTATCGAAGCGGCGCGTGCCGGTGTGCAGGGCCGGGGTTTTGCAGTGGTAGCGGATGAGGTGCGGTCACTGGCCCGCCGGACTCGGGAATCCACCGTGCGGATCCAGAACGTGATCGATGATTTCCGTCAGCAGGTGGACTCGGCGGTCCAGGCAACCCGGGACGGTGAGGCTGTTGCCGGTCAGGGCCTTGAAAAGGTGCGGGAGGCCGAGAACTCGCTGCGCGATATCGTGACCTCGATCCAGACCATTTCCGACAGCTTTATCAGTATGTCTGCGGCCTTTGAGGAGCAGAGCCAGGTGTCCGACGAGATCAATCGCCAGATTACCAATATTGCCGAGCTGGCCGATCATAGTGATGCCCAGGCCGACTCCGCCAAGCAGAGCAGTGACCGGCTCAGCGCCATGTCCCGTGGCCTGAAAGACCTGATCGCCAGGTTTATCAGCAAAAACGGCTAGTTAGCTTTTTCTTCCATTCCTTCCTGCCGGCTCAACCCGGCTCCGGAGGGCGCCAGCACTGGCATCGCAGCGCCAGTGCTGGCAGAATCCCGCCCCAATTGCCCCGGCAACGCCGTGGCTATCCCTTTTTGAAGACATTCCTCAGCCAAAAGCACAGGAACACAATATGACTCAGTCCAACTCGGTTTCGGGCAACGGTTCAGGGGCCGCCCGTGGTCTCTGGTCTTCCCGGTTGGCGTTTATTCTGGCGGCAACCGGTTCGGCCGTCGGTCTCGGTAATATCTGGAAGTTCCCCTACGTTACCGGCGAAAACGGTGGTGGCGCCTTCGTGCTGATTTATCTGCTGTGTATCGCAGTGATCGGTATCCCCATCATGATGGCGGAAGTGTTTATCGGCCGGAATGGTCGACATAACCCCATCACCAGCATGCGGCTGGTGGCAGAGCGCAACCTCAGCGCGCCGGGCTGGCGGATCTCGGCCATCATCGGCATGATCGCGGCCTTTGTGATCCTCTCTTTCTATTCGGTGATCGGCGGCTGGGCGGCGTCCTATGTGGGACATGCCGCCATGGGCGACTTTACCGGTGGCACCGCAGACTCCATCGGTGAGTTGTTCGGCGGCCTGCTGGCCAGCCCCGGGCAGCTGCTGCTCTGGCACACGATCTTCATGGCGCTGGTTATTCTGGTGGTGTCCCAGGGACTGAAAGGCGGTTTGGAACGGGCCGTTACCATCCTGATGCCGGCCCTGTTTCTGTTGCTGCTGGTGGCGGTAGGTTATGCCACCACGACAGGCCATTTTGGTGAAGCCGTCAGCTTCCTGTTTACGCCGGATTTTGGTGCCCTGACCATCAACGGGGTTCTGATCGCCCTTGGCCACGCCTTCTTTACCCTGAGCCTCGGTATGGCCATCATGATGGCCTACGGTTCCTATCTGGGTCGGGATGTGTCCATTGGTCGCACCGCTGTCAGCGTGGCCATCATGGATACCGTCGTCGCGCTCCTGGCCGGCCTGGCCATTTTCCCGGTGGTGTTTGCCAACGGCCTGGAAGCCGGTGCCGGTCCCGGACTGATTTTCCAGACCCTGCCGCTGGCCTTTGGCAATATGCCCATGGGCGGCCTGTTTGGCACCCTGTTCTTTATCCTGCTGTTGTTCGCCGCCTGGACCTCCGGTATTTCCCTGCTGGAGCCGGTAGTTGAGTGGGTTGAGGAAAAGACCAGCCTGGCCCGTACGGGCAGCTCCATCCTTGTCGGTGTGCTCTGCTGGGCGCTGGGCATTGCTTCGATTCTGTCGCTGAATGTCTGGGCTGACGTCGCGCCGCTCGCTATGTTTGAGCGCTTCGAAGGCAAGACTATCTTTGACCTGCTGGATTTCTTCACGGCCAACGTGCTGCTGCCGCTCTCCGGTTTGCTGACGGCGGTATTTGTCGGCTGGTTCGTGGCCAAAGAGTCGCTGAAATCCGATCTGGCCCTTCAGGGAGGAGCCTTTACCCTCTGGTACAACCTGATCCGGTTCGTGACTCCCATCGCAGTTGCCATTGTGTTTGTTTATAACCTGATGTCGTGATGCCTGCCTGAGCGGCCTGATGGCTGCTCGCGCACAAAAAAAGCCCGGCGGGTTAAACCGTCGGGCTTTTTGTTTTTCGGCACTCGAGTATCAGTAGTTGCCAGCTTCTCGGAGGGCATCAACATGGGGGCGAACCGCTTTTATGTCTGCCGGAGGCGCATTGCTGGCGCTCTGCATCGCGCCCATGGCGCCCTCCATCATCGCCCGCATCTGAGCTTTTTGCTGGGCGGTCATATTGGGATTGTTTTCAATCTCGGCCATGGCCGCGTTCATTTCTTGCTGGGCTGCCGGGCTCTGCTGCTCCATCTCGATGGCCATCCAGGCCTGGAAGATCCGGTCGCCGGTCGCCGCCCACTCTTCAAGGCTACCGAAGCCGTGGTCCTGAACCAGATCCTCGAGCTGACCATAGGCCTGGTGACCTTCCAGCTCCTTCAGCGAATCGGAGAAAATGCGTGAGAAGTCGGGCATGGTGCCATCGTTCTGGCTGTCCATGTCTTCACTCAGGTCCTCAAACTCAGGCTCCAGCTGTTCGGCAGCCTTCAGGCTGTCGATAAACGATGAGATGGTCTGGTCGGACAGGCCCTGGGCCTGGGTGCCCGCGGAGAACAATGCGAGCAGGGTAAACAGGGTGGTGATGACTGCAGTGTGGATTGATGCAGATAATGGGCCGCGCATAAGCGTCTCTCCTTGTGTTGGGCCCCGGATTCCTTATGCCGGGAGCCCTATGAGAGTAGCGCTTTCACGGATTCACTGCCAAATTTTTGCTGGGCCCAGGCTCAGAAAAACAGGTCCGGCAGCCAGGTGGCAATTTCCGGGAAGATCATGATCAGGATGATGCCGATGATCTCCACAATCACGAAGGGAATGATCGACTTGTAGATATCCTTCATGGTGATCGACGGCGGCACGATGCCCTTCAGGTAGAACAGGTTGAAGCCGAAGGGTGGCGTCATGTAGCCGATTTCCATATTGATCACGAACAGGATGCCGAACCAGATCGGATCGAAACCCAGGGATTCCACGATGGGCATGAACACCGGCAGGGTGATCAGCATGATACCCACCGGATCCAGCACCATGGCCAGCAGGAACACGATCACCATCATGGCGATGATGATGCCCCAGGGGCCGCCGGGCACCATGTTCATCAGGCCCTCGATCAGCTCCTGGGCACCCATGCTCTGGTACGCAGCGCTGAACGCGTGGGCGGCGAACAGGATCCACATGATCATGCCGGTTAGCTTGAAGGTGCGGATCGCAGCTTCCTTCAGAATGCTCCACTTGAACTGCCGGTACACGGCGGCGGAAATCAGGGCGCCGAGAACACCCATGGCAGCAGCTTCCGTCGGGGTAGTGATGCCGCCGATGATGGAACCCAGCACCATGACCACCACGCCAATCGGCAGGAGCACGGCTCGCAGAGCCCGGAATTTTTCCGGCCAGGTGCCCCGGTCTTCTTTTGGCAGCGCCGGGGCCAGTTCCGGTTGCAGATGGCAGCGCACGATGATGTAGATAGCGGTCAGCACCATCAGAAGCACGCCCGGCATGATACCGGCGGCGAACATCTTGCCAACGGAAACACCAGTGATCAGGGCGTAGAGAATCATAAGGATGCTGGGAGGAATCAGGATGCCCCAGCCACCGCCGGTATTGATTACGCCCAGGGCCATGCTCTTATCGTAACCCCGTTCCAGCATCGACGGCAGGGCGATGGTTCCCATGGCAACCACTGCAGCGCCACTGATGCCGACCATGGCGGCAAACACCGCACAGATGCCAAGGGTGCCGAGGGCAAGGCCGCCTCTGAGGCCGCCGCACCACAGGTGCATCATCCGGTAAAGATCCCGGGCCACCCCGGTGCGTTCCAGAATCATGGCCATGAACACGAACAGAGGGATGGCGACCAGGGTGAAGCTCTCCATGGTGCCCCAGATCTGGGAGGCCACCATGTAGAAGGAATCAAAGCCCCAGGTGAAATACAGGAACACCACCGAGACGCCACCAAGCACAAACGCCAGCGGCAGGCCCAGCAGCAGGAAAAACAGCAGCGAACCGAAGAACAGGAGAGTCAGGGCTTCAATGCTCACAACTGATCTCCTTCAGATTTGGGCTCTTGAGGGGTGTAGTAATCCAGGTTGAAGGCCACGGCGATGTCTTCAAGCAGTTTGACCAACCCTTGCAGAACCAGCAGCCCGGTGCCGATGGGAATGGCCAGCTTCACCGGCCAGATAGGCGGATTCCAGGCCGAGTAGGAAGTCTCCCAGCTGGACATGGATTCCTGGGCCATGTCGATCCCGAACCAAAGCAGGGCGAGCGTGAAAATGAAAAAGACCACGGAAGTAACAATGTCCAGGGCCGCGCGTTTACGTGGCTTCAGGTGCGAATGCAACAGGTCCACGTTGACGTGGCCGCGATGGGCCATGATGTAGCCACCGGACATTATTGCGTAGATGCCGAAAAGCATCTGGGTCAGTTCGTTGGTCCAGACCGTGGGAGAATTGAGCAGATAGCGAAACCCCACTTCAAGAAGCAGGAACACGAACATTGCGAAAATCAGGAGGGCAACCCACCGTCCGATCAAATCGTTGAGACGGGTAACCCCCCTCATGAATGCGGCAATCATCACACTCATGGCGTTCTCCCACGGGATGCTGGTTTGGTTCGGGGAAAGAAAGGCCGGAGTCGAAGACCCCGGCCCCGGTCAGAGCAATCGCTGATCAGAGATAGCCGAGGTCGGCCAGGTAACCTTTCAGCATATCGAGCGCTTTCTTGGCATTCTCGCTGCGCTTGCCTTCCTCATCCCACATGGCCTGGGCGGTGGCGACCAGTTTGTTCTGGACTTCATCCGGGAGAACATTCACTTGCACGCCCTGTTCCTCGATGGCCTTGGCCAGGGTGATGCGCTCCTTGTACTGGTACTCGTTGGTGCGGATCCAGAACTGCTCGTTGAGGGCATCCTTGACGATCTTCTGCATGTCTTCCGGCAGCTTGTTCAGAGCTTTCTGGCTGACGATGATGACATCAGTGCCGGCAATGTTCAGGGCAGGCTGCACATGGTATTTGGCCACTTCATACAGGCCCATGCTGTAGGCACCCTGGGCCGCACCCCAGTGGGCGCCGTCCACGATGCCGGAATCCAGGGCTGAGTAGAGTTCACTGCCCGGAATATAGGAGGCGGCGGCTCCGGCTTCGGTCAGGAAAGTTTGCAGGGCGCCGGAGGAGCGGATCTTCAGGCTGTTGAAGTCCTCCACGCTTTCAATCGGCTCCTTGACCACCATTTCGGTGGGGTAGACTTTGTCTGTGGCCCAGTAAACGTCATGCTCTGCCGCTTCGTCCCGGAGCATCTGTTCGAATCCCAGATTCTGGTGGAAGTAGGCGGCCTCCCAGACGTTGCGAAAGGCAAACGGCAGGCCAGAGGCAATGCCGGCGAGGGAGATCTTGTCCTGGGCATAGGCCGGGGAAATAGTGCCCATTTCCAGGATGCCACGGCTTACCGCGTTGAAGGTGTCCGTGGCCTTGAACAGCGAGCCAGCCTCGTAAAGCTGCAGCTTCAGACGGCCATCAGTGCGCTCTTCCAGAACCCGTTTGATCCGGCCAAGGCTGTCTGTGTAGGAGCTGCTGGAACCGGGCCAGTGGGACTGCACCTTCCAGGTGAAGCTGTCCTGAGCAGCGGCGGGCGCTGCGGACAGCGCTGCGGTAATACCAAGGGTAAGGGCTGACGCATACACCGTCAGAGTCTTGCGAGCAGTAGCAAAGAGTTTCATGAGCGTGCCTCGTTCATTGTTGTAGTGGCTTTGCTTTGTGTTTCACTGTGCAGAACTCATAACTGCAGGGTGAATTTTATTCTCTGAATCTATCACAACATCGTGGCTTTGCAACAGGATGTTTGTCGTTCAGATTTGCAATCGGGTCTCTTGCAAGAGTAGCCCATTGAGCAGGTTCCCACCTTTCGGGCGGAAAACCGCCGTCAGCGCCCGCTACCTGTCCATCCAACGTTGCCGAAGCACAGGTAGTCGGCAGCTGCGCGGCCAGCCATTCGTTGCATTTTTCATTTTTTTCAATTCTTCACTGCTTATATTTTACTAGATGAAACCGTCTTTCAAATATGTTGACTCAAAACCGGAAGGCGTGACAAATTACGAAAACAACAGGACCACAAAGACAACACGAGGCCCCGGCCCACCTGGAACGAATGTCTGATGAGTGAGGAAAACCGCCACATTATTCATGGGCAGGATCTGCCCGGCTTCCACAGCCTGCTTGGCTACCGCCAGGCGTCCTGGGAAGAAAACGAAGCGGTCATCGAGCTTGAGCTTCGGCCCGGGCATCTGAATCTGGGCGGCGTTATCCATGGCGGCGTACTGACGTCCCTGCTGGACATTGCCATGGCGCAAGCGGGCACTTACTGCCCGTATCCGGGCCGGATGCGCAAGGCCATCACCCTGTCTCTCACCACCACGTTTACCGGCCAGTGTTCCGAAGGTGTGATTCGGGTAACCGGACGCAAACGCGCCGGTGGAAGCCGGATCTTCAACAGCACGGGCGAGGTGCATGACGATCAGGGCAATCTTCTGGCCATTGCCGAGGCCACGTTCCGTATTCGCTCCGGCAGCGAAAAGCCGGAGGGCGTGCCAATCTGAGTGGTGTGATCTGAACAGGTGATTGCCGGTCTGAGGGCGGTCACGACACAAAACAACAAGAGGAAACGGCAATGTTCGAGCTGTCTGACCGGGCGAAACAGCTGCAGTCTGAGTTAACCGAGTTCATGGCTGACCACATCTATCCGAACGAAGAGACCCATCATCGACAGATCGAAGACGCCGAGGACCGCTGGGCGCCGGTGCCCATTATTGAAGAACTGAAGCAGAAGGCCAGAGCGGCCGGACTTTGGAACCTGTTTTTGCCTGACAGCGAATTCGGCGCAGGTCTGAGCAACTTCGAGTACGCCCACCTCTGCGAAATCATGGGCCGCTCCGCCATGGCCCCCGAGGTGTTCAACTGCTCGGCACCGGATACCGGCAACATGGAAACCATTGCCCGCTATGGCAATGCGCAGCAGCAGGAACAATGGCTGAAGCCGCTCCTGGATGGCGAGATCCGCTCCTGCTTCTCCATGACCGAGCCGGACGTGGCGTCTTCCGACGCCACCAACATTGCCTGCGAGATCCGCCGCGAGGGCGATGAGTATGTGATTAACGGTCGCAAGTGGTGGTCCTCCGGCGCCATGACTCGGAATTCAAAGATCGCCATTGTCATGGGCAAGACCGATCCGGACGCCGAGAAACACAAACAGCAATCCATGATCCTGGTGCCCCTGGACGCTCCCGGCGTGAAGATGATCCGCCCGCTGCACGTGTTTGGCTACGACCATGCCCCCCACGGCCATGCCGAAATTCATTACGACAATGTACGGGTGCCGGCCAGCAATATGCTGCTGGGCGAAGGCCGTGGTTTCGAGATTGCCCAGGGCCGGCTCGGGCCAGGCCGAATCCATCACTGCATGCGCACCATTGGCGTGGCGGAACGGGCGCTGGAGCTCATGTGTAAGCGTGCGAACGCCCGGGAGGCCTTTGGCCGGAAGCTCTCGGAGTTCGACTCCATCCGCAAGGACATCGCCCGCAGCCGCATGGAGATCGAGCAGGCTCGCCTGATGACCCTGAAAGCCGCACATATGATGGACACCGTCGGCAACAAGGTAGCCCGCCAGGAAATCGCCATGATCAAGGTGATTGCACCGAGCATGGCCTTGAAGGTAATCGATCGGGCCATTCAGGTGCACGGTGGTGCAGGGGTTTCCCAGGACACCTTCCTGGCCGAGGCCTGGGCCAAGGTGCGGACGCTTCGCCTGGCGGACGGGCCGGATGAAGTGCATATGGATTCCATCGCCAAGATGGAGCTTCGGCAGTATCGCTGAATCGAGAACCTCTGAAACAGTGCGCGAGGACCTGACGATGAACAATCCACTGTTTGATATGACTGGCAAGGTTGCAGTGATTACCGGCTCCACCAAAGGCATCGGCCGCTCTATCGCCGAAGAAATGGCCAGGTGTGGTGCAAAAGTGGTGATCTCCAGCCGCAAGGCCGAAGCCTGTGAACAGGTGGCTGCGGAATTCAAAGCGCAGGGCTTCGAGGCCATGGCCGTTCCCTGTCACGTTGGCAAGAAAGCAGACCTGCTGAATCTGGTGGATAAAACCAACGAAGCCTGGGGCAGCATTGACGTGCTGGTGTGCAACGCCGCCACCAACCCGGTCTACGGACCCACGGAAGAAATGACAGACGACGCTTGGGACAAGATCATGGACACCAACGTCAAGGGCACCTTCTGGCTCACAAACATGGTGCTGCCCCAGATGGCCGAGAAAGGCGAGGGTGCTGTGGTCCTGCTCTCCAGCATTGCAGGCCTGCGAGGCAACACCGTGATCGGCACCTACGGCGTATCCAAGGCCGCCGAAGCCGCCCTGGCCAGAAACCTGGCCGTTGAATGGGGCCCTAAAGGTATCCGGATTAGTAGCATTGCCCCTGGCTTGATCAAAACCGACTTTGCGAAAGCACTCTGGGACGATCCGGTTCGTGCCAAGCAGGCGGAAGACAAAACCCCGCTGCGCAGAATCGGTGATCCGGTGGATATCGCTGGTCTGGCCGTGTTTCTGTCTACCAAAGCCAGTGCATACATCACCGGACAGGTTATCGTCGCTGACGGCGGGGAGACCATTTGCTGAGGATTGCCATACGCAATGGGGAGGCACGACAGGTGGGGGTGCCTTTGTTCCCTGCACAAAAGCACCCCCACCCGTCGGCCAGCGAATTTCAGAGATGACTGAAGGTTTAAAATAAAAATGAGCATGACCCCAGAATTGGTGGATGTTCTGCCAGCGCACAAATTTGATGAAGCCGGCCTCTTGAACTGGCTTCGGGAAGCTATACCGGGTTTCGGTACAACGCTGAACGTAAAGCAATTCCAGGGTGGGCAGTCGAATCCTACTTTTTTGCTGCTGGCCGACAGCGGTCAATACGTGCTGCGCAAAAAGCCGCCAGGGAAAACCTTGCCGTCAGCTCACATGGTCGAGCGGGAATACAAGGTCATGCGGGCACTGGGTGAACATACAGACGTACCGGTGCCCAACGTCAGGGTGCTGTGTGAAGACGCCGACGTGATTGGTACGCCGTTTTACGTGATGGATTTTATGGCCGGGCGGATCATCACTCACTCGGCGCTTCGGGACCTGAGCCGTGACGACCGGCTGCCCGCGTATCATTCGGCCATCGATACCCTCGCAGCGCTGCATTCGGTCGATGTTAATGCCGTCGGCCTGGGAGATTACGGACGTCCGGAAGGCTACGTGGCGCGTCAGGTAGCACGCTGGAGCAAACAGTACCTGGCCTCAAAAACCGATGACCTGCCCGCCATGGACAAACTGATGGCCTGGTTGCCGGAACATCTGCCAGCGAAGGATGAAACCGCTATTGCCCACGGCGACTACCGCTTCGGCAACCTGATGCTGGCGCCGGACCGACCGGACGTAATCGCCATTCTGGACTGGGAGCTGTCCACTCTGGGCCATCCGCTGGCGGACCTGGCCTATTTCTGTCTGCCCTTCTACTTGCCTGCCGATATGGAGGGCATGCGCGGATTACAGGGTGAAAACCTTGAGGCGCTGGGTCTTCCGGACGAGCAGGCTATTATCCGCCGGTACTGCGAGAAGACGGGCCGGGAAGGCATCGAGGACTGGCATGTGTTCCTGGCGTTCTCGTTGTTCCGGCTCGCGGCCATCCTGCAGGGGGTCTACAAGCGGGCCCTGGATGGCAATGCCGCCAATGCGAACGCCCTCGAGGTGGGCAAGCGGGCAAGCCTGCTGGCCGGCACTGGCTGGAAGATTGCCTGCGAAGGTGCGAAGCCCTGAGATATCAGATTTACCGTGGAGAATAACAAGATGTTTGATCGTCACTACAAGGTCTGGCCCAAAGAACTGCCGAAAACCATGACCCTGCCGAAAACCAGCGTTTACACCAACCTGGAGATTTCGGCGCGGCGCTACCCGGACCACACCGCCGTTATCTTCTACGACGCGCCCATTTCCTACCGGCGCCTCAACGAAGAGGTGGAAACGATGGCCGGCTACCTGCAGGCGCAAGGCGTGAAGAAGGGAGATCGGGTACTGCTGTATATGCAGAACTCACCCCAGTACGTGATTTCCTATTACGCCATCCTGCGGGCCGATGCGGTCGTGATTCCGGTTAATCCGATGAACCGGTCTGCGGAGCTGGAGCATTTCATTGCCGATACCGGTGCTTCGGTTTGCCTGGCCGGCCAGGAACTGGCTGGCTTTATTGCACCGATGATTGGCGACAGCAATCTTGAACAGGTGGTGGTGGCTTCCTACAGCACCTACATCAATCCCGAGACGGATCTGGACCTGCCCGCTGAAGTGGCGGCACCGGCCTGGTCACAGGAAATGCCGGGGGTGGCTAGCTGGGAGGCAGCCATGGCCGCCGGACATAGGCCAGGACCTCACACGGCCACCCCGGACGATCTGGCGGTGATTCCCTACAGTTCCGGCACCACCGGTGCACCGAAGGGCTGCATGCACACCCATCGGTCGGTAATGGCCACGGCCATCCACCGGATATTCTGGAACCTGACCACGCCAGACAGCGTGCAGCTCTCGACACTGCCGTTCTTCCATGTAACCGGAATGACCGGTTCCATGAATGGCCCCATCGCGGCAGGCGCGGCCTCGGTGATCATGACTCGCTGGGACCGGACCACCGCCTCAAGACTGATTGAGCGCTACAAAGTCACTGGCTGGACCAACATCGTCACCATGGCGGTGGATTTTCTGTCCAACCCGGATATCGGCAAGTACGACCTGAGCAGCCTCAACATGATTGGTGGCGGCGGTGCGACAATGCCCTCGGCCGTGGCTGAAAAGCTCAAGCGGATGACAGGGCTGGACTACATCGAGGGCTATGGCCTTTCGGAAACCATGGCGGCCACGCACATCAATCCCAATGCCCACCCGAAATCCCAGTGCCTGGGCATTCCCGTTTTCGATGTCGATAGCCGGATCATTGATGTCGATACGCTGGAGGAGAAAGGTCCGGGCGAGACCGGGGAGATTGTTTCCTGTGGGCCCCAGGTAACCAGGGGGTACTGGAATCGACCGGCAGAAACCGAGGCGGCGTTTGTGGAGATCGACGGCAAACAGTTTTTCCGGACCGGGGATCTGGGCTATTACGACGAGGACGGCTATTTCTTCATGGTTGATCGCGTCAAGCGGATGATCAACGCCTCCGGCTACAAGGTCTGGCCATCAGAAGTCGAGGGGCTGATGTACCGACACCCGGCGATACACGAGGTCTGTATTATTTCGGCGCCGGACCCCAAGCGCGGTGAGACGGTCAAGGCCTGCATTGTGCTGACACCGGAGGCCGAGGGCCAGACCACGGCCGAAGACATCGTCGCCTGGTGCAAGGAGCAGATGGCTACCTACAAGGTGCCGACCATTGTTGAGTTCGTGGATCAATTGCCGAAGTCGCCCACGGGCAAACTGATGTGGCGGGCGCTGCAGGAGGAAGAGTGGAGGGGCAAGAACTGACTGTTATGGTCGTAACCCAGTCAGCTTGAGGGTTGCTTCTCATCACTTTCAGTTGCATCGGAGCCGTCGTTATCGGCCGGCAAAGGGTCCCGGTTAACATACACCGAGCCAATAGGATGAGAAGCCCGGCGCTGAAGCAGTTGCGCAAACTCCAGCAGCAGCTGCCGATCCTGCTCCAGCAGCGAAATGAAGGTTGCATTCAGGGCGACTTGCTCTGAATCCAGTTGTTTCTTCTCGGCGACTGAGAAAATGTCGGTTAGTGAGAGGCTTAACGCTTGTGCAAGGCGATAGAGCAACTCAAGGCTTGGTCTTGCCTGGTCCCGTTCGATGCGGGAAAGGTTGCCAACATGAGAATCGCAACGTTCTGCCAGATCTGCGAGCGTCATTCCCCGTTCTTTTCTTAAACGCCTGATTGCCTGACCTAAACTCATCGCGTGCCCCGGTTTCCAAGACGATGATATTACAAACAAAATTCCCAACAGACAAAGTTTCAAAATGCACATAAAATAGCTTCAAATTAAGCTTTCTAGGCATTAATTCGGGCCTGCTCGGTTTCAATGAGTGGTCATTTATTATCCTATTCCTATCGCCCCAGGTTGTAACCTGTTTTCCTCGTCTCTCAGGGGTTCAGGAAGTAGTGGCTCAGGAAGATCGACGGTTCGCCTTCTTCTGTCTGGTCAACAAGGCAGGTACATCGGTTACAGGCAGCGGGCGGGAGAAGTAGAAGCCCTGCCCGACGATGGGTCAGGCAGGGATTTCGGTAGGAAGATTCCATTCTGCTTTCTATTCAGGGGCCCATTCGAGCATCCGGTTATTGTTATTTTGGGCCTCTGGATTCTTGTATAGCGGCCGGATCCGCTTTTACTGCAACAACTCTGCGTATTGCTCCAGATGGAAGTCGTCATCGCCGAACTGATGATTGATCATCACCAGGCGCTTGGCGTAGTGGGCAAAGTTGTATTCCCAGGTCATGCCAATGCCGCCGTGGGACTGGATACCCTGCTCGGAAATGAACTGGCCACTGCGGCCGACGACATTCTTGGCGGCTGCCAGGATTCGCCGGCGCTCGTCGCTCTGGGGCTCGTCGGCGACGCTCGCCGCCAGGATCGCCATGGAGCGGGCCTGTTCGAGCTCAGACATCATGTCCACCATCCGGTGCTGGAGCACCTGGAATTTGCCGATGGGCACGCCGAACTGCTTGCGTTGTTTCAGGTATTCCAGAGTCAGGTCACAGGCCACTTCCATGGCGCCTACCGCCTCACCGCACAGTGCGGAGATGGCGCGTCCGGTCTGGTATTCAATGATTTCTGCAGCCTTGCCTTCCTCGCCGAGCAGGGCGTCGGAGCCTAGTTGGAGGTTGTTCAGGAAGAGGTCACAGCCCTTGGAGCCATCCACGGTCGGGTATGTCCGGCGTTCAAGGCCTTCCGTGTCTGCGGGTACCAGGAACAGGCTGATGCCTTGGGCATCGCGGCTGTCGCCAGAGGTGCGGGCCGACACCACCATGACATCGGCGCAATGGCCACCGATCACCACAGCCTTTCGTCCGTTCAGGGTATAGCCCTCACCGGACTTCTCCGCGCGGGTTTCCACATCGTTCAGGTTGTAGAAACTCTGGGGTTCCTGAAGTCCAACAGCTGCACGAATCTCGCCGCTTGCGATACCGCCAAGCCACTGTTCCTGCTGCTCGCTGTTGCCGGCCTGGCTGATCAGCCCGCCGCCCAGAACAACGGATTGCAGGTAGGGCTCAATGCACAGGCCGCGACCGAGTTCGGTCATCACGCTCTGCACTTCAACGCCACTGCCGCCAAAACCACCCAGTTCTTCCGCGAAGGGCACCGCGGTAAGGCCAAGCTCACCCAGCTGTTTCCAGAAGTCGGCGCTGAAACCCAGCTCCGATTCGCTGTATTCCAGGCGCTTCTCAAAGCTGTATTCACCGCGCACCAGGCGGGCCACGGTGTCCTGCAGCATCTGCTGCTCTTCGTTGAGTCGGAAATCCATGGTCGCCTCCTTAAAGCCCGAGAATCATTTTCGACACGATGTTTTTCTGGATCTCGTTGGATCCGCCGAAAATCGACAGCTTGCGGTTATTGAAGTACTGGGGAGTCACTGGTGCAGCGTTCTCGTCAGAAAGGAAGTCGCCGTTGTAATCAAGGTCCATTTCCTCTTCCACAAACGGAATGGCATAGGGGCCAATGGCACGGCGAGCCAGGTCGTTGATGGTCTGGCGAATTTCGGTACCGCGGACTTTCAGCATGGAGCTTTCCGCCCCCGGCATGCCGCCACCTTCCACGGACGCGATAATGCGCAGGTTACTGATTCCAGCCGCCATCAGGTCGATTTCAACCCGGGCGATGCGCTGGCTGAACGAGGCATCCTCGATCAGCGGGCGACCGTTCTTGATCCGGCGGGTCGCCAGCTCTTTCAGATGCTGCAGGGCGGCCTTGGAGATGCCAATGCCGGCCAGACCGGTGCGTTCGTAGGTCAGCAGGTATTTGGCGTAGGTCCAGCCCTTGTCTTCCTCGCCCACCAGGTTCTCAACAGGGACTTTTACATCCTCGAAGAACACTTCGTTTACCTCGTGCTCGCCATCCAGGGTGATGATCGGGCGTACGGTAATCCCCGGCGTATCCATGTCGATAAGCAGGAACGAAATGCCCTCTTGGGCTTTCACCTCGGTATTTGTGCGCACCAGACAGAAAATCATGTTGGCGTGCTGGCCCAGGGTGGTCCAGGTTTTCTGGCCATTCACGATGTAATGGTCGCCGTCGCGAACGGCTCGGGTCTTGAGCGATGCCAGGTCGGAACCGGCGCCGGGCTCGGAATAGCCCTGGCACCACCAGTCCTCGCCAGTGAGAATGCGTGGCAGGTATCGCTGTTTCTGCTCTTCGGTGCCAAACTTGATAATGACTGGCGCCACCATGTTGACGCCGAAAGGCACGGAACGGGGCGCACCATAGCGGGAGGACTCTTCATCCCATATGTGTTTCTGAACCGGGCTCCAGTTCACGCCGCCATATTCTTCCGGCCAGTGAGTGGCGTACCAGCCCTGTTCATTGAGGATTTTCTGCCAGCGCTGATGGTCCTCCTTGGACAGCCGGCGGAACCCTTTCACCTTGGCGGCGATATCCGCCGGCAACTTCTCATCCAGGAACGCGCGGACTTCGTCACGGAAAGCGAGTTCCTCGGCGGTGTAGTTCAAGTTCATGGGAAAACCTCGTTCGCGTTGATCTGTAAATCAGCTGAAAGCCTGGATGCCGGTCTGACCACGACCCAGAATCAGGGCGTGAACGTCGTGGGTACCCTCATAGGTATTCACGGCCTCCAGGTTCATCACGTGGCGGATCACGTGGTACTCGTCGGAAATGCCGTTGCCGCCGTGCATGTCCCGGGCAACCCGGGCGATGTCCAGGGCTTTGCCACAGTTGTTGCGCTTGAGCAGTGAAATGGCATCCGGCGTTGCCGTGCCGGCATCCATCATGCGGCCGAGTTGAAGAACCGACTGAAGGCCGATGGTGATCTCGGTCTGCATATCCACCAGCTTTTTCTGGATAAGCTGGTTGGCCGCCAGGGGCTTGCCGAACTGCTTGCGCTCCAGGGTGTAGTTGCGGGCCGCGTGCCAGCAGAACTCGGCGGCGCCCAGTGAGCCCCAGCTGATGCCGAAGCGGGCTTTGTTGAGGCAGCTGAACGGGCCTTTTAACCCTTCCACTTCCAGGTGGTTCTCTTCCGGAACGAACACCTCGTCCATAAAGATGGAGCCGGTTTCCGATGCGCGCAGGGAGAATTTTCCCTGGATCTTTGGCGTGTCCAGACCTTTGGCGCCCTCGCGCTCAATCACAAAGCCGTTCACCTTTCCGTCCAGTTTGGCCCAGACCACGCAGACATCTGCAATCGGAGAGTTGGTGATCCAGGTTTTTGAACCGCTCAGCAGGTACCCGCCGTCGACCTTTTTGGCTCGGGTTTCCATGCCGCTGGGGTCGGACCCGTGATTGGGTTCGGTCAGACCAAAGCAGCCAACGTACTCGCCGGAGGCCAGCTTGGGCAGGATGCGTTTTTTCATCGCTTCCTTACCGTAGGAATAGATCGGGTACATGACCAGGGAAGACTGAACGCTCAGGGCCGAGCGGTAGGCCGAGTCCACCCTCTCCACTTCCCGGGCAATCAGGCCGTAGCAGACATGGTTCAGCCCGGGCCCACCGTATTCTTCCGGTAGGGTCGCGCCCAGCATGCCGAGTTCACCCATCTGGTTAAAGATGGTGCGATCGAACGTTTCATGGCGGTTGGCCTCGGTGATGCCAGGCATCAGTTGCTCATCACAGAAGCTGCGGATGCTGTCTCGAACCTGACGCTCGGTTTCATCCAGTTGGGAATCGAAACCGAGCAGATCATTCCAGGGTGCGGAAGCCATTTTGTACTCTCCTGAAAGCGAATATCGAAAGTCCGGTTCTAGGGCTGCCGGACCAATCTGTGCTATCTTTGTGCTAACTGTGTTTCATTAAGCGAAACACAGTTTTGTAATTTGCTACTGAAAGACTAATCCGGGTGTTGTGGAAATGCAAGCAGTGTTCAAACCTGACCAGGCGACCCTGTTGTGAGCGGCATGCTGCAGTGGCTGGTCTCCCTGGCCGTCGTTACAGAGCTGGTGGCCATCTGCCTGGAACACCGGCAACTGAGTGCGCTGGCGGGCCTGATGTTCGTTACCGCCTTTCTGGTGGGTGCCGGGCGCCTGCAGGGGTATGCCCGAATGCTCCTGGTTGTCGCCCTTGTGGTGCTGGCGGGCCTCGCCTGGCTTGGTTCTCTGGGCAACGGGCAGCTTCTGAAGGCTGCGTCCGACGCGGCTTTCTATTCCGCGTTTTTGGGCAGCCTGGGCATGATGCAGTGCCTGGTGCGACGGTTCGAAGTCTTGCGGCGGATTCACGATGTGTTGCTGGGCGGCAAGCCCATTCTGCTCTATCCCAAGTACGCCCTGGTCAGTTGTGGTGTTGCCACGGTTCTGAGCTTTGGCATGATGAACCTTCTGTGTGGAAGTCTCTCCGAAACCCTGCGTGAGCGCGGGATTACCGGCGAGTCCCGTCTCCAGTGGTTGCGCAGTGTTCTGATCAGCGCCCTGAGAGGGTTTGCCCTGGTGCCTCTGGTGGCGCCCACCAGCGTGGCTGTCGCCATTCTTACCCGGGAACTGCCCCAGTTGAGCTGGTCTCAGCTGCTGCCGTTCGGAGTGGTTGCGGCCCTTCTGATGGTGCTGATTGGCTGGGTGCTGGAACAGCGACGGTTCCGCAAGGTCAGTAGTGAACGCATCGCCGTAGAAGGCTGGCTCCCGGGCACCGGGCGTCTGCTGTTCCTTATCTTGCTGGTATTCACGGTTATGGCGGGCCTGGTGGCGACGACCGGCTTTAAGGTGTCGGTGGCAGCCATGCTGTCGGTGCCGACCGTGACACTGGTTTACATGCTGTGGCAGGAACGGGGGCTGATGCCGGTTCTCAAGGAAGGTGCTGGCCAGGTATGGGGTATGCAGAATGAAATGGCCATTTTCGCCGGCTCGGCCATTCTTGGTGTTGCCCTGTCTGCGGTCATCCCGGCAGATGCGCTTGCGGGTCTTGTCGCCACTGGCGGAGGCGTTTTCCTGGTTGCAGTTGTTGGCATGCTGATGCTGCCCATGTTCTCCATGATCGGCATCATTCCCATCACGGTTCTGAGTGTTCAGGCCGGTTTGCTGCCCCAATTGGTGGCCGAGGGAATGGAGCTGCTTCCGGTTGCGGTGGCCCTGGTGATTGGCTTTTCCCTGGCCATGATGCTGTCGCCTTTTGGCCCTTCGGTTATGTTGTTGTCCCGGTTCGGGCAGATTCCCCGTTGGGTTGTGGCGTTTCGATGGAATGGTCTGTTTGCGCTAATAACGCTGCCAGTACTTTTGGTGCTGACAGCGCTGGTGGCCTGGCTGGCGCCGGGTTAGTAGCCCCGGTCGGTATCCACAATCCCTGAAATAGCGCGCCCGGCGGCATGGTCCCGGATCTTGCCGGTAATCTGCTCAATGGTGGCATCCCGAAGGGTCCGGGCCGAGATGTGAGGGGTGATGGTGATCTCCTTCCGTTGCCAGAATGGGTGCCCCTCCGGCAGGGGTTCCTTGCGGAACACGTCGAGCGAGGCACGCAGCAGTTTGCCCTCGTCCAGCGCCCGAAGCAGGTCATCCTCAACCAGATGCTCACCCCGGCCAACGTTGATCAGCACGGCACCCGGCTGGAGCTGGCTCAGCAGATCATAGTTGATGATGCCCCGGGTTTCGTCGGTCAGGGGCAGTGTGTTCACCAGAACACGGGTGGATTGCAGAAAGTCGCCCAGCTGGTCCGGACCGGCGTAGGTGCTGACACCCTCCACGCTGTGCTTTCCGCGGGCCCAGCCACTCACCTGATAATCCAGATCGGCCAAGGTGCGGGCGACCCGTTTACCGATATGACCCAGCCCCATAACACCCACCGGCCATTCGCTGCGCTTGATCGGGCGATGAATCTTCCAGACGCCCTGGCGCTGCTGCTCCCGATAGGTTTCCATTCCGCGGCTGGCTTCCAGCAGCTGATGCAGCACGTACTCCGCCATCTGTACCGACATGCCCGCGTCTTCCAGGCGCACAATCGTGAGGTTTTTCGGCAGATTGGCAACCTTGAGCAGTCCGTCAATGCCGGCACCCAGGTTGAACACCGCCTTCAGGTGCGTTTCCCGCTCGAACAGCGCCTCAGGTGGTTGCCACACGATCGCGTAATCGGCGTCAACAGCGGGCCCCTCCGGATCCCAGACGAAAATCTCTGCATCCGGTAACTGCTCCTGGATAGGCACTGTCCAGCGTTCCGGTTTCGGGTCGCCTGCCACAAAAAGAATCTTCATTTTGCCTCCGGGGGTCGCCACAGGGGACGTTGGCTGTTAATTTGTTTTGCAATGCAGAATAAGATGTCGGTTAACTAGATTAAAGCTGGTATCGGATACCGCCATGCGATTCGCGATTTGAAACATTACTAATAAGTGTTTCATATTTGGTACGGATTTTGAAAAGACTTTCTGGTACTTGATTTCTGCAGCGATTAAAATAGCGCACTTTTGAAGACAGGCCTGATTTACGGGCGGGCGACGCGGTTGGAGGACGTCCCATTATGGCAGGAAAAAAGCAGATCTCACCCGAACTGAAAGTGGCATCCACTGACGGTGAGCCCGTGAAGCCGGAAAAAGACCGCAAGTTTGTCGAGGCCCTGTCCCGCGGCCTGGACGTGCTCCGCGCCTTCAGCCAGGGTCCTGTCATCCTGGGGAACCAGGACATCGCCCGCATCACCGGGCTGCCCAAGCCGACCGTCTCGCGGATGACCTACACCCTTACCAAGCTGGGTTACCTCAGCTACAACACTCAGCTGGAAAAGTATCAGTTGAGTTCCGGGGTGCTTGCACTGGGTTATGCCTACGTGTCCAACCTCAAGGTGCGCCAGCTGGCCAAGCCCTACATGGACGAGTTTGCTCGCCAGACCAACATGTCGGTCGGCCTTACCTGCCGTGACAGGTTGCACATGATCTATGTGGAAAACCGCCTGCCACCGGAAGCCTCCCTGCTGCGCATGGACATCGGCCTGAAGCTCCCCATGGCCACCACCTCTGCCGGCCGCGCCTACTACTGTGCCATCAGCGACAAGGCCCGCCTGGTGATCGACGACGCCATGGCCGCCAAATTCGGAGATGACTGGCCCGAGAAAAAGGCCGGCCTCGACCAGGCCATGAAGGATTACAAGGAACACGGCTTCTGCCTGTCCATCGGCGAGTGGGACCGCAACATCAATTCCGCCGGCGTGCCCATTCACCTGCAGGACGGCACCATCATGGCCCTGACCTGCGCCGCGCCGTCCTACCTGGTGCCGGCTGAAAAGCTTCGGGGTTCCATTGCCCACCAGTTGGCGATGCTGGCCGGTGATATCGAATCACTGGGTGTTTAGGGTTTAAATGCTGAAGCTAGAAGGGAGGCTGCGGGAAGGGGCTTCCGAAACCGTGCGGAGCCATGGATGGCGGAGCCGAGCGTACAGGGACGTATTCACAGCGTGTTTCGGAAGCCCCCTCCCGTAGACTCCCAGACTCCGTGTTCTAAAAAACCGCAGAGGAACCCCTGCGGTTTTTTTGTGCCTGTAGTTTAATGGGTGGTTGAAACCACCAACGAACTTGTATTAAATCGTACGCATGTTTCGCTAGTTAAAACCACATTTCAGAAAGAATGCGAGGAGAAATCATGTCTGAGGTCGTTAGCTATAACCGGGAAGGCAACATCGGCGTTATTACCGTGAACTACCCGCCGGTAAACGCCCTCGGCCAGGCTGTTCGTTCCGGTCTGCTCGCAGCCCTGGAGCAGGGCCAGAAAGATGCAGAGGCCAGGGCGCTCCTGCTGGTTTGCGAAGGGCGCACCTTTATTGCCGGCGCCGACATCCGTGAATTCGGCAAGCCCATGCAGGAGCCCACCCTGCCGACACTGGTCAACACATTTGAAAGCAGCGACAAGCCGCTAGTCGCCGCGATCCATGGCACCGCCCTGGGTGGTGGTCTGGAAACCGCTTTGAGCTGTCACTACCGGGTTGCGATCAGCAGCGCCAAGGTAGGCCTGCCGGAAGTGAAGTTGGGCCTTCTGCCGGGTGCTGGCGGCACCCAGCGGCTGCCGCGCCTGACCGGCGCCCGCAAAGCCCTGGAAATGATCACCACCGGTGAATTTGTCGGCGCCAAGGATGCCCTGGCCCTCGGCATTCTCAATGCCGTCGAAGAAGGCGACGATATCCGCGCAGTGGGCATGGCCTATGCGCAGAAAGTAGTCGACGAAGGCAAGCCGGTACGTCGTGTTCGGGATATCACCGATAAAATCGAGGCGGACAAGGGCAGCGATGTCTTCGACCAGTTCCGTGACGAGCTGAAGAAACGGGCCCGGGGTCTTTTCTCCCCGTTCAAGTGTGTCGACGCTGTGGAAGCGGCGTTTAATCTGCCTTTTGACGAAGGCATGAAGCGCGAGCGGGAACTGTTCATGGAATGCATGGAATCGCCCCAGCGCGCCGGTCTGATCCATTCGTTCTTTGGGGAGCGTGAAGTCTCCAAGGTCAAGGGATTGCCGAAGGATACGCCGGTTCGTGACGTGAAGAGCGTTGGCATAATTGGTGCCGGCACCATGGGTGGCGGTATTGCCATGAACTTCGTCAACGTGGGTATTCCGGTCACCATCGTCGAGGTCAAACAGGAGGCCCTCGACAAGGGCCTGGCTATCATTCGTCGCAACTATGAGAACTCCGCGAAGAAGGGCAAATTGACCCAGGAGCAGGTGGAACATCGGATGGCGCTGATCACCCCGAGCCTGACCTACGACGATTTCCGGGACGTTGATCTGGTCATCGAGGCGGTGTTCGAGAACATGGCCATCAAGAAAGAAATCTTTGCCAAGCTCGATGAGGTCTGCAAGCCGGGTGCGATTCTGGCGTCCAATACCTCAACCCTCGATATCGACGAGATTGCGTCTGCCACCAAGCGCCCGGAAGACGTGGTTGGTATGCACTTCTTCAGCCCGGCTAACGTGATGAAGCTGCTGGAGAACGTGCGTGGCAGCAAGACCTCCGACGAGGTCAAGGCCACGGTGATGGCGGTTGCCAAGAAGATCAAGAAAGTGGGCGTCATGGTGGGCAACTGCTACGGCTTCGTCGGCAATCGGATGCTCCACAAGCGCGGCACCGAAGCCATGTCCCTGGTGGATGAGGGGGCTACCCCGCAGCAGGTCGACAAGGTGCTGACCGATCTTGGTTTCCCCATGGGGCAGTTTGCGATGTCTGATCTTGCAGGGATCGATGTCGGCTATCGCATCCGGGAAGAACGGCGCAAGGCCGGTGAAGACATCCCGGCCAGCTGGATGGACAAGCTTGCGGAGCAGGGTCGCCTTGGCCAGAAGACCCAGGCAGGTGTATACAAGTATGAGGAAGGCAGCCGCAAGCCGATTCCTGATCCGGAAGTGGAGCAGCTGATCGAGCAGTTCCGCAAGGAGCAGGGGATCACGCCCCGGGAGATTTCCGACCAGGAAATCCTCGAGCGCTGCGTGTATGTGATGATCAATGAGGGCGCGAAGATCCTGGAGGAAGGCATCGCCGATCGTCCGCTGGATATCGACATTGTCTGGATCTACGGCTATGGCTTCCCGGCCTATCGCGGTGGCCCCATGTTCTGGGCCGATCAGGAAGGTCTGGACACCATTCTCTCAGCGGTTAAGAAGTACCAGGATACCGTTGGTGGCGAGCAGTGGGAGCCGGCGGCTCTGCTCGAGAAGCTGGTTGCTGAAGGCCGTAAGTTCGCTGACCTGTAACTTGGCGGGCGGGTCGCGGGGCGGGGTGTCTTTTCCTTTGGGAAAAGCAACTCGCTTTGCTCAGACATCTTTTCCCGGCGGAAAAGACACCCCGCCCCACGACCGGCTTAGCTGACTGTTTTGGCTTGCCGGACATACATATTTCAAAAATGAGGGCATTGTTATGTCTGATGCAGTCATCGTTTCCACCGCGCGCACCGGCCTGGGTAAATCCTACCGGGGCTCTTTGAATAATACCCACAGTGTCGATCTGGCGGGGCATGTGATCAAGCACGCCGTCGATCGTGCTGGTATTGATCCGGCCATTGTTGAAGATGTGATTATGGGTGCAGCTTTCCAGGAAGGTGCCCAGGGCCGGAATATTGCCCGTCTGGCGGCCATCCGCGCCGGTCTTCCGGTGACCACTGCCGGGTTCTCCATTAACCGGTTCTGCAGCTCGGGGTTGCAGTCCATTGCCCTGGCGGCACAGCGGGTGGTGTCCGAGAAGGTGCCGGCGATGGTGGCTGGGGGTGTTGAATCCATTTCCCTGGTGCAGAACGAAAAGATCAACAGCTTTCATGCCACCAACGAGTGGCTGATGAAGCACAAGCCTGAGCTGTATCTTTCGATGATCGAGACGGCGGATGTCGTGGCCAAGCGATATAACGTCAGCCGTGAAGCCCAGGATGAGTACTCCCTGATTTCCCAGCAGCGCACGGCGGCGGCCCAGCAGGCGGGCAAGTTCGACGATGAAATCGTGCCTTTCGATGCCACCATGCTGGTCAAGGACAAGGAAACCGGTGAGGTCAGTGAAAAACAGGTAACCCTGACCAGTGACGAATGCAACCGCCCGAACACCACCATCGAAGGACTGGCTGGTCTGGAGCCGGTGCGTGGGCCGGACCAGTTCATCACAGCCGGCAATGCCAGCCAGCTGTCGGACGGCGCCTCTGTGTGCACGGTCATGAACAGCACCTACGCCGAGAAACACAACATTGAACCCATGGGGATTTTCCGGGGCTTTGCGGTAGCCGGTTGCGAGCCCGATGAGATGGGCATCGGCCCGGTGTATGCGATTCCGCGCCTGCTTGAGCGCAATGGTCTGACCATGGATGACATTGATCTGTGGGAACTGAACGAAGCCTTCGCGTCGCAGGTGATTTACTGTCGTGACCGCCTGGGCATTCCCATGGAGAAGCTGAATGTAAACGGCGGCTCAATTTCCATCGGCCACCCCTTTGGTGTTACCGGCGCCCGCCAGACAGGCCACGCCCTGATCGAAGGCAAGCGCCGTGGGGCGAAATACGTGGTGATCACCATGTGCATCGGCGGTGGCCAGGGTGCTGCTGGCCTGTTCGAGGTGGTTTGAAGCCGGCCTGTATGAGATCGGGGTCAGAAGAATGCTTTCTTTCGACCCCTTGTTGACCAAAAGGGGAAATGCATGGACAGACAAGCAAAAGCCGTCGTCTGCCGGGAATGGGGGCAGCCTGTTCAGGTGGAAACCATCACGGTAGAAGGCCCCAAGCGGGATGAAATCACCATCAAGATCGCGGCCTGCGGTGTTTGCCACAGCGATCTGTCCGCCACCACGGGTAAGATTCCCTACCCGCCTCCCCTTGTATTGGGGCACGAAGCCGCCGGCGTGGTTGTCGAAGTCGGTGAGGGCGTCACGGCCTTCAAGGAAGGCGACCATGTGGTGAGTACCTTCATATCCATGTGCGGCAAATGCAGCCAGTGTGTTCGTGGCCGCCCGGTGCTCTGTGAGAACGCCCGCAAGGCCATGTTCAACCTGCCGGATGGCACGGTCAGAACCAAAGGCGCGGACGGCGAGCCCCTGAACGTCTTCGGCGCCTGCGGCGTGATGGCCGAGTTCGCCACCATGCACGTCGACAACTGCGTAAAAGTGGATGAAACCGTGCCGATGCAGAACGCCGCCCTGGTGGGTTGCGCTGTGATGACCGGTGTCGGCGCTGTCTTCAATACGGCAAAGCTGGAGCCCGGCTCCCGAGCCGCCGTGTTTGGCATCGGTGGCGTTGGCCTCAACGCCATCCAGGGCTGTGTGACCGCCGGCGCCGAGATGATCGTGGCGGTGGACAGCAACCCCGCCAAGCTGGCGATGGCGAAAGAGTTTGGTGCCACCCACACCGTGAATATAAACGAGGTGGAGGACGCCGCCAAGGCTGTGAAGAAAATGACCGGCGGCGTTGACTACGCCTTCGAATGCGTCGGTGCCGGGCCGGTGGTGGAACAGGCCTACAAGAGTCTGGGCCGTGGCGGTACCGCCGTGGTCGTGGGTGTGGCAGATCCGAAGGACAAGACTTCGCTGACCACCCTCACCCTGCCGGCGGACGAGCGAACCTTGAAAGGCAGCTGGTTGGGTTCGGCAAGGCCGCAGCACGATTTCCCCAGGATCCTGGGTCTTTACAAGGCTGGTAAACTGAAACTGGATGAACTGGTTACCCGGACCTACCCCATAGAAGAAGCCGCACAGGCGTTCGATGATATGGTGGCAGGCAAGAACGCCCGTGGCGTTATCGTATTTGAATGAAGGGGGAAGCATGAACGAGCTGAACAGGAACTACATCAACGGCCAATGGGTTAGCTGGGCCGGTGACATGATCGACGTTCACGAAGCTGGCACCGGTGACGTGATTGCCCGCGTCCCCGCCGCCGGCGCGGATGAAATGGAACAGGCCATTGCTGCCGCCGATGCGGCGTTTGAAAGCTGGTCGGAAAGCACCCTGGAAGAACGGATCAAGGTGCTGGAACAGCTGCACGCGGGCCTTAAAGAGCGCGCGCCGGAAATCGCCGAGACCGTCTGCCGGGAAGTGGGCATGCCCATCAAACTGGCCACGCCGATCCAGGCTGGTATGCCGGCTGCGGTGACCAAGAGTTACCTGAAGCTGCTGCCCGACTTCCCGTTCACCGAACAGTCGGGCAACTCCGAGGTGCAATATGCGCCGGTCGGTGTGGTTGGTTGCATTACCCCCTGGAACTACCCGCTGCACCAGGTGATCCTGAAAATCGTTCCGGCGATTGCGGCCGGTTGCACCGTGGTGCTCAAGCCTTCGGAGATCGCTCCCCAGACGGCGTTTATCCTTGCCGAGATCCTCGATGGCACCGACCTGCCCAAGGGCGTGTTCAACATGGTGTGCGGCTATGGTCATACCGTGGGTGACACCCTGATCAAGCATCCGGATGTGCGCATGGTGTCCTTCACCGGCTCCACCCGCACCGGCAACCTGATCGCCCACGCCGCAGCCGATGACTTCAAACGCTTCGCCCTGGAGATGGGCGGCAAATCGGCCTCCGTGATCCTCCCGGACGCCGACCTGGCTGCTGCCGTTAAAGGTACCATCAACAACTGCCTGCTGAACTCCGGCCAGACCTGCACCGCGCTCACCCGCATGCTCGTCCCGGCTGACAAGCACGACGAGGCCTGTGAACTGGCCGCCGCTGCCGTGGCTAAAATGACCCCGGGTAACCCGCTGGAAGAAACCACACGGTTGGGCCCGCTGTCGTCTGCCCAGCAGCGTGACAAGGTGATCGACTACATCAAACTGGGTATCCAGGAAGGTGCCAAGCTCATCGCCGGTGGGCCGGAAGCGCCCGAGGGATGCGAGAAAGGTTACTTCGTCAAGGCGACGGTCTTCGGCAACGTAAAACCGGACAGCCGCATCGCCCAGGAGGAAATTTTCGGGCCGGTGCTGTGCGTGATCCCGTACAACGACGAAGCAGAAGCGGTGAAAATCGCCAACGGTACCCAGTACGGCCTTTCCGGTGCAGTCTGGTCCGGCGACGACGCCAAGGCCAAGAAAATCGCCAGCAAGTTGCGCACTGGTCAGGTATTCGTGAACGGTGGTGCGTTTAACCCGATGGCACCGTTTGGCGGCTTCGGCCATTCCGGTATCGGCCGCGAATTTGGCAAGTGGGGACTGGAGGAGTTTCTGGAAATCCGGTCTTTGCAGCTGTAAATGCCGATAGGCTGGGCTGCCGATCGGTGGCCCTGAGAGTTAGATCGGCCACGGGGTGGGGGTGTCTTTTCTGCCGGGAAAAAATGTCTGAGCGAAGCGAGTTGTTTTTCCCAGAAGAAAAGACACCCTCGCCTCGGGGCCAGCCCCCAAAGCCTGTAAGCCCTAGGCCTTCCCCCCAAGCAAAATCCGCACGGCCGTACAGGCATCCTCCAATTCTGCTTCCCTGGGTTCGCGTCCGGCGATGATGTCGCTGTAAAGGCAGGACTCTGCCAGTCTAATCATGAAGTAAGACAGGCTGAAGATGTTCATTGGTGGCTTGATATGCCCGGCCGCAACCTGGTCTTTAAGCATCCGCGTGTTGGTTTCGACCGTGCGAGTGTGCAGGATCGACTGGGACGAGGTGAGGATCTTCAGGGCATATTCCGGATCCTGGTTGATGAATCGCCGCAGCGGCTCGAAGTGCAGGATCGCGGAGTTGGTGCGGCGGTACACGCCGACAATGTAGTCCACGCCATTGCCGGGCGTTTCGGCCATGGCCTGTCGCCAGAGGGGTTCGTACAGGGACCAGAGAATCTCGCCGATCAGCAGATCCTTGTTGCCGACCCAGCGAAACAGGGTGGCGCGGCCAATTCCGAGCTCATCAGCCAGCGGCGCCAGGTGAATGCGCTCACCCTTGAGCCACATGCGACGTGCTCGCTTGAACGCCTCGGCCGGTGTTGCCCTGGTTACGGTTTTGTCTGCCACTGAAACCTCATGCCCGAATTTGGATTCATTTTAACGGCTAAACCCGGAACCGGCTATGCGCGCGGTTTCGACAGCCTGTGATGGTTTTGTGAACTTTTCCGCCTACACTCTGCCATGAAAGCATCGAAAGCCACCGGCAATTTCAGCGAAGCCCATCACCATGACGCGAACGGTACTGATTATTGAAGACAACCCCGGCATCGGTGAGCTGGTCCGTATGCAGGTTTCAGATCTGGGAATGAAGCCCGTGCTCGTGGACCGGGGGGATACCGGCCTGGAACGGTTCCGTGAGGGCGGCGTCGATCTGGTTATTCTGGATCTGATGTTGCCTGGCCTGGATGGTTTGGCGGTGTGCCGCGAGATTCGTGCCTGCCCGGGCTATGTGCCGGTTCTGATGTTGACGGCAAAGAGCACAGAGCTGGATCGGGTCCTGGGCCTGGAGATGGGCGCGGACGATTACCTGACGAAGCCGTTCAGCGTGGCGGAGCTGGCAGCCCGCATCAAAGCGCTTTTCCGACGTGTAGACGCACTCTCTCAGGCAGCGCCTGCCGGCGATCAGGCTGATGAGATTGAGGTGGACGGGCTTCGGATTGATCCGGTTCGCCGGCGAGTGTTTGTGGATGATCGGGAAGTGGACCTGACCGCCCGCGAGTTCGACCTGCTCTGGCACTTTGCCTCCCATCGGGGCCGGGTGTTCAGCCGGGCGCAATTGCTCGATTCTGTGTGGGGTTACAACCATGAGGGCTACGAGCATACCGTGAACACCCACATCAACCGCCTGCGCAACAAGATTGAAGCCGATCCCGCCGACCCACGATACGTCCAGACGGTCTGGGGTGTTGGCTATCGGTTCATGGATTAACGATGGCCCTGTCTGTCTTCCGTACCCTCTATGCCCGGCTGGCGATCGGTCTGTTCCTGCTGCTGCTTGTGGTGGGTGGGCTCTTTACCTTTCTGAGTCTGGCTTCGGTGAGGGAATACTCGGCTGCGGTCAACCAGCAACTGAACCGCGACCTCGCCCGTAACCTGGTGTCTGACCGCAACCTGGTAACCGATGGCAAGCTCAACCGCGATGCCCTGAAGCAGCTCTTCGAGCTGTACATGACCATCAACCCCAGTATCGAAATCTACCTGCTGGATACCGAAGGTAATATCCTTTCCTACTCCGCCGACCCGAACAAGATCAAGCGCAACCGGGTATCCCTGGAACCGGTACGCATCCTGCTTGAAAACCCGGGCGCTTACCCACTGCCCGGCGATGATCCGCGCAGTCATGACCGGCGGAAGGTGTTCTCGGTAACGCCGGTGCCTTCGGCTGCTGATCCAACGGGTTATCTGTACGTGGTTCTGCGCGGCGAGGAGTACGACCTGGCCGAGAGCATGGTGCACAGTAACCGGCTCCTCCAGTTAGGCGCGGGCGCGCTGGCGGTGAGCCTGTTCGTGGGCCTGCTGGCCGGGCTGGTGTTCTTCCGATTGCTGACGCGTCGGCTGTCGCGGCTGACCGAGCGGGTGGAATCCTTCGAGCGCGGCATGTCGCCGGAGCGCGCCGCCGCGGTGGCGGGCAAAGGCGATGACATTGATTACCTGGCCGCCCGGTTCGATCAGATGGCCCAGCGAATTGTTGCCCAGCTGGACCTTCTGAAACACAAGGATGCCCAGCGCCGGCAGCTGGTTGCCCAGGTCTCCCACGATCTGAGAACGCCACTGGCATCCATCCAGGGTTATATCGAAGCATTGCGCATGAAACAGGACACGCTCGCCGCCGAGGAGCGGGCACGTTTCCTGGATGTGGCCCTGACCGAAAGCCACCGGCTTGGTCGTCTTGTGGAGGAACTGTTTGAACTTGCCGCACTGGATGCCCGGGAGAAACAGCCGAAGACGGAACCGTTTGTGGTTGCCGAACTGCTGCATGACGTGGTGCAGAAGCACCAACCCGAGGCGGAGCGCGCAGGCGTTGCCCTGTCGATTGTTTCCGTCGCTCCGGTCCAGGTGCTGGCGGATATCGCCATGACCGAGCGGGTATTGGATAACCTGATCAGCAACGCCCTCAGCCATTCGCCGAAAGATACGGAGATCACACTGGGCGTTGTCGAACAGGCCGGGGGTGCGCAAATTACCGTCGCCGACGCTGGCCCCGGTATCGATGATGAGGACCTGGAGCACGTCTTCGAACCCTTTTATCAGGCCGCAGGTGCGTCCAGGACGGGCCATGCCGGTCTGGGGCTCGCGATTGCCCAGCGAATGGTGACGCTGCAGCAGGGAAAACTCTCGGTACGCAATGCCGATGGCGCCGTTTTCAGTGTCTGGCTGCCCCTGGCCCGCGACAGCTCGGTCGCGGGCGGCGAAAAATCCACAGCGTTATGAATTCGTAATACCTGGTGAACGTTTTCGTGAATCCACCGCCCTACGCTGTAGGTATGGAATCACGTGAAGGAGATATCTGATGAAACGCAAGATTATGGGTCTGTTTTCCGCAGTGGCATTTGTCTCTGCAGTTGGTCTGTTCACCACCTACGCGGTTGCCGAAAAGTCGGAGTCGCAGATGAGCAAATACGCACCGGATCAACCGGGTCTGGCCGTGGCGACCTTTGCTGGCGGTTGTTTCTGGTGTGTTGAGGCCGGGTACGAAAAGCGGGTGCCGGGCGTGGTGGAAGTAGTCTCGGGCTATTCTGGTGGGAAAGAGGCAAGCCCCTCCTACAAGCAGGTTGCCTCGGGGCAGACTGGCCATACCGAAGCGGTACAGGTCTATTACGACCCCAACGAAATGACATACGAGGGCTTGTTGCAGGCGCTCTGGCGGATGATGGACCCGACCGATAATCAGGGTCAGTTTGTGGACCGCGGCCAGCAGTATCGTCCTGCTATTTTCTACCATAACGCTGAGCAGAAGCGCCTGGCCGAGGCGGCCGTTGCAGAATTGGAAGCATCCGGAGTTTACGAGAAACCCGTGGTGATCGAAATCGTGCCGTTTGAGAAATTTTACCCGGCGGAGGAATACCACCAGGATTATTACGACAAAAACCCGGTGCGCTACAACTTCTACACCTTCAACTCTGGACGCTATCAGTTTATCGAGAAGGTGTATGGCGAAGATTACGAGCTCGATTACACCCGGTTCCAGGAGAATGCCACAGTGGACGCCAGTGACGATCTGGTGGGCGATGAAAGCGCCAGCACAGAGCCCGGCCAGATGGGCGTTGGCTTCGATCCGGCAAGCTTTGAAAAGCCGGCTCAGGATGTCCTGAAGCAGCGCCTGACGGATATGCAGTACGAGGTGACCCAGGAAGACGGCACCGAGCCGGCGTTTAACAACAAATACTGGGACAACAAGAAGCCAGGACTCTACGTGGATATTGTCTCCGGCGAGCCGCTGTTTTCTTCACGGGACAAGTACAAATCCGGTACCGGCTGGCCCAGCTTTACCCGGCCGATCACACCAGACGCGGTGGTGGAACGTGAGGACAACTCGTTCTTCATGACCCGTACGGAAATCCGCAGCAGCCACGCGGATTCCCACCTTGGCCATGTCTTCAACGATGGCCCTGCGCCAACCGGACTACGCTACTGCATGAACTCCGCGTCTATGGACTTTATCCCGCTGGAGAAGATGGAAGAGGCCGGTTATGGCAAATGGGTTGATGACGTCAGACCAGAGAGCGACGCCTGACTCACAACCACAAATCCGCCACCCGGGTGTCCCGGCTGAAATGGTGCAACACCTGGGCCTGCAGGAGTTCAGCCGTGGCAACCGCATCAATCAGGGCGTTGTGGGCGGCATAGTGAGGCAGCCCATAACGCAGCCGGCTATCAGCCAAGCGAATCGACACGGGCTTCTTCCCCAGCAGTTGTTGCCAGCGTGACGGGTTTCGGTCCGGGTGCAGGTGAGCCTCAATGGCCATGGTATCGATCAACGGAAACCGGATTCCTTCCCCCAAGCGCCATTGCAGGGCAACGTCGAAGAACGATCTCTCGATGTTGCGGTAGTGAACCACGGGGATACGCCCATTCAGGCTGGCAAACAGATCCTTCAGGATATCGTTCAAATCCGGGGCCTGGTCGATATCACTGTGGGTAATGCCGTGGATAGTAATCGAGGTCTGGTGTAGCGGGAGCTTGGGCCGCACGATCCAGTGGCGGGCTTTGCCCAGCTGGATGCCGTCGAGCGTAAACGGCACCAGACCGATACTGACAATCGAATGTTGATTGGCGTCCAACCCGGTGGTCTCGAAATCGAGCGCGACAAAGGGCACCTCGGATAAGGGCGTCTCCGGCGACACACACCCACTCTCGTAATAGGCTTTAAGAATCGGGGACTTGCTCTGCTCCGCCAGGGCCTTGAATTGCTCGGGCCATGGCAGGCGTGTAACAGAATTCTCGGCCTGCTCCTCACTAGACATTACGGGCCACCCCGGCGTGATACCGGAATTTCAGGAACTTCTGGGCACCGCTGACTACCTGGAACGCATCCTTGAGATGGCTGCGCTCAAACGGTGAAAGGTCTTCGGGCCGTACGTTGTTGTCCGGCTGCCGGTCAGCCTCGATTGCCAGGGCCTGGTGTCGGATACGAACGATGGAGATAAACTCAAGCGCATCCCTCAGGTTGCCCAGATCGTCGTCCAGCAGGAGCTTGGTGTTGCCAATGGCTTTCAGTCGTTCGAACGAGTTCTGTGCACGGGAGCCGCAGGCCAGGGCATGAACCCGGATCAGATCCGACAGGGGCGCTGTTCCGCGACGTTTCAGGTTGAAGGTCTTCTGGTGCTTGCCATCCTCTTCCAGCACGAAAGTCCGGAAAAAGCCGATCGGCGGCGTGCGGTTCAGGGCGTTGCGCGCCAGCATTGCCAGGAACCGCTGGCTGTTGCTGGCTTTGTCCGCCACCAGTGTCTTGAGCTGTTCGGCAAAGTCGGTCTCGCCGTAGATGCCATCCAGATCAAAGAAAATATTGCTGTTCAACAGAGCCTCGGCTTTCGGATTATCAATCCAGTCGGTGAAGTAGTCCTTCCAGACGCGCAGTGGCTGCCGCCATTTCTGGTTGGTGGCCATGATGTCGCCGGTGCAGTAGGTATAGCCGCACTCCGCAAGGCCATCGCTGACAAATTTCGCCAGCGCCAGGAAGTATTCGTCGTGTTCTTCCGGCACAAAGCTGTCGTCCAGGATCATGGCGTTATCCTGGTCCGTGACCACCAGCTGCTCGTCCCGCGCCATGGAGCCGAGGGCCATAAAGCAGTAGGGCACGGGTGGGGGGCCGAGTTTCTCCTCGCCCAGTGTCAGCAGGCGCTGTGTAAAGCTGCGCCCGATACCGGCCATGGCACTGCCAATCATGTGGGAGTTGGCATCTTCGTTCACCATGCGAACAAAGCTGTCCCGCACATCCAGGCTGATCTTCTTCAGCCCTTTTACATCCTGCTGATGGTAGATGTTGCTGACCAGGTATAGGCTGCTCTGACTCTCGTACTTTACGATGTCAGACAGCGCAATCACGCCGCGAACCTCATCCCGATCCATCACCGGAAGATGGTGCACATTGTTGTGCAGCATGGTGAGCATGGCCTCGAATATGAACATGTTCGAGCGGATGGTGATCAGATCCTCCGACATGATCTCGCTGATCGGAGTTTCCGAGGCCAGGGCTTCGCTAAGGGCCCGGGTGCGCAGGTCCCGGTCGGTAATGATGCCTTTGAGCAGGGGCTTTTCACCTTCCTCGTCCATCAGCAGCAGTGCGGAGACGCCGTTTTCGGTCATGATCCGCGCCGCTTCCTGCAGGCGAACGGTGTGGGGCGCTGATACCGGCTCCCGGGCAATCAACCGGGTAACCTTGGACGTCATCAGCTGGTTGGACTTTTCGCGACGGGAAACGGCGGATCGCAGGCGGCTTCGGTCTTCAATTTCAACGAAATCGGCGAAGTTGTCGTCATTTTCCCAGAGGTACTGGAACGTATCGTAAGGAATCTTGTAAAGCAGGACGTCTTCCAGGGCTTTGGCTGGGAAGCGTACCTTCCTGTTCATCAGCAGGCCAAACTGGCCGAAGACTTCGCCCTCGCTGATGCGGTTGTACAGCTCCCCGGTGCGCCGATAGATCTCGACGGCGCCACTGCGCACGTAATACAGCCAGCTGCTCGGGTCACCCAGTTCGAGGATCTGGCTCCCGGCCTTGAAGTACACAATCTCGATGTCGCCAACCACTCTGTCGAGCAGCTCCTCGGCCATCTCGTCAAACGGCGGGTATTGAGCCATGTGATTGCGGATGTCGACCAGCTCGGCCTGCATAAAACTCCCTGTTCTGGCGAAGAATAAGTGATTGTCAGTCATGGAATATAGCAGTGGCAGAGGTCTGCGGCCATGTCGACCTTTGATGGATTTCATTGACCGCTTACCCGAGTGTTGCTAGCCTTGCCACACTTTTTTCAGGTGTCCGTCGCAAAGCGCGACGGGTGAAACGGGAAATCGGTGAGCCTGGTAATGCCAGTGCAAGGCCGATGCTGCCCCCGCAACGGTAAGCAGGACAACGGCAATCTGTGCGCCACTGTGTCGCCACGACATGGGAAGGTGATTGCCCGGGAACCCAGGGTTCCGCCTGCCAGCCCGGAGACCGGCCTGGAAAAACACCCGATGTTGCGGTGGGCAACCTGGGTGGGTGATATGCCGGTTCCGCTCTCCTGACACCTGTCTACCGCCTGCCCTCATTCCCTGTTCCGCAACAAAACCCAGATTCCCGTGCGGGTGCGCGCGGAGTGCGGAGCAAGTTTCATGTTCAGAATTCAAAGCCCTGTTCTACTGGCCGGCCTATCCCTGGCTGCCCTGCCGTTGGCCGCTTCGGCCCAGTCTGCCCCAGAAACCGATGCCCTTGACCCGATCGTGGTTACCGCGACACTGGGGCCGAAGACCGTTGGGGAGAGCCTGTCTTCGGTTACGGTCATCGAGAAGGAGGATATTGATCGGCAACAGCCCGCGGAATTCCGCGACCTGCTGCGCGCCCAGCCGGGGATCAACGTGGTGTCGGACGGCAGTTACGGCAAGACTACCAGCGTATTCCTGCGTGGCGCTGGCAGCTCAGGTACCGTGCTGCTTCTCGATGGTATCCGCCTGCGCTCGGCCTCTGCGGGTATCCCACCCTGGCAGTTTTTGCCTCCCGAATTGATGGAACGGGTTGAGCTGGTGCGAGGTGCGAAGAGTTCCCTCTACGGTGCCGATGCGGTGGGTGGTGTCATCCAGGCGTTCACCCTGGAACCGGAGGCCGGGCGCCAGGGTTGGGGCGAGCTGAAAGGCGGTTCCCATGAAACCCGTGAGGCAACGGCCGGGCTGGCTGGCCGGGAAGGCCGTTCGTCGTTCCTGGCCGGTGGCGTTTATTCGGATACCGATGGCACGAACCTGCGTGCTGGCGGCGAGGACAAAGGATTCCGGAACGCTGGTGGCCTGGCCAAACTGAGCCACAGTTTTGACCAGGGCGGCGGCGCAGGACTGACGGTTTTCCAGTCTGAAGGTAATACCGAGTTTGAAGGCGGTGATACCGATTTCCTGATTCGTGCCATGGGGCTGCATCTGGAAGCGGTTGCCAGTGACTACTGGCGTACACGTATCCAGTTCTCGGAAGCTCGCGACGAACAGGATACCTTCGGAGCCAATCCCAGCACGTTCGACACCCTGTCTCGCTCCGCGCGCTGGGAAAACACCCTGACGGCCGGTGTTCATGAGCTGGTTCTGGGTACGGAGGTCATGCTTGACGAAGTGGATGGCACCAGCAATTTCACAGAAGACAGCCGGACCAACAGCGCAGTCTTTGGGCAGGGCCGTCTGAACTTTGATGCCACCGATCTGATGCTCAGTCTGCGTCTTGATGACAACGAGGCCTACGGGAAAGAGGAGACTGGCGGCGTGGCCTTTGGTCATCAGCTGGACCGCGCCCATCGTTTTCGCCTCAGCTATGCGACCTCGTTCCGGGCGCCAACCTTTAACGATCTTTACCTGACGGTGCCGTTCTACACCGGTAATCCCGACCTCGACGCAGAAGAGGGGCAGATGGTCGAGGCCGGTTTCTCCGGACGATATGACCAATGGTACTGGGATGTTGCCCTCTATCAGAACGATGTGAAGGACCTGATTACCTATGTTTCTGACCCGGCGACGTTTGAGGGCACCATGGAAAATGTCGAAACGGCCAGAATCCGTGGAGTTGAGGTTTCGTCCGGTATTGAGACGGCTGACTGGAATCTGGCGGCAGCGGTAACCTACGCGGATACCGAGAATCGTGATACCGGCGCACGTCTACCACGCCGTGCGGAAAAGAATGTGCGTTTGGATGTTGATCGTCTGTTCTCTCAGTGGTCTGTGGGCGCCAGCTTTATCGCCGAGAGTGACCGCTATAACGATGCAGCGAATACCAGCCTGCTGCCAGGCTATGGCACTGTGGACTTGAGGGCGGCCTGGAACTTCCAGCCTGGCTGGTCGGCCTCATTCAAGGTCGATAACATGCTGGATCGTCGGTATGCCACCAGCATCGGATATGACAGTGCGACCTTCGCGCCCTTTGATTATCTGGCCGCCGGACGAACCTTCATGGCCTCGGTGCGCTATGATTTCCAACAGTAAATTCATTGATCTGAGAGGCTCCCGCCCTCTATGAGGCACCTATGGCTCGCTGCACTGTGTGTACTGTCTCTGCTTGTGCCCTCGCTGGCACAGGCGGAGAAGCCCTGTGTAAGCGACGCGCTGGACCAGCGTGTATGCCTGGCCGAGCCCGCGCAACGCGTTGTTTCCCTGTCGCCGGGTGCCACCGAGCTGCTGTTCTCCGCAGGGGCCGGTGACAGGGTCGTTGCCGTGAGTGCCTGGAGCGATTATCCCGCAGAAGCCGCGGACTTGCCGCAGGTGGGCGACAGCAATCGCCTGGACCTGGAAGCCATTGTCTCGCTGGCGCCGGACCTGGTGGTCGCCTGGGTGGATGGCAATTCCCGCAGCCAGCTGGAACGCCTGTCAGATCTTGGCATTCACGTTTTCTGGCTTGCTCCGCGGACGTTTGACGACATTGCCGCGGCGGTATCGGATCTGGCGTTGCTGACAGGATTACCGGATCTGGGCAATGAGCGGGCCGAAGCGTTTCGTGCAGATATGGCCGCGCTTGAATCTCAGTATGCCGATGCCAGACCAGTTAAGGTGTTCTACCAGATATGGGACCAGCCACTGATGACCGTGAACCGGGAAGAGCTGATCAGCAAGGCCATAAGCCTGTGCGGCGGCGTTAATGTGTTCGGCGAGTTGCCACGGCTGGTGCCCCGGATCAGTCGGGAGGCGGTGCTGGAAGCCAACCCCGAGGCCATTATTACCGCCGGATCGTCAGACGACAGGCAGTGGCTGGAGGCCTGGCGTGAGTTTCCGGGCCTGGCAGCGGTAGCCGCGGGCAACCTCTTCCTTGAACCACCTGACCTGCTGGCACGCCCGACGCTACGTATGGCAGACGGCGCCAGACACCTGTGCCAGACCCTGGAGCAGGCCCGTGCCAATCTCTAGCCCTTCCAAGCCCCTCCTGATTCTGCTGCTGGCGGGCTTTCTGGCGGCACTGCTCTCCGTCAGCATTGGCAGTACGTCCATCGGTTTTGGTGACACTCTGAGGGTGATCACCGGCAGTGGCACCGAGTTGCAGCAAACGCTGATTCTGGAGCTGCGCCTGCCTCGCACCCTGAGCGCGTTCGCAACTGGCGGATTGCTGGCCGTGGCCGGGGCACTGATGCAGGTATTGTTGCGAAATCCCCTGGCCGATCCTTATGTGTTGGGGCTTTCTGGTGGCGCGGCAGTGGGTGCGTTATTGGCCATGCTGGCCGGCGCTGCCGGTTTTCTGATATCCGGCTCCGCGTTTGCAGGTGCCATGCTGGCCACCCTGCTGGTGTTTGGTCTGGCTCACGGCAGTGGCAGCTGGACCCCATCGCGGCTGTTGCTTACCGGTGTGGTGGTCGCCGCCGGCTGGGGCGCCATGATTACCCTGATCCTCTCGATGACCCCGGCCAGCCGATTACCGGGCATGCTGTACTGGCTGATGGGTGACCTTTCCCACGCAGCCACGCCCTGGCCGGGTCTGCTCATCCTGCTGCTCGTATGCCTGATGGTATTTCCGCTGGGCCGGGCCCTGAACGTGCTGGCCCGGGGTTCCCTGCAGGCGGCTGCCCTGGGCGTCTCGGTGCGGCCCCTTGAATGGTCGATTTACCTGATGGCCAGTCTTTTGACCGCCACGGCCGTCACCATAGCCGGTTCGGTGGGCTTTGTCGGCCTGGTGGTGCCGCACATGTTGCGGCTGGTGCTGGGAAATGATCAGCGGTTGATTCTGCCGGCCTGCGCACTGGCCGGCGGCACGCTGCTGGTGCTGGCAGACACGCTGGCGCGGGTGGTCATCGCCCCGGAACAGTTGCCGGTTGGGGTGATCACCGCGCTGATCGGCGTGCCGACCTTCTTGTACCTGCTGTATCGGAGCCGATGATGACACGCCTGGCAACCGAAGCGCTGATCATCGACATTCCGGGCCGCCCCCCCGGCGCCCCGCTGAACCTGGCCATTGAGCCGGGGCAGGTCTGGGGCGTGCTTGGCCCCAACGGCGTGGGTAAAACCACCTTGCTCCATACCCTGGCAGGATTGCGGGCGCCCAGAAGTGGGCAGCTGTTACTCGACGACACCCCGCTGCACGACATCCGCCGCAAGACCGTCTCGCAGCAGATGGGCCTGGTATTCCAGGACCGACAGGATGGATTTCCGGCCACCGTCCTTGAAACCGCCTTGATCGGCCGCCATCCCTGGTTATCGCCTTGGCAGATGGAGAGCGGCGAGGATCTCGCGATTGCCGAAAAAGCGTTGGAAGCGCTGGACGCCATCCACCTGAAGGATCGCCTGGTGAACACCCTGTCCGGCGGCGAACGCCAACGGGTCGCTATTGCCACCCTGATGACCCAAAGCCCGGAAATCTGGCTCCTCGACGAGCCGACCAATCACCTGGATTTACAGCACCAGACCGCCGTTATGAAACTGCTGCGCCAACAGGCCGCGGCGGACCGCGCAATCTTCATGTGCCTGCACGACCTGAACCTGGCCGCCCGATGGTGCGACCAGATTCTTCTCCTGTACCCCGACGGCCAGGCCTGCTGGGGCCCGGCCCGCGACATGCTGGTGACTTCTGCGCTCGAAAGCCTGTTTGGCCAGAGCTTGCTCTCTGCCGAACTGGATGGGTTTCCGGTGTTTGTGCCGGGTTAAAGGTCTAATCACGGACCACAAAGAGCTTGGGAATAAATGATTAGGGGGCGGGCGAAAAGTCGAAAATTGACGCCTATCCCCGGCCCGTCTACGGTTTAAGATTGGTAATTTTTCGATACACAGTGGAAATCTAGAACTGTCGAGTGGCGGAAAAGTGAAGTTGGGATAGATGTCATTTGTCGTTGAATTAGCTGTCAGAAAAAAGGAGCCGTATCAGAGATATGGAAGAGACTATCCGAACTTTGTGTGAAACCATTCGAAAAGTAAGGTCTATGCCTTCCCATTTTCGAGTGTTTGCCATTGGGGAAAATCATTTTTTCCGCGCAATTGATGGTAGGTATTCGTGGTCTGAGCACTTCAACGAGTTCGGTTATGCGGATATTAGGGTGTTCGATAGAGGCTTGATTTTGGCTGCATTTGCTAAGCTTGAACTGTTAGTAAATGAAACTATCAATCTTCACATAGTAAACGCAGACTCGTCGAAAATAGATGATCTATCTTTCATAGTTAACAAGCTCCCTTTTCAGCAAAGAATCAGAGCACTAAAACAGTTTGGTTTGATCAATTCGTCGCTGGAGAAAAAACTAAAAGATTTAGCCGCTAGCCGGAACCAGCTTGCCCATGAGTGGAACGAAAGCTCTGCGAAGTATCGAGATGGTTTTCTCCAAGATGATGAAAATTTTGAGCTCTTCAGCACAAATTTTAAACGAGCATTTGAGTCGTTAGTGAATCTCTATCAGAAAGTTCAGGTCGACGTTGATTATGAGGGTTATTTAAGAGGAGTCCTCGCGGAGCTTAAAAAACATAGTGATGGTGAGGTTCAAGGCTGATTCTAACTAGTTGGTTAACAGGGCGCCAAATACGCTGCCCTTTGTTTCCGCCCGTTACCAATCGCGTTAACTCGAAAATTTCAATAAATCACTTAACCTAGAGGGGTCACAAAATGGCTGAGGCTGCTTCCATTGGAGAGCTGGTAGTAAGCGGAATCTCTCACGTTGCGTGGCCTGCAACAGTCCTGACACTCGGGCTAGTTTTCCGAGGTGGCATCAAGTCCGGATTTGAGAAACTTTTTAGTAGGTCTAGCTTGAAGGAATTCAAAGCTGGAGCGGCTGGAATATCTGCCACTTTTGAGGCAGAACGGCAGATAAGCGCGGAAACATCTGACCTTACTAATGCGGACAAGGGCCCAGCTGTATTACCTCAAGGGCAAGACTACGAAGAGTTAGTCGCCAGACAGCAAGGGCAAGAAACTCCGTATTCCCAACGACTTTACGAAAATGTTGTTGCGCATTTGAATGCATTGGGAGTAGACGATCAATCAAAGATTGACCTCCTCAGTAAAGAAGTATCTCTCCTTCAAAACTCTGTTCAATGTTTGAATGTCGCTCGAGTTTTGTTCAGATCCCAATTTGAGCTATTCAATTCACTTCGTGATGGGCCAGGTGTAGTTACTCAAGGGGAGATAGAAAATCACTTCAAACTGGTGTCATCAGAGCATCCGGATGCTCTCCAAAGTTGGGATTATCTGAAGTATCTTTCCTATCCAGTTACTGCCGGCTTGATGGTTTACGCACAAGGTAGCTATCGGCTTACAGAGTTTGGAAAATCGTTTGTCGATTTCATGAGGATGAGTCCAGCAATTATTGATGATCTGGCTAAGCTGTAAGAGTAGTTAAAAAGTGCGTCAACGAGTTTTCATATGATCGGAACCTTGGAAGACCTAAAAGATATAGTTGCTGAATACTGTGCAAATTATCGGCATCCTGACCTCGAAGACTTCACATTAGGTCCACTATACGATTTGTTTCCAGGTCAAGCAGGCGGAATGCTGCACGCTGAACTCAAATGGAATGAGACTTGGCCAAGTAACGGCCAAGCCGGTGTCTATGCATTTCTCGATGGTGCTGGCGCATTAGTCTACATCGGCAAGTCATCGATGAAGAGCTCAGTTAGTGCGAGATTGAACGCGTACGCCAGCTATGGTCCGGATAAAAGTTGCAAGTTGAAGCACGATGGTTGGATTGATCAACCTCGATATGAGTTCATAATTGGTGTCCCTCGAACAACGTCGTTTGAGGCCGCGGCCCTGGAAGAGTTCTTGATTCGCGAAATTCCAACTTCTGATAATGTGAACGGAGTTTGAGAGCTTCGTTAACGAAGCGGTCAACCGGACGCCAAAAGCGTACCACTTCTGGTTCCCCCGCTGCGCTCCGGCGCTGGTTACAATCAGCGTTAGCTGTGAATGCCTCACCCACAAAGTGATGCTGCAGTGTCACTGCCAGTTTGGATCAGGGTGAACTGTAAACATCCCTGTTTCAGTTGCACCGCTGATTAGAGTTTTCCGCTCGTTGGTGTTTCGCCAGGTATTCCCATGGCGTCAGGTCTTCCAGTGAATCGTGAGGGCGCTCATCGTTGTATTCCGTCATCCAGGATTCGGTCAGTTCTCGGACTTCGGTGAGATTCCGGAAGACATACATATTCAAGATCTCGTCCCTGTAAGTCCGATTGAAGCGCTCAACATACGAATTCTGAGTTGGTGTGCCCGGCTTGATAAACTCCAGCTCGATACCGTGTTGCTCAGCCCAATCTGCCAAGGCCATCGAGATGAATTCAGGACCGTTATCCATGCGTAGTTTGGCCGGGTAGCCTCGCCAAGCAATGATGCGCTCCAGAACTCGTATGACCCTCGGTGCTGGCAGGTTCAGGTCAATCTCAATAGCCAGCACCTCCCGGTTAAAATCGTCCACCACGTTGAAGGTGCGGAACCGGCGACCACAGAACAGACTGTCGCTCATGAAATCCATGGACCAGCATCGATTAACGGTGACTGGTACGCTCAATGGCTCCGGGTTTCGTGTCGGGAGTCGTTTCTTGCCCCGTCGTCGTTTGTTCAGGTTGAGAGCACAATACAGCCGGTGTACCCGCTTGTGATTCCATCCGTGCCCCCAGCGTCTCAGCACCTTGAACAGCTTGCTGAAGCCGTAGGCGGGATAGCGTTCAGTCGCGCTTTGAAGTGCTGCAATCACCGGTTCATCCCGGGAGGTATCTGGTCGATACCGGTACACAGAGTCACTGATGCCAGCGATTCGGCAGGCCCTGCGGATGCTGACACCGTGAGCCTGCTTGAGGTAATCCACCAGTTCTCGTCGAACGGCTGGCTTTACAGCTTTTTTTCGATCACATCCTTCAGCAGCTTGTGATCCAGGCTCAGCTCGGCGTACATCTGCTTCAGCCGGCGGTTTTCCTCTTCCAACTCTTTGAGGCGCTTCACATCAGAGGCCTCCATGCCGCCATACTTCGATTTCCAGTTGTAGTAGGTCGCATCGGAGATGCCGTACTCCCGGCAGACTTCCTTGACCAGCCGGCCGCCCTCGACCTCCTTCAGGATCTTGACGATCTGTGACTCGCTGTACCGTGATTTCTTCATGTCGTTCTCCGTTTGCCTCATTGTAGGCCGGAGAACTCTAATTACGCATGCGCCGATTTTAGGGGATGGTTACAAACCCATGAAAGTTGAGCTTGTTACAAACCTCAAGCGCCAAGCTACAAAAATCCTGGCTGATCTGCACCGGTCTAAAGAGCCGGTACTGATAACTGAACATGGCCAGCCATCGGCTTATCTTGTTGATGTGCAGGATTACGAATTCATGCAGCGTAGAATTGAGCTGCTTGAGGGGCTCTCACGTGGAGAGAGTGCTGTAGAGGTTGAGCTCTATGAAAGCTAAAGACTTCGACAAAAAATTTGAGGAAGGTCAGGAAGACATTGTTGATGACTTGGACCTGTCTTCTGCTCGCCGCGTTAATCAGGAAGAAAAGCGAATCAACGTCGATTTCCCGGCTTGGGTTGTCGACTCGTTGGATCGTGAGGCTGCGCGCATTAGCGGAGCGTTAAAGCGAAAACCCGAGTCGTGGCACCGTATTCCCATTCGTGTCAAAATTGGACGATACGTGAACGAGGGATTTTTCCATGAATCTCCAAAAAATTGAAGACGAGGCGCTCCACCTCCCTAAAGAGGAGCGAGCCCAATTGATCCAGCGACTGGTGTTGAGTCTGGAGTCTCCGTCAGAAGAAGAGCTCAGGTCCGATTGGTTATTTGAGGCCCGGCGCAGGGGTGAAGAGCTCGACAATGGCACAGTTCAGGCTGTGTCTGGCGATGAGGTCATGAAGAAGGCTAGAGCACTGATTAAATGACCTATTCTTTTCACCCGGCAGCGGAAGCCGAGTTCCTGGAGTCAGTTGGTTATTACGAATCAAAAGTTCCGGGATTGGGTGGTGCCTTTATAGAGGAATTTGAGGCCCTGGCCAATTTAGTTGGCGAGTCACCCAAAGCTTGGCAAGTCGAGTTGCCACCAGATATTCGTAGAGCGCCCCTTCACAGATTTCCCCTGTCTATTGTTTACCGAGAGATGCCTGATGGTTTTCAGGTTCTGGCTGTTGCCCATGACCGGCGGCGTCCGCAGTACTGGCTGGGCAGGCTTTAACAATCCGCCACACGGCGACCACCAACAAGGCCATCACCATGACCATTGAACGTATCTCCACCAACAGCCGAATGAGCAAGATCGTAAAACACAACGGCACTGCTTACTTTTGCGGTCAGGTTGCCAAGGACCGTAACGCCGATATTCATACCCAGGTAACCGGGATGCTGGAGAAAGTGGACGAGCTGCTCGAGACCGCCGGCTCCAGCCGCGATCGAATCCTTTCGGCAACCATTTACCTGGCAGACATGGCCGATTTCAAAGCCCTGAACGAGGTGTGGGACAACTGGGTGCCTGAAGGTACGGCGCCGGCCCGGGCCTGCGTTCAGGCTCAGATGGCGTCGCCGGAGTTGCTGGTGGAAATCTCGGTGATTGCCGCAACGTCCTGACGGCAGCCGGGAAGGTCTGGCGATTTGTCGGCCTGAGAAGTCGGCCGTTTATTTCTGGTAGGAACAGGAGCACACCATGGCGTCCCCACTCGTAACCACCGACTGGTTGCAGGAAAACCTCGATAACGAACGGTTGGTTCTTATCGACGCGAGTATGGCCACGGTTATTGGCAAGGAGCCGATCGTTTATGATCACCCGGTGTGGATACCGGGGAGCTTCCAGATTGATCTGGAGGGAACGCTCTGCAATACGGAATCGTCCCAGCTCCATGCGTTTCCTACCGAGGAACAGTTCACTCAGGAAGTTCGCAGGCTGGGCATAACGCCTGAAAGACTGGTGGTGCTTTACGACAACCAGGGAATCTATTCCGCTCCCCGGGCCTGGTGGATTCTGCGGTCGATGGGCCTCGAACAGGTTTTCGTGCTCGATGGTGGCCTGCCACAGTGGTTGGCAGAGGGGCGTGAGACGGTGTCGGCCCCGATTAATAGTGCGGCTTCCGCCGGGAACATGGCGGGCCGTCTGGACCGCGGACGGGTTCGGGATTCCGCCTTCGTGCTACAGCATTTGGACGACGAGCGAGTTTCGGTGATTGATGCGAGATCCCGGGCGCGGTTCCTGGCTCAGGCCCCGGAACCCCGCCCGGGAGTGCGCGGCGGCCATATTCCGAACTCACTCAGTCTTCCGTTTACCGAGGTGCTGGATGGTTACCGGTTTAAGCCGGTCAGTGAGCTGGAGGCAAAGTTCAGGCATCTCGGTACGAACCTTCAGCCCGGAGACGGGCATCAACTGGTGTTTTCCTGCGGTTCCGGCATCACCGCCTGCATCATTCTGCTGGCGGCCGAGCTGGCCGGGTATGACCAGCTCTCTCTTTACGATGGTTCCTGGGCGGACTGGGGCAGCGACGATTCGCTGCCGGTGGCTTGAGCCCGAGGGTTTTCCTGTATCTTGGGCCGTCAGGCCATGCGCTTCATGATCCGGTCTCCCAGCAGGTACTGATGCGCCAGGGCAGCTGCTACGTGTACGCCAATCATGAGCCACAACACGTTGGCCAGCACTTCATGAACCTCTTCCCCGCTGTCTTCCAGCCACTCGATTTCCGGGCCGTAGCCAAAGACTGTCCAGCCGAAAAAGGTAACAGGATCGCCTTCACCGAGGGAGGATGCGAGCCCTGACAGCGGCATCAGGATCATCAGGGCATAGAGCGCAATGTGCCCGAGCTTGGCCATGGTCGCCCATTGAGCCGGTGGTGTTATACGTGCGCGGTTAAGCCAGCGCCAGAGACCGCGAAAGATAACCAGCCCGAAAATGGTCAGGCCCAGGGTCTGGTGCCAGGCCATAAGCGACGCATCAGAGAGTGTGTGCTCCAGGGCTTCAAACCAGACTTCGCTGGCAAGCATTACCAGCAACAAAACCGCCATTATCCAGTGCACAGCCCGGGAAACGGCACCATAGCGGTTGTCAGCGTCCATCAGTGTCATCGCGATTCTCCTTGATCAAAGGCTGGCGGGGCACCTCTCGGGCCCCGCGCTGGCTGTTGGTAATCAGCTCCGGTGTCCGCCGCGAACCGGGGCACCGTACTGGTTGAACTCCTGCTCCCGGATCAGATTCTGCTCGGCATCTCGCAGTTGGACCCGGTATGTGCCATCCGACGTTTCCTCAACGGACACATCCACGCCCGGGCCGAAGCGTCTTAGCGCCTGGCCGTAAGCCATGATGCGCATTTCGTCGGTGCTGTATTGCTTCAGATCGGAACCCATGGATTTGCCGTGGTGGCGATTCTCGTAACGATCGTCACAGTCACCTCGCCCGTAGTCGTCATCGGCAGACGCAAGCAGTGGCGTGGCGCCGAGTATCGCGGCGATGGAGAGAGCAGCAATGGTGGTCGTTTTCTTCATGGTCGAACTCCTTGGTTGGTTAAACCCATGACGGAATGTCATTGTTGGTCGGGAGTTATTCCATCAAGGAAACGTCGCAGAATTGTCTCGGTGACCCACCGACTTTGTCGCAACTTGTCGCAAGGCAGGGATTTGCGACGGTTTTTGACAAGATCGCGCCCAAGCGGGAAGTCGACTCCCCTATAATCAGGGCAGACGGTAATTCAACGGAGTAACGAGTGAGCGACTCTCCCACAATCCTGGTGGTCGATGACCACCGGGACATTCGAGATCTGGTCGGCCGCTATTTGCAGGAGCATGGCCTGCGCGTGCTGCTGGCGGATGGCGGCGATGCCTTGAAGCGCCAGTTGCGACAGCACTCCATCGACCTGGTTGTGCTGGACATCATGATGCCCGGGGACGATGGCCTCACGCTCTGCCGTTACCTTCGTGAGCACACCGAGTTGCCTGTTATTCTGCTTACAGCCATGAGCGAGGAAACCGATCGCATTGTCGGCCTCGAAATGGGCGCCGACGATTACCTCACCAAACCCTTTAACCCCCGGGAGTTGTTGGCCCGCATAAAAGCAGTTCTGCGCCGTACCACAGCGCTGCCACCGCAACGCAGCCCCATGGCCGGGCAGTCCCTGACGTTCGAGGGCTGGACGCTGGACGTCGACCGCCATCAACTCATCGATCCGGAAGGTGTCGAGGTGTCGTTGAGTACCGCCGAGTACAAGCTTCTGCTCGCCTTCCTTGAGCACGCCGGCCGCGTGTTGTCCCGTGATCAGCTGATGGACCTGACCCTCGGCAGAGAGGCGGATGCCTTTGATCGAAGCATTGATAATCATGTCAGCCGCCTGCGCCGAAAGATCGACCCGGATGCCCGCAGCCCCAGGCTGATCAAGACCATCTGGGGCGGTGGCTACCAGTGGATTGCTGCGGTCGAAGGGGCTGAACAATGAGACTGTGGCCACGGCGCGCCGGTGGGCAGCTGGCGCTGTTATTGATTCTGGTGCTGCTGGTGGCCCAGGTTATCACCATCGTTATTCTGGCGGGTGAGCGCCAGGGAGCGTTGCGCAGTGCCAGTCTGGAACACGTCCTCCAGCGGGTGGCCGATGGCTATACCCTGGCCGATACCACGGACCCGGAACGGCAGGAGCGAATTCTGCGGGCACTCTCCAGCCCGACTCTGCGGCTTTCGATCGATCCTGCGCCCTATCTGACCGAGGATCGGGCCTCCGGCATGACGCGCCGGCTGGCCAAGGAATTGGAACTGCCGGTGGAGCAGGTTCGGACAGCCATGGAGGCTGACGAAGACAATTGCATGCCGGATCGCGATGAACATCGGGACCGTGAACGGCATGACGATGAAGATGATGAGCACCACGAGTATGAAGAACACCGTGACGAGGACGACCATCGGGATGACCGGCACGAATGCCCCCCGGTCCTGGGGGTTTCCCTGGCCTTGTCCTCCGGCCAATGGTTCAATGCTCGGGCCCGACCACCAGCGCCCTCCTGGTTGTGGTTGAAGGCTACGCTCACCAGCGTAGGGATTACCGCTGTGCTGCTCACGCTGACCTTGTTGCTGGCGGTTCGTCGAATCCTGCAGCCAATGAACGAGTTGAGCCTGGCAGCCCACGCGTTCGGGCGGGGAGAGAAAGTCCGGGTTCCTGAAAAGGGACCGGAGGATGTTCGTGAGGTTACCCGCGCCTTCAACCAGATGCAGGATCAGGTTGGCCGCGCCCAGGAAGACCGGGCAAGGCTGCTGGCGGCTCTCGCTCACGACCTGAGGACACCCATTACCTCCATGCGGCTGCGGGTTGAAATGCTGCCGGAAGGTGAGGACAGGGACCGTCTTCTCGATTCCCTCAGGGAAATGCAGCATCTTGCCGAAGCTACCCTCGATTTCATCCGGGGCACCACCACCGAACAGCACCGTCGCTATGATCTGGCGACCCTGCTGGACAGCCTGTGTGGTGATCTCCAGGAAATGGGCTTGGCGGTGCACTGCGATGACAGCCCGAGATGTGTACTCCAGGGGCAGCCTGAAGCCGTCAAACGTGCCCTGCGTAATTTGATTGAGAACGCGGTTAATTATGGCGACCAGGCGGAAGTAACACTGGCAACCACAGACACAGAGGCGGTTGTCACAATCGTTGATCAGGGGCCGGGGATTCCTGAACCGGAACGGGAGCGTGTTTTCGAACCGTTTTACCGGCTGGAGCAATCGCGCAACCGTGAAACCGGTGGCGCGGGACTTGGCCTGGCCATCGCCCGCACCCTGATTCGGGGGATGGGCGGAGAGATCCGTCTTGGCGCCGGCCCGGACGGCCACGGCCTCGTGGTGTCAGTCACTTTGCCTCTGTGATCCAACCTTAAGCTTGCCCGCTTCGCGGGGCCGGACGGGCCGGCAGCCAGATGCTGACGCACAGGCCGGCGTTGCCATCCGGCCGGTCGCCGAGGGTGAGCTGGCCACCGTGCAGTTCGGCGATGCGCCTGGCGATGGCCAGCCCCAGCCCCGCGCCGCCGCCGAGGCGCTGGTCCAGGCGGACAAAGCGGCTCAGCGCCCGTTCGCGCTCCTCGGCGGGAATGCCAGGGCCCTGGTCGCACACTGTGATGTGGTATCCCTCGCCGGAAGGATTCAGGTGTGTCTCGATGATTGTGTGTTCGGGGCTGTACTGGATGGCGTTCGCCAGGAGGGAGCGCATGAGGGTGTTGATCAAGGCACTGTGGCAGGAGACCAGGGCCTGACCGGCATCGTCCTGCAGCACGGGGTCGATGTCCTTTTTCAGGGCCAGCGGTGCCACATCGGCAATGCTCTGTTCCACGATGGCAGACAGGTTGTGGTATTCCGGGGTGAAATCGGCACCAGAGTCGACGCGGTTGAGCAGCAGCATCTGCTCCACCAGGTGCACCATGCGGTCCACGGACTGGATCAGATCGCCGTATTGCTCCGGGTCGTTCTCGTAGACTTTTTCCAGATTCAGGCGCAGGGCCGTGAGCGGTGTCCTCAGTTCGTGGGCGGCATCGGCAGAAAACCGCCTCTCCCGTTCCAGGGCCTGGTTGAGGCGCCGGAGCAGACCATTCACCGCCTGCACCAGACCGGCGACTTCCTTGGGCGCCTGCCGGTCGTCCAGTGGGTGTATATTTTCCGGGGCCATGTTGCGGATTGGGCGCTCAAGCTTTAAAAGCGGCCTGAAACCGAGCTGGATGGCGGCACTGGCGGCAAGTAACAGCAGGGGCAGGGCAATCAACAACGGCAGAATGTTCCCCAGGGCCAGTTCCTCGCTAAGCTCCTCACGAATATCTTCGCGCTGTGCCGTCCGTATCCAGAAACCGGTGATTGGATCCTGGAGTGTAAACACTCGCCAGCGAAAGCCACTGGACTCTGCCCAGGAATAGCCGGGTGTCAGTCCTTCGGTATCGTCGGCTTTGAGGGTATCCAGCAATGGTTCGCGCTCCGGGGTCCAGACCTCGAATGCCAGTTTCTTCTCGTACTTGTGCCCGGTTCCACCGGGCAGGATTTCGTTATTGTCAGCTTCAAAATCCACTCCTGGCGTGTCGGGTCGGGGCAGCTCCAGGGTTTCGCTCAAAGTTCTGGGTAGCTGCTCTACAGACTGGGTGTCTGCCAGGTGCTGCACGAGACCCTGAACGATCCGCGTGCTTTGTGCCAGCTCGGCGTCAAACAGCTCCTCGAGCTCGTGGTTGCTTTCGATGTAGCTCCAGGCCGCAGCAACAAGTGCAATCAGCAGAACGGTGGAGGTAACCAGCAGGGTCAGTGTGCGGGTCAGGGACATTCGGTCACCCTGGCGGCAGCCTGGCTGTCGAGCAGATAACCGACACCGCGTAGGGTCCGAATGGTTTCCTTGCCAACCCTGCGACGCAGGTGGTGGATGTGCACCTCCAGGGCGTTGCTTTCCGCGCCGTGGTCCCAGCCGTAAAGCTGTTCTTCCAGCCGTCGTCGTGTGGCTACCTGATCCGGGTGTCGCATCAGGTAGTGAAGAATCTGGAATTCACTGCGGGGCAATGTGGTGGTTTCGCCGCCGCTGGTCAGTTGTCCGTTGTCCGGGTTGAGCACCAGTTGGCCCACCGTCAGACCGTTCTGCGGCACCGAGGAGCCCCGACGTGTGACTGCCCGGATTCTGGCCTTGAGCTCCGCCATGGCGAAGGGTTTGGTGAGGTAGTCATCGGCGCCGGCATCCAGGCCGGTCAGTTTTTCATCCAGACCGGAACGGGCAGTCAGGATGATCACCGGCGTTTGCACGCCCTGTTTCCTGGCTGCCTTCAGGATGTCCAGGCCATCAACGCGGGGCAGAGTCAGGTCCAGTATTGCCAGATCAAAGTGCTCGCTGGTGAGTGCACCCAGGGCCTGCTGGCCGTCGTCGAGCCAGTCCACCGTGTTCTGTCCGTCACGCAACATTCCCAGCATGGTGTTGGCCAGGTGATGGTCGTCTTCTACAAGCAATATCCGCATGGCAGGTCCTGTTACCGGTCTGGTGATCATTCTGGCACAGAAATCTTAAGGCCAGCTTAAGAAAACTTCCGGCTGTTCTTAAGCCTTGGTTAAGGCTGGCGCTCTAGTCTGGGAGGCGTACCTTAAGAGAGGCCTTTTATGACAGACCCGCTGATGATGTCCACATGTTGTCCCCCGGATTCCGAGGAGGTGGTTCCGGTCATCCGTTGTGCCGGTCGCTGGTTTAACGAGATCCGTCCAGACACGGCAATGGCCGAGACGGTTGCGGGTTTTATTCGCCGCCGCTTCCTGCATGCCTATGGCGCAGAGCCTTCTCTGCGCATACCGGCGCTCCTGGCCCTGACCACGGCTCAAGGCAGCCTTCTGGCGGCGGTCGGTGTTCGCAACGCCGCGCTGGAAAAGCTGTTTCTGGAAGACTACTTGTCGGTGCCGGTGGAGTCGGTGATGCCGGTTGCGGGCATCGAGCGACATCGGATCGCTGAGATTGCCCATCTGGCGGGCGTTGAAGCCGGCGTCAGCCGTTTTCTGTTTGCCTCGTTGTCGGTTTGGCTGGATGGGGCCGGTTATGACTGGGTGGTGTGCACCGGCACGGATCAGCTACGCAACAGTTTTCATCGCCTGGGCATTGCCACTCAGGTCCTGGCGACTGCCGATCCCGCCACGTTGCCCGATGGCGGTGCCGGCTGGGGGCGTTATTACGACCATCATCCGGTGGTGATGGCCATTCGTGTCGCCGATGGTATGTCGGCACTGCGGACCGCCGGTTTGCTCCGGTTGATTCAGCCGGTTGAGTCTGAAGCCCCCGGGGAAGAAGCGATGGCAGGAGGTTCCTATGGCCACATTGCCTGAACTTCTGCAACGCCAGGCGGCCGTCCAACCCTCACAAACGGCGCTTCAAGGGCCGGAGTCGGCCTTCACTTACGCTCAGATGATGCAGGCGGCCGAGGCTCTCGCCGACCAGTTGACCCGCCTTGGTGTGCGCCGGGCCGGCCTGTGTGACGACAACTCCGTGGCGTGGATTCTTGCCGATCTGGCCTGTTTGCTTGCCGGCGTGGTGTGTGTCCCCGTGCCGGTGTTTTTTTCACGGACTCAGACGGAACACCTGACTGAACGAGCTGGCCTTGATTGCCTGTTGTCAGGGGGCGCAAGCAATGGCGGTGAGCACATTGGCCATGGTGTCTGGCTAAGGCATTTGCCGGTAACAGCGGCAGCCGCCTGGATGCCGGAGCAGACCGCGAAGATAACCTTTACGTCCGGCAGTACAGGCAACCCGAAGGGCGTCTGCCTGTCGGTGGCCCAGATGACGGCCACCACGCTGGCCTTGCAGGAGCGTCTTGAGGGCGTCGACCTTGAGCGGCACCTGTGCATCCTGCCACTGGCCACATTGCTGGAGAACATTGCCGGGGTTTATCTGCCATTGCTTATGGGCAGTACGGTAATGGTCGCACCCTTGCAGGATCTGGGCATGACCGGAAGCAGTGGGCTGGACATCGGCCGGCTGGTGCAGGGCATCAACGAACACCAGCCGCAGTCCCTGATTCTGGTGCCGGAACTGGCTATGGCGCTGGTGTCTGCGGCCGAACAGAAACAGCTGGACAGTAATTCTTTCCGGTTTCTGGCGGTTGGTGGCGGACGGGTTTCGTCCGACCTGCTTGCCAGGGGCCGCGCGGTCGGCCTGCCGCTTTATGAGGGTTATGGGCTTTCCGAGTGCAGTTCCGTGGTTGCATTGAACGTGCCTGGAACCGAACGCGAAGGTGCGGTGGGTAAACCGCTCTCCCATGTTCGGGTACGGGTGGATGACCGCGGACACATTCTGGTGGCCGGGAACACCCACCTGGGTTACCTGGGGGATGAACCGGCAGGGGATGAATGGCTGGATACCGGTGACCTGGGTTCCCGGGATGCCGGGGGTTTCCTGTCGGTGAGCGGTCGCGCGAAGAACCTTCTGATTACCAGCTTTGGTCGCAACATCAGCCCGGAATGGCTGGAGAGTGAACTCATCCAGGCGATAGGTGCCCGCCAGGCGGTGGTGTTTGGTGATGGCGATCCCCGCCCTTCCGCCCTCGTTGTTGTGCAGGATGGCCGCTCACCCGATGCGTTGCGCTCGCAGCTGGACGTTCTGAACAACAATTTGCCGGACTACGCTCGTTTGTCCGGTGTCTATATCCGCCGTCAGCCATTGAGCCAGGCCGAGGGCTACCTGACTGCAAACGGCCGGCCTGTTCGCCAACAGATTCAGGCGGATCTGCCAACGCTGCTGGCCGGCGCATTTCCGATTTTCATGAATCTTTCGATATCCAATTCTGAACTTTCAAACCCGCCAGGAGGATCTTTCATGGCATTTTTCGATCGACTGCAGTCCGAAACTGCACAAGCCCGCGCCCACGTAACCGGTGCGCCTGTTATTGAGGCCATCCGCGAGGGCCGGTTTGACCTGAATGGCTATACCTGGTTTCTCACCCAGGCGTATCACCACGTGAAACACACCGTGCCCCTGATGATGGCCTGCGGTGGCCGCTTACCCGAGCGTCTGGAATTTGTGCGAAAGGCGTTGGTGGAATACATCGAGGAGGAGTATGGCCACCATGAGTGGATCCTCAACGATCTTGCGGCCTGCGGAGAGGACAAGGAAGCCATTCGTCATGGCAGCCCGGATACCTCTATCGAGCTGATGGTCGCCTACCTCTATGACCGCATTAACCGCGGTAACCCGGCCGCCTTTTTCGGCATGGTTCAGGTGCTTGAGGGAACGTCGATCGAGCTGGCGACGCCGCTCGGTGAAGCCATCCAGAAACAGCTTGGCCTGCCCAAAGAAGCGTTCAGCTACCTCTACTCCCATGGTGCTCTGGACCAGGAGCATTTCGAGTTCTTCCGGAACCTGATGAACGAAATCACCGATCCGGATGACCAGCAGGCCATTATCGAGGCGGCCCGTATGGTCTACCGGCTTTACGGCGACATGCTGCACAGCATTCCCGTGCCCGAGAATCGCAAGGAGCGGCGCCATGAGGCTGCATGATCGGGTGTTCCTGCTTCTGGGTGGCACCGGCGGTATAGGAAAGGCGCTCGTAGAGCCGTTGGTCAGGGCAGGTGCTCGGGTGATTATCGCTTCCCGGCACCCGGAAAAGCTCGAACATCGGGAGGGTGTCTCGCTCGTACATCTGGATCTTGCGGCGCCGGACCTCGACCAGCAGCTGGTTCGGCTCGGCGATGCCTATCCGGATATTGATGGCGTTATCCACTGTGCCGGCCAGAACTGCTTTGCCAGCCTGGGCAATATGACAGTCAATGAACTGGACGCCCAGATTGCCGTCAATCTCCGGTCAGCGATGATTGTCGCCAGGCATTTTGCACCAAGGTTTGAAAAAGCCGAACAGGGAGCGCTGGTGTTCGTGGGGTCCACCTTTGGCAGCATCGGTTTCCCCGGCTACACCGCATACTGCGCCAGCAAGTTTGGTCTGCGCGGTTTCAGCGAAGCCCTGCGCAGGGAACTGGCCGATACCCCGGTTCAGGTGATCTATGTGGCCCCCCGCGCCACTGCCACGGACATGAATCCGGAGGCCGTGAACGAGCTGAACCGGGCACTCGGCAACGCCATGGACGCACCTGAAGCGGTGGCGGCGCAGATTCTGGCGGCCATGGAAAATGACGATCGCCGGCGTTTCCTGGGCTGGCCCGAGAAGTTGCTCGTGGTCATCAACGGCATCCTGCCCAAAATTGTCGACAAGGCGATGCTGAAGCAACTGCCGGTGATCCGGCGGTTTCTGAATCCGGGAGTGTTGTCATGAAACGTGTTTTATTGATGGTCCTGTGTCTGGCTGCCCAGCCGCTTTGGGCAGCTGCTCTTGAGACCGAGCTGGCCGACATCCAGCATCGCTGGGCCGAGATCCAGTACCAGGTACCGGAGGACGAAAAAGAGAAAGCCTTCGAGGGCCTGGCTGGCGAGGCGGAACAGTTTGTTGCCCATTATCCGGACCGGGCAGAGCCGCTGATTTGGCAGGGTATTGTGTTGAGCACCTACGCCGGTGCCAAAGGTGGTCTGGGTGCCCTGGGCCTGGTCAAGGACGCCCGGAAATCCCTGGAAGCGGCCCTGACAATCGATCCCGATGCGCTGGATGGCTCGGCTTACACATCCCTTGGCAGCCTTTATTACCAGGTCCCTGGCTGGCCACTGGGCTTCGGTGATGACGACAAGGCCCGTCAGTATTTGCAGAAAGCATTGGCGATCAATCCTGATGGTATGGATGCCAATTTCTTCTTTGGCGATTTTCTGCTGGACCAGGGCGAGCCGGAACGGGCCCGGAGCTATCTGCAGAAAGTCCTCGAAGCACCCGACAGGGCGGGCCGCGACGTCGCCGATGCTGGTCGGCGGGAAGAAGCCATGAGCCGCCTGGACTCACTCTGAATCCTCGTTTCCTGTCAGCTTGGGCTACACTCTTAACTGGAGAGGGGTGAAGAGTCCGTCAGGAGGACGTGTTGTCCATGGCGTCAAGGTTCGGTAACGGGCAGCAAACTGAGTTGTCTGCCCGTTTTTTTCAGAAGCTGGCCTCAGGAGTTCCTGGAGTCCTTTTCGTTTATTGGGTGAGTTTGGAAGGAGATTCCCACCGCTGTTCCTTCATCAGCGAACATGTGCAGTCACTTTTTGGCATTGATCCTTCGGATCTGAGTGATAACGCGGATCCGATTTTTGCCATGATCCATCCTGAGGACGTTGATGCCGTTACGGAGAGCATCCGGGCCTCGGCAGATACGTTGGGGACCTGGAGCTATCGGGCCCGGCTCAGGCTGGAGAATGGCGGTTTCCAGCGCCTGATTGCCCGTCTATCCACCGAATTCATCAACCTTGGTTTTGGCACTATTGATCAGTGCATTGATGAACTTCTGAGATCCATCGGAATGTTTTTCAAGGTAGACCGAGCCTATCTGTATTGCTTTTCCGATGACTACTCCGTGATGACCAATACCCATGAGTGGTGCAGGGACGGTGTGCCGGCGCTGATCGATACCCAGCAGCAGGTGTCGATCGAAGATTTTCACTGGTGGCAGGAACAGATTGAGGGGATGGTCAGTGGCAGCCGGGTGGTGTTTATTGAGGATGTCGACCGACTGGACCGGGAAGCTGCACCCGAGCGGGCGCTGCTTCAGGAACAAGGGGTGTCGTCCATGTTCTGCGTGCCTATCCGGGTGCGCGGACGGGTGACGGGTTTTTTTGGCGTCGACTCCCTTCGCCAAAGAGCCTGGCGTCTGGACCAGGCCGATCTGTTGATTATCGTGTCTGGCCTCTTGTCGGGTGCCCTGGAGCGCAATCGGCTGGAAGAGGAGCTGCTGAACCAGTCCATTCGTGATCCGCTGACGGGTCTGCACAATCGTCGCTACCTGATGCCCAGGCTGGATGAGATGTTGGGCAGGAGCAATCGCCATGGGGAACGGTTCGCGCTGGCCATGTTCGACATAGATCATTTCAAGAAGATCAACGACTCCATCGGACACCTCGGGGGCGATTATATCCTCCAGCGCTTTGCTGACATCCTGGTGAGCCAGACCCGCTCCATGGATGTGGTTGCCCGTTTCGGTGGCGAGGAGTTCATTGTTGTTTTCAGCGCCGTGGAACACGGGGACGTGAGGCAGTTTGTGCAGCGAATTCTCGAAGCTGTGCATGAGGAAAGGTTTGTGTTCAATGACACGGACATTCCGGTGACCGTCAGTGCGGGTGTGGCGGGGATCGAAGAGTTCGTTGACCAGCCAGCGACTCCCGATGCCTTGATTGCCCGGGCAGATGATCGGCTCTATATGGCCAAGCAGGCAGGGCGGGACTGCCTTGTTGATGCATCAGGAACATTGCGCATATAAAAAAAGATCATTTCACCTCATATTACGAAATAGTATATGCTTATATTAAATTTGATATTCGGATACTCCAGAGGTGACTGCCATGAGCAACCCGATCGTTCAGCATTTTTTTGATGAACCCACCAATACCTTCAGTTATGTGGTGCGCGACCCGGACAGCCAGGCCTGTGCCATTCTCGATTCGGTCCTGGATTTTGATTACGCCGCTGGCACCACCGACGTGCGTTCTGCAGACGAGATTATCGAGTACATCCGCAGCAACGATCTGAAGGTCGAGTGGATTCTGGAGACCCACGTACACGCGGATCACTTGTCGGCCGCGCCTTACCTGCATGAGAAGTTGGGCGGCAAGACCGGCATTGGTGCGCACATCCGAGACGTACAGGAAATATTTGGCAAGGCGTTTAACGCCGGCACCGAATTCCAGCGCGACGGCAGCCAGTTCGATCAGCTGTTCAGAGAGGGCGACACATTCGCCATCGGTGGTCTTGAGGGGCGCGTATTGCATACCCCGGGGCACACCCCTGCCTGCCTGACCTATGTGGTTGGCGATGCCGCCTTCGTGGGTGACACCCTGTTTATGCCGGATTTCGGCACCGCCCGCTGTGATTTCCCGGGTGGCGATGCCCGCACCCTGTACCAGTCTATCCAGAAGGTACTGTCTCTGCCGGCAGAAACCCGTATCTTCCTGTGTCACGACTACAAGGCGCCCGGCCGTGACGAGTATCAGCATATGACCACGGTGGCCGAGCAGCGGGAAGCGAACATCCATGTCCACGAAGGTGTTTCCGAGGAAGAGTTCGTGAAGATGCGGACCGAACGGGACGCGACCCTGGATATGCCACGGCTGATTCTGCCTTCGGTCCAGGTCAACATGCGGGCAGGCCATATGCCTCCGGCTGAAGACAATGGTCAGGTTTACCTGAAAGTACCGGTTAACCTGTTCTGAGATTCCCGATGAATCTTAAACGCTATCTGCCCATTCTGGATTGGGCCCCAAAATATGGCCGGGAACAGGCCACCAGTGATCTGGTGGCCGCGATCATCGTTACCGTCATGCTCATCCCCCAGTCGCTGGCCTATGCCCTGCTGGCCGGGTTGCCTGCCCAGGTGGGTCTGTACGCCAGTATCCTGCCCCTGGTTATTTACGCTGTCTTCGGCACCAGCCGAACACTGTCGGTGGGCCCGGTTGCTGTGGCTTCCCTGATGACCGCAGCGGCCCTGGCACCCCTTGCGGAGTTCGGTACACCGGAATACGTGGCTGGTGCCGTTTTGCTGGCGGTCATGTCTGGGTTGATGCTGACCCTGATGGGTGTCCTCAGGCTGGGTTTCCTGGCCAATTTTCTCAGCCATCCGGTGATTTCGGGCTTTATCACGGCCTCCGGCATTGTGATTGCTGCCAGTCAGCTGAAGCATATCTTCGGAATCCAGGCCTCGGGTCACAACCTTCTGGAGATTGCTCACTCGCTGTTGGGATCCATCGGTGACACCAACCTGGCAACGTTGGGGGTCGGTGCCGGAGCGCTGATTTTCCTGATGCTGGCCCGCAAACGCCTGAAGCCGCTTTTGATGGCAATGGGGTTGGCCCCGAGAATGGCGGATATTCTTACCAAAACCGCGCCGATTCTGGCGGTTCTGGTCACCACCCTGGTGGCCTGGCAGTTCCAGCTTGATGGCCAGGGTGTGCGTTTGGTCGGGGATGTGCCCCGGGGACTGCCCGATTTCACCATGCCGAGCCTGGACATGGGCTTGTGGCAGCAGCTGGCGGTCAGCGCGTTGCTGATCAGTGTTGTGGGTTTCGTGGAGTCGGTGTCTGTTGGCCAGACCCTGGCCGCGAAACGTCGCCAGCGTATTGATCCGGACCAGGAGCTGATTGGCCTGGGTACTGCCAACCTGGGCGCCGGTTTTTCCGGCGGCATGCCGGTCACCGGTGGCTTCTCCCGTTCCGTGGTCAACTTTGACGCTGGGGCCGAGACTCCCGCCGCCGGCGCCTATGCGGCTGTGGGTATCGCCATGGCAACGTTATTCCTGACGCCAGCCATTGCCTATCTGCCCCAGGCGACCCTGGCGGCGACCATCATCGTCGCCGTGGCCACGCTGATCGACCTTCCGGCCCTGGGTCGCACCTGGCGCTACTCCCGCACGGACTTTGGCGCCATGCTCGCCACCATCGTGCTGACTCTGGTGCACAGTGTCGAGGCCGGCATTATCGCCGGGGTGGCGCTTTCGATAGGCCTGTTTCTGTATCGAACCAGCCGCCCCCACAGCGCGGTGGTTGGTCGGGTACCGGGAACCGAGCACTTCCGCAACGTGCTTCGCCATGACGTGGAGCTGTGCCCGAAGGTGACCTTCCTGCGGGTAGACGAGAGCCTGTACTTCGCCAACGCACGCTTCCTTGAGGAAACGGTTATGGACCTGATGATACGGGAGCCGGAGCTTAAGGACCTGGTGCTGATGTGTCCGGCCGTGAATCTGGTGGACGCCTCGGCCCTCGAAAGTCTGGAGGCGATTAACGAGCGTATGAAGGATGCAGGAGTGAGGTTGCATCTGGCGGAAGTGAAAGGCCCCGTCATGGACAAACTGAAAGGCACGGAACTGCTTTCCCACCTGGGTGGCGAGGTTTTCCTCAGCACCTTTGAAGCCTGGCAGCGCCTCACCGACCTTGGCAAGCAAGAGAGACAGGTCGCCTGATCTATCTGGGCTCGCTTGCACCGGGGGTGGGGCGAGCCGCTAAGATGTCATACCCGACCCCGTTACTGCGGTACGTTCACTATGGGCATGACTGAAAATCTGCTATCCACCAGCCAGTGGATCATCACGCTGCTGCTTTTTCTGGTAATTCTTGTCCGGGCGGTGCGCTCCATTGACTGGCCAGCCTTACGCAAGGACAACGCGCTCCAGCACTCGTTCTTCGGCGCGGCCGTGGTGCTCGGATTCGTCTGGCAGCTGAGGGCAGGCATTTCTCCCGGCCTGGCCATCCACATTTTCGGGATCACGGTGATAACGCTGATGCTGGGGTGGGCGCTTGCGGTGCTGGCGGGATTGCTGGCGCTGGTGATCACGGTCATTACCGGACGAGAACCCCTGATCATGTTTGCGGCCAACGGTCTGATTACCGTGATGGTGCCTGCCATTGTCAGCCACGGAATCATGCTCTGGGAACGCCGGCGGGATTTCCGGAATTTCTTCGCCTATATCTTCTTCTGCGGGTTCTTCGGGGCCGGCATTTCCGTGGCAGCCGCCGGTGGTGTCATGTGCCTCATGCTATGGAGCAGTGGCGTCTATACGTTTGACCAACTGGTGCATGAGTACATCCGTTACCTCCCGTTGTTCATGATTCCCGAGGGGTTCGTGAACGGCACCTTTGTGACCGGCCTCATGGTCTTCCATCCGGACCGGTTGACCACGCTGGACCAGAGACGCTACCGGTAGAGCTTTCCGGCTCAGAGGCCCTTGCCACTGGCGACAGCGGTGCTGAGCAGGTCGCCGGCCTTGCCGGAACGGGCCCTACGCTGCCATTTCCTTGCCCAGCCCAGCACCTCGGTTGCCGGCATGGGGCGGGCGATCCCGTAGCCCTGCACGAAATTGCATCCCATCTGCCTCAGTGTTCGGGCGTGTTCCATGGTTTCAACGCCTTCGGCCAGAACCGGGTGGGCGAACCGCTGGGCCAGGAAGATCACGCTCTCAACGATGGCGCGGTCGCCGGCATCCTCAAGCATGTTGCGAACAAAACTCTGGTCGATCTTGATGATGTCCACCGGAAGCGTACGCAGGTAGGTCAGGGATGAGAAACCGGTGCCAAAATCGTCCAGCGCCACCTGAAGGCCGAGGCTCTGGCAGCGCGCCAGAACGTTGCTGGCTCGCTGGGTGTCCTCCAGTGCAGTCGATTCAAGAACCTCCAGCGTGATATGGCCGGGTGCCACCTCCGGGTGGCTGTGCAGGTAACTCTCCAGGTAGTCGGCAAATGAGCGGTCCATCAGGTGCGGAGCGCTGATGTTAATGCTGATCGCCAGATTCTCTCCCGCTTCCTTCCAGGCGTTCATCTGGTGAATGGCTTCTTTCAATACCCACTGTCCCAGTGGTACTTCAAGGTGACTGTTCTCGACAATCGGCAGAAATTCGCCCGGTGAAACCAGCCCTTTCTGGGGGTGGTTCCAGCGGATCAGCGCCTCAAAACCGAAAAGCTCGCAATCGGTGACACGGATCTGGGGCTGGAAAAACAGCTCGAATTCCTCGTTTTCCAGGGCCCTGGAGATTTCCATCAACTGATTGCGCCGGTTCCGGCGATGCTCGTCCAGGCCGGGATCGAACAAGTGATACTGATTGCGGCCTTTTTCCTTGGCGGAGTACATGGCCTGATCGGCATGCCGAATCAGACCTTCGGCGTCTGATCCATCTTCCGGGTAGCGGGTAATGCCGAGGCTGGCCGTGAGTGAAACATTCTGATCGCCCACCGTTACCGGATCGCCGACGGTGGCCAGAATGCGCTGATAAACCGCTTCGTGGTTGTCATCGCCCTGCAGCAGGAGGACAAATTCGTCGCCACCGATCCGGGCAACGGTGTCGCCGCTGCGCAGCGCACGGGTCAGTCGCTCGGCCAGGGTGCGCAGGGTCTGGTCACCGGCCGACTGCCCCCATTTGTCATTGATACCCTTGAAGCCGTCGAGGTCCAGATAGCACACCGACACGCTGCGATGTTGCCGGTCGGCGTGGCTGCGGGCTGTGCGCAGTCGCTCTTCCAGCAACTGGCGGTTGGGCAGGCCGGTCAGATCGTCGTAGTTGGCCGCCCGGTCGAGTTCGCGCGCATGGTTCTTGAGTGCGGTGATGTCCGAGAAGGCCGCCACATGGTAATACTGCCCGGGTTCTTCCAGATGCACGCGGCTGATGGATAGCAGTTCCACAAACTCTTCACCGTTTTTCCGGCGGTTCCAGATTTCGCCCCGCCAGTGGTCGGTTTTCTCGATGGTACGCCACATGGACCGGTAGTATTCCCCGGAATGTCGGCCGGAGCTGAGAATCGCCGGGTTGAGGCCCAGAACCTCCTGCCGGCTATAGCCGGTAATCCGCGAAAACGCAGGATTCACATCCAGGATCCGGTTCGACTGGTCGGTGATCAGGATGGCTTCGTGGCTGCGGTCGAACACGCTGGCCGCGATCCGCAGGCCCCGCTCGCTGTTCTTCCTGTCGGAGATGTTGTTCTGAATGGCGATATAACCAGGGTCAACGCCCTGCTCTGTACCTATCGGAACGCAATAGGTATGCACCCAGTAGGGCTGTCCCGCTTTGGTGTAGTGAAGAATGTCTTCTTCAATGATTTCGGCCCGATGCAGCTTCTGGTTAATGCGCTTGATGGTTTCGGGGTCGGTTTCCGGCCCGTAAAGCACTTCCTTTGGGAGGCATCCGCGCACCTCGTCAAGCTGATACCCCGTGTGTTCCTCAAAGCTGGGGTTAACCCATTCAATGCGGCCGGCATCATCCAGCATCACCAGAAAATTGGGCGTAACCGCCGCAACCATGGCCAGGCGCTTGGGGTCGATGTCTGAGGGTGGTGTAACCGTCGTGGGGGATCTGGGCATGAGAGTCAGTAACGTGTACTCCGGTGTGTAAATTTACGAACTCTCCTCCCGTGAGACCTGTCGCAAATGTCGGGCATGCTACCGGAATAGCTCTGAAAAACCATGGGTAAATGGTCTAGGTGAATTGATAAATGTCAGTTTTGCGCCAAATACCTATGGGTATCGGTCAGCGCCAGCGCGAGTGCTTCTGGAGCTTTCGTTGCAGGGTACGTCGATGCATGTTCAGGGCGCGGGCGGTGGCAGAGACGTTGCCCTCGTTTTCGTTGAGAACCCGCTGGATGTGCTCCCACTCCATTTCCTCGACCGAGGGCGGCTCCGCCCGGAGATCCGGCGGCGCATCAATCGGCTCGAATCCGGCCAGCAGCTGGTTGACCGTTACCGGTTTGCACAGATAGTTCACCGCGCCGCGGCGCATGGCTTCGACCGCCGTGGCGATACTGCCGTAACCGGTCAGCACCAGGATTTCCAGATCCGGATGCATGTCCAGAATCTCTGGCAGAAGCTGCAGGCCGCTTTCGCCTGCCAGGTTCAGATCCAGTACGCACCGGTGAAAGGTTCCCTCCAGCAGGGCGGTTTTTGCTTCCTGATGCCCGTGGGCAAGCTTCGCTTCGATGCCCTGGCGTCCGAGTGAGCGCTGAAGCACCTGCAGAAAGGCGTCATCGTCATCAATAAGCAGCCACGCCTGTTGTTTGCTCACGCCTGTTCTCCCGCTAGGCCGTTGGTCGCTGCCGTTATCGGCAGCTCTATGATGATGGTGGTACCGTCCGCACTACCCCGGGCTTTCAGTGTGCCTCCAAGACGCTGGATGGTGGCGTTGGAAAGGAAAAGGCCAACTCCGAGCCCATTCTCCGAACTGACTACCTTGTCCCCGAGCGTACCTTCCGGGGTGGATTCCAGGCCATCACCATGGTCCTCGACAACCAGCTCCAGCCGGCCATCGGCACCCTCACTGGCTGCAACGGCGACCCAGGACGGGCTGGCTGTTACTGCGTTGGCCAACACATTCAGAACGGCCTGATCAAGGGTGGCGTCCACGGCAACCGGGCAGTCCGGCACAGGCTGACGCCATTCAATGGCGGCACCCGGCCAAAGCAGGGTAGCGGATTCCCGAAGACGTGCCACCCAGTCCCGGGCTGGCAGGGTTTCCAGTTGCGCGGTCTTGGCCTGCACGGCCGCCGAAGACAGCTGTTGCAGGTGGGTCGTGCACAGGCCCAGTTGACTTTCCATCAGTGCGAGGTCGTCGGTGATGGGGTCGCCGACCGGGGCAGCGGATTTCATTTCCTCCACCAGCAGCGTCATGGTGTTCAGCGGCGTCCCCAGGCGATGTGCCACTGCAGCAGCCGACAGTCCGAGGGCGATGATCTGCTCATCTCGCAGCAGGGTTTCCCGTATCTGTGCGAGCTGGGCCTGTTGCTGGCGCAGGCGACGTGCCAGGGCACCGACAACCAGCAGCAGGATGGCAGCGGTTGTGGCGAAGGTCACCCACATGCCGACCAGGTGTAACTGGGCCAGGTTGGCGTTGTGATGTCCATGGGTGACCGGCGTATGCCAGATCACCAGGGAGGTATAAACCGCAACGCCGGCGACGGTAACGGCAATGCTCTGGCCCAGTGGCAACAGCACAATGGCAACGGCGATAGGCAGCAGCAACAGGGAAACCAGGGGGTTGGTATAGCCGCCCGTCAGGTAAAGCCAGACTCCGATCAAAAGCAAATCGACAATCAGCACCAGGCTGACGGCCTGTGTCGAGCGCGGTGGGCGACGGGTAAACCAGAGCCAGGCCAGGGTTGCCATAACCCCATAGGCGAGGGGCAGGATAACCGCTTCAGCCCGATGGGCCAGGGTTACCATGGTTTCCGCCACGGCGATCGAAATAAGCTGCAGCGCAACAATAGCCAGACGCATGCCCAGCAGATAGCGGGCAGTCTGTTGAAATCCGGTCTGTGAGTGGGTCAGCCATTCCATAGCGGGCATTCTAGCGTTTTTTTCCATCGGGATACGCGGTAATACCTCCGAGGGGATGCGGCATTTGGTCTCAGGCGCTGGCGCCGGCTGATGTTTATGATTGGCGCCAACTATCAGAGCTGGTCAGGATAAGGTTGTATGGCGACGGTAATTGGAACGCGTTTCATCGGATTGTGTGCTGCGGGATTGGTTTCCTTGCCCGCCGGAGTGTTGGCCCAGGAGAGTTCTCCTGACTTGCCGGTCATTTATGTTACTGAGGGGCAGAGCATAGAAGAGGCCTCGAGTACGTTGGCTTCAGAGCCCGTTGAACGTTTGTCCTCTGATCCCTCAGTGTCGCTCTCCCGAATGGGAGGTCGCGGCCTGGAACCGGTGATTCGTGGTCAAAGCCAGGAGCGGGTGGATGTGCTTCTGGACGGTATTCGCGTTGAAGGGGCCTGCCCGAATCGCATGGACCCGCCGACCAGTCGCCTGAGTTCGGCACTGGCACCCTTGCTCGAGGTGCGCACCAGTAACCAGACCCTTCGCTGGGGCCCGATCACCGGTGGCCAGATTATTGCCACCACAGCAGCGCCAGTCTTCGATGATTCCGCCACCACAGGTCATTTGACGGTGGGCGGCGCGGACAACGGCAATGGCAAACTGGTCAATGGCAGTGCCGCAGTGGGGAGTGACAGTGCCTGGCTTCGGCTCGCAGGCGGTTACGACGAGGCGGACGATTACGAGGACGGCGATGGCAACGAAGTGCGCAGCGCCTACAAGAACTCTGAGGCCCGCCTCGATGCTGCGTGGAAGGCGGATAACGGGTTCTATATCAAAGGCCTGGTAAGCCGTCAGGAGGAGCGGGACGTGAAATACGCCGGCTCCGGCATGGATGCGCCGAAAACCGATACCGACATCATGCGACTGGAGCTGGGCTCGCCCGTGGCCAACGGCAACTGGAACCTGCTGGCCTGGCAGGCCGATGTTGATCACATCATGGATAATTTCAGTCTCCGTGAGTCCATGATGAAAATGCTGACCGATTCCGAGACCGAAACCCGGGGCCTCCGTCTGACCCTGGATCAGAGTCCGGATGCCAGAACAGACTGGGCCATTGGTGCGGATGTCGAGACCAATAACTCGCACGCCGAACGGTTTGGCGGCGCGAATCTGGATATGCTGACGTCGGTACTCTGGCCCGACGTGGATCGAGACCGTTTCGGCCTCTTCGCTGAGCGCTTCTACCGGGTAACCCCGGCGTTAAAACTGGGTGGTGGCGTGCGCTACGATCGCGTGGAAATGTCCGCTGGGGCCGCCGATCAGGTGTTTGGTAGTGGCATGATGGCCATGTCTGCCGCCGATGCCTACGAGGCGATCTACGGCACTACCAACACCGATGCGAGCGATGACAACTTCAGTGGCTTTGTGAGCAGCGATTGGCGGTTCTCTCCCATCCAGTCGCTGGTGGTTACGGCAAGCCATAGCGTCCGCAGCCCGGGCGTGACTGAGCGCTACATTGCCAGCTGGAACAACATGGATCCGGCAAGACGCTGGGTAGGCAACCCTACTCTCGACCCTGAGACGCATCGCAAGCTGGAAGTGGCGATGCCCGGCCAGAGCAACGGCTGGCACTGGCGCCCGGCGGTGTGGGTGGATCAGGTGGATGACTTTGTCCTGCGCACTCGCAACGTTGATCAGGTCAGCGTCTACCGCAATATCGATGCGCGGCTGATGGGTGTTGAGGCTCAGCTTGGGTGGAGCAATGGCACCTGGAGTACCAACAGCAGTCTGGCCTCGGTACGAGGTGAAAACCGTGACAAAAACAAACCCCTGCCGCAGATTCCGCCGGTGCAGTTTATTCAGACCCTTGGCTGGCAGCACATGGGCCATGGCGTTGAACTGGAGTGGGTGCTGGCCCGCCGCCAGGACCGGGTGGATCTGGAGTCCGGCCAGGATCCCGGCACCTCGCCAGGCTACGGCGTGCTGAACCTGTCCGGGAGCCACCCGCTCGCCGACTATCTGAGCATCAGCTGGGCAGTGGATAACCTGTTCGACAATACATGGGCGCCCCATGTTAGCAGGGCCAATACTGATCCATTCAACCCCGAAGCCGTAAGAGTTAATGAGCCTGGCAGGACCCTGCGTGCCGCACTGACAGCCAGGTGGTAAAACCTTGCATGGCGGTTACCCGCTTCTCATAGCCGGCGGGTGACATTCTTGCCCCGAGTGGAAACAACTCCTCCACCCGGGGCTTTTTTATGGTTGATTAAAAATTGCGCTATCTCAATTCAGGAAGCGGCGGGCTGCACTATGCTGGCCTCATGCAGATCTGAACCAGTGGCCATCAGCCGCTGAGGCTGTGTTTGGCTCCTTGAGGTTCCCGGAAGGAACCTGTCTGCACAATGCGATTCACGAAAGGAGACGCATCGTGACTGAAGACGAAAAATTGCCAGAAAACCCTGAAACCGACCTTGCTTCCCGATTCCCCACCGCCTACACCATTCTTTTCGGCCTGATTATTCTGGTGGCCGCGCTGACCTGGATTATTCCGGCCGGGCAGTATGAGCGAGCCATGAATGAAGAGGTTGGTCGGGAAGTAGCGGTTCCGGGCACCTACCAGACCGTTGATCCGAATCCACAGGGGTTCGTTGATGTCCTGATGGCACCCACAGCCGGGTTCTACGACCCCGACAGCTACGTTGCCAATGCCATTGATGTTGCCATGTTTATACTGTTCCTGGGTGGTTTCCTTGGTGTGATGAATGCGACCGGAGCTATTGATACCGGCATTCGCAGCGCGATGCGGCATCTGAAAGGCCATGAGATCTGGATGATTCCGATACTGATGGTGCTCTTCGCCATCGGTGGCACCACCTACGGGATGGCAGAGGAGACCCTGGCTTTTTACGCCATTCTGATTCCCGTGATACTTGCGGCCGGCTACGACGCCGTTACAGGCGTTGCCATCATCCTGATCGGAGCCGGGATCGGCGTGTTGGGTTCAACCATCAACCCGTTCGCCACGGTGATCGCAGCCAATGCTGCTGGAATACCGTTCACCGACGGCATAGTGCTGCGTTTTATTCTGCTGATCGGCGGCCTGTTGATCTGTATCGGCTACGTTATGCGATATGCCCATCGCGTAAAAACCGACCCCTCGCGCTCGGTGGTGGCAAAGCAATGGGCAGCGCACAAGAAACTGTATCTGCAGGGAGGTGACCAGGAGATTCACAGCGCCACCCTGACAACCACCCAGATTATTGCACTGGTTATCTTTGCCCTGACCTTTGCCGTGATGATCTGGGGTGTGTCATCCCAGGGCTGGTGGATGGCCCGGATGGGCTCTCTGTTCTTTGGTGCCGCCATTGTGATCGGCATCATTGCACGACTGGGTGAAAAGAAACTGACCGGCAGTTTTGTCGATGGTGCCCGGGATCTCCTCGGGGTTGCGCTGGTGGTCGGCCTGGCCCGCGGCATTGTGGTGATCATGGAACAGGGCATGATCGCCGATACCATCCTGCACAGCGCCGAAACCTCGCTGGGTGGCCTGCCGGAACTGGCCTTTATCAACCTGATGTTCTGGATCGAGGTGGGCATGAGTTTCTTCGTGCCGTCGTCCTCTGGCCTGGCCGTCCTGTCCATGCCGATCCTCGCGCCGCTGGCGGATTTTGCCAACGTCGGGCGGGATCTGGTGGTGACTGCCTACCAGTCTGCCAACGGCCTGGTGAACCTGATCAATCCCACCTTTGCGGTGGTGGTTGGCGGGCTTGCCATCGGGCGCGTGTCCTACGATCGCTGGCTGGCCTTTATCTGGCCCTTGCTGCTCATTCTGACCGTGTTTATCACTGTGGTTATCAGCGTCGGCACACTTTTGTGACCCCCGCTGTGACCCTGCGACAAAAGGAGTTTTGTCATGTCTGAACAAACACTTGGAGTGCACTCTGAGACCGGGACTCTGCGCCAGGTCATCATCTGCCGGCCGGGGCTGGCGCACCGGCGGTTGACGCCGTCCAACTGCGATGCCCTGTTGTTCGATGATGTGTTCTGGGTCAAGCAGGCCCAGAAAGATCATGACGTGTTTGCCAGCGTGATGCGTGGTCGGGGCGTGGAGGTGCTGGATGTCAACGAGTTGCTGGCGGAAACGCTGGCCATTCCCGAGGGACGTGCCTGGATTCTTGATCACCGGATCAACTGGAACCATATCGGCGTGGGCATGGTGTCGGACCTGCGCGCCTGGATGGATGAACTGCCCGAGAAGGCGCTCGCCGAATTCCTGATTGGTGGTCTGGAGGTGGGGGATCTGCCATTCGATCCCGTCGGTCTGTTTGGCAACCACCTCGGGCGTTTCGGATTCGTGCTGCCGCCGCTGCCCAACTTCCTGTTCACCCGGGATAACAGCGCCTGGGTGTATGGCGGGGTTACTCTCAACCCGATGTATTGGGTTGCCCGCAAGCCTGAGACCCTGCTGATGGCCGCTATCTACCGATTCCACCCGAAATTCGCCGGCAAGGTGAACGTGCACTGGGGCGATCCTCTGGAAGATCATGGACTGGCAACCCTGGAGGGTGGGGACATCATGCCGCTGGGGAACAGAACGGTTCTGGTAGGCATGGGCGAGCGATCCTCTCCCCAGGCCATCGGGCAACTGTCAAAAGCACTCTTTGATGGCGGAATGGTGGATCGGGTAATCGCCTGTCAGCTGCCCAAAACCCGGTCGGCCATGCACCTGGATACCGTGTTTACCTTCTGTGGTGGCAACGTGGTCACGGCCTTCAAGGAAGTGGCCGATGCCGTGATCTGCTACGACCTGCGCCCCGGTGAGGGAGCAAAAACACTGGCGTTCAATCAGGACTCGCGGCATCTGTTTGAGGTGGTCGCGGAGATTCTCGGTTACCCGGCCCTGGAGGTCGTGCCAACCGGCGGTGACACGCCGGAAGAGCGCGAGCGGGAGCAGTGGAACGACGGCAACAATGTGCTGGCCCTGAGCCCGGGTGTTGTTGTCGGTTACGACCGCAACGACGATACCAACGCGGCGCTTTCGGCGGCGGGCATCGAAGTTCTGGCAATACCCGGCGCCGAGCTGGGCCGTGGCCGGGGCGGCGGTCGGTGCATGAGTTGCCCGACCATCCGGGACGCTATCTGACAGCCAGGGAGAAACGCTATGGCATTCAATCTCAAGAACCGACACTTCCTTACCCTGCGGGATTTCAGCCCCAGGGAAATCGCTTTTTTGCTGAAGCTGTCTGCGGATCTGAAGACGGCCAAGTACGCGGGCACCGAAGTGCCCAAGCTCGAAGGCAAGGACATCGCCCTGATCTTCGAGAAGAATTCCACGCGGACCCGGGTCGGGTTTGAAGTTGCTGCCTTCGACCAGGGGGCGCGGGTAACCTACCTGGGGCCGACCGGAACCCACATTGGCCATAAGGAATCGGTTAAGGACACCGCCCGGGTTCTTGGCCGGGTTTACGATGCCATTGAGTATCGGGGGTTCGGACAATCGGTTGTGGAAGAGCTGGCACAGTATGCCGGCGTGCCGGTCTACAACGGGCTCACCAATGAATTTCACCCCACCCAGATCCTGGCGGACTTCCTGACCATGCAGGAGCATGTGGAAAAGCCGTTGCGGGATGTGGCCTACGTGTTCATCGGCGATGCCGCCAACAACATGGGCGACAGCCTGCTGATTGGTGGCGCCAAGATGGGCATGGACGTGCGCTTGTGCGCACCAAAAGCCTGCTGGCCTGGCCAGGCCGTTCAGGACGAGGCCCAGGCGCTGGCGGCTGAAACCGGAGCCCGCATCACCATCACGGAGGATGTTGACGCCGCCGTTGCGGGAGTCGATTTCGTGTATACCGATGTCTGGGTCTCGATGGGCGAGCCAAAGGAAAAATGGGCCGAACGGATCAAACTGCTGATGCCTTACCAGGTAAATGCGGCCCTGATGGCCAAAACCGGCAATCCGCGGGCGCGGTTCATGCACTGTCTGCCGGCCTTTCACAACACCGAAACCGTGGTGGGCAAGGAGATTCAGGAGACCTATGGCATCGACGCCATGGAGGTGACTGAAGAGGTTTTCGAAAGCCCCGCTTCGATTGTTTTCGATCAGGCCGAGAACCGCATGCACACCATCAAGGCCGTCCTCGTGGCGACCCTGGGAGGCTGACATGCTGGTTGTGGCAGCGTTGGGGGGGAATGCCCTTCTGAAACGCGGGGAGCCGCTGACTGCAGGGGTCCAGCGCAACAATGTGCAGATTGCGGCCCGATCGCTGGCCGCGGTTGTCCGGGCCGGCCACGACCTGGTGGTTACCCATGGCAACGGGCCCCAGGTGGGGCTGCTGGCTTTACAGGGCGCCTCCTACAAACCGGATGAGGCTTACCCGCTGGATGTCCTGGGAGCGGAAACCGAGGGCATGATCGGCTACATGATCGAACAGGAACTGGAGAACGCCCTGGAACATGACCGGCCTGTCGCAACCTTGCTGACCCAGGTCGTGGTGGATCCCAGAGACCCGGCTTTTGAAAAGCCGACCAAGTTTGTCGGGCCGGTCTACGATCGTGAAGAGGCCGAGCGCCGGGCCGCCGGTGCGGGCTGGAGCATTGCGCCGGATGGCGACAAGTGGCGCCGGGTAGTGCCTTCGCCCAAACCCCTGGAAATACCGGACATGCGCGTACTGAAGTTACTGCTCGACCAGGGCGTGGTCGTGGTGTGTGCGGGGGGTGGGGGAATACCCGTGCTGCGGAGGGACGATGGCAGCTTGGTAGGTATTGAAGCGGTTATCGACAAGGACGCCGCCAGTGCCTTGCTGGCCAGCCAGCTTGGAGCGGACGCGATGCTCCTGTTAACCGATGTGGATGCTGTCTACCGGGATTTCGGAACCGATCATTCGACGCCGCTTGCCGAACTGACAGTGGCTCAGGCCCGGGCCCTGGAGATGCCGGCCGGATCCATGGGCCCGAAACTGCAGGCCGCCTGCGATTTTGCCGAGGCTGGTGGGATAAGCGGCATCGGCCGGTTGCAGGATGCCGTGGCTATCCTTGACGGCTCGGCGGGCACCCGCGTATCGGCCGGCTAGCTGTTCCTTCCGTGTTTTCCGGGTCCAGATTCTGATAATATTTTGTTATTAGGTAATAACCAGAATTTTCCGGAGGTGCCTTATGGGGCGAATGGCTGCCGCAGGATTGCTTGTAACTCTCGGCCTGCTGGCCCAGGCGGCGCTCGGACAGCAGGCGTCGCCTTCCCGACCGGCGACGACAGCGGTCGTCGAGCTCAGCGAGCTGCAGGAGACCGTGCACCTCGATGGCGTCATTGAAGCCGTACAGCAGAGTACCGTCTCGGCCCAGACCAGTGGCACGGTCCAGAGCCTGCCTTACGACGTGGATGATTCCGTTGCGGCCGGTGATCTGATTGTCCAGCTGGAGGACAGTGAGCAGCGATCCCGTTTGCGTCAGGCCCAGGCCGGGTTGGAAGAGGCTGAAGCCGCATTGGCGGATGCGAGGCAGCGGTTTGAGCGTATTGAAGCGGTGCACGAACGGGGTCTGGTGTCCCGGCAAGAGTTCGATCAGGCCCGTAACAACCTCGCCGCCGCCCGGGCAAGGGTGGAGCGAGCCAAAGGTGCGGTTTCCGAGGCGCAGGAGCAACTCTCCTATACCCGCGTGCTGGCTCCTTACGGTGGCATTCTCACCGAGCGCCATGTCGAGGTTGGCGAATCCGTCAATCCCGGTCAGCCGTTGCTCAGTGGGTTATCCCTGGAACAGCTTCGGGTTGTGGTTGACCTTCCCCAGAAATACGCCAAACTGGCCCGCACGGAGCGTCAGGCGCAGGTTACCCTGGCCGATGGCCGGGTGCTGGAAACCGGTGAGATGACCTTCTACCCCTATGCAAATCCGCAAACTCACACCTTCCGTCTGCGGATGCGCCTGAGTGAACCCAACGGCTCCCTGTTTCCCGGCATGCTGGTTAAAGTCAGCGTGCCGGTTAACAGCCGGGAGGCTCTGTGGGTGCCGGCCAGCAGTCTGATTCAACGCAGCGAGCTCAGAGCCGTGTTCGTGCTGGACCAGCAGGATCAGCCCCGGTTGCGCCAGGTACGCACGGGGGTGCGGGATAACGGCAGGCTCGAGATCCTGGCCGGCCTCAGTGAAGGCGAGCGTGTGGTCACGAACCCCTCCGAACTGGTGGGCAGCGATCGTTTGAATCCGGCTGAAGGCGCGGTCGAGGAGTCGAATCCGTGAGCCGTGATTTGCCGCCCGTTGGCCCATCCGGGGCCATTGCCCGGGTTTTTCAGAACAACCACCTCACCCCGTTGCTGGCCATTCTGGCGATCATTCTTGGTGTGCTGGCGATGGTGGTCACCCCGAAAGAGGAAGAACCCCAGATTGACGTCACCATGGCCGACATCATGGTGGCGTTCCCTGGCGCCAGCACCCGCGAAGTGGAAAGTGCCATCGCCACGCCAGCCGAACAGGTGATGAGCGAGATCCAGGGCGTGGAACACGTCTACTCGGTGTCTCGCCAGGGCCAGGCGGTTATCACGGTTCAGTTTGAGGTGGGCATTCCACGTCAGGAGGCCCTGGTGCGGCTCTACAACCAGGTGTATTCGAACCAGGACTGGCTGCCGGCCAATCTGGGTGCGACCCAGCCGGTGATCAAACCCAGAGGCATCGATGATGTTCCGGTGATGACCCTGACCCTCTACGATCCGGTCAACGGCCACACGGGTGAGGAACTGACCCGCCTGGCGCACATGCTGGAAGTTGCCCTGAAGCGGGTTCCGGGCACCCGGGATGTCTATACCACCGGCGGCATTCCGGATCGCGTGGATATCCGTTTCGATCCGGCGTTGCTGGCTGGCTTCAACCTGACCATCGAGGATATTCGTAACGCCTTGGCCGCGGCCAACACCAGCAGCCAGGAGGCCCGGATTACCCGGGACAATCTGTCGATACCGGTCCAGGCCGGAACGCTTCTGGAAACGGTGGCGGATGTCCGGCGTCTGGTGGTGGGTATGCACAACGGCGCTGCCGTTTACCTGGAGGACGTGACGGATGTCAGCCGTGGTGGCACCGTGGCGGATCAGAGTTTGATGACCGGATTCGGACCGGCCCATGGGGACGGCAAGGCTGGCCAGCCCGGCCAGGTTTACCCGGCGGTTACCCTGGCCATCGCCAAGAAGCCTGGCGAGAACGCCATCAATATCACCACGGCTATTGAAGAACGCCTGGCGCAGTTGCGTAACCGGGCCTTGCCGGAATCCGTGGAGGTGCTGGTGACCCGGAACTATGGCGTGACCGCCTCCCAGAAAGCCCGCAAACTGATTACCGATCTGATCTCTGCCACCCTGTGCGTCGTGCTGCTGGTTCTGGCGGCCATGGGCTGGCGCCAGGCTTTGATCGTCGGCATTGCGGTTCTGATTACCCTGCTGCTGACCCTGGTGTTTTCCTGGGCCTGGGGTTTCACCCTGAACCGCGTCTCCCTGTTTGCGCTGATCTTCTCCATCGGTATTCTGGTGGATGATGGCATCGTGATCACCGAGAACATCAACCGGCGGATCCAGAACTCCCGGCGGGCGGTGAAGGACATTATTCCCGTTGCCGTGGACGAGGTGGGCACACCCACCATCATGGCCAGCCTGACCATCATGGCAGCGCTGATTCCGATGGCGTTTGTCAGTGGCCTGATGGGCCCCTACATGAGCCCGATTCCGATCAATGCCTCCGCGGGTATGGTGCTGTCCCAGATTGTCGCCTTCGTGGTGGCCCCCTGGCTGGCTTTCAGGCTTCTCAAACACAAGAAGGGGCAGCAGGCTGCCGAAGCCGAGGAGGCGTCCAGCTCTGCGGATGGCGTTAGCCCCTTGTCCCTGCGAATTTTCCGGACTGTGCTCGGTCCGTTCCTGGGCGATCATCCCTGGCGGCGTCGTTTGCTGGCACTGGGCGTGGTGGGGCTGACCCTGGCTGCTACTTCGCTGCCGGTATTCCAGGCGGTGATCCTGAAAATGCTGCCGTTTGACAACAAGTCCGAGCTGCAGGTGGTGGTGGATATGCCCGAGCGCACGCCCATGGAGCAGACCCAGCGGGTGCTGATGGAAATGGGCAGCTATCTGGAGACGGTGGACGAAGTGGCCAACTGGCAGACCTACGCCGGCACCGCCTCGCCGATCAATTTTAACGGACTGGTGCGGCAGTATTACCTGCGTGGCGAGCCCTATCACGGCGATATCCAGGTAAACCTTATTCATGAGGAGAATCGGAACCGGCAGTCCCATGATATTGCCCAGTCCCTTCGGGATCCGTTGACCGAGATCGGTGAGCGGTACGGAGCCAGCGTGAAGATTGTCGAGGTGCCACCAGGGCCGCCGGTGCTTTCACCCGTGGTCGCGGAGATCTATGCGGTGGATGAAGACCGACGGGCGGCACTGGCCCGGCAGGTGGCCGAAGGCATGACCAGCGTCGATGGCCTGGTGGATATCGACACCACCCTGGAGGCACCCACACGGCAGTGGGAAGTGGTGGTGGATCGGGACCGTGCGGCACGGCTTGGTGTTTCCCAGGCCCAGGTGGTTGCTGCCCTTCAGACGGCCCTGGGCGGGACCAATGTCGGTTTCCTGCATGATGATCATGCCAAGTACCCGGTTCCTATCCGGGTGATTCTCGGCGAAGGCGACAAGGCCCAGCCATCGGTGCTGTTATCGCTGAAGGTGCGGAGCCGCAGCGGCGCACTGGTTCCTCTGGCAAGCATTGCGGACGTACGCGAAGCCGACTGGATGGGGGCGATCTACCACAAGGATCTGCTACCGGTAACCTACGTGACGGCAGACATGGCGGGGGAGATCGATTCGCCGCTGTACGGCATGTTTGCCATGGTCGAGCGCCTGAACCAGCAAGCGGGGGCCCCGGAGCAGTATTTCATCGACCAGCCCCCATTGCCGGAAAAGGGCACGCTCAAATGGGACGGCGAATGGCAGATCACCTACGAAACCTTCAGGGACATGGGCGCGGCTTACAGCGTGGGTGTGTTCATGATCTTTGTTCTGCTGGTGGCGCAGTTCCGTTCCTATATTCTGCCGCTGGTGATCATGGCGCCCATCCCGCTGACCCTGATCGGCATCATGCCCGGCCATGCGCTGCTGGGGCGCGAGTTCACGGCCACCAGCATGATTGGCATGATTGCCTTGGCCGGGATCATCGTGCGCAACTCGATCCTGCTGGTGGTGTTTATCCGGCAGCTGATTGAGGAGGGTGTCGAGCTTGATGAGGCGGTGGTCCTGGCGGGCGCGGTGCGCATCAAACCCATCGCGTTGACGGCGATCTCGGCGATGGTGGGTGCTTACTTTATTCTGAACGATCCGATTTTTAACGGCCTGGCGATATCGCTGGTATTTGGCCTGGCCATGTCCACCTTGTTGACCGTTCTGGTGGTGCCATTGCTTTATTACACACTGGCGCGTTGCAAGTGGGTGTGAGCTAAATTGATTACGCCTGGCAGGGAATCAGGGCGCTGTCGGAGCTGATGATGCGGTTACGTCCGGAATCCTTGGCGTGATAGAGGTGCTGGTCGGCCCGGCCGATCAGGCTGCGCAGATCGCCACCGTCCGGACCAAACTGGGCAATGCCGCCGCTGATAGTCAGGCCAATGGATTGGTCCTGATAGGGCACGGGGTGAGATTCAATCGCACCCCGGATCTTGTCTGCCACCCGATGAGCCTGGTCTGCGGTGGTGTTGGTGAGCAGAATGGCGAACTCCTCGCCACCCAGCCGGGTAGCCAGATCGGTTGCTCTGAGCGAAGCGCGCAGGGTGCTGGCGACATGCCTGAGCGCCAGGTCTCCGGCCTCGTGACCATGCTGATCATTAACCTGTTTGAAATGGTCCAGATCCAGTACCAGCACGGATAGTGGGGTTCCGTTACGGAGGCTGCGTTTGCGCTCCTGTTCAAACACATCGCTGAGGCGCGCCCGGTTGGCGAGGCCGGTGAGTGCGTCAGTTTGGGCCATTTTAAGCAGGCGTGATTCGGATTGCTCCCGAGTGATCTCGTAAATGTGAGAGAACGCGAGGATGGTCAGTGACATCAGCCCCATATTGGCAATTGGAAGGGGCTGTATCATGTCCGGAGCATCCTGGTATTTGAAAAAGAAGATCACGGCTGCCGTGCCCATGAACACGGCAGATACCAGCAGGCCCAGGCGCCGGCCCATCAGAAGGTGGGAAAGGATGGGAATCAACAGGACCCAGGCGAAGACCGTGGTGGTTGCCCGGGGTGATGTGAGTGCGAACATCATGGTGATGCAGAACGGCAGGATAAAGGCGAGAATCCAGCGTTCCAGGTGTCTCGTGTTGCCAATGGCCCAGAGGATGAAAACCGAGTAGCAGGCCATGCCAAGCTCGGCAAAGGCCAGGGGGTAATTCTCTCTCTGGACGTTGAGGGTAAAAAACAGCAGGCCGCTGATGGCGGTAAAGATCAGCAGCGTCTTCAGTACCGCTTTGCGGTAAGGACGGGCAAGGTGCTTCTGTGATTCCCTGTAGCTTTCCATGGGTCTGGTCTGAATGTCCGGCGCTCTGGGGCGATATGTACAAAGACAGTGCACATGCCGCAAGATCCGGGTATTAGATCAGAATCCATGCACAGTAACCGTCGATCTTAGACTAAAGTCTAGCGGGTGGGCCAGTAACGCTGCATTTCCACGAACAAGAAGGAGGCGCTCCAGGTGATCAGAACCAGCCCGGAGAGCGCTTCTATGCCGGTGAGGAAACGCAGGATGCCAAAGGGTTCGACATCCCCGTAGCCGACGGTGGTAAATGTGGTGAAGGAGAAGTAGACGCAGTCCAGGATGCTGCCGCTGAAATTGCCGCCAAGTTCGCCCCAGCCCTCGGCATGGTGCATGAGATAAAAAGCACCGGCAAAGATCCAGACTTGCAGGGTGTGTGCGGCGAGAACGCCGAATACGGCGGCAATCGACCGGAACCGATGGCTCTGCCGCATTTTCGACAGGAGTCCACTCAAATTAATCAGTACTTCGTGGTGGATCAGGACCACGACGGCAACGATCAACCCGTTGATCAGCGTTGCGTTCAGGAGATTGACATGATGTTCTACTGCCAAGACAGATACTCTCCGTTGCCATGAATGGAGGATACACTGCGTAAAATTGACGCAGGACCCAGGCTTGTCCGATCCGAAAAACGAGCCTTGATTGTATAGTAGTCTGAACCTAACAGCCCGACGGGCTTTTTTTACCTTAGCTGGCCAGCAAGTAATGTCCAAACGACTCATTCCCGTATTGATTCTCGCCGTCGGTATCGCCGGTTTCATGATTCTCAAGATGACACGCCCGGAGCCTGCAGAGGTCAGTGCCACCGAGCGGAGTTGGCGTGTTCAGGTTCAGCAGGTTGAGCCGGGAACCCACACGCCGGTTTTGCCCCTTTACGGAGAGGTTCTTGCGCCTGAGCAACTGACGGTAACCGCTACCCTGGCGGGCCGTATCGGTGCCAGACCGGTAACGGAGGGGCAGCGTGTCAGTGAGGGAGAGCTTCTGGTGGCTCTGGATGAGGCCGATATCCAACCCGCCCTGGCTCAGGCCGAGGCTCAGGTAAACGATCTGAAAGCCCAGATCCGATCGGAGCAGGTGCGCTATCGGAATGACCAGGCAGCGCTGGCCAGCGAGCAGGCGATTCGCGAGAATGCCCGCCGACAACTGGAGCGCACCCGATCGCTGGTTAGCCGGAACCTGGCCTCCCGCGAAGCTCTGGAGGCGGCTACCGATGCTGCCGCACGAGCCGAGCTGACAGTGAATACCCGGCAGCGCGCGATTGAAGAGCACCCGGCTCGGCTGCAGAGCCTCGAAGCAAAATTGGCCCAGGCCGAGGCAAACTTGCTCAGCACGCGGCGGGATGCCGAACGAGCCCGTATGGTTGCGCCTTTCGACGGCATGGTGACCGATATCCGGGTTGCCGAGGGAGATCAGGTAAGCCGAAACGAACCGCTGCTGTCGCTCTATCCCGTGGATGGTCTTGAACTCAGAGCTCGGGTCCCGGAAATGTTCCGTGGCGAGCTGCTGGATGCGCTGGCCCGCGGGGAAACCCTGACGGCCACCAGCGAGGGGGATCAGCACCGGTTCCGGCTCACCCGCTTCGCCGGCACCAGCGATGCCTCCGGTACTGAAGCCATTCTTGAACTTGAGGGCGAGGCCGGTGGAATACGGCCGGGGGGGCTGTTGCCCGTGACCCTGGAGCGGGCCGCCCGCAGCAATACCGTGTCGATACCGTTCAGCGCCCTCTACGGTGCCGACAGCGTCTACCTGATGTCCTCTGATGGCCGGATGGAGCGCGCCCGGATCGAGCGCATTGGCGAAGCCCGGGGTAGCAATGGCGAGCGTCGCCTTCTGGTGTCTGGCGAAGCCCTGGTGTCTGGCGCGCAACTGATCACCACACACCTGCCCAATGCGGTGACCGGCCTCAAGGTGGATGTCGCGGATTCCGGAGCTTCGGCACAATGAGGCGGAAAAAGGGCGTCATCGGTTTTTTTGTTCACCATCGGGTCGCTGCCAACCTGGTGATGCTGGTCATGCTGCTGGGTGGCGTACTGGCACTCACCCGCATGAATATCCAGTTTTTCCCGACTTTTGCCCTGGACGTGGTCAGTGTCCGCGTGGTCTGGAGTGGGGCCTCCGCCGAGGACGTCGAGCAGGGCATCACCAACCCCCTTGAGCAGCGACTGCGAAGCGTCGATGGTCTGAAGAAAATGACCTCCACCTCGGCCCAGAGTGTCTCGTCCATCACGCTTGAGTTCGAGGAGGGCACCAACCCGATCCAGGCCCTGGATGACGTGCGCCAGCAGGTGGACGAGTTCACCAACTTCCCGGCCGAGGCGGAGGAGCCCCAGGTCACCCGCATTGAACGTTATGAACCGGTGGCCCGGTTGCTGGTTTATGGGGATGTCGATCGCAGTGAGTTGCGGCAGATGGCGTACCGGTTTGAAGATGAACTGCTCCAGCGCGGCATTGACCGGGTGTCGATCCGCGGCCTGCCGGAACAGCAGATCAGCATTGATGTACCGGTGGAGCGGCTCGAGACACTGGGGCTTTCACTGGAACAGATAGCGGAACGTGTGGCGGCCATTTCCCGCGACCTGCCCGCGGGCATGATGGCGCAGCAGGACGCCACCCGGGAATTGCGCGCGGTTGAGCAGCGACGCAGCCCGCAGGAATTTGAGAACATTCCGGTGCTCAGTGGTGAGCGGGTTCAGCTCCATCTTGGCGATGTCGCCATCATTCGTCAGGAGGCCCGTGAGAGCCAGGTAACGCTGGAAAAGGACGGCAAGCCGGCGGTTGAGCTGCAGTTGCAGCGATCGGAAAACGGCAATTCTCTGGAAGCGGCCAAAGTCCTGGAAAACTGGCTGACGGATACTCGGCCGGTGCTGCCGCCAACGGTGGAACTGGAGGTGTACGATGAGACCTGGCAACTGCTGGATGATCGTATTTCCCTGCTGGTGAAAAACGGTCTGGGCGGTCTGGTGCTGGTGATCTGTCTGTTGTACCTGTTTCTGCCGGGTCGGGTGGCCCTGTGGGTGGCCGTCGGGATACCCACTGCCTTTCTGGCGGCCATGGCAGTGCTCTGGCTGATCGGTGGTTCCATCAACATGATTTCCCTGTTTGCACTGATCATGGCACTGGGGGTGATCGTCGACGATGCCATTGTGGTGGGCGAGGATGCCGATGCCCATGCCCGAATGGGAGAGGAGTCCATCTATGCCTCGGAAGGTGCAGCGAAACGCATGGTCTGGCCGGTACTGGCCTCGTCGTTGACCACCGTTGCGGCCTTCATGCCTCTTTTGGTGGTGGGCGGAGTCATCGGCAATATCCTGGGTGATATACCACTGGTGATGATCTGTGTTCTGGTCGCTTCGCTGCTTGAGTGTTTTATCGTGTTGCCCGCGCACCTGCGCCATGCCTTTGTACCCCGGCGCAAGAAAAAATCTCAGGCGTCGGAGCCGAAAAAGCCGGGCCCGATTGAACGTTTCCGGCAGGGCTTTGAACAGCGGTTCGACCGGTTCCGGGAAGGCCGGTTCCGGCGCTTCTCCCGATACAGTCTCCAGCATCGGGGCGCCACGGTCGCCAGTGCCCTGGCCCTGGCCATCGTGACCATCGGCCTGCTGGCCGGCGGTCGGCTGGGTTTCAACTTCTTCCCGACCCCGGAGCCCTCGGTCTTCTATGCCAACGCAAGCTTTGTGGCCGGGACCGATCGCGGCACGGTGGATGATTTCCTGACCCAGATGCAGACGACGCTCAATGAGACGGAAGAAGCCCTGGGTGGCGATTTCATCCTTCACGCCGTAACGACACGGGGTGCAACCCAGGGCGCCGAGGGCAGCTCCCGAAGTGGTGACGAACTGGGCTCAATGATGATCGAACTGGTGCCTTCCGACCGCCGTTCGGTGCGCAACCCGGAATTCATCACCGAGTGGCGCAGCCGGCTGGAGACCCCCGCCGGGCTGGACAACCTGACGATTTCCGAGCGCCAGGCCGGGCCTCCTGGCCGCGACGTCAACGTGCGGCTGACCGGTGAGAACGCTGAACGCCTAAAGCAGGCCGCCGACGAGCTGGGGCAGGCGCTGTCGACGCTGCCTGGCGTACTTGATGTGGAAGATGACATGCCCTGGGGGCGGGAGCAGCTGATTTACCAGGTGAGTGCCTATGGTGAGGCGTTGGGGCTGACCACGTCGGATCTGGGTCGCCAGCTCCGGGCGGCCTTTGATGGTCGCATTGCCCAGATCTACCAGGATGGCCGGGATGAAGTGGAAGTTCGTGTACAGCTGCCACAAGATCAGCGCGAGCGGCTTTCGACCCTGTCTCGTATCACGATCCGGGTTCCGGACGGTCGTTTTGTGCCCCTGACCCAGGTTATGAACCTGGATCACCGGCAGGGTTTCCAGGCCCTGCGACACGCCGAAGGGCGACTGGCTGTTGAGGTGACGTCTGGGCTGAACACCCGGGTCAGCACCACCGATCAGATCCTCACCAGCCTTGAGGCCGAGGCCCTCCCCGACATCGCCAGTCGTTATAACGTGCGTTACAGCTTCGAGGGCCGGGCGGCCGACCAGCGGGAAACCCTGGGTGATATGCAAACCGGCCTGGTTATCGGACTGGCGCTTATGTACGTGGTGCTGGCCTGGGTGTTTGCGTCCTGGAGCCTGCCGCTGATTGTCATGGCCATCATTCCCTTTGCCCTGGTGGGCGCATTGTTGGGCCACTGGCTGATGGGGCTGCAGCTGACCATTCTCTCCCTGTTTGGCCTGTTCGGTCTGTCCGGGATTGTGGTCAATAACGCGATCATCCTCGTAGCCTTCTATAACCAGCAGCGGAAAAAAGGGCTGGACATCACCGATGCGCTCAACGAAGCGGCGGTACAGCGGGTTCGGGCAGTGATGCTGACATCGCTGACAACGATCGGTGGTCTTCTGCCCCTGTTGTTCGAGACGTCCCTGCAGGCCCAGTTCCTGATTCCCATGGCCACGTCCATCGCGTTTGGTCTGGGGCTTTCGACCCTTCTGGTGTTGCTGGTGGTTCCTGCCTTGCTTTCTTGGCTGGAGCAATTCCGGGAATGGCGCGCACGGCGGCATGGCGAGATGGCAGAGCCGATCGGGGCGCCCGAGTGACAGGACAAGCATGGTGGATTCTTTGCTATCGGCCCGAGGCCTGAACAAGCAGTTTCGCAGCGGCGATGAGCCGGTGCCGGTGCTTACCGATTTCTCGTTGCAACTCGGTGCGGGTGAATCGCTGGCGCTGACAGGCCGATCGGGGTCTGGCAAAAGCACCCTGTTGAACATCCTGTGTGGCCTGGAAAAGCCTGATTCAGGTACCGTTCAGGTGCTCGGAGAAACATTTGATGCCCGGTCAACGGAGGCCGCAAGCAAGGCCGACGCGCGCTGGGGCGGTCTACGCCGACAACAGATCGGTGTGGTGTTCCAGGAAGCCAATCTGATGCCCGCCCTGTCGCTGCTGGACAATGTGCGTTTTCGGGCCCGGCTTGCTGGTCAATCCGAGGACGATTGCCGGGACTGGCTGGAGCGACTGGGCATTGGCGAGCTTGCGGACCGCTTTCCGGATCAGGTGTCAGGCGGGCAGCGCCAGCGTGCCTCGCTTGCCATGGTCTTTGCCATGAAGCCGGCCCTGATTCTTGCCGATGAACCAACCGGCAGTCTTGACCGGCATACCGCTGAGGCCGTGATCGGGCAGCTTTTCGAGCTGCAGGCCCGTCACGATTGCGGACTGATCCTCGCCACCCACGATCCCGAACTGGCGACCCGCTGCAGCCAGCACCTGGATCTGGGCCATCTGCCGCAAACCTGAGCCCGCGATGACTCTCCCGGCCGCCCTGTTCAGCCACTACCGTCGCCATCCTCTCCAGTTGCTGGCCCTGGCCGCCATGATTGTGCTTGCCACTATGCTCTGGACGGGCGTCCACCATCTCACCAGCCAGGCCCGGGCCAGTCTCGACCAGAGCGAGTCGGCGGTGGCCGAGCGCCAGCAGGTGGCTCGCACAGATGGTAGCCCCGTAACTGTGGACGACTTCGTGGAGCTGCGTCGAGCCGGGCTTTGTGTCATGCCCTGGCTGGAGGTCTCCGAGCCGGAAGGCGGTCGAGTCGTGGGTGTCGACCCTCTGGCAGCGGGCTGCTTCCAGACCCCCGGAGGGCAGGAGTCGCCCTGGGGTGGGGAGCTGAATGGCCGGCCTTTTGTCGATATCAGTGAAGCGGCGGAACTGGCCCGTGAGCAGGGCAGCGAATTGTCGCTGCTGGTATCTGATGACCACAGCAAGGGCGATCTACCACCCGGCTATCAGCTGGTGCCGTTCAGCGTTGGCCCGGCTACCGGTGAATTGGGTGACAGTTTCCTGTTGAATCTGGATGCCCTCGGGATCCTGGTTCTCCTCATTACCGCTTTGCTGGTGCGAAGTGTTTACCTGCTCGGCCTGGCCCAACGTCGCGACAGCTTTGCCCTGTTGCATCGGTTTGGCGTTCCCCATGGCCGGGTGAACCGCTTGCTGGTTGTCGAGATCCTCTTGCTGGCTGCGGTTTGTGTCCTGCCCGGAATCTGGCTTGGCCGCTGGTTGGCGGCTGGTCTGGGCAGCGGCTTCGGGCAGGCGCTTGAAGGGCTCTTCGATCAGCCGTTATACGCAGGCCAGGGCGGGAGCTGGCTGGTGCCGCTTGTCACCATGATGGCCGTGATTCTGGTTGCCTGTCTGGCGGATTTCCTCCGGCCAATTTTCCGGGGGCTTATGGGAGGCAACCGCCGATACGGCTGCCTGGTGTTGTTGGTTCTGATCGCAGGCCTCGCCTTGACGGTGTGGGTCACCGATCTGCTCTGGCTTTTCATTGCCGTGGCCATGGTATTCGTGGCGGCGGGAATTCTCGCGCCCAGGCTGATTGCCTCGCTTGCAGACTGGCGGTCCGGCCACGACAGGGATCTGCAGGCACGCTGGCGCCATCGAGAGCTTGCCGTGCTGGCTCGTCGCCTGGCCTTGCCATTGGTAGCCCTGCAGTTCGCCATGGCGATGGTCCTTGCGGTGCAGGCACTGGTTACGACTTTTGAAAGTACGTTTGACCGGTGGCTGGCGCAGAGACTGGAAGCGGACTATTACGTCGAAGTCCCGGAATCAGCAGATGCTGCCCTGGCTCTCGACTGGCTCGCTGAACAGCCGGGGCTCTCTGCTTCCGGGCTGTGGCACCGGGTCATTCGTGGCCGGGCAACCCTGCCGGGCGGCGAGGATGAGGAAGAAACCAGGGTAGACGTCTTTGCCATCGGTCCCGTTGGCCCACTGGTGACCGGTTGGGAGTTGTTTGAATCAGCGCCGCAGCCCTGGCAGCGACTGCAACAGGGCCAGGGCGTGATGGTGAATGAACAGCTGGCGCGCCGGCAGGATATAGCGGTCGGCCAGACATTGACGGTACTTTTCGGAAGCCATTCCTTCGAACTTTCGGTACTGGCCATTTACCCGGACTATGGCCGTCCAGCCGGCGAGATCCTGATTCATCCGTCGGTTCTTCCAGCGGAGTTCGAAACCGGCTTCCAGAGCCTGTCAGTTTCGCCGGGCAATCTCTCCATTGAGGCAGTGACCGATGGATTAAAAGGGGTATGGCAGGTCGAGGCGTTGACGGTCCGGGACAACCGGGCGATTGAAGAGCTCGCCTCTGCCATTTTCGACCAGACCTTTCTGCTGACCCGGGCCATGACCACCCTGACCCTGATACTGGCGGCTATCGCCCTTCTGATGATGGGCTGGGTCTTTTTCTCGACCCGTGCCTGGTATTTCCGGCTGCTTGTGGTGTGGGGGCTGTCACGAAGGCAGGCTTCGGCCCAACTGGTCCGGTTGTCAGTGTCGTTGACCGGTGCCATTGCCCTGCTGGCCCTGCCATTGGGTGTCTGGTTGACCTGGGTGCTGGTGCATCGGATCAATCCCATCGCGTTTGGCTGGTCCCTGCCCATGGCCGTCTATCCGGGGTTCTGGCTGGAGCTTGGTGTGCTCAGCATGCTGATCGGTCTCAGCATCGCCTTACTGATGAGCCGCCAGTTGAAATCGCCGACGGTCGCACCCGTAAACGCCAATGCCCTGGCAGGAGGTGAACGATGAGGCGCTGGATCTTCCTCTGGTTCGCCGTGGTTCTGGCTGGCTGTTCGGAGCCACAGCAAGAGACAGGCTTTGCCGGACTGGCCGGCATCGCGGATAACGAATCCGGTGTGCCCTTTCTGCAGCCCGGGCCGGGAGACCGGCTGTCGTTTCCCGAGGATTATGGCCCCCACCCGCAGCACCGGATCGAATGGTGGTACCTGACCGCCAATTTGAAGACAGAGGATGGCGAGCCCCTTGGCCTGCAATGGACCCAGTTCCGCCAGGCAATCGAGCCGAGGCCGGCAGACGCTGAGCCTCCGGATGCAAATAACTGGCCTTTGGAAGCCGCCTGGATGGCTCACGCCGCAGTAAGCTTTGATACCCGGCACTACTTCGCAGAGAAGCTGGCCCGGGGAGACGTTGGCCACGCCGGAGCCCGGGCAGAGCCGATCGCCGTGTGGCTGGACGACTGGCAGCTTGAGGCTGAACCCGGGCAGAGTTCATGGCGGTTGCAGGTCGCGGCGGATAACTGGTCCTACGATTTGACCCTGAGCATCACCGGAAAGCCTGAAGCCCATGGCGATCAGGGTTTCAGCGCCAAATCCGCCGATGGCGAGGGTTCCATGTATTTCAGTCTGGTGGACCTTCAGATCGACGGCAGGGTCACCCTGGGCGATCAGACGTTGGAAGTGAGTGGGAAGGGTTGGTTTGACCGGGAGTGGAGCAGCCAGTTTCTGAAATCCGGCCAGCAGGGCTGGGACTGGTTTGCGTTGCACCTGGATTCGGGTGACAAACTGATGGCTTTCCAGCTCAGGGAAGAAGACGGTGGCTTTCGTGCCGGAACCTGGATTCCGGCTGATGGCGAGCCCATCGCTCTTGGTGCCGAACAGCTCAACCTGACGTCATTAACCCAGGGCGACGGTTATCCCCGTGCATGGCGTCTGGAAGTGCCAGACTTTGGCCTGAACCTGGAGGTGGCTGCGCCAGCGGGGGACTATCGAAACACCGGGCTCTACCCGTACTGGGAGAGCCCGGTGTCAGTATCCGGCAGCCATGGTGGCGTGGGCTACATGGAGCTGACCGGATACGGCGAGTGAACTGCACCGTAACCGGTGTTACTCGACCGCGGTCGCCCCAATCCGGTGGATGCTCAGGTCCGCTCCGTTGAATTCTTCCTCTTCGGTCAGGCGCAGGCCGGAGATGGCGTTGATTGCGCCATAGACAATCAGGCCGCCGACAAAGGCCACAACCACGCCGGCTACTGAGCCGATGATCTGCGACATCAGGCTGACGCCGCCAAGGCCTCCCAGCGCTTGCTGGCCGAAAATGCCGCAGGCAATCGCGCCCCAGACACCACAGACACCGTGCAGGGGCCAGACACCCAGAACATCGTCCAGCCGTTCGATCTTGGCCTGCGCCCATTCAAACAGGTATACGAAGATGGCGCCTGCTACGCCGCCAGTCACGAGAGCGCCTACCGGATGCATCAGGTCAGAGCCGGCACATACCGCCACCAGTCCCGCTAGCGGGCCGTTGTGGATAAAGCCCGGGTCCTTGCGGCCCAGCAGCATGGAGACGAGGATGCCGCCGACCATGGCCATCAGGCTGTTCACGGCCACCAGGCCGCTGATGCCGTCCAGGGTCTGGGCCGACATGACGTTGAAGCCAAACCAGCCGACGGTCAGAATCCAGGCGCCCAGGGCGAGGAAGGGGATGTTGGAGGGGGCAAAGGCCACCACCTTGCCGTTGCGGTAGCGCCCATTTCGTGCACCCAGAACCAGTACGGCCGCCAGGGCGATCCAGCCGCCCACCGCGTGCACTACAACGGAGCCGGCAAAGTCGTGGAAGGATGCACCAAACTGGTTCTCCAGCCAGCCCTGGAAACCATAGTTGCCGTTCCAGATCAGCCCCTCAAAGAAGGGATAGATAAAGGCGACAATCAGGCCTGAGGCAATCAGCATCGGGTAGAACCTGGCGCGTTCGGCAATACCGCCGGACACGATGGCGGGAATGGCCGCGGCGAACGTCATCAGGAAGAAAAACTTCACCAGATCATAGCCGTTGGCAGCAGTGAGCTCGGCGGCGCCGCTCATGAAATGGCTGCCGTAGGCGATGTAATAGCCGATAAAGAAGTAGGCCACGGCGGAGATGCCGAAGTCGGTCATGATCTTGACGAGGGCATTGACCTGGTTCTTGTGGCGAACCGTGCCCACTTCCAGGAAGGCAAAGCCGGCATGCATGGCCAGCACCATAATGGCGCCGATAAGGATGAATAGCGTGTTGGCGCTTTCTGTCAGGGTATGTACTGCACTCGTGATGTCCACGGGTTTTCGCTCCTGATGTTGTGTGTCCGGCCTCTATCGGACCGTTTACGTTGACTTGTGCATTGTTGAGGTGCAGCTAAAGCAAGAGCTGTTCCAAAACAAGGCATATCAAGAGCTGAAGGGCAGTTGAGGGGGCTTTTAGAAATGTGAGGTACTATTTTCACTCTAATAATGCACTAATACTGTGCGGTTTAGCGTGTAGCGCACCAAAATAGAGTGCGCTTACCAACTGATTTCGTTTGGTGTCGAGCTGTCGGATTCGATCCCTAGGCTGGATTCGGCATCATCCGATTCGGACTGGATCAGTTCCCGAAGGCGTACTTCCTGCTCCTGCATCGGGCCGGAGAGATCAATGATGATTTCAACGCGCCGGTTCTTGGCGCGGTTTTCCGCAGAGGTGTTGGGTACCCGCGGCTCGGTATCCGCCAGACCGGTGACGGACAGACGGGTGGGTTCCACCTGGTCCCGGGCAACCAGAACGTTGGCAACGGCGGCTGAACGGGCGGCGGAGAGGTCCCAGTTACTGTAAAAACGGTCGGTCCGGATAGGCACGTTGTCGGTGTGTCCCTCGATCGTCAGGTCACCAGGGATGCCATCAATCACTTCTGCCATATCCAGCAGCAAGCCCTCGAATTCCCAGGTCAGCTGAGCCGAGCCCGAAGGGAAAGAACCTTTTTCCTCAACCCGAATCACGATTCGCCGCTGATCCTCACTCACATTGATGCGCCCATCGGCGATCGCCGGCTCCAGGACTTTCAGGATATCGTCCATGGTTTCCTGCATCTGTTCCTCCATGGCGGCTTCAACGGCCATGTCGGTGGGGCTCTTCAGGGTCTGGAGCTCCGGCGCTTCGTCCGTGGTGGTCTGTTTGACTTCGTTGACCACCGTGGGCTCGGGCGGCGCAGGGGAAAACTTGTCAAAAATGGGGCTGGTACCCTTCGGGATCTCCAGGGCCGGCACATCCCGCTGGACGCCAAAGGCTTTGGACAGCTCACCGGCAATCTGCTTGAACTTCTGGGCGTCGATCTCGGAAAAGGACAGCAGCAGAACAAAGAAGCACATCAGCAGGGACATGAGATCGGCGAAGGTGACAACCCACGCCGGAATCCCCGGCTTTTCCTCTTCTGGTAACTCGTCCATGGTTACGCGCCTTCTGCTTCGGCCACTTTTTCACGTTCTTTGGGTGGCAGGTAGCTTGAAAGCATCTGCTCAATGATACGGGGATTGGTCCCTTCCTGGATGGCAACCAGTGCATCAATGTACAGGGACTGCATGCGTGCTTCCTCGGTCATTCGCAGAGAAAGCTTGTCGGCTATCGGGGTTGCAAACATGGTTGCAATCATGGCGCCATAAAGCGTGGTCAGCAGGGCGACCGCCATGGCCGGGCCGATGGATTTGGGATCTTCCATGTTCGACAGCATCTGAACCAGACCAATCAGTGTGCCGATCATGCCCATCGCCGGCGCCACGTCCGCCATGGCCGTGAAGACCTTGGCGCCAGAGCGATTGTGGTCGAGAGTCATCAGACGCTCCTTGTTCAGAAGCTCCTTGATGGTTTTGCTGTCCTGTCCGTCCACCAGCATCTGAATGCCCTGGGACAAAAAAGGGCTGCTGATCTCCCTGCCTTCGAGGCCCAGCACACCCTCTTTCCGGGCTACGTTGGCGATCTCCACCAACTCCTCAATGCTGGCCTGGGTTTCCGGCAGTTTGAATTTGAAGGCGCGGGCGGCCGCTTTGAAAGCCCCCAAAAATTGCGAAACGCTGAACTTGGCGAGCACGACGAACATGGTGCCGCCCACAACGATCAACAGCGAGGCCGGATTGATAAATACAGCAGGTGAAACACCGAGAATAACGGCAGACGCGATCAGCAGTGTAGCGCCGGCAAGACCGATGAGAGTGGCTAGATCCACGACAACTCCAGATTTGATTCAGGTATCCCAACAGCAGGGGCGGGAGAATACCGCCAGTTCAGAAATTAATCAATTCGCACTGGCCCTGTTTGAGATTCTTCCTGCTGCTCTTTCCAGGCAGCATAGCGGTGAATATCGGACTCCACCAGCTTCAGGCACAGCGCAACAACGCCGGCGTCGTCCACCAGACCGAATCCGAAAATCAGGTCGGGAATAACATCGAGGGGGTTCATGACATAGATCAGCGCGCCGGCCACCGCTGCGATCGTTTTCCACGGAACGCTCCGGTAATTGCCGTACCAGTAGTCGCGGATCATCGAAAACATCAGCTTGATGTCGGCGCTGAAGCGAGACAGTTTGCCGCTTTCTTTTACTTTCTCTTCAATACTGCGCTGGCGGTCGAGCAGCGTTTCCAGATCCGCCCGATGCACCTTGCCCGCCTCGGCGTCCAGTTGTTTCCGGGCGTTTTTCTGGTTGAACAATGCCATCGAGAGGGTTCCTCACTTGCTTGATGCCTGAGTGCTCATGATCGCGCAGCTTCGCCGTCAATGCCAATGACAAGGCGTTTATCGGTGCTTGTACTGGGTCGGACAATAGCCGCGGTCTACACCCTCGGGTCGTAGCTGGCGATGTTTGGTGTTGCGCCCGGTTACCCGCTTGCGCCATAGCCGGAAGCTACCGGGCTTGAGCTCACGACGCATCAGGCGAATAACATCTTTTTCGCGAAGGCCATAGAGGGCTTCGATGGCCTCGAAGGGTGTGCGGTCCTCCCACGCCATCTCGATGATGCGGGAGAGGTCCGCCGGTTCAAACTGCTCTGACATGGGGTTTCTCTGTTTGACTAACGTGTTCCCAGAGTACGTTTGAGCTGGCCAGTCGTCTCACCCGGCTGGTTTATTGGTAGTGCCTGTGCAGCCGGGCCGGGATCTGGGCCAGCTGTTTGTCTACCAGTGTGCGCATTGCATGGGCGATTGGCCGGGTATCCAGCTCTGGCTCAAGCACATTGAGCAGATAGGCAACGGCCTCTGCCGTGGCCAGTCGGTGTTCTCCGGGCGCCTTTCGGATGGCGTAGGCAGAGGCTGGCGGATTGGCGAAATGGAAACGCGGTAACGCAGAGAGTGTCGGGTTCTGGTGAAGGATTTTGGCGGCCTTGCGCCAGGTGCCGTCCAGGATGATCCAGTGATCGAACTGGCGCACGTCTGAGGTTTCGAGCGCCTCACTGCCGGGCCCGGGAAACAGCAGGGCCGGTTGATGACTGCCGGCGACGGACTCAAACCCGGCCTGATGGAAATCGCGCGGCATTTCGCCCGTGAAGAGCCTGAGATTTGCGAGGCACCGGGTGAGGATGCGAACGGTACCCTTGGCATGGCCGACCTCGGTCGGGTGCTGCAGTATCGTCACCCCCGTGCGGTTTCGCACGGGGGCACACGCTTTGCAAACACAGATATTCGGATGCATGCCGCAATCGGCGCAAATCGGTCTGGGCAACCCCTGTTACCCCACGAAAATACGCTTCGCCAGACCGGCCCCGCGCCAGCCCTGAATGGCCAGGGTGCTGACCAGTCCACCGATCATTGCGCCCACGACACCGCAGGTGAGGATATCCTGGCCGGTAAGGTAGAGCCCGGGGATGTCGGTCTTGGGTTTCAGCCACTCCTGTTCGAAGCGCTCGGGGTTGTGGTCCAGGCCGTAGAGCTCGCCCCGGCCGTAACGGCAGAACCAGGCGGTGGAAAGCGGGGTTGAGGTTTCCACGTAATCCACTTTTCCGCGCAGCTGGGGCAGTTTCTCGTACATCACTTCCAGCAACTGGTCGGTGATTTTCTGCTTCAGGGCCTCATAGTCGTCGCCCCGCTTGCCCCAGATGGTGTCCTGCCAGGGCTCGAACATCTCCCAGGTCGTCGGGGCGACGATCTCGATGGTGGAGGTGCCAGGCCAGCGGTTCTGGTAATCCGGATCCTTGGCTGCCGGAAAGGAGATGTAGACCACCGGGAACTCGGTGTTGTCCGGGTCATCCAGAAACTGTTGCACGTTGCCATCGTGGTCCGCGCTGGGATAGATCCAGAAATTGGTCCGCGGCAGGCCCAGTGCCTCCGGTGTGCCCTTCAGGCCAATGTAGAGGCCGATGTGGGGCATGGAGGGAATGATGTGCTGGCGTTTGCTTTTGTAGCCGATCTTCTCAGCGGACTCGGCGGGCAGCAGTTTTTCGAAAGTGTTGATAACTCCGGCGTTGCTGATGACCAGCGGTGCCCGGATTTCCTCGCCATCGGCCATGCGCACGCCGGTTGCCCTGCCTTTCTCCACCAGGATGTTGGTGACGTCGGCGTAGGTAAAGACTTCACCGCCGGGCTGCTGGATAACAGGGATAATGGTTTTGGCAATTTCCGACGCGCCGCCTACGGGGTAAAAGCCGCCGTAAAGGTAATGTTTGGCAATCAGCGCATGGACCATAAAGCTGGATTGCATGGGCGTGACGCCGCAGTCGCCCCACTGGCCGGTGATAGCGCCGATCAGTTCCTGGTTGTCGGTGAGCTCGCTCAGCACCTCCCACGTGGTCTTGTTGAAACAGTCAGGCAGGACGACATCCAGCCCTTTGTTGATAACCGGGCTCAATATGCCGGGGGCGAGCTTGGAGAGTGTGTACCACTGCATGCCGTCTGCCACCTTGCCCAGCAGCTTTACATACTGGTCGATGGCTTCTTGTTCTTCTGGAAAGGCATCGAGCAGGGAGAGACGCAGCCCTTCCTTGCCGGCGCGCAGATTCACGACCTTTTCGCCCAGGAAGAAGCGGTCGTAGTTCTCGTCCATGGGGGCCCATTCCAGCTTGCCGTCGGTGATGTAATCGAACAGCCTGCGGCCCAGGGTGTGGGGAGAGCCCATGTCGCCGATGTAATGGACGCCTACGTCCCATTCGTAGCCGTTGCGAGCGTAACTGTGGGTGTAGCCGCCGGCCGTGTAATGCTGCTCAAGCACGAGGACTTTCTTGCCCGCCTTGGCCAGGCAGGCTGCGGTGGTCAGGCCGCCGATGCCTGAGCCAATTACGATGGCGTCGTAGGGGCCTTTCAGGCGATTGGCCCGGTAACGGGTACCGATCCTGATCGTACTGGGCTTCAGTTTCTGAGAAGACGGACTGTTCACTTCAGTGCTTTTTACCACCATGCCTTGCCCCACATTTCCGGATTGGCCCAGTTCTCTGGATTGTTCCAGGCCCGTTTGTGGTTGTAAGTATTCAGATTGTAGGTGTACAGCGTGAGTGCGCCGTTATCATTTTCCAGTTCGGCATGACGACGGAAGCCAAGGCCGATGAAATCAGTAAAGGCCCAGCCTGGCGCTTCGCCAACCAGCACCGCGATCTGATGTGTGCCATAGTTTCTTAGCTGGCCCAGCAGCAAGGCGCCTTCATCATGAGGCAGGTGTTCCAGGGTGCCGGTTATCAGCGCCAGATCTGCAACCCGGTCGATGTGCAGCCTGGCATTGGGGTCGATGGTGTCGAGAGTTCGAACATCGACGCCATCCTGGTGCTTCTGCCACATCCGCGATATTTCGGTTGCGAGGCTGCCGCAACTCAGCAGGGTTGCAGGTGAGCTGGTTTCGATGATGCGGGCCAGTGTCTCCCGTGCTTCATCCGAGTTGCTGTTGTCCGTCATTTCCGCCATGGCGATTCGCCTTTTACTACAGGGGCCAGTCTGCCGCATCCACTGTGTGTAAGCCTACGGGCTGATCTGCATGCCCGCCCCAGCGGTCAATAAAGGTGCCGGTGGGATCGTACTGCTGCGTCTGTTTTTCGAGGTTGAACTGCCGCAGGCCTCTCGGGTCCGCCCCTACGCCAGCCAGGTACTGCCAGTTGCCGTAGTTGCTCCCTACATCATAGTCGATCAACTGCTCCTCAAACCATGCCGCTCCGTAGCGCCAGTCCAACCCGAGTTCGTTGATGAAACAACTGGCGACCAGTTGTCTGGCCCGGTTGCTCATGTAACCGGTTTCACGCAGCTGGTTCATGGCCGCGTTCACGATCGGATATTCGGTGTTGCCCTGGCACCAGGCCTTGAAACGATGGCCGTAGAGGGTGCCATGCCGACGTTTGCGCTGGACGCCGTCCCGGCGGAACAGGTTGGCGCCGTGTTTCAGGGCGTACCAGTAGAAGTACTCGCGCCAGAGGAGCTCAAACCAGAGCCAGTAGGTGGATTCGTTTTTGGTCTCGCTGGCTTCGTATTCGGTGATGGTTTCTGCTACTTCCCTGACCGAGAGACAGCCGTTGGCCAGCCAGGGTGAGAACTTGGAGGAGGCGTCCCAGGTGTCCAGGGCGTTCCGGGTTTCCTTGTAGCGGTCAATGCTGTGGTTGTCGTAAAGGAACTCCTGCAGCCGCGCCAGGCCGGCGGCTTCACCACCCATAAACTGTAACGGATGCACCGGTTCCGGTATCGGCGGGCAGTCGCCGCGATTGTCCTCCGGGAATCCCGGCGGTGGTGGTAGGGCCGTCAGGGTGCGGATTCGCAAGCGCTCTGAACAGCGATCTCCGGTTTTCTCAACTTGCTTGCGGAACTGGGAGAAGGTATCCGGCAACTCCCCGAGCGCCATCGGCAGGGAACCCTCGGTGAACAGGCTGAGAGTCTCGAATTGCTGGAATACAGCCTTGGGCAGCCTGTCCTTGATGGCTTGCCACTGACCGGCCTCCTGGGTACCCGGAAGCCGGGAGCGTACAACCCGTTCAATGCTGTGAGCGTGCGCAAGTTGCGGAATGACCGTTTCCGGCTCCCCAAAGGCGATGTGGAGCCGCTGGCCCAGTGTTCGAAGACTGCGTTCCAACGCCATCAAGCTCTGCCAAAGAAAGCGCCACCGATGATCCCCCATCGCCTTGCTCTGCAGGGGACCGGGCGCAAACCAGCGCGGATCGACCACATAGAGGCAGAGCAGCATGTCGGACTTCGAGGCCGCCAGCAACGAAGCGTTGTCGTGCAGGCGAAGATCCCGCGTAAACCAGTAAAGCGTGCGCAACGTAAGAGCTCCTCTCTCGGTATCTGTCAGCTGTGAGAAGATACGAGCCAGTTCCGAAAAAGATTTCGCCGCCCATCTGGTTGCGCACTTCGTCTAGAATGAACGAACAACCGGCACATCGTGGCGTGAAATCCAAAACACAGATCCGAATTCAACAGGAGTCCGACAGTGATTAAATCCCGTGCAGCGGTGGCTTTTGAGGCCAACAAGCCGCTAGAAATTGTCGAAGTCGATGTGGCGCCGCCCCAGGAGGGCGAGGTTCTGGTGCGCATCGTTGCCACCGGTGTTTGTCATACCGACGCCTACACCCTGTCTGGGGCTGATCCTGAAGGCCTGTTCCCGACCATTCTGGGCCACGAAGGTGGCGGTATTGTCGAGGCGGTCGGACCCGGCGTCAAAAACCTGGAAGTGGGTGACCACGTGATTCCGCTTTACACAGCAGAATGCGGCGAGTGCAAGTTCTGCACCTCTGGCAAGACCAATCTGTGTGGTGCCGTGCGTGCGACCCAGGGCAAGGGCGTGATGCCCGACGGTACCTCCCGTTTCTCCTACAACGGTCAGCCACTCTATCATTACATGGGCTGCTCCACGTTTTCCGAATACACGGTACTGCCGGAAATCTCCCTGGCCAAGATTCCCAAGGAAGCGCCCCTGGACAAGGTATGCCTGCTTGGCTGCGGCGTCACCACCGGCATCGGCGCGGTACTGAACACTGCCAAGGTTGAGGAAGGCGCCACTGTGGCCATCTTCGGCCTGGGTGGCATCGGCCTGGCGGCGATCATCGGAGCCAAGATGGCCAAGGCGGGCCGGATTATCGGCGTCGACATCAATCCGGGCAAATTCGACATCGCCAAACAGCTGGGTGCCACCGATGTGGTTAATCCCAACGACTACGACAAGCCGATTCAGGAAGTGATTGTCGACATGACCGACGGCGGCGCCGACTACACCTTCGAATGCGTAGGCAACGTGAAGCTGATGCGCGCAGCGCTTGAGGCCTGCCACAAAGGCTGGGGTGAATCCACGATCATCGGCGTTGCCGGTGCCGGCGAGGAAATCAGCACCCGTCCGTTCCAGCTGGTCACCGGTCGGGTCTGGCGTGGTTCAGCCTTTGGCGGTGTGAAAGGTCGTACCGAGCTGCCGGGCTATGTGGAAAAAGCCGAAAAGGGTGAGATCCCACTGGATGTGTTCATTACCCATGAAATGCCGCTGGAAGACATCAACAAGGCGTTTGACCTGATGCATGAGGGTAAGAGCATCCGGACGGTTATTCATTTCTGATCGCCGACTGATCAGGCGCAGTACTATGCTGCGCCCGATCAACGATCCGTAAGCTTCAGCTCAATCCTCCGGTTTCTCTGCAACGCCTCCGGAGAGGTGCCTTCCGCCACCGGGAAGAACTCGCCAAATCCGGCCGCCGCCATGCGCCGTTCCGGTACCCCCTGCGCTGCAAGGTAGCGCACGACTGCCACGGCACGGGCGGTGGACAGCTCCCAGTTCGAGGGGAATCTCGGAGTATTGATGGGCAGGATGTCTGTGTGGCCGTCAATCCTCAGGATCCAGTCAACGTCCTCGGGAATCTTTGCGGATACATCCAGCAGTAGTTTGGCTAGCTTGTCGAGCTCCTGCCGGCCTTCTTCGCCCAGTTCTGCCGAGGCGGAAGCAAACAACAGCTCGGAGGGCAGCAGGAACCGGTCGCCGACAATCCGGACGTTCTCGTTACCGGCCAGAATATCCCGCAGCCGGGCAAAGAACTCGGACTGATACTGTTCGAGTTGGTTGACGCGCTCGGCCAGTAGGGTGTTTAGCCGTCTGCTGACCTGTTCCAGTTCCTGCTCCTTGTCGGCGGTCATCTGTTCCTGGAGCTCCAACGCGGAGGCGATCTGCCTGAGTTGCTCTCGCAAGGAGGCTATCTGATTCGACAGCCTCAGGATCATCGCCTGCTGGCTGGCCGATATATCGTCTTTCTCGTCAATCGACTCTTCCATGCTGGCCAGTCGCTCCGATTGCGCATCGGCCATGGCGGTTTGCCGCATCAGTTGTTCACGGGTGGATTCCAGTTGACCGACCAGACTGTTGTTCCGCTCCTGAAGGCTGGTTAACTGATTTTCCAGTGCCTCGCTTCTGTTTTCTTCCAGGCCGAGCAATTCCGAGAGCTCGTTCAACTGGGCATTGAGTCGGGCGAGCTGGGTATCCCGGTCAGAGAGTGTCTGGGACAGGTAGAGCTGGCTGACCACGTAGACCAGCAGCATGAATATGACCAGCATCAACAAGGCCGAAAGGGCATCCACATATCCCGGCCAGACGTTGGTAGTGCTTCGGCTTCGGCGCCTGGAACCGATCATGACAGGTCTTTCTCGTCGTCTATCCGGTCCACGAGGTTGGTCACACCAGTCAGCCACTCCTCGAGGCCGTCATAAAAGCGGTTCTGGGCATGGCCGGCCTGGATATCCAGGAAGCCCAGTATCAGTGAGCCGCCCAATCCCAGCAGAGAGGAGCTGAACGCGGTGCCCATGCCCTCAAGCGGCGTAAGCAGGCCTTCCTGAAGCTCCGCAAACACCTTGCCGAAGTCTTCCTGGCTCATATCCAGTCCGGTGATGACCTGGCCGACCGAGTTGATGGTGCCCAGCAGGCCCCAGAAAGTACCCAGCAGGCCGAGGAAGACCAGCAGGCTGATGAAATAGCGCGTGATTTCCCGCTGTTCGTCCATGCGGGAGTGGATACCATCGAGCACGGTTCGAAGGGAAAGGGTAGACAGTGTGAACCGGTCCTTGGTTGCATCCTCGCCGAGCTGTCTTGCCAGCGGCTTCAGCAACTTGGGCTCCTGAACCACCGAAAGGCCGGCGTGTCCGGTTCTGAACTGAGCGATCCACTTCAGTTCCGGAAACAGCACGAACACCTGCCGGTAGGTGAGGGCGATGCCGATGATCAGAACCCCGAGAATCAGCAGATTGAAAACCCAGTTGGCCATAAAGGCCGAAATCAGGGGCTTGTGGATCAGGGCGCCGACGATGACGACCACGCCGAGGAACAGCGTCATCCAGAAAAGGGTGTGCTTGGGGTTGCTCATAGCGATGGCCAGCTTTTTTGAGATATTCCTCAAAACGTTAGCACAGATATGAGAAGCTGTTGGCGACAGTAACTGAACTTTAATCGGAGCGCGTCATGGCTGGTGAGTTGCCTTTCCGTTTTCGCTTCCGGGTTCGCTATGGTGAATGCGATGCCCAGGGCGTGGTGTTCAACGCACGTTATGCGGATTTCGTTGATATTGCTGTCAACGAATACATTCGCACCCTGTTTGGCGATTATCAGCACCTGCTGGATCAGGACCTGGATATCCAGGTGGTGAGCCTGACGGTGAACTGGAAGGCTCCGGCGAAGTTTGACGATGTTCTGGAAACCCGCATTCGCGCCGGGCGAATCGGAAACACCTCATTTACCCTGCATCTGGAGTTTTTCCGGTATGGGGATGACGGATTTATTGCCGATGCGGACGTCACCTATGTGCTGATTCAGCCTTCGGTGATGGGCAAGGTGGCGATACCTGATCACATTCGTCAATTGCTGGAGCTGGGCGCTCCGGGCGAGTTGATTAGTCACGCAGGGGAGTAAGCTGGGAGCAAAAAAGAAGGCCAGATGAGATTCATCTGGCCCTGGATTCATCCTGCAGTTACTGCCGGATCAGGCCTCTTGAAGAGCCTGCACAACGGCCTTCGCTGCCCCCTCGGAAGAGGCCGGGTTTTGCCCGGTAATCAGCTTGCCGTCCACCACGATGTGCGGTGCCCAGTCGTCACCGCGGGTGTAGGTGGCGGTGTTTTCCTTCAGCATGTCCTCCAGCAGGAAAGGCACCACGCCGCTCAGGCCAACCGCGTCTTCCTCGCTGTTGGTGAAGCCTGTTACTTCCCGGCCGCCAACGATGTTCTGGCCCGGTTTCACTTCCACGTTTTTGAACACGGCTGGTGCGTGGCAAACTGCACCGATCACCTTGTCCTGCTCGTAGGCTGTCTTGATCAGGGCAATGGACTTGTCGTCGTTAACCAGGTCCCAGAGCGGGCCGTGACCACCTGGATAGAAAATCGCGTCGTATTCGTTCATGTCCACGTCGCTCAGCTTTTTAGTGCTGGCGAGGGATTCCTTGGCGTGGGCATCCTGCTGGAACCGACGCGTGGTCTCGGTCAGCGCTTCCTCGGCCTCGCTGTTGGGATCGACTGGCGGCTGGCCACCCTTCGGTGACGCAATGGTGATGTCTGCGCCGGCATCCCGGAACACGTAGTAAGGCGCGGTGAACTCTTCGAGCCAGAAGCCGGTCTTATGGCCGGTGTCGCCCATCTGGTCATGGGATGTAAGAACCATCAGAATCTTCATGGTGTCCGTCCTTTTCATTGACGAATGAATGGCGCTTCTTGATTGCTGTGATAATGAAATTGTGCCATCAGTGACTGAATTCAACCGTCAGTACGTAAATTCGACGATCCCGGATCTTGAACCGTCTATACTGGAGACAGATGGCCAGACCTCATAAGAATCTGAAAACCTCACAGGCAAGGATGACTGGAATGCGAGTGTTCGCCACCGCTGTTCTGATGGCGTTAGTGTTTCCTGTTTCGGCCCAGCAGGGCACGGAAACCGTGGAAGCGCTGACCGTAACCGTGGGTGCCAATCATGCGCCCCCCTACCGGATTATCGAGGGTGGGGAGCCAACGGGCCTATATGTGGATATCTTCCAGGAAATTGCTGATCGGTTGGGCTGGAAAGTGCATTATCGGGAGGCGCCTTTCCGGCGGGTCTTGAGGATGGTGCAGCAGGGTGAGGTGGATGTCATGCTGGAGCCCCTGGAGCCCCTGGAGACCGCCGGACGGACCGAGCTCATGGAGTTCGTGGCGCCGGCATTTCCTCCGGAGCGGCGATTGTTTTTTTACCTTAACGCAGAAAACCGCATTGAGCGCTACGCTGATCTGTATGGACGAGCCATTGGCACTTTGGAAGGGGCGTCGTATTTCTCCCGTTTTGATAGTGATGACAGACTTCTCAAGGAGCCTGCGCCCCGTTACGAAAACCTGATGCTGATGATGCAGAAAGGTCGGGTAGATGTCGTGATCGCCCCAGAGCTCGTGGGTTTATACACGGTCGAAGAGTTGGGGCTGGATGTTAAGGTTTCACCGTTCTTTGTGCCGGGAGAGCGCTCTTACATTGCTGTTGCGAAGAACTCTCCCGTGCTGAAGTATGCCGATGACATTCGGGCGGCGCTGAAACTGATTGAGCTGGAAGGCATACACGAGGACCTGGTGTTGAAGTACATGGACCGAGTTGCTGAATGATTCCCGAACAGTCTGATCTCTGGTTTCTGCCTTTGGGTGGAACCGGTGAAATTGGTATGAACCTCAACCTCTATGGCCACGATGGTGCCTGGTTGATGGTGGATTGTGGTGTTACCTTTCCAAAGCCTGGTCGCATTGCTGCTGATGGCACGGTGCATCATCGTGGCGAGCCGCCGGTTCAAATGGCGGATCCTGCGTTCATTGCTGACCGCCGTGAACGGCTGGCGGGCCTGGTAATTACCCACGCCCACGAAGATCATGTCGGAGCTGTACCCTACCTCTGGCCGCTGCTGCAGTGCCCGATATACACCAGCCGGTTCACGGCCGAAATTCTGCGTCGCAAGCTCGCGGAGTTCGACCTGCTGCACCGGGTGCCGATCATCGAAGTGGAGACCGGCCAGAGCAAGCAGATCGGGCCATTCAGCGTGCAGTGGCTGGCGCTGACTCACTCCATCCCGGACCCTAATGCCCTGATGATTCGCACCGCCGCCGGTAACATCTTCCACAGCGGTGACTGGAAGCTGGATGAGCAGCCGCTGGTAGGCCATGGCTATTCGCCAAAAACCTTCACCGATCTGGCAAACGAGGGCGTGAACGCCATGGTGTGTGACTCCACCAACGCCACAGTCTCGGGTCACTCGGTATCCGAGGCGGCCTTGCATCAAGGATTGCTCAGAGCGACCCGCTCCGCCGAAGGCCGCGTTGTAGTGACCTGTTTTGGCAGTAATATCGCCCGATTACATACTCTGGCCTCAATCGCCAGGGAAACCGGCCGTTATATGGGTTTATTGGGCCGGTCTTTGATCAATATGAGTGGCGCCGCCAGGGCTGCAGGGCTGTGGGATTCGGCTGACCAGTTGATCAATCCGGCACATCTGGGGTATCTCCCGCGGGACGAAGTACTGGCCGTGGCCACGGGCAGTCAGGGCGAGCCGCGAACGGCTCTGCGCAGACTGGCCTCTGGTACCCATCCGGATTTTGAGCTGGAGGCGGGCGACACGGTAATCTTCAGCGCTCGCGCCATCCCCGGCAACGAGGAATCCATCGAGGCGCTGGTGACCAGACTGAAAGAGTTGGGGGTGAGGGTAATCACGGCCGAGGATGCTGATTTGCCAATTCATGCTTCAGGTCATCCCGCGCAGGAAGAGCTGGAGTTAATGTATAAATGGGTAAAGCCTGCCATTGCCATTCCGGTTCATGGTGAGGCTGAACACATGGAAGCGCACGCTGACATTGCCAAAGCAACTGGTGTACCCCGTGCCATGGTGGGCCGAAACGGCGATCTTTTCATGATCCGGCCGGTGCCGGGAATTCGTCGCCAGGTTGTTGAAACTGGCCGTCTGGGCTGGCACAAAGAGGGTCTTGTCAGAGTTGAATAAGTCATTTACTTCTGTTGTCGGTAGGTCGCTTGTATTCGCAGTGGCTTCCGTGTTTCTGGCCCCGGTTCACGCATTGCCAGACCCTTCCTGCAATACGCACATCGTGAGCGGGAATCCGGAGTATCCGCCCCTGCTCTGGCGCGACCAGCAGCGCCCGGGCTATCTGATTGGCGCGGTGCCTGCTTTGCTCAAGGAAATTACGGAGCCATTGGGCGTGAATGTGGAAGTGAGGGACATAGGCTCTTGGGCCCGGGTCCAGCGCATGGCACGCCAGGGCGATATCGACATGGTGGCGGGCGCGTTCATTACCTCGGAACGCATTGGCTATATGGACTATTTGCTGCCGCCAATAACGCACCTGCCGACCGCTGTCTGGGTCCCCAAAGGCCGGGAGTTTGTCTATCGCCACTGGCCAGACCTGATGGGTAAGCGGGGCAGCACACTGATCAACAACAGTTTTGGCCAGAATTTCGACCGGTATGCAGAAGAAAATCTCCTCATTGAGGGAGTCAGGTCGATTGAGCAATCCTTCCAGATGGCGCTGGTTGACCGGGTGGATTATGTCCTCTATGAAGTGTTGCAGGGCGGGGTAAAACTCGAATATCTGGGCATTGCTGATCAATTCGTTTCCCTGTCGCCCCCGGTGAGTCGTGAGGGCCTGTTCTTTACTTTTTCCAAAGCCTCTCCTTGTAACTCCTTTGAGCTAAGGGAGCGTATTGCGGAGAGCCTATACGAGCTTGTGAATACTGGCCGGGTCGATGAGTTAATCCGGCGGTATAAAGACCTTTACACAGGAGCAGGTTAAGTGGAGGTCTCTTTCAGATGGGCGTGAACTTTAATGTGGCGCCTGTCGTAACTTGAGAGAGACACTCCGAGCAGGTAGAAAACAAACAGGAAGAATTGCTGGGAAGGAGTCCATGGCGATGGTGAAGGCAGTGACCCAAGATCAACGTGAGTTCGTTTACAGGCTATCTCTTGGCCTGTCGAGATCCACTGTCGACGAGCTTGATGGCAGCATCCATAGCTTCATCGCTGAGCTTGGAGATCGGCTTGATGCTGATCGCTCCTATTTGATCATGTTCGACGAAGCTACCCAGACCATTTCCATCACGCATGAAGCCTGCAGAAGTGGCGTTATACCCCAGAGAGATGCAGTTCAGAACGTACCGATGGCCCGTTTTCCCTGGCTAATGGATCAGTTGCAAACCCTATCGATGCTTGTCATCCCCGAAGTCCAAGAACTGCCCCCTGATGCGGAAGAGGAGAAATTGGAGTTCCAGCGGGAGAGTATCCGCAGTCTCGTGCTGGTTGGTTTGAGGCTGGAAGGTCAGGTCCGGGGCATCCTGGGTTTCGATTATCTTGACCAGTCTCGAGTGTTGGATTCAGAAACAGAAGAGTTCGTGCTTCAGGTTGGTGAGGTTTTGGGGGCATCTGTTCACAGACAGATACTGGCAGGCCGGAACGTCAGGTTCGAGAATAGCCTTTATCGTTATTCCGACCAGTTCCCGGGCGTTATCTTCCAGTTCAGGATGTATCCCGACGGACATGTAACTTTTCCTTTCATCAGCGAGAAAGTTGAAAATCTTTTCGGGTTTGCGGCTGATCTGCTTGGTGTCGATGCCCAGCCTCTGCTCGACCTGATCGAGGATGAAGACAAGCCATCCTTTTTTGAAAAGGTTAATGAGTCTCGCCAGCGCATGACCCCCTTTGAAACCGACTTTCGAGCCTACAAATGCGATGGCACGATGGCCTGGGTGGAAGCCAGGTCGGTGCCAGCCCGATTAGCGGACGACAGCATGACCTGGCACGGCTATTTTTTCGATGTTACGGACCGTAAGCAATCGGAATCCGAAATCGAGAAGCTCGCCTTTTACGACCCACTGACCGGCCTGCCAAACCGGCGCCTGCTCAGGGATCGCCTGGCGCAGGCGTTAACCGGGAGCAATCGGGATCATAATCATGGTGCTCTGGTATTTATTGATCTTGATAACTTCAAGAATATCAATGATTCCGCGGGTCATCTGACCGGCGATGAGCTTCTGGTCCAGGTGGGGGAGAGGTTGAAAAACACGGTCCGGGACTGGGATACCGTTGCCCGGCTCGGTGGGGACGAGTTTGTTCTCATTCTGAAGGGATTTCCCGCCGAGCCGGCCGATGCTGCTGCCAAGGTTGAGAAAGTCTGCGAGAAAATCCGCGATGCCCTCAACGAGCCCTATAATCTCAACGGCATAGAATATACGGGCACTCCAAGCATCGGCATCACACTGTTTTACGATCACGAAACGTCCCTTGAAGAGCTTCTGAGCCAGGCCGATATGGCCATGTTTCGGGCCAAGGAGGACGGCCGCAATTGCATCCGCTTCTACGACTCCATGATGCAGAAGAAAGTATCTGAGCGGCTGGCTCTTGAGTCGGACCTCAGGATGGCGATACGGAGGAAGCAGCTGGCAGTCCACTATCAGGTCATGGTTAACGAAAAAGGTGATCCTGTTGGTGCTGAGGCATTGCTTCGCTGGCACTGTCCGGGGCGCGGTATGGTTTCTCCCGCCGAGTTCATTCCTCTGGCCGAGGAAACCGGCCTCATTGAATCGGTCGGCTACTGGGTGCTGGAGGATGTTTTCTCCCGGGTGGCCAGCTGGAAGAAGCGAGGCGGTGCGTTGTCGCAGCTCCAGGTCTCGATCAACGTGAGTGCAAGGCAGTTTCACCTGCCTTCGTTCTGCTCGACGGTGATGGCACTGCTGAGAAAAACCGGTGCCTCCCCAAGAAACCTGAAAGTAGAAATCACCGAAAGCGCTCTTGCCTACGATCTCGAGTTGGTGGAGGAAACACTTCGAACCCTGAGAAGCATGGGAATACGGATCTCCCTCGATGATTTCGGCACGGGTTACTCGTCCCTCGGCTACTTGAAGCGCCTATCTCTGGATGAGTTGAAAATTGATCAGGGGTTTGTGCGAGACATCCTGGATGATCCTAATGATGCGGCTATCGCAGAGACCATCCTGGCCTTGGCCTCTGCGCTCAAACTGTCAGCAGTGGCCGAAGGTGTGGAAACCAAAGGGCAACTGGAACGCCTTGTTGGCATGGGGTGCAACCGTTTCCAGGGCTACCATTTCAGCCGCCCGCTCCCAGCGCTGGAGTTCGAGAAGTTGATTGAGCAAGCAATCGGTGATCGAAAGCGGAGGGCTTGGTAGTTCGCATCCTATCTGTATAAACTGGTACCTTGCTTCTAATCCGTTTCAAACAACATCGAGACCAGTCCCCTATGGCAATCTGGACCAGAACCCCGAACCTTGAACACCTGGCAAAATCCAGCGAAAACACCGCGGTCAGCTACATGGGTATCGAGTACCTTGAAATTGGCGACGACTATGTCAAAGGCCGTATGCCTGTTGATGAACGCACCGTACAGCCTTTTGGCATTCTGCATGGCGGCGCATCGGTGCTGCTGGCGGAAACCCTTGGCAGTATGGCGGCCAATTGCTGCCTGAAAAACCCGAAAACTGTCGCTGTTGGACTGGATATCAACGCCAATCACATCCGCCCGGTTACCAAGGGCTGGGTGTATGGCACAGCCAGGCCTATTCACATTGGTAGTGCGACTCAGGTCTGGGAAATCCTTCTGGAGAACGAAGAGGGGAAAACTACCTGTGTTTCGCGGCTGACCATGGCGGTAACAAAACGGCCAGGCTGAGAGAGGTTGGTTGGGTTTCAGGGCTGCTCGGCGGGCGCTCTTGGTCTGGTTACGATCAGCCCCTGATCTACAAACTCCTGAAGTACGATGTTGTGGGTACCGTCCGGAACCTCGCGGGCGATTCGATAGATTTCGCCTGCGGCATCCTCCGAGCTGACCTTCAGATCGACCGTTCGGTAAGGTGTCATCACGCTTTTGTCAGACTCCCTGACCAGCAGAACGCAAGGCTTGAGTTTATGCTCCGGCCGGCTCTCCACAACGATGCCCACCTCTCCGTTGATCATTTCCACGATGGAGCCCGGCGGGTAGATGCCGATGAGTTGGATAAACTCATCCGCAAGTTCGGCGTCAAACTGGGTACCCCGGTGTTTGTGGATGATATCCAGCGCCTGCATGGACGCCCTGCCTTTATCATAGACACGGTCACTGGTAATGGCGTCGTAGGTGTCGACAAGGCCCACGATCTTTGCAAAGTAGGGAATTTGATGTGCTTCGAGGCCTCTGGGGTAGCCTGAGCCATCCATCCTTTCATGATGACTGAACGCAACATCGACCGCGGTGTTGAGCGAATGGCTGGTGCCCATGGGAATCGTTCTGCCGTGAGTCGTGTGGTGCCTCATCAACTCAAACTCTTTCGGAGTCAGAGCGCCCGGTTTGTTCAGGATTTCGTCCGGGATTTTTGTTTTGCCAACATCGTGCAACAGACCGCAGAGCGCAAGGGTCTCGATTTCGCCCTGTAACAAACCGAGATGTTTTCCAAACGCTGCGCAAAGAATCGAGACGTTGATGCAGTGCTCGGCCGTATACGCGTCCTGATGCTTGATCTTGGTAAGTAGCATCAGTGCGTTCTCGTTTCTAAGCACGCTTTCAACGCATCCTTTGACGACTTTGCGCGCATTGTTGATGTCCAGGGTGCGACCGACCCGCAATCCTGACATGATCGCTTTGGCGGTCTCTTGCGCGTCCTCGAATCGGATCCTGGCCGTAGCCATCTCAGTGCCAGCGTCGACCTTATTGATGTAGGTGACTCGCTTACGAGGTACGGAAGGTTTTTGGGGTGCCGGTTCTGATGCTGATTTGCGCTTGAAAAGCCGGCGCAATCCTGATGGTTTCTGATTGCGGTTGGTTCCCTCATGAACGGTATTCGTTTTCTGAACCCGTCCCTCAATGAAAACAAACCCGCATTGAGCGCGTAGCGCCTCAATGTCTGACTGGTCTTTGATCACAAAGCCCTGAATCAGAAAATCGGTCTCCTCCCAAGGGCGGTCCAGCCGAACCACATGCATGCCGATCGCAAGTTCGGCGACGTCTAATTGGGTTTCGACAATTTCCTGATGGCTTTTATTCATGACTAGATCCTATCACCCGCTGCTGCCATTTTGACGGAAGAAGAACATAAAAGCGGAGGCTGAATTGCAAAATCTGGTCAAATAGTGTTCGCTTATCATGCGCGGGTCAAGCGCCTGAAGCACAGTCGACATTCGCTTTTCGATACTTGAACGGGAATCGTCCGTCATGTCGGATCACCGCTTTTTCCATCTCTGGTGGCTTGCACTCGCTGCGGCTCTTATCCCGCTGTTAACCATCCATATCACGTTTACAGTTTCAGTGCTGGAAGGGCATGTGGAGCTATGCAATCCCTACTGGGACAGCTGCACCAGCATCAGCCGGACTGGTCGTCACGGCACCTCTTACTTCATTTTCAAAGGTACCATGCTGCCGGCGGCTCTGTTGGGCATTCTGTTCTGGTGGCTTAACGGTCGGTGGCTGCGCCAGCTCGGCGTTCATTCCAGCGGTGTGGCCTGGGTCCCCTGGCTGGGCCTGGTGGCCAGCGTTTCGCTCGGCGCCTATACCCTGGCTCTGGGACACGCCGGGGACGGCTTCAACCTGATCCGCCGTATTGGCGTGGTTCTGTATTTCTCGCTCACGTTCATCTGTGAGCTGATGGTCAGTTCCGGATTGCGCAGCCATCCGTTGTGGAAGAACACGGGCATGAGGCTGCTGAATCTTTGCCAGCTTATTCTGGCGGTAGGCATTCTCTCAGTCATCCTGAATGGCGTGGCGCCCGAGTTCTACAGCCGCAAGGACGATGCATTCGAGTGGATTCTGGCGTTCCTGATCAATGCTCACGCGCTCTGGCTGGCTTTATTGTGGAAGAAAAACCGATTCCGCGTGCGCCTCTGGTCCGATTCCTAAAGTGAGATCAGCCCGCGAATCAGCGCCGCCGTTCCGGCGATGGCTGCGATACCGAGAATTACCGGGCGAAGCCCCTCGAAGGGCATACGGTGAACCAGCTTGCCTGACAGCCAGAAGCCCAGGAATACTCCAGGGAAAGTAACGGCGAACAGGAAAAGCTCTCGGGTTCCCAGGTAGCCAGAGGCGAGCAGGCCTGACAGACTTAGCACGCTGGCAGCCAGGAAGAAGGCCGACATGTTAGCCCTGACCAACGGTCCCTTTTCATTCTGGTAAATCATCGCAATTGGCGGTCCACCTACGGCGGTAATAGTGCCCATATAGGTGGAAGCGGCTCCGGCCAGCACGCTGTTGCGTGCGTTGAGCGCCGGCTTGAGGCCGCCAACACTGAGCGCTACGCCGGCAAGGATGAGAATGCCGAAGGTCAGTTCGAAGCCTTTGGTCGAAATCACCAGCAACGTCAGTGCTGCCAGGACTGCCCCGGCAACGCCGCCACCGATGGCAAAACGCACTTCCCTGACCTGCAATGCGCCGCGATTGCGGATCAGCATGAATACAGTGAGCAGAGTGGCATTCAGGATCAGGGGACCGGGCACTAACACAGGGCTTATCAGGAATAGCAATGGCGCGGCCAGTGTGCCAATGCCATAGCCGGCCACGCCTTGCAGGCAAGCTCCGGCAAGAATGGCAAGGTTGGCCAGAAGAATCTGTAACAGCGACACATCTGTCAAAGGAAATCACCAAAAAGGTCAGGGGAGTAGGCCGGAGCAACGCCGGTTTGATATTGATACACTGCCGGATTACGAGCATAGCCGAAACGATCGAAGCCCGATGATTCTACAGACTGAAAATCGAAACTGCCCCTGCGGCAGCGGTAAATCCTACAGCGAATGCTGCCAGCCTCTCCATCAGGGCGAAGTAGCGTCTACTCCGGAAGCGCTGATGCGATCCCGGTACGCGGCCTTCGTTCTCAAGCTGCCGGATTATCTGCGGGCCACCTGGCACGAGAGTTCACGGCCAGAGACGCTTAGCCTGGAAGACTCACCAGACTGGACCTCCTTGCAAATCCTGGACACCAACCAGTCCGGCGATCGTGGCTCGGTGCTTTTTCGTGCGGTCTACCGTCTGGGCAAGGGCTGGGGGTTTCTCGAAGAAAACTCCGATTTTGTCCGGGAGCAGGGCCGTTGGTATTACCTTCGAGGTGATACCAGCGAGGGCCAGCTGAAGCCCGGTCGCAACGAACCCTGCCCCTGCGGGAGTGGCCGAAAGCACAAGGCCTGCTGCCTGTAAGCGCCCGTTACTCGAAGGACGGCAGTTCGGGTTTGGCAACCGGTTTGTTGGCTTCCTGCCAGGCATCAAATCCTCCGGCGATGGACTGCACGTGCATGTAGCCCATTTCTTTCAGGGCTTTTGCACTGAGAGCCGCTCGCCCGGACGTTTTGCAGTAACACACAATGTTCATATCGCGGCTCTCGAACGCCGGATCATTGGTGAACTTGAACTCCAGTAAACCACGGGAGATGTTGACCGCGCCGGGTATGTGGCCGGCCCGGTACTCATCCGCATCACGCACATCGAGGAGTAAGTCAGCGTTCTTGATGGCGTCTTCCGCCTGATCAAGGGGTACTTCCTGAATCTCTTTCCTGGCGGCTTCTACCAGATCATGGGCAGTTTTCATGGGTAAGCTCCTCATACTGATGGAATAAGGTTATACCTCAGGATAAGGGTTTGGGGCGCCTGGTGACACCCCGTACATGCATGATTAAGCGGTTTCGTTATCTCCGATGGCGCAGGCGTATTTGCGCTCATAGCGTTTGTCTGCCCATTTCCCGTAGATGCGCGAGGCAATCTGGAAGATACCTGGCCACAGCAGGGGTTTGAACAGAAAACCAAAGGGCGTGTGGGACCAGGCGCGAACATTTGCGGGCAGACCGATGACCCACTCGCCGGTCCAGGTCATCAGGTGCAGGCGTCTGAGCAGAGCTTCGTGACTTGGCAGGTTGGCGCTACCGTCGCGCTGTTCATGGATGTCCGCAAAGATCAGATTGCCACGCTGGAGTTTGCGCAGGGTGCGGATCTCTTTGGCGCAAAGTGGGCATTGTCCGTCGTAAAACAGGGTGTCATAACGGGGCTCCATCGAGTCCTCCAAGGGTCAGAATCTGTTTCCGGGCGTTCGCTTTGTGGTTTCCCAGCGTTTCCACGATCCCATTGAGCGCGGCTGGCAGTACCTCTGGCGCCGCCTGGCGGAACTGGTCGAGAAGCAAAGTCTGAACGTGCAGATCCTGGAACCGGCCATAGAGCTCTTGCCGCTCCTTTAAGATTTTCAGGTTGCGCTTCCAGGTCTTTGCATCCAGTTCCATCAGGTAACGGATTCGTTTGAGTTGCTTGCGCAGCCGATGGATATCTTCATCCGGTGAAGTGTGCATCAGCTCGGCAGTGCGTTTATTGAACTCCTTGATACGACGTTCCAAGGCCCTTCGGATGTCTTTCGGCCGGAGTGTTGCGGCCGATTTCTGAAACTTTCGCGAATCAATCAGATTGCGCCAGTGTTCCAGGCTGTCCTGGTAGCGCTTGCTTTTCAGTCGCTTTGCCAGCTTTTTATGATGGCTGGCGGCTTCGCGCTCGAACCAGATCTGCAAGGCTGCCCGAATTTCCGCGTCATCTGCGCAAAGTTCCGGCAGGTCCTGAAGAAACACGTGAAGGTCGCGCAGTGGGCCCGTTGCCCTTGCATGGCGCTTCAGGGTTTTAACCCCCTTGGCCAGCGACTTGTCACCAGTCACGTCCTGAACCGATTCGGCGATGGCCCGGCTGCGTCGAATCGCAATCCGGTACTGGTGCAGAAATTCGTCATCCAGGCCAAGGGCGACGCCCCGTTCCAGTTGCCTTAGCCGATCAAGTTGATGGTGAAGGGCCTTGGGAATGTCCCTTGCAGGATCGTCCCCCGCGGTTCTGGCTCTCTTTTTAAGCTTTCGTTCGAAGTGGGCGTAGCTGTAATCCTTTGGCGTTATCAGAGTCACCAGTTTGCCCTTGCCGCGACCAATCTGGCGCCAGTGTTTGATCGAAAGCCGGATGTGAATAACGCTGGCGGTGGGTAGCTGTTCTGGGGGCTGCTTCAGTAGGGACTGGGCCAGTTCCAGTAACGCCGGGTTGTGGCCGACCAGGGTAATCTGTGGAGCGTCCGCCTGCTCTTCAAGCCATGCGAGTAGTCGCCGATAGTCGAAGGTATATAGCGCACTCAGGGTATGGTAGCGCTCGGCTGCGACTGTGTCGGGCAGTATGCCTTGCAATGTCGCGACGGCCCGCCTGGCGCTGCTGCTGTATACCTCGCCTTCGAACGCGCCGACAGATTTCAGGGTATTTCCCAATGGGGCCAGTTGGCTGATGCCCCGCGCATTGAGGGGGCGTTCCCGGTCAGAAAGTGATTCGTCGGCCCAGCTGGACTTGGCGTGGCGTACCAGAAACAGGTGCTTCATTGGCCTACCTTCGTAGTGGTCCTTTAGTCTGATTCCCGCTCAAGACAATCGGGTTACTGCCGTTACTGTACCTAGCTGAAAATAATGGTGGAAGGTTTGTCCGATGGCAGGCGGCTCGGCGAATCAGTGCGCCTGCTGAAACCTGCCTTAACAAACTGGAACAGATCACGCCAAGTGGTCCGTGGATAATCCTCACCAACGGAAATTCCCTGGAGAGTTCGGAAAAATGAATGTCTTGAGTAAAGTGAAAATACGCTCGCGCTTGCTGGTGGCAGTACTTGTGCCGGTACTCGTCACGGCGGCAACATTGGCGTGGATCACCGCCAGTCAGATTCAGGCCAATGGTGAAGATGAGCTCAAGCGTCTTGAGAACAGCCTCCTGGAAGCACGGAAGGCTGGTTTACAGAATCTCATTGATGCCGCAGAGGCCGTGGTTCTGGAGGCCAAGAATGACCCATCGATGACGGAGGCGGAAGCGAAGGAGGCGGCAGCGGCGCGCCTGCGCTCGATCCGTTTTGATGAGACGAACTACGTGTTCGCCTATACCAGGGATGTATACAACCTGGCCTATGCCCCGGACCCTTCCAAAGAAGGACCGACCAAGAATCCGGTTGTCAGGGGGTTGGTGGCCGATCTGTTCGTCGCTGCCCGCGGTGAGGGCTTCTACGGCTATGACTGGATGAACCCTGCCTCCGGCAATGAAGAACCCAAGATGTCCTATTCCACCATTATCCCGGACTGGGACTGGATGATCGGTGCTGGTGTCTACATTACCGATATTGACCGGCAGGTCGCTGCTGCTCGCGAGGACATTGAAGCGGGCATGGCGGAGGCCCTGGGCTTTATCCTTCTGGTGACGGTTGTGGTTGTCGTAATCGCTCTGGTGATCGGCGTATTCGTTGGCCGTAGCGTGACCCGGCCGCTGAAGAACGTCAGCAACATGATGCAGGAAATTGCTGATGGTGAGGGCGATCTCCGCCAGCGGTTGCCGGATGAGGGTACCGACGAGCTGGCCGAGCTCGGTCGTCGTTTCAATGCCTTTGTCGTCAAGATCCAGGACACCATGCGAGAAGTCGGCGCCACCACGGATCAGGTGGCGTCCGCGGCGGAAGAGCTCAGCCGGGTCGCGAATGAAACCCGGGCCTCGGTTCAGGAACAGGGCTCCGAGACTGACCAGATTGCCTCTGCGATCAATGAAATGGCCGCGACCATCCAGCAGATTTCCGGCAATGCCAATGAGGTTGAGAGCTCGGCCTCGGACGCCGACCGCATGGCCCGTGAGGGTGGTGAAACCATTAGCAGTGCCCAGGGCGCGGTGAACAAGCTGTCCGAGGAGATCGAGGACACGGCCCGCAGTATCAACGCCCTTGCGGAAAAATCCGATGAGATCCAGCAGGTACTGGATGTCATCCATGCGGTAACTGAACAGACCAACCTGCTGGCTCTCAATGCCGCGATTGAGGCAGCCCGGGCCGGCGAGCATGGTCGTGGGTTCTCGGTGGTTGCTGATGAAGTACGCCAGCTTGCAAAACGCAGCGCCGAGTCCGCTGATCAGATTCGTACCATGATTGACGGCTTTGTGACTGAATCCAAGGCATCGGTGGAGCGGATGAACAAATCACGCAACCGTTCAACGGAAACGGTCGAAAGGATCAATCATGCAACCAGCGCGCTGCGAACCATCGAGACCTCGATTGGCAAGATTCATGATCAGGTAACCCAGATCGCAACCGCCTCAGAGCAACAAAGCCAGGTGGCTGAAGAGGTCAATCAGAACGTGGTCCGCATTGTCGACGCTGCCCAGCGTAGCGATACCGGCGTAACCCAAACCAACGAGGCCAGTCATGAACTGGCGCGGCTTGGTGAGAGCCTACGGGAGCTGGTCGGGCAGTTCAAAGTCTGATCAACCAGGGGCGCTCTCGCTGATCAGCTGACGCAGTCGGCGAGAGCGCTTGGCTCTGGAGAATATGGTAGCGGTCAGGTAATCGGCATCAAAAGGCTTCAATATATAGTCGTCACCACCAAGTGCCACACTCAGAGTTTTCTCATCCTGATGGGTTTGAGAGGTCAGAAACACGATCGGTGTAGCGTCAAACTGCCGGTCCTCTCTGAGAATAGCGGCGAGCTCGGTTCCTGAGACTTCAGGCATCATGATATCGAGAATAATGACATCCGGATTTATCTGGCGAGCAGTTCTCAGTGCTTGCAAAGGCTCGTCGGTAGCATGCACTTCAAGGCCGATCTGCTCCAGCTGGATTTTTGCTGCCTGCAGGACCGTTTGATCATCATCCACCATGAGAACGCGGTATTTGGGCGTATGTTTACGCTCGGCAAATTCGTGCGCAATGTCCATCAATCGAGTTTTGCTGATCGGTTTTACAAGGTAGCGGGAAGCGCCCGCTCTCAGCGCGGCCAGTCTGGCAGGCATTTCGTCGTGGACTGAGAGAAAGATAACCGCGGGCATACGGCCGAGCCTGTTGCGGAGCTGCCTTACGGTGTCTGGTCCTGCTGCCGTGTCCTCGCCGAAAGCAACGTCCATGATAATCATGTCCGGTCGCGACAGGGTTTCGAATATGTCCAGATAGACCGAGGAAGAGAAGAATGCCTCGGCGTCAAAGCCTGCCTCCAGAAGCCAGGTAAGCATTTCTTGGGCAAGGAGCTCGTCGTCGTCCACTATGTGAATTTTGCGAGACCCTTTTCGCGTTGGTTCTTTTTTCTCCGTAATTGTTGATTCGGTATCGCACTCGCGCATTGTGGCGATCAGTTTTGCCATCAGGTCTTTTTTTGTTATCGGGTCCTGAGGGTGGGTGTGCCAAAGCTCCGCAAGCGACATAAGTTGCCTTGCAGCTTCAGACACACAATGAAGCCCAAGAGAGCCTGAGGACCCGGCGAGTTTATGTACCTCGTGGACTAACAGTGTCAAAGTCGAGTTCAGGTCGCCCGACTCGGAGGGCAGGTCTTGGGCAGGAATACTCCCGATAAGATGTTCCAGGCGCTCGAACGTTTCGGGCATCCTGGCGACGTAGTTCTCACGGAGGGCCTGCAACCGCGCGCGCTGCTGCGAAAGATCCTTTTCCTGCATTGGCGTTACACCGTTTCTCTGAGTTTGGTAACCGTCTGATCTTGAGCTTGAGCTTATGAAAAGAAGTGATCATTCGCCACTATTTGGTCTTCTTGGATCTCTCGGGATAAGATTCGAGGGTTAACAAAAGCCATCGCATAACAACGAAATAGAGGTTCCACAACAATGACCCGCTCGCTAAAAGCAATATTGGCGTCGGTGGTGCTCTTCGCGAGCAGTGCCAGCTCCGCCGAGGAAAGCTATACCCTGCGCCTTGCGCAAACCTGGGGGCCAAACTCTCCGGTACTGGGGGAGACTGTTCAGCATATGGCGGACATGGCAGAGACCATGTCGGATGGCCGTCTGCTGATTCGCATAGATCCATCCAACAAGCACAAGGCCCCCTTCGGAATCTTCGATCTCGTTCGCAACGGCCAGTACGACATGGGCCATACCGCGTCCTATTACTACAAGGGCTCAATCCCGAACGCTATGTACTTCACCACCATTCCGTTCGGGCTGATCGCGCCCGAGATGTACGCCTGGTTCTACCACGGTGAGGGCATGGAGCTGATGCAGAAGGTGTATGAACCCTATGGCATGCTGTCCTTCCCGGGTGGTAATACCGGTAACCAGATGGGTGGCTGGTTCCGCGAGGAGATCAATTCACTTGAGGATCTTCAGGGCCTGAAGATGCGCACCCCGGGGTTCGCTGGCGAGGTTATGTCGGAATTGGGTGTTGCCGTGACCAACCTGCCGCCGGGTGAGCTGTACACCGCACTCGAGCGTGGCACCGTGGATGCCGTTGAATGGGTCGGTCCTGCCCTGGATTTCCAGATGGGTTTCCACCAGATCGCCAAGTACTACTATTCGGGCTGGCAGGAGCCGGGCGCGGAAGTTCAGTTCCTGATCAACAAGAAGACCTGGGAAGAGCTGCCAAAGGATCTTCAGGAGATCCTGCGGGTTGCCATGCGCACCGCTGCCTATGACATGTACATCCAGAGCACCCACCAGAGTGGCGTGGCCTGGGATCGCATGAAAGAAGACTACCCGGATGTAACTCACAAGGTATTCCCGCCGGAAGTCATTGATGCCCTGCGCAGCACCACTAACCGTTTGCTGGCCGAAGCCGCTGAGAAGGATCCGCTTGCGAAAGAAATTATCGATTCACAGCGTGACTACCTCAAGCAGGTTCGTCAGTGGACCAACATTTCCGACAAGGCCTATCTGAACAGTGTCGCTGAAGACTGAAGCCTGACAATACCTGAGAGCCCGTCGAAGGCTTGAGGGCTTTGTCAGTCAAAGGGGCGCCGGGGCTGTAATACTCCGGCGCCCCTTTTTGTTTGCGTCGGTTTCTGGAAAAATAGGCCGCTCATTCTTTGGGCAGCGCCGATGAAACAGACACTGCTATCCCTGAGCAATGTTTCCAAGCAATTCGGTGGCAAAACGGTGCTCGACGGTCTGGATCTTGAGATCTACGACGGCGAGTTCATTACCCTGTTGGGGCCTTCCGGCTGCGGTAAGACTACGCTGCTGCGCCTCATGGCGGGCTTTGAGCATCCTGACGAGGGCACCATTACCCTGGCGGGAGAAAATCTCACTCACACCGCCCCGGAAAACCGGCCGCTGAATACCGTTTTCCAGCACTACGCGCTGTTCCCCCACATGTCAGTGTTCGACAACGTGGCCTACGGCCTGAAGATGGAAAAACGTCCCAAGGACGAGATTCGCCAGCGTGTCGATGAAGCCCTGGCCATGGTGCAGTTGCAGGATTTTGCCCGGCGCAAACCCCATCAGTTGTCCGGCGGACAGCAGCAGAGGGTCGCCATTGCCCGCGCGGTGGTCAAACGCCCACGCCTGCTACTGCTGGATGAACCCCTTTCGGCCCTCGATTACAAACTGCGTCGCACCATGCAGGTGGAGCTGAAGCGACTGCAGCGGGAGCTCGGCATCACCTTTGTCTTTGTGACCCACGATCAGGAAGAGGCGCTGTCGATGTCGGATCGGGTGGTGGTGCTCAAGGATGGCCTCGTTCAGCAACTGGGAACGCCCCGGGAAGTCTATGAGCGACCGGCGAATCTGTTCACCGCGCGGTTTGTGGGTGAGACGAACTTTTTTCCGGGCACCGTTGAGTCGGTTCAGGACGGTTCCATTACGGTGGATGTGTTTGGCCTCAAGCGAACACTGCGTCGTCCGGATTTTCCGGTGCAGGCCGAGCAGTCCCTGCATGTCCTGCTGCGACCGGAAGATATCCGCGTTCTCGACCCTGACGACGAGAACGGCGTCGCAGGCAAGATTGTCGAGCGCAATTACAAGGGCAGCACGCTGGATTCGGTCATCCATCTCGCCGATGGCACCGAAGTTCTGGCCAGTGAATTCTTTGATGAAGATGACCCGGCGTTTGATTACCGGCTTGGAGAGCCCGTAAAAGTCAGCTGGGTTGATGGTTGGGAATGGCTGCTTCCAGAAGAAGCCAGCCAGAGGAGCGAAGAGGAACTGCCGGCCGATGCATAGCATTATGCAGCAGCCGTTCAAAAACGCTGTCCTGATTCTGGTCTGGGGCTGGCTCCTGTTCCTGGTACTGGCGCCCAATCTGCTGGTGGTAGGCGCCAGTGTCATGACCCGTGACCCGGTCTCGTTCCTGTCTCTGCCCCTGAATCTGGATGCCTATCGCCAGCTGTTTGATCCCCTGTATCTGGACGTCTTCCTGCATTCCCTGTACATGGCGGCGATGACCACGCTGGTGTGTTTGCTGATTGGCTATCCGTTTGCCTGGGCCCTGTCCAAAGTGGGCAAGCAACGTCAGCTGGTCCTGATCTTCCTTCTGATCGTGCCGTTCTGGACCAACTCTCTGGTGCGCACCTACGCACTGAAGCTGATCCTCGCCACCAATGGGCTGCTGAACAGCGCCTTGATGTCGGTCGGGCTTATCGATGAGCCGCTGCAGCTGCTTTACACCGAGGGCGCAGTGATCATTGGCCTGGTGTATCTGCTGTTGCCGTTCATGATCCTGCCACTGTATTCGGTGTTTGAGGATCTGAAGCAGGAGCTGCTGCTGGCTTCTCATGATCTGGGCGCGGGTCGGCTTTCAACCTTTGTGCACGTAATAGTTCCGCTCACATTGCCCGGAGTGCTGGCCGGCGTGATGCTGGTCTTGCTGCCGGCCATGGGCCTGTTCTTCGTTCCGGATATTCTGGGCGGTTCAAGAAACCTGCTGGTAGGCAACGTGATCAAGAACCAGTTCCTCGATGCCCGCAACTGGCCTTTCGGGGCTGCCGCCAGCATCGTGCTTACCGTGACCATGGCGTTCCTCATGTTCGCCCATCGCCTGAGTAAGCGGCGAATTGGCGAGGAGGGTGCCTGATGACACGGTGGCTGCCCCGAACCTATCTGACTCTGGTCTACATCCTTCTCTATGTGCCCATCGTGGTGCTGGTGGTGTTCTCGTTCAATGAATCCCGAACCGGTTATGCCTGGGGCGGGCTCAGCCTGCGCTGGTACGAGGCGCTTTTCAATAACCGGGCCATGGTCAATGCCATGTGGAATTCCCTCTGGCTGGCGCTGTCTGCCGCCACGGTGTCCACGGTTATCGGTACCCTGACGGCCCTGGCCCTGCACCGGTACCGGTTCCGGGGCAAAAAGCTGCTGAACGGCATGCTGTTTGTGGTGATGATGTCTCCGGAGATTGTCCTGGCTATTTCATTGCTGGCCCTGTTCCTGCTGGTAGGGCTGCAGCTGGGTTACGTTTCCCTGCTACTGGCTCACGTCACCTTCTGCCTCCCGTTTGTGGTGATCACGGTCATGGCCCGGTTGAGTGGTTTCGACGAGAGCCTGCCCGAGGCCGCCCGGGATCTGGGCGCTTCTGATTTTACGATGACCCGCACCGTGCTGATCCCGGTGATCATGCCGGCGTTACTGGCAGGCTGGCTGCTAGGGTTTACACTGTCTCTCGATGATGTGGTGGTCAGTACGTTTGTCAGTGGCCCGAGCTATGAAATTCTGCCCCTGCGCATCTATTCCATGGTGCGTGTGGGCCTGAAACCCGAGGTGAATGCCCTGGGCACACTGTTGCTGGTGTTTTCACTGGTTATGCTGATGTTGTCTCAATGGATTCTGGTAAGGAGCAAACGATGAAGAAACTGGCACTGGCCGGCTTGCTGGCAGTGGGATTGACGGGGTGCAGTTCCGAGGATCCCCGGGTTCTCAACCTCTATAACTGGTCCGAATACATGCCTCAGGAAGTCCTCGACCGTTTTACCGAGGAAACGGGCATTCAGGTGGTCTACACGACCTACGACAGTAACGAGGCCATGTATGCCCGTCTGAAGCTGCTGGATGACAGTGCGGCTTATGACCTTGCGGTGCCGTCGACCTACTACGTCAGCAAGATGCGCCAGGAAGACCTGCTGCTGCCGATTGATCGCAGTAAGATCGAGGGCTTCGATAACCTGGATCCGGAGCTGGTGAACCTGGATATCGACCCGGAGAACCAATTCTCGGTGCCTTATCTGTGGGGCACTACGGGGCTGGCCGTGGATACTGCAGATATTGAAGGTGAGCCGGTTACTGCCTGGGAAGACCTGTGGGAAGATCGCTTCGATGGCCGGGTGATGCTCACCAACGACATGCGGGAAGTTTTCCACGTTGGCCTGCGGGTGCTGGGCTATTCCGGCAACAGCACCAATCCGGACGAGATCGAGGCAGCCTATGAAAAGCTTGCCGAGCTGATGCCTTCGGTTCGCACCTTCAACTCCGATGCGCCCCGCATGCCCTACCTGGAAGGCGAGACCGATGTTGGCATGATCTGGAACGGCGAGGCCGTGATGGGCAAGGACACCATGGAGTCGCTCGAATACGTCTATCCGGAAGAAGGCATCATTGCCTGGCTGGACAGCTTCGTGATTCCGAAGAACGCCAAGAATCCGGAAGCGGCCCATCAGTTCATCAGTTTCGTGCTGCAACCTGAAATCTCTGCGCTGATCAGTGAGGAAATCGGTTACGCCACACCAAACCTGGCGGCGCGGGATCTGTTGCCGGACGAGGTTGCAAATAACCGTGCGAGCTATCCGAACGCCACCGACATGATCAATGCCGAGTTCCAGACCGATATCGGCGACGATGCCCTGCAGGTGTATGCCAAGTACTGGGAAATGCTGAAGTCTGGGCGTTAAGCGCGTCGATACTTCATGGCACTATAGAAAACGGAGGCTGCGGCCTCCGTTTTTTCGTACCGGGTTTCAGAAAACTGCAATACATGGTCTATAACTTCCTGATAACAAATGGTTAGCAAACTCTTGAACTTGCCATCAGTAAGGACACGTTATGATCATGCCCTCTCGCTCGACACGGAACCGTGCTTTTTTGCTGTCTGCAGCCCTTGCCACCGCCAGCTTTTCCGGCACTACGCTGGCCGAAGAGCTGCGCCTGATTACCTGGGGTGGCTACGCTCCGGATGATGTGGTCGCTCAGTTTGAAGAAGAGACCGGCATTGATGTACAGGTGACCCTCTCCAACAATGAAGACATGATTTCCAAGCTCCGCGCCACGGGCGGGGCGGGTTTTGATCTGGCCCAGCCCAGCCAGGACCGCGTTGTCGGCGTTCAGCGTCAGTTCAATATCTATAAACCCATCGATTTCAGCCGCGTAAACACGGACCAGTTGCAGCCGTCCATGGTCAAGGCGACCCAGGAGTCCACGGAGCTAGATGGCAAGTTTTATGGTGTGCCTTCGGTGTGGGGAACAAGTGGTCTGATCGTGCACAGTTCGGTTGCGGATATCGTGAGCGATTACACCGACCTGTGTGATTCCGGTGTCGAGGGCCAGGTCAGCTACCGGCTGAAACGGCCGACCCTGATCGGTTTTGCCTTTGCCATGGGGATGGACCCGTTTGCGGCCTATGACAATCGCGACGAGTACGAGACCATCATGACAAAGGTTGAGGACAAGCTGATTGACTGCAAGAGCAATGTGAAAACCTACTGGACCGGCGGCGACCAACTGCTGGCCCTGCTGCGCACCGGTGAAGTGAAAGCGGCCATGGCCTGGGATGCCGGCGGCTGGAAGCTCAACGCTGAAAACCCGGACATTCGGTTTGTGGCCCCCGAATCCGGTGCCCTGGGCTGGATTGATACCTTTGCGATTCCACGTCGCAGCGAGAACGAAGAAGCCGCCTACAAGTGGATCAATTTTGTGATGCAGCCGGAGATTGCGGCCCGTATCACCAATGCATCGGGCAACTTCACCGCCTCTAAAGGTGCCGATGAGTTTGTCAAAGCCGATCTCCGGGACGCATACCGCGAAAGCTTTGATGACGCCGCCATCAAAAATATCAAGTGGTATCCGCCGGTTCCGCCAGGGCTGGAAACCATGGAAGGTCAGGTGCTGGATCGCGTCCAGGCCGCGAACTGATTCCCATGGGAATGGATTCGGACCTGTTCTGTGAGGGACTGGTCCGCCGGTTCGGCAGCAATGCCGCGGTGGATCATGTGTCCTTGGACGTGCCTGCGGGCACGTTTTTCTCGATTCTGGGACCCTCCGGTTGCGGCAAGACCACGTTGTTGCGACTCCTCGCCGGGTTCGATAAACCCGATCAGGGAGACATCCACATCCGTGGCCAGCGTATGAACGATGTGCCCCCCAACCGTCGACCGGTGAACATGGTGTTCCAGCATCTGGCCCTGTTTCCCACCATGACGGTCGGTGACAACATCGCCTATGGGCTGAAGCGCCGGAAAATGCCTCTGGCAGAGCGGCGAAAGCGCATTGCCCGAGTGCTGGAGCAGGTGGGGCTGCCAGATCTGGAACACCGTAACCCCCAGGAGTTGTCCGGTGGCCAGCGACAGCGGGTGGCCCTGGCGCGCTGCCTGGTACTGGAGCCCACGCTCCTGCTACTCGACGAACCCCTCGGCGCCCTTGACCTGAAACTCCGTGAGCAGATGAAGGTGGAGCTCAAACACCTCCAGAAACAGTTCGGCACTACCTTCGTGTACATCACCCACGACCAGTCGGAAGCCATGGTGATGTCGGATCAGGTGGCGGTTATGCGGGACGGCCGATTTGATCAGGTAGCGCCGCCGGAAGAGCTTTATCGGGAACCGGCCACTCCGTTCGTCGCCGGGTTCGTCGGCGATAACAATCGCCTGTCCGGAGAGCTGGTGTCCGTGCGGGATGATCTGGCCGAAATTCGTCTGGATGATGGTGTGCTGGTTCAGGGCAGAGTGGCATCGGACAACCTTCGAACCGGCCATCGGGCCGAACTGTATATCCGGCCTGAATCCCTGGTGCTGTCTGGGGATGCGCTCAGTGCGGGCTTCTCATCGCTGCAGGCGAAAGTGCGCACCACTCTGTTCGATGGCGCCAACAGCCGCGTCGAGGCAGAGAACTGTGGGCAACCGGTATACGCCCGCCTGCCTCAGGATGGCTCGGCACCCAGGCTGTCTGCCGACAGTTCAATCCGTCTGGCCTGGAATCCGGCCCTGGCCAGGGTCTTTGGAGCCGACAGTCTGTGAGGTCGTCGGTCAGTCGCCTATCCCTCTGGTTGCTGCTCACTCCGTTCCTGCTATGGATCGTATTGCTGGTGCTCCTGCCCCATCTTCAGATGCTCCGGGTCTCGTTCCAGGTCCGGGAAAGCTGGGACACCATTGCCTGGGGCATTGAGCAGTACCAGAATTTCTTTACCGAGGCCTATTATTGGCGGACGTTTGTACGCACCGGGGTGATGTCGCTGTTCACCACCTTTCTGACGCTGATCATCGCCTTCCCCATTGCCTGGTACATTGCCCGTCTTGCCAGAGGCCGCTCCAAAGGCATTCTGTTTCTGGCCTGCCTGATTCCATTCTGGGCCAGTGAGTTGGTACGTACTTACGGCTGGATGATTCTTCTGCGTGAAAGCGGCCTGTTCAGTTCCTGGCTACAGGCCCTGGGCTGGGTGGATGGTCCGGTGGAAATGCTCTACAACGACGTTGCGGTCATCATCGGCCTTCTGTTCATGGTGGTGCCACTGGTGACAACCCTCGATGGCATGGATGAGAACCTGGTCGAAGCCGGCTACGACCTGGGTGGCGGCCATGGTACCGTGTTGCGCGAAATCGTTGTGCCCTGGGCCATGCCCGGTATCGTTTCCGGCTGCATCGTGGTGTTCATGCTCACTCTTGGCAGCTATCTGACGCCGGTGCTCATGGGCGGGAAGGACAGTGCCTGGTTTACCGAGCAGATCTTCACCCAGTTCATTACCCGTTTTAACTGGGAGCAGGGCGCGGCACTCGGTGTTCTGCTGCTGGTACTGTCGTCGGTCATCGTCTGGCTCGGGCTGAAAATCTCTGGTCAGTCGTTGCGCAAGGTGATGGGGTGAAGGTGAGGGTGAAGCCATGATCCGTTCCGTACCCCGGTCCCGTCTGTTCGACAGCCTCTATCTGGCCTACCTGGTGGCATTTTTCGTTTACCTGGCCTTGCCGCTGCTGGTCACGGCCGTGTTTGCTTTCAACGACGCGCCTTTCCCGTCACTGCCATGGAAAGGCTTCACCCTGGACTGGTATTTCGCAGATGGCAGTGAGGGCCGTACCGGACTATTCCACGACGATGGGCTGCTTACGGCGCTCTGGGTCAGTGCCAAAATTGCTTTCTGGGTGACTCTGGTGAGCGTTGCCCTGGGGTGTGTTAATGCCGTGTTGTTTGAACGGGTGCAGTTCCGGGGCAAGGAATTCCTGTACCTGCTCATGCTGCTGCCATTGGTGATTCCCGATGTCATTCTGGGGGTGTCCATACTGGTGTTCTACAGCGGCATGGCCAATGATATGTCGGCAGCCTGGGGAATCGAGCTGGATCTGTTCCGGCCCGGAATGACTCTGGTGGTGATGGGGCAGGTGACCTTCATCGCGACTCTGAGCACTCTGGTGATCGCGGCCCGCCTGCGCAAGTTTGATCCCCAGCTGGAAGAAGCCGCCCTGAACCTGGGCGCCACGCCCCTGCTGGCATGGTTTACCGTGACCCTGCCCTGGCTATTGCCGTCTATTTTCGGGGCCGCCGCCATGGCTTTCCTGATGTCATTGATAAGCCTGCTGCGCCTCTCAAGTGTGCTGCTCCTGGTTTTCCTTATGCCCGCGTTGGCCAACGGTGCATCGCAGCCGGTAACTCAGGGTTGGGAATACCGCTGGGGCGACTCTCCGTTTACCTCCGAAGGTGTTCCCCAGTGGGTGTTGCAGGATGCGCCGGAAAAGTGGACCAGCATTGGCTTCCCGTCCAACCCTCCTGGCCGCGAAGGTCGTGAAAACGTCTGGTTCAGGGTGACTTTGCCCGCAGGGGAGTGGCAGGAGCCCGTTCTTTATATCTTCAGTGTCGATCTGATCGTGCAGGTCTGGGTCGACGGCGAGAAAATCTACCAGTATGGAGAGTTCGACGCCGAGGGTCGTGGCCGCTTTGAGGGCTGGCCTTGGCATGAAATCTTCCTGCCTGAGGGGTATGAGGGCAAGCCCGTATACTTCCGTGTGTTCTCCAACTACACAGACATTGGGCTGTGGGGGGAAGTCTCCATCATGGACCACCCGGACCTGGTGTTGTACATCCTCAAGAATTCCCTCGAAGCTCTTGCAATCGCAGGCTTCGCTACCCTGATTGCGCTGCTGGCGATCATTTTTGCGTTACTCCAGACGGAAAAGAAGACGTTTGCCAGTATTTCACTGTTCACCCTCGCTTCGGCCCTGATGCTGGTATCAGAAAGCCAGGCCAGTCTGCTGATTGCTTACCAGCCGTTGATGTGGGATTACCTGGCCGCCGGTTCTTACTACATGCTGCCGGTGGCCCTGGCGCTGCTGCTTGAGCAATGGCTGACCAACCATCGCCCCTGGGTCATCAATCTCATCTGGAAAGTACATCTGGTATACCTGGTGGGTGCATTGCTTGGCGCGCTTGCTGGCGTGTTTGATCTGTCCTCGACATTCCCGCCATTCGATGCCCTGTTCCTTGTTTCTCTGGTGATCATTTTCGCCGTGGTGCTGCGTCGTATCCGTCGGATGTTGCGGGAACAACAGATATTGCTACTGGCCTTTGGCATTTTCTGTGTCTTGCTGATTGTAGATATGGCAGTTGCCCACGGGGTTCTGCCCTGGGGACGGGTGCCGGTTAGCTGGGGTATGCTCCTGTTCTCACTGGCGGTCGTGGTTATCTCTCTGTGGCACTATGCGGGAACCCAGGAGGCTCTGAAGCGGTTGAACGTGTCTCTGGAGGAAAAGGTGGCCGAACGTACCGCCAAAGCAGAGGCACTGGCCCGGCGTGAGCAGGCACGGGTCCGGATGCTGACTTTCGAAAACGAGAAAAACAGGATTCTGGGCGACGTTCTTACCGAACTCCAGGACTGTCTGGGCCTGAAGCAGGCGTTCGGTCTGCTTGTACGGGCGCTCCCGGATATCTGCAGCCCACTGAAAGGCGCCTTCTATCAAAGGGGGTCAAGCGACCGGTACGATCGCGTCGCTGTCTGGGGATTCAGCCGCCCGGTCCCTCTGCCGGTGTTGCTGGACGCCCGCAAAGGTCTGCCGGAACCCTCCAGGCTGCCGCAACTGAGACAGTGGCATGGCGCCGAAGGGGTGGATAGAGAAGTCGAGAGTGCCACGCTTTGCTTCTGGGTGAATGTGGAGTCAGCCAGCGCGGGTAACGTCACTGAAGGCATTCTGCTGCTGGAGGGGGATGGCGTTTTCGATAACGCAGAGAGCGAGTATGGTTCGGCCCGTCTTTTAGCGGCACTGGATCAGGCCATTCAGAGAATCAGTATTACTCTCTCCAGCATTGCTCTTCGGGAAGAGTTGCAGAAGTTTTCGTACGAGGATGGACTAACCGGGCTTAAAAACCGCCGCTACTTTGATCAGCTTTTCGAGCATGAGAGCGCTGTTGCACAGCGCAACGATCTTCCGCTGTCGCTGTTGATCATCGATATCGATCACTTCAAGAAGTTCAACGATACTTACGGTCATGAAGCTGGAGATAATGCCCTGAAAATAGTTGCGGGTATTCTCCAGAAACAGTTCCGTGAGAGTGATCTTGTTTGCCGCTATGGCGGTGAAGAGTTCGTGGTGGTGATGCCGGGAGCCACATCAGAAGCGGCAATGGATAAGGCAAGCCAGCTCAGTAGCGCAGTGAGGGACGTGGCGATCATTCATCGGGAGAAAGATCTTGGCGCACTGACAGTCTCGGTGGGTGTTGCCAGTTGGCCGGAAAGTGGCGAGAAACCGTTGCAGATTCTGACCCTGGCCGACAGGGCGCTCTACCGCGCCAAGGAAGCCGGCCGTAACAGGGTCGAAGTTTTTGGTTAGACGGTTAAACCACAAGAACCGGGCATTTCGCGTGAGATGCTACCCGATGCGAAACACTGCCCAGAAACAGGCCATCCTTGTCACTGTGCGTACCCTTGGTACCGATGACGATCAGATCCACCCCTTTGTCCTTGGCAAAATCGACAATGACCTTCGAAGGCTTGCCTGCTTTAACGAAGCCTCTGACGTTTTTGCCGCCGCGCTCCGCAGCCAGTTGTTTCGCGTGATTCACCACGTCCTTGGCGTACTCTGAAAGCACTTTATCCGGGATGTCCATTTCAGCCGGCCGTCCGATCGACAGGGATGCCTCAAAGAGGCTGTGATGCTTGTACACGCAAAGCAGGTAGATCTCTGCATCCGTCAGTTCTTGCAGCTCAATAGCCTTGCTCAAGGCCTCAAAGGAGGTCATTGAACCGTCTACTGCCACCAGAATCCGTTTGAACATGTCGCTCTCCTTTGTATTCACCCTCCAGGGTGGTCAGATCACCTGAAGGCCAGGTCGCGCAGGAACAATGCTATTTGCGGGAACGCAATCAAAAGCCCGGCAGCAGCTATCAGCATGAATACGAACGGCGGCGTGCCCCGAATAACCTCCAGATAGGGGCGCTTGAAAATCGCGATGGCAGTGAAGATGTCACAGCCGAACGGCGGTGTCGCCGAGCCGATGGCCACCTGCAGGGTGATCAGCACACCGACCAGGACCGGGTCCAGGCCTGAAGCCTGGATTGCTGGCGCGAAGATTGGTGTAAGCACCAGAATCACCACGATCGGATCCACGAACATGCAGGCAATAAAGAAGGCGACACAGATGGTAATCATCACGCCAACCGGTCCCATGTCGCTGATCCCGACTGAATCCAGAATCGCCTGGGGAATCTGGGCAAAGGATATAATCCAGGAGAAGCCAGTGCCCACGGCGACCAGGATAAACACGACTGCGGTAATCAGGCCGGTGGACTTTGCAATCCGGTAGATGTCAGCAAGCTTCAGTGATCGGAACACCACGAATTCCAGCAGGAAAGCGTAGAGCACGCAAACGGCCGCCGCCTCTGTCGGGCTGAAGATGCCACCGTAGATCCCGCCGACGATAATGACCGGGAAGAACAGCGGCCATAAGGCCTCCCGCATGGCCACGGCTCGCTGGCCCCAGGTGGACTTCTCCTCGGTGGGAAGCTTGTTGATATGGGCGTAGATCAGGCAATAGATCGAAAACATGAACAGAATCATGATGCCTGGCCCAATACCGGCAATGAACAGTTCCGCAATGGAGGTCTCGGAGATAACCCCGTAGATGATGAAACCGATGCTGGGCGGAATCAAAAAGGCGATGTCGCTGGAGTTGATAATCAGTGCCAGCGAAAACGAATCCGAATAGCCGGCTTTCAGCAGTTTTGGCCGCAGGGGGGAGCCAACAGCCACGACCGTGGCCTGGGTAGACCCGGACACAGCACCGAACAGGGTACAGGACGTGGCGGTACTGATGGCCAGACCGCCTTTTACGTGGCCGATGAACGCCATGACCATGTTGATCAGCCGGTCAGCGGATTGACCGCGGGTCATGATGTCCGCTGCCAGAATGAACATTGGGACCGCAATCAGCGAGGCGGGCCGGATACCGCCCATCATCTGCTGGACGAAGGTGCCCATCTGGCCGAAGCCATCAAACATCATTACAAAACCGACCACCGCACCTGTGATCAGCGGAACCATCATCGGGAAGCCCAGCAGCAGCAACCCGATCATGATCAACATCATTATAGTTGCCATGATTTCCTATCCTTCCTTAACGTCAGCTGCAGGGTTCATACTTCCGATTCTGTATCCGCGTAGCCGTCGACAACCCCAGTGGAAAGATAAACATCCTTGCTGGTGAAGTTCTTGATGGCCGTCAGGAGGTACTGAATACCTGTAATGGCAAAACCGATCGGGACCCAGATATAAATCCACCAGATCTCAAAGCCCAGGGCGGGCAGAATACGCCCACGACTGTAAAGGGTTTCGATGTATCCGAAGGAGTGGTAGCAAAGAAAGAACATCACAAGAGACGTGAACAGGGCGATGATGATCATCAAGACCTTGCGGCCCTTGACTGGCAGTGCGTCGTAGATTGCGGACATCCGGATGTGCCTGCCGTGGCGGGCTGCATAGCCGATGCCGGCAAAGGTGATGAGTATAATCAGGATCCGGTTGATTTCACCTGAGAAAAAGAGGCCTTCACCGAATACATACCGCGCAATGACATTCACACAGGTATTGATTGCCATCAGGATGACGCCAGCGGCCAGCATGAACGCCTCGACCTTGGCAATGATTTCATCGATGGTCCCCAGAAATCCGGGCAGGCCGGACTCGTAGGTGCCGGTGTCGTCTTCAAGATCCGGGGAATTCTCGGACATGGGGTCTGCTCCAGAGCATGTCGCTCCCTGCCGGTAGGGAATCCCCGGCGGGGCGGGGTTAGCACAGCTGCCCGCCGGCCGGAGCCGGCGGGAGTGGTTCCTCTAGTCTTAGTTGTTCTGAACTGCTTCCAGGTCTGCTTTGAACTGGTCCAGCAGTTCTTTGCCACTGTCGCCAGTCATTTCGATGAACTTCTCTTCCACCTGGGGCGCACGGGCCTTGAAGGCTTCGATCTGTTCGTCGTTCAGACGGGTGACGGTGACTTCATCGCTGGCTTTCTGGATCTTGGCCAGGGCTTCGTCTGCCAGACCGTCGATGTGCACAATGATTTCTTCAAAGGCAAAGTCTGCAGCGTCCTGAACCAGTTTCTTGTCGGCGTCAGACAGGCCATTATAGAAATCCTGGTTGGCCATCATGGCAGTGGTGAACCAGCCGTGCTTGGTGAAGACCAGGTTCGGGGACACTTCATAAAGACCGCCGGACTCGATCCAGAAGATCGGGTTTTCCTGCCCCTGGATCATGTTGGTCTGCAGCGCACCATAGACTTCACCCCAGGGCAGCGGGGTCGGTGTCGCGCCGAAGGCAGAATAGGTTTCTGACAGAAGCGGGTTGGTCATGACCCGGATCTTCTTGTTGTTGAAGTCCTCGGGCTGGGTGACCGGCTCATCAACCGTTACAACCATTTCCCCTTCCGGATACATCTTGAGAAGCTCCAGACCCTTCTCTGCGTAAAGCTCCGGGAAGTCTTCATTGATGGCTTTACTGGTGCGAAAGAATTCGATCACCGTATCCATGTCGGTCGGCATCAGGTAAGGAATAAAGAAGATCTGCGCTTCCGGAATCAGGGAGCCTGTAAAGCCGGGCGACTGGTTAACAAAGTTCAGGATGCCTGCCTGGGTCTGCTCAATGATGTCGTCAGACTCACCCAGCTCGCCGAAACGGTATACCTGCAGGGTGTGGTCAGAGTTATCCTCAATGTATTCCTTGAACTTGTATGCGAATACGTCCTGAACGTCGCCTTCGTACTCTTCGTGCGCATAGCGCCAGTTAGCGGCGTTTACCGAGTTCGCCATGGTCATCGCAGCGAATGCGAACGCTGAAATTCCGGCCAGTTTCTTGAACTTACTCATGCTGCTCATCGGGTTTTCTCCGTTCGTTTTTTTGCTGAAATTTATTGTTACATTAATAAAGACTGGCAAAACAAAGTGGTTTTCGCAAGAAAATGGCCAAAACAATCGTTTCAGCAGAGATGGTTTTGACCGTTTCGTAAGTTCATGAAATCACGGTCGATTCATATCTGAAAGGCAGGTTTGAAGGAATTCGCGGAACTCACTGACGACCCGATCAAGACTGTTTTCCAGTCGGTGCCCATCCGGCAGGACAAGAATCGGAAGGCCCTGATCACGGGCCAGATCAAGCACCGGCGCTACCGGTACCACGTCGTCATCCCAACCATGAATGATCTGACGGTGGTCCGCCTGGATCAGCGGGCTGGATTGGGGATACCGGGCCATCGCCAGGGCTGGCGCCAGCATGAAGCATCCCAGAACAGGCGTTTCCGAGGATGTCTGTGCGCAGACCCAGCCCCCCATGCTCGAACCGGCAAGGATGGTGTTTTCCGGCTTGGCATTGCATTCAGCCATTGCCTCGCGCATCTGGGCCAGCCGTGTCGCTGGATCCCGGGTGCTGCTGTGATCAATCGCGTGGGCCTGAATGCCCGGAAATGTTTCCGCCTCGGCTTTCATGGCCTGGATCTTGGTGCTGCCGGGTCCGCTCTCCAGGCCGTGGGAAAGGAAGACGTGGATCGGGGTGTCTGTCATGATGAATGTTGCTCCGGTGCTGAACGCTTTAATCACCTGAATGATGAGCAGCAGGGCCTGCTCTGTCCACCTTGCTGGCTGAGCCATCGGTCCGGTTGCGGCGTATAAGAGAAACCTAGTTGAACAGGGAATCCGGATCCATGAAACAGGTAAAACGAGGTCTGATAATCACCGCTTTGATTTTCGGTCTATCAGGAACGCAGGTAGCCATGGCGGACAGTTGTCCGGCGTTTCTCGATCATGAACAACGCAAGCTTCACTCAACAGACACGGTAAACCTCTGTGATCTCGCGGCTGGCAAACCCATGCTGGTGGTCAACACCGCCAGCCGTTGCGGATACACAGGGCAGTTCGAGGGGCTCGAGGCCCTGCACAAACAGTATTCGGAGAAAGGGCTGATTGTGGTCGGCTTCGCCAGCGACGATTTCCGGCAGGAGGCAGATTCCGAAGCCGAGGCGGCCACCGTTTGCTTCAAGAACTTCGGAGTGACCTTCACCATGATCGCACCGGGAGCGGTGACCGGAGCCGAGGCCAACCCGGTGTTCCGGGCCATCAACGAGCAGAGCCAACCCCCGCGCTGGAACTTCACCAAGTATGTGATTGATCGTTCCGGCACGGTCGTCGACTCCTTTCCGAGCCGGGTGCGCCCACAGGATCCGGAGCTGATTGACGCGGTGGAATCCGTGCTTTAGGACAATGCCAGCCCGGCATTTCTGGTTTGGGCCAGGATGTCGAGCGCATGCCGGCGCGTCTCTGGGTCGTAGATATCCACCGTGAACATCAGTTCCTCGACCTCAATGTCCGAGAGAATGTGTAGCAGCTGTCTCCCGATGGTTTCGGCATCGCCAAGCAATTGCAGACCCAGAAAATCCTTCACACTGGCTTTCTCGCCCGCGTTCCAGAGCCCGTCCATGCTGTTTACAGGCGGTTTCATCCACAGCGGTTGTCCGCGGAAGAGGGCGAGAATGCGCTGATAGCTGGTGGTAGCCAGAAACTCTGCCTCCTGAACGGAATCGGCCGGAACGGCTGGCAGGGCAAGCATGGCATAGGGCTGTTCAAGCGTTTCCGAGGGCTGGAAGTTGTCGCGGTAGACTCTGAGCGCTTCCCTGTAGAGCCGGGGTGCGAAATGTCCGGCGAAGGCATAGGGCAGACCGCGCATGGCGGCCAGCTGGGCGCTGTAAAGGCTTGATCCCAGCAGCCAGAGCGGCACATTGGTGCCCGCGCCGGGAATGGCCCTCACGGACTGCCCTGGCTGCAGGGGGCCAAGCAGGGACTGAAGCCGGGCGACATCCTCAGGAAACTGTTCAGCACCCAGGCCGTCGCGCCTCAGGGCCCGCGCGGTCACCGGGTCAGTGCCCGGCGCGCGGCCCAGTCCAAGGTCAATCCGCCCCGGGTACAGACTCTCGAGTGTTCCGAATTGCTCGGCAATGACCAGTGGCGGGTGGTTGGGCAGCATGACACCACCGGAACCGACCCGAATAGACTTCGTTTTGCCTGCGATGTGTCCGATCAGGACAGACGTCGCGGAGCTGCTGATGCCTTCCATGTTGTGATGCTCGGCCAGCCAGAAGCGCTTGAAACCGAGTTTCTCGGCCCGTTGGGCATAGGCCACGCTGTTGGCAAGCGTGGTGCCTACCGAGTCGCCTTCGCGGACGGAGGCCAGTTCGAGCAGCGAGTAATCAGGACAGTCAGGCATGGAGCTCCCGCAGTAAAAGTGGAATTCGAGAGATAGAAAACATGGTGTCTGCCGGCGCCTGTTTCAAGATAAGCCGCGAACGGTGCTACAGATCGATCACAATCGGCGGGTTCAGCGGTTTGAAACTGCCGTTACAGGTGCTGGCGTTTACGCACAGGCAATCGCCAATCTGTTCTTCGCCGTGGCCTTCGTGAATATGGCCAAAGATATGGAGTTTCAGGGACAGTCTGGCGATTCGCTCGGCCAGGGCCTCACAGCCAGGGCGCACGATGCCAGAGGGAGACTCGATTCGGTCGAGAATACCCGCGGGAGGCCCGTGGGTGATAAGGACATCGGTGTCTCCGGGGATGCGGGCCCAGCGCTCGGCAATGGCATCGCCCCGTTCCAGATTGAATGCCCAGTTGAAGAACACTGGCGTCCATGGGCTGCCCCAGAACTTCAGGCCGGCAAGCTCCAACGGGCTGTCCTGCAAATAATGAGCGTTACGCACCAGTTCCCGGGCCTCTGCCGGTTCGTCCTGGAAACACCAGTCGTGGTTTCCGGCAATCAGTATCTTGTTGGTATGGGGCAGCTCCGAGAACCACTGGTCCAGATCCTCGAGTTCGTCCAGTGTGCCAACCCCGAGGGAATCCCCGGCGTGAATCAGCAGGTCGCCGTCCGGAACCTGGATCTGGCGGTGCATGCTGTGGGTGTCGGAGATGCAGACAATTCTCATGGTGTTGGCGGTTCCGGTCAGTGACATTCGCGCATTTTTGTTTTGTCTAAGATAGCATTTACCGCCCGTTCAGCCTTCATGCTTTTCGAGTAATGCCATGCGATTGATACTCAGCCGAAAAGGATTTGATTCTTCTGCCGGTGGATGTCCCAGCCCGGTCCTGCCGGATGGCTCGCTGTGCGTTTTGCCTATTCCTGATACCCGGTCCCGAATCCGCTATGACGATGTGGTTTTCGACAAACGCAGGCTCGGCAAGATTGCCCGGGATCTCACCGGTGGCCGAATCCGGGGTAGTCACGGTGCCCACCTGGATCCGGATCTGATAGCGGGTGCCTACCCCCGTGGAGAAGGCTGGCGACCTCTGCTGGGTCAGACTGGCTCAGCCCAGGGACACCTTCGCAATCAGGGAGTTGAGCCGGGAGATCTGTTTCTGTTCTTCGGCGTTTTTCGCCACGCCGAAATGCATAACCGGCGCTGGCGGTTTGTACCCGGATCCCGTCCGTTCCATGCCCTTTGGGGTTGGCTCCATATTGACCAGGTTCATACTGTTGACGAACTGGGTCCGGATGCCCTGCCATGGGCCCGGTATCATCCGCACCTCCACGGCGAGCCGGATCCAGGCAATACGCTCTACACGTCCTCACTGTCGTTTCCATTGGCAGGCGGCGCAGAGGTTTGGTCCGGCAGTGGCGTGTTTCCGAAGCTTCGCGAGGACCTGGTCCTGACCGCCCCGCAGAGCCGCCTGCCCACGCGGTGGCGCCTGCCCGCCGGGTTTTATCCCGGCGATAAACGGCCTCCCCTGAGCTATCACACCAGGCCGGACAGGTGGTGCCTGGAACCGCCCTGGTGCTATCTGTCTTGTGCTGCCAGGGGGCAGGAATTCGTGCTCGATCTCGACGCTTATCCCGAGCTGACGGACTGGCTCACGGGATTGCTCAGAACAGGGTCGCCCACCGAAAACTAACCGTGCTATTGATCTGCCCGGGTGATATTCACCTAAGATAGTAGGAGTTTGAACCTCAGGGAGAGGGCAATGTATCGGTACAGTCTGGGAAACCGGCGATGGCAGTTTGCAACGCTGGCAGAGTTAATGGCGAAGGCAACGCCCGCGCGCTCCGGTGACCGGCTGGCCGGCGTCATCGCCCATACCGCCGAGGAAAGGGTGGTGGCCCAGATGGCTCTGGCCGAGTTGCCCCTGAAGACCTTTCTGACTGAAGCCCTCGTACCCTACGAGCAGGATGAGGTTACCCGGTTGATTCTCGACGATCACGATGTCGGGGCCTTTGAGCCGGTTTCCCACCTGACCGTGGGCGACTTCCGGAACTGGTTGCTGAGCGATCTGGCCACGCCCGAGATGCTGGTGCGTATCCGCGCCGGGATAACTCCTGAGATGGCGGCGGCTGTGTGCAAAATCATGCGCAACCAGGACCTGATTCTGGTCGCGCAGAAATGCCGGGTGCAAACCGCCTTCCGGAGCACCGTCGGCCTGCCGGGGCGGATGTCGACGCGGCTCCAGCCCAATCATCCCACGGATGATATAACAGGCATCGCCGCCAGCATCCTGGACGGTTTGCTGTATGGCAGCGGCGATGCGGTGATCGGAATTAATCCTGCCACGGACAACGTGGCCCAGAGTGTCCGGCTGCTGCAGTTGATGGATGAGGTGATCCGCAAGTACGAGATTCCCACCCAGTCCTGCGTACTGACCCATGTAACCAATACCCTGGAAGCCATCGAGAACCGGGCTCCGGTGGATCTGGTGTTCCAGTCCATTGGCGGCACCGAAGCCACGAACAGGAGTTTCGGATTTGATCTGGCCACCCTTGCCGAGGCCCGGGACGCAGCGCTGTCTCTAAACCGCGGCACAGTGGGTAAGAACGTGATGTATTTCGAAACCGGCCAGGGCAGCTCGCTGTCGGCCGATGCCCATCACGGTGTCGATCAGCAGACCTGCGAGGCCAGGGCGTACGCCGTGGCCCGCAAATTCGAGCCGCTTCTGGTGAATACCGTGGTCGGGTTTATCGGGCCGGAATACCTGTATGACGGCAAGGAGATCACGCGGGCCGGCCTGGAGGACCATTTTTGTGGCAAGTTGCTGGGCCTGCCAATGGGGTGTGATATCTGCTACACCAATCATGCCGAGGCCGATCAGAACGACATGGACAACCTGCTGACTTTATTGGGCGTGGCCGGCTGTAACTTCATCATGGGTATACCCGGCTCTGACGACATCATGCTGAACTATCAGACCACCTCGTTTCACGATGCCCTTTACGTTCGCCGGGTGCTCGACAAACGGCCGGCGCCTGAATTCGAACAGTGGCTCACCCGCATGCAGATTTTCCAGGATGGCGAGGGCAAGGTGCCCGCAGACGGGTTACCAGAAGCCTTCCGGCAAAGCCTGGCCAGTTTGCCCGGAGGGGTCGGATCATGACTGGCCGTAAGCCATCAGTAATCGCCAATCCCTGGCGCCGGCTCTCGGCCTGGACCGATGCCCGGATTGGTCTTGGCCGGGCCGGCATCAGTCTGCCCACGCATGAGATGCTGGCGTTTCAGCTCGCTCATGCCCAGGCACGGGATGCGGTCCATCTACCACTGGATACTTCGAGGTTGATGAAGGACCTGGCCGAACTGACCGAGCGGAGAAAAGCGTTATTGCCCCATGAGCCGGTTCATCTGCAAAGTCAGGCCAGCGACCGGATAACCTACCTGCAACGCCCGGATCTCGGGCGCAGGCTCAGCCAAAAATCCTGTGAGGCGCTGGACCGCCTGGGCCACACCGGTGATTCACCCGTCGACCTGGCTCTCGTGGTCGCAGACGGCTTGTCCTCCTATGGCGTACAGGAAAACGCCGTGGGGTTTCTCGAGGCGCTACTGGCGAATCTTGAGGCCGATGATCAGACCTGGGAACTGGCGCCCCTGATCGTTGTCTCTCAGGGACGGGTTGCGATTGGTGATGATGTCGGTAACCGGCTTAACGCCCGATGTGTTGTGGTGCTGATTGGTGAGCGCCCCGGCCTGAGTTCTCCAGACAGCCTCGGGCTTTACCTGACCTGGGCGCCGGAGCCCGGACTGACTGACGCCAGCCGAAACTGCATATCCAATATCCGCCCGGCTGGGTTGTCGTTCGAAGAGGCGAGCCGGCGGCTCGGGTATTTGCTCAGGGAGGCTCGCCGTCAGGAGGTTTCCGGCGTACCTCTCAAGGATCGCTCGGAAGAGACGGTTATTGATCAGGGTATTGGCAACTTCCTGTTACGCTAGATGAAGCCGTTGAACCATTCAGGGTAGGAGAATTCTCTTGCAGCAAGCCGAGTACTATGAAAACGACACCACACTCGCCCAATACCTGGAATTTCACTTTGGCGAGCGGTGGCACGGAGAGGCCAACTTCCCCAAGGCGCTGGCGGATGCTGCCATGCATGCGATGGATGGCAGGCCCCTGGATCGTGCGCTGGATATTGGTTGTGCCGTGGGCCGCACCAGCCTTGAGTTGGCCCGCCATTTCCGGCACGTGGACGGCATTGATTTTTCCAGGGCGTTCGTCAACAAATGCCAGGAAGTCGCTCGCGACAGAAGGGTGCGTTATGCGCGCCCGGAGGAGGGGGAGCTGGTGACCTTTCAGGACCAGTCTCTTGCGTCCCTCGGGCTGGATGAGGCCGCTGAGCGCGTGTCTTTTCATCAGGGCGACGCCTGCGATCTGCCATCGCAGTTCACGGGGTATGATCTGGTACTCGCAGGCAACCTGATCGACCGGCTGTACCAGCCATCGCTGTTTCTGGAGACCATTCATGAGCGGATTAACGAACTCGGGCTTCTGGTGATTGCCTCACCCTATACCTGGCTGGAAGAGTACACGCCGAAGGAACACTGGGTTGGCGGGTTCAAGAAGAACGGAGAAGATTTCTCGACATTCGACGGCCTCAAGGAGATGTTGGCGCCCCATTTCCGGCTGTTGTTCGAACCCTGGAGCCTGCCGTTTGTCATCAGGGAAACGAGAAACAAGTTCCAGCACAGCTTCTCCGAGCTGACCGTCTGGGAGAAAGTAAGCCAGTAAGGATGCGGGAATTTTGAGGATGGCCTGAAGGCTGTCATCAAACTGTCACCGGAAAAGCATAGCCTGAAAACTCATCAGGACGACATGCATTGTGTTGTGCATCGTGTGAATGCTTTAACCGGGGACTTCCCCGGTTTTTTTATGCCTGGATTAAGGGATCTGACAGGATGAGGACCATTGCGTTTTACAGTCTGAAGGGCGGTGTTGGCAAAACCGCCGCCGCCGTGAATATCGCCTATCTGGCCAGCCAGGCAGGCTATCCCACACTGCTCTGGGACCTTGACCCCCAGGGCGCCTCCAGCTGGTATCTGGCCGGGGCCGACAAAATCAAAGGGCACAAGTTATCGCAGCTGCTCAAGGGCAAGACGCCCATCGCCGAATTCATTCACGAAAGTGACTATGAAAACCTGGATTTCATCCCGTCTCACACCAGTTTCCGCAACCTGGATGTAAAGCTGGATCAGGAGGATGGCAGCAACCTGATCAAACAGTGGCTGGCGCCGCTGTCTGAAGAAACCAGTCTCGTGGTACTGGATTGCCCGCCGTCGCTTTCCAGGCTTTCCGAGCAGGTGCTGAAGGCGGCAGACGAGGTGTTCGTGCCGGTGATTCCCACCTGGCTGTCTCTCAACAGCTGGAAGCAATTGCTGGAGTTTGCCAAGGATAAGAAGTTGAAGCCGGGTAAGCTGCACCCGTTCTATTCCATGGCCGACCGGCGCAAAGGGCTGCACCGGGAGCTGATCAACGCGCAGGATGAGATTTTACCCAAAGGCCTGAAAACCATCATTCCGAACGCCAGCGTGGTGGAAAAGATGGGTGAGGAGGGCAGGCCGGTGGAACTGCTGGCGCCCGGCTCGGTGGCCGCCGACGCCTACCGCCGGTTGTGGAAGGAGATCAATCGCCTGCTCTGAGGCCCTCACCGCATGGGCTCAGGATCGGGCGAGCTTGTCCCTCCGCAGGGAGCGCTCCAGTCGGCGGTGGCTCTCACTGCGTTCTGAGAGTACTTGCTGAACGTACTGGATGTGCTTGCCGGCCAGTTCCCGGGCTTCCTCGGCCCTGCCTTCAGTGATGGCTTCGTACAGCATCCGGTGCTGTTCCACCAGACCCTGCCGGGTCTCCGCCTCTCTTCGATACATGCCGCCGATGTTGGTAACCACGTTGCTTTTCAGCATGTTGAACAGGTTTCGAATGGTGTGCAGGAGAATCACGTTATGGCTCGCCTCGGCAATCGCCAGGTGGAACCGGGCATCGGCTGCCCCTTCGGCTTCCAGGTCCCGGTTCCTGTCGCTGCAATAGCAGGCTTGCAGTGCCTCGTAAGCGGTTTTCAGGTGAGCCCTGTCGACCTCTGTCGCTCGCAAGGCTGCGTAATAGGCGCAGTCCGCCTCCAGTGTGCGGCGAAATTCCAGCAGATCCCGTTGTGCGTCTGGCCGGTTTTCAAGCAGAGGAATCAGCGGATCGCTGAAACTGCCGCCGAGGGACTCAGTGACATAGTTTCCTCCGCCCTGGCGGCTGATCAGCAGGCCTTTGGCGGTCAGCCGCTGAATGGCCTCCCGCAGGGAAGGGCGGGACACGCCGAACTGCTCCGACAATACCCGTTCCGGGGGCAGCCGCTCGCCCGGTTGCAGGGTGCCTTCCAGAATCATCGTTTCCAGCTGTTCCACGATGGTGTCCGCGAGTCTGCGTGGGGCGATCTGTCCGACGTCCATAAGAACGAATTTCCTGTCCAAGAATTTATTGGTAATACCAATACCACAGGGCGCGATTCAGGCCAAGTCCCGGTGTATCTGCGATGGTTAGACTGAAGTCTGCTGCGGAAAACTTTGACATCAGCAAGCGGTCTCGAATACCTTGGTTATTATTGTATGTCAATTGGTATTACCAATTGTCAGTTTGTCTGTCTGAGACTGTCTTGAGGCGCAATCAATGAGTCAGCTGTTTTACGATGCCGCTCCCAATGCCACCCGGGTATCGCCCGAGCGGGAAGCCGACCGGCATTACCCGGAGAAGCCGGAAGCGGTCACTCTGTTCGGTACCTGCGTGGTGGATCTGTTCTTTCCTGAGGCCGGGCTGGATGCCATTCGCCTGCTGGAGCGGGAAGGTGTTCGCGTGCATTTCCCCCAGGAGCAGAGCTGTTGCGGGCAGCCCGCCTGGACTTCCGGATATCGGGATGAGGCCAAGGCAGTGGCCCGCGCCCAGCTGGATATCCTCGATCGATCGGGTCTGCCGGTCGTGGTGCCGTCCGGCTCCTGTGCCGGGATGTTCCGGCACCATTACCCGGCGTTGTTTGCCGATGAGCCGGACACGCTCAAGCGGGTAGAAGCGCTCGCCGAGCGCACCTTCGAGCTGACCGAGTTCCTGCTGAAAGTCTGCCGGGTGCAGCTGGCGGACCGGGGCGCGCCCAGCAAGATTGCACTGCACACCTCCTGTTCGGCCCGCCGGGAAATGAACACCCACCTGCACGCCCGCGAGCTCTTGCAGCAGCTTGAAGGTGTCGAACGTATCGATCACGACCATGAAAGCGAATGCTGTGGGTTTGGCGGCACCTTCTCGGTGCGAATGCCGGAAGTTTCAGGAGCCATGGTTAAAGACAAGACCCGTTCACTGATCGACTCCGGCGCGGTTGAAATGGTGACCGCCGACGGCGGCTGCCTGATGAACATCAACGGGTCGCTGGAGAAACAGAAAGAGAGCTTCCGGGGCCGGCACCTGGCCAGTTTCCTCTGGGAGCGCACCAACGGCGACAACGCAGGGGAGGTGGCATGAGTCAGCGTATTCCGGTTACCGAGCTGACCCCGGACTTCCGGGGCCGCGCCGAAGAGGCCCTTGCGGACGGTCAGCTGCGCAACAATTTCCGTGTGGCCATGGACTCGCTGATGACCAAGCGGGCCAACGCCTTTCCAGATGCCGACGAGCGTGAAGGCCTGAGGGAACTGGGTAACCGGATCAAGGCCGGTGCCCTTTCCCGTCTGCCGGATTTGCTGGAGCAGCTTGAACAGAAGCTGACGGAGAACGGCGTCAAGGTTCACTGGGCGGAGACCGTCGAGGAAGCCAACAGCCTGGTGCATGGCATCATCGAAGCCCGCAAGGGCAGCCAGGTGGTGAAAGGCAAGTCCATGGTCAGCGAAGAAATGGAGATGAACGACTACCTGGCGGAGCGGGGCGTCGAATGCCTGGAATCCGACATGGGGGAATACATTGTTCAGCTCGACAACGAAAAGCCCTCCCACATCATTATGCCAGCGATCCACAAGAACGCGCGGCAGGTGTCCAAGCTGTTCCACGACAAACTGGGCGAGCCGGAGACCGAAGACGTTAACCAACTGATCCAGATTGGTCGCCGGACCCTGCGTCGGAAATTCATGGAAGCGGATGTGGGTGTTTCCGGCGTGAACTTCGCCATCGCCGAAACCGGCACCCTGCTGCTGGTGGAAAACGAAGGCAATGGGCGCATGAGCACGACGGCGCCGCCCGTGCACATTGCGGTAACAGGCATTGAAAAAGTGGTTCCGAACCTGAGGGACGTGGTGCCCCTGGTGTCCCTGCTGACCCGCTCGGCCCTTGGCCAGCCCATTACCACCTACGTGAACCTGATTTCCGGCCCCCGCAAGCCCGACGAGCTGGATGGTCCGGAAGAGGTGCACCTGGTGCTGCTGGATAACGGCCGCACCGGCGCTTTTGCCGATGCCCAGATGCGCCAGACCCTGAACTGCATCCGCTGCGGCGCCTGCATGAATCACTGCCCGGTGTATACCCGGGTGGGCGGCCACACCTACGGTGAGGTCTACCCAGGCCCTATTGGCAAGATCATCACGCCGCACATGGCAGGACTGGACAAGGTGCCGGACCATCCCAGTGCTTCCTCTCTGTGCGGAGCCTGCGGCGAGGTCTGTCCGGTCAAGATTCCCATTCCTGAACTTCTGCAGCGCCTACGTCAGGAGAACGTGAAAAACCCGGAGCAACCGCAGCAGGTGAAAGGTGGCGGCGCCAAATATTCCCGGACGGAACGGTGGATCTGGCGTGGTTGGCAGATGCTGAATACCCGGCCGGCGCTGTATCGCAGTTTTCTCTGGGCCGCGACCCGCTTCCGGGCGCTGGCTCCGAAAAAGGCCGGCCCCTGGACCGAGAATCACAGTGCGCCGGTGCCCGCCCGCCGCTCCTTGCATGATCTGGCGGCCCGGCATCTTGACCAGAACGGAGGTCGGCCATCATGAGCGCCCGCGCGAACATCCTTGGCAAATTGAGAAACAGCCTCGCCGGCACGACGCCCCGCCCCGACGAGTTCGACGAGCGGCTGGTTACGGCCCCCTGGCGGTACGCGCCGGAAGACCGGATCGACCGGTTGCGTAGCCTGATGGAAGCGGTCCACACTGAAGTGCATCCGTGCCGGTCTGACAACTGGCCGGAATTGGTGGCCGAACTTCTGAACAAACGCAACCTCACCAACCTGTTGTGCGCCCCGTCGAGAGAACATGGCCGGGCGCTGCAGGCATACTTCGAGGCCACGGAGCAGAAGGTCGAGTTATTGGCCTACGATCAGCCGGTGGAAGACTGGAAAGAAGAGCTGTTCTGGAATGTGGAGGCCAGCCTGACCGGCACCCTTGGCGGTATTGCCGCCACCGGCACGCTCGTGCTCTGGCCGGACCGCAATGAACCGCGGCTGATGAGCCTGGTGCCGCCGGTACATATTGCCCTGCTCAAGGCCAGCGAGATTCACGACAATCTGTATGACATGATGGTGGCTCAGGACTGGGCGGCCGGGCTGCCAACAAATGTTCTGCTGGTGTCTGGCCCGTCCAAGACCGCGGACATCGAACAGGTGCTGGCCTATGGCGCCCACGGCCCCCGTGAGCTCATTGTGCTGGTTCTGGAGGATGCATGACTTTTACCCCGGAAGTGTTGGCCGATATCCGGCAACGGATTCCCGAAAACCGGGTCTTTAACGATCCGGTGTCCACCCTTGCGTTCGGAACCGACGCCAGTTTCTACCGCCTGATCCCAAAGGTGGTGGTGCGGGTTCAGGATGAAGCAGAGGTTGTCGATCTCCTGGCCATCGCCCGCCGCCACAAGGTCCCGGTGACCTTCCGGGCCGCCGGTACCAGCCTTTCCGGACAGGCGATCAGTGATTCGATCCTGATTGTTCTGGGCGATCAGTGGAACGGCCACGACATCCGGGAAGAAGGCCGCCAGATTCGTCTGCAACCGGGTGTGATTGGCGCTCAGGCGAATGCCTGGTTGGCACCCAAGGGCTTCAAGATCGGACCGGATCCGGCGTCCATCAACGCCTGTAAGATTGGCGGCATTGTTGCGAACAATGCCAGCGGTATGTGCTGTGGTACGGCCCAGAACAGCTACCATACGCTGGCCGGAATGCGGCTGGTGCTGGCCGACGGGGCAGTGCTGGATACCGAGGATCCGGCAAGCGTTTCGGCGTTTCGCGACAGCCACGGTGATCTGTTGGCGGCCCTGAAAAAGCTGGCCATCAATACCCGGGAGAATCCCGACCTGGCGGAGCGTATTCGACATAAATACCGCCTGAAAAACACCACCGGCCTGTCCCTGAACGCCCTGGTGGATTTTACCTGTCCTCTCGAGATTCTCACGCACCTGATGGTGGGCTCCGAGGGCACCCTGGGTTTTGTCAGCGCAGTGACCTACAACACCGTGCCCGAGTACCCCGACAAGGCCACGGCCCTGCTGGTGTTTCGGGATGCCGAGAGCTGCTGCAGGGCGGCGTCGGTGCTGCGTTCACAACCGGTAGCGGCCGTGGAGTTGCTGGATCGTCGCAGCCTGCGCTCGGTTCAGGACAAGCCCGGCCTGCCGGAGTGGATTCATGATGTCTCGGAGGATGCCTGTGCGCTGCTGGTGGAGACCCGGGCCTCATCATCGGAAATTCTGGATGAACAGCTGACCCGAATCAGGGCGTCCCTCGCCGAATTCCCGCTTGAGCAGCAGGTGGACTTTACCCGCGACGCCAAAGTGTCCGATCAGCTGTGGGCCATTCGTAAGGGTACTTTCCCCGCCGTGGGGGCAGTAAGGCCGAACGGGACCACCGTGATCATCGAGGATGTGACCTTCCCCATTGATCAGCTTTCCGAAGGGGTCACCCGCCTCCAGTCGCTGTTCGTGAAGCATGGCTATGACGACGCGATCATCTTTGGCCACGCCCTTGAAGGCAACCTGCACTTCGTGTTTCCACAGGGCTTTGACGACCCCGCGGAAGTTGCCCGTTATGAAGCCTTCATGCAAGACGTGGCGCAGCTGGTGGCGGTGGAGTTTGGTGGTTCGCTGAAAGCGGAACACGGTACCGGTCGCAACATGGCGCCGTTCGTGGAACTGGAATGGGGGCACGATGCCTGGCAACTGATGTGGCAGATCAAGCGGTTGCTGGACCCGGAGAATTTGCTCAACCCGGATGTAGTGCTCTCGGAGGATCCGCAGATCCATCTCAAGAATCTGAAGCCCTTGCCCGAGGCCGATCCGCTGGTGGACAAGTGCATTGAATGTGGCTTCTGCGAGCCGGTGTGTCCGTCGGAGGGACTGACTCTGTCGCCGCGCCAGCGCATTGTGATCTGGCGGGATATTCAGGCTCGCCGCCGTGCCGGCGAAGACACTGCCGAACTGGAAAAAGCCTATCAGTACCATGGCCTGGATACCTGTGCCGCAACCGGCCTCTGTGCCCAGCGCTGTCCGGTCGGTATCAATACTGGCGATCTGGTGCGCAAGCTGCGCAGTGAAAAGGCCAACGGTCAGTCTGTGGCCAATCAGTTGGCAAAGCATTTTGCCGGCGCTTTGAAAGCCACCCGTTTTGTGCTGGCGAGCGCATCAATGGCCGAAAGACTGCTGGGTGCGCCATTGCTGACCCGACTCAGTGGCGGCGTTCGCAAGGTGTCTGGTGGTCGGGTAGCCCAGTGGGATCCGAGTCTGCCCCAGCCGGTGCGGTTTGTTTCACCGAACGCGCCGGAACCGTCCGATGGCCGGCCCCGGGTGGTGTATCTGGCGGCCTGTGTGTCCCGGACCACGGGCCCGGCGCGGGGCGATAAGGTGCAGGAACCGCTGATCGAAGTGACCCGGCGGCTGCTGGAGAAGGGCGGTTACCAGGTGGTGTATCCGGAGGCCCTGGACAGCCTGTGTTGTGGCCAGCCCTTTGCCTCCAAGGGCTATCCGGAGCAGGCGGCGACCAAGAAAGATGAGCTGATTTCGGCGCTGTTGCGGGCCAGCCGGAATGGCGTTGATCCGATCTACTGCGACACCAGCCCCTGCACACTGCAGATCCGCGAAGCCGCCGAAGAAGCCGGCCTGACGCTGTTTGATCCTGTCCGGTTCATTCGGGATCATCTCTACGAGCGTCTGGATTTCGAGCCGGAGCAGACCCCGCTGGCGGTGCACGTCACCTGCAGCACCCAGCACCTGGGGGAGTCGCAGGGACTGATCGATATCGCCAGGCGGTGCAGCACCCAGGTGGTAGTGCCCGAGGGTATCCACTGCTGTGGCTTTGCCGGCGACAAGGGCTTTAACGTGCCCGAGCTGAATGCCCATTCTCTGAAAACTCTGGCAGAGCAGACGGCCGGCTGCGAGGAAGGAATATCCACCAGCCGAACCTGCGAAATCGGGCTCAGCCGGCACAGCGGTATCGACTATCACGGCCTCGTGTATCTGGTTGACCGGGTCACAAGGCCGCGAGCAACTGCCTAGCGGTTATTTCATCTCGAAGCCGCATTTGCGCAGGAAGTCGCGCATGTGTGGTCGCAATTTCGAGGTGAACAGCGGCTTGAGCTGCTCGGACCAGGTCGTGTCCTTGTTGCCACCGGTGCGTTCCCGATAGTACTGGTTCATGGTGCGATCGAACCCGGCGACCAGCTCCTCGTCCCGTGCATCGGAATAGTAATCTTCCCTGAGAATCGCCTCCACCGGCAGGCGTGGCTTCACCTCCGGGTTCTGGTCCGGGTAGCCCAGGCACATACCGAACACCGGATAGACATGTTCGGGAAGCCGGAGAATTTCGCTTATCTCCGCCGGATTGTTGCGTATGCCGCCGATATAGCACAGCCCAAGCCCCTCGGATTCTGCTGCGATGGCCACATTCTGGGCCATCAGGCTGGTGTCGATGGTGGCAACCAGAAGCTGCTCAGTCATCCCCCGCACCACGTCTGCCCCGGCCCGTCCGGCGGCATCGGTAGAGCGCCGCATGTCGGCACAGAACACCAGAAAGTCCGAGCAGTCGGCGATGTAGTCCTGTCCGCCCGCGAGTTCGGCGATTTTCCGGCGGTTATCCGGATCAATCACGTGAATGATTGAATACGCCTGCACATGGTTCGAGGTGGCGGCGCACTGGCCGGCGCGGATCAGCTCCCGGAGCAGATCCTCGGGAATTTTCTTGCCGGTAAATTTGCGTATCGAACGATGGGATTTCAGAAGGTCTATGGTCGGATTCATGGGGTCTCGCAGTGAGTGCATGGATGTCGAGTCAATCTGTGACAATTATCATACCAAACGCTACACGACACGTGCGCAGGCCTGGGCGGGAAGCTGATACCCTGACGTATCCCGTTGTATAGCCTGGAACGCTGTGTCTTTATGGATCTGAACATGCACCTGCCAACGCTGCTGGTCACTTCGATCATGATTAACCTCCTGATCGGCGGCATGCTCTGGGCAATCTACCATCTTCGCCACCGTGAACGTTGTTTCCTGCTCTGGGCACTGGCCTGTCTCACTTTTGTGGCGGGCACGGCGTTAGCGGTAGTTAATGAGATAACCGAAGCGCCCGCGCTCATGCAGTTTACGGTTCATCTGGCGCTTGGCGGGTCTCCCTTGTTGCTCCTCGCAGGGATACATGCCCTGATGCAGTTGCCCATGGCAGGCACCCGAGGTTCCTCCCGTTTTTTGTACGGAGCGTCTCTACTCTATCTGTTCGGTTTGGTTGTGAGCACAGGGTGGGATCCGGTGGCTGCCAGATTCCTCACGGCACTGTTCTCCGCACTGGTCTTTAGCCTGGCGATCTATCGTCTGGCTTCCATTGAACGCAAACCGCGGCTGCCTCTGCGGATCCTGCAAACGTTGTTCGGCATCCACGGTACGCTCATGATGGCCCAGGTACTGGTGATTGCAGTCTCCGTGACAGGAAGTGCCCCGCTGGATCTGCACGGGCTGCTGAAACTGATTCTGGTGAACCACCTGTTGCTGGTGAGCGCGACGGCCATGGCGCTTCCGTTGCTGGCATTTACCCGTGCCGAACAGGCCCTGGTCGCGCTGGCAGAGCGAGACGGCCTTACTCAACTGTTCAATCGACGGGCCTTTTACCGGGAGGGTAATCTGGCGTTTGAAAAGGCGCGGGAAGACCGCTCACTGATCACCGTTCTCATGATCGACCTCGATCACTTCAAGCAGATCAACGACCGCTGGGGGCACGCCACTGGCGACGAGGTACTGAGAATTGTGGCGAACCTGATGAAAGCGGAACTCCGGGATGATGACATCATTGGCCGTGTTGGCGGGGAAGAATTTGCGGCCGTGCTTCGTAATAACAACCGCGAGGCGATTGAAGCTGTAACCGGGCGGCTGTTACAGCGCATTGTTGAGGCCGGTCGCGAGGTTGACGGTGTTCCGGTTCATCTGTCGGCAAGCATCGGAGGCGCCTCTCTTGCTCTCGAACATGCTGCCTTCTCAGACGTGATGGCTTCCGCGGACAGGGCGCTTTATCAGGCCAAGCACAATGGCCGCAACCGGGCCGAATTCGTAACGGCGTCAGCAGCCGCGAAACCCTGACGGCCGTTTGGCCAGAAATGCCGACACGCCCTCGGCAAAATCCTCGGTTCGGGTCATTTCAAGGAAGGCCGCGCGCTCTGCCTCCAGGTGGGCGGCCAACCGGTCACCGTTGGCACGATCGATCAGTTGGCGAAAGGCACCGAAGGCCCGAGTCGGTCCCTTGGCGACTTTTTCGATCATCCGGTTCACCCGGCTCTCGAATTCGCTGGCCGGGACGACCTCGTTGACCATTCCCCAGTCTTTTGCTTCGCCGGCATTCAAGGTGCGTCCCAGCAACATCAGCTCCGCCGCCCGACCAGCGCCCAACTTGTGGGCCAGGGCCCAGCTGCCGCCGCAATCCGGAACCGCGCCAATACCGTTGTAGGCGACCAGAAATGTCGCGTCTTCCTCGGCGATCACCAGATCGGCCATCAGCGTGAGACTGAGCCCTGCGCCGGCGGCGACGCCCCTGACCGCAGCGATAACCGGTGCGTCCATGCTGCGAAGTAGCAGGATGGCGGGATTCACGGCATCCAGGATCGCGCCTATCGCTTTGCCTGCCTGCGCTGACGTTCCGGCCATGCTCGACACGTCTCCGCCGGCCATGAAAGCTCGCCCTGCGCCTGCCAGGACAATGCACCGAACGCCGGAAAGGTTATCAATATGCTCGACTGCCGCAAGAAAGGCCTCTGCGAGGGCCACGTTAATGGCGTTCAGGGCTTCGGGGCGATTAAAGGTCAACCTGGCTACCCCTGTTCCGGCATCAAAAGCGGTGGTTACCAGCGTGTCTGTCATGATGAATCGCCCTCCCTGTTCGGCAGGTCTGAAGATCAGAACCCTGCGTCATGATGATGGTTGTCGTTCGGGTATCAGGATAGACGGTTTGCCTAATGTTGCCTGAATGGACTACTTTAAATCTGGATCGGGGCTAACCCCGACGACAAGAAAAAACAAAAATTACAATCATCTTCGGGCGTGAGATGGGTATTTCCAGGCGTGTTCGTGTGCCTGTGTACCCGGCGCCAGGGGTGCCGGGAGGTAGTGTGAGCATCCTTGAGATCAGTAACCTGTCTCTGTCGTTTGGTGGTGTGAAGGCGCTGCAGGACGTGAGTTTCCGGGTGCCTGAAAACACGGTAACAACCATTATCGGCCCGAACGGCGCCGGCAAAACATCGCTGTTCAACTGCATCTCCGGCTTCTACAAACCCCAGCAGGGCACCATCCGCTATCAAGGGCAGCCGCTGCCGGGCAGTATCAAGCCGCCGAAACGGGCAGCATTGGGCCTTGCCCGAACCTTCCAGAACATTGCCCTGTTCCGGGGTATGACTGTCCTGGACAATATCAAGCTGGGCGCCCACGTGCACATGAAGAGCGGACTGCTCAGTGCGCTGGCCTATTTTGGCCCGGCCCGGCGTGAGGAAATGGCCGTCCGTAAGGATGTGGAAGAGCGCATCATCGATTTCCTCGAGATAGACCACATCCGTCGCCAGCCGGTTGCGAGCCTTTCCTACGGCCTTCAGAAGCGGGTTGAGCTGGCCCGGGCGCTGGCCATGCAGCCGAAAGTCTTGATGCTGGATGAGCCGGTGGCGGGTATGAACCGGGAGGAAAAGGAAGACATGGCCCGCTTCATTCTCGATATTCGGGAAGAGTGGGGTGTCACCGTGCTGATGGTGGAGCACGACATGGGCATGGTCATGGATATTTCCGATCACATCGCGGTGCTCAACTTTGGTCAGGTCATCACTGAAGGCCTGCCTGCGGACGTTCAGAACAACCCCGAGGTTATCAAGGCTTACCTGGGCAACAGTGATATCGAGAGCCTTCGCAAAAAGCTCAATGCCGAGGGGGAGGCCGCCTGATGGATTGGTTGTTCTTCGGCGAAATCAGCCTTGCAGGCCTTGCCATGGGCGGCCTTTACGCCCTCATCGCCCTGGGCTTTGTGATCATCTATAAAGCGACGAGGGTGATCAATTTCGCCATCGGCGAGATCATGATGTTCGCGGCCTACCTGTTCCTGGCGTTTGCCGGTGGCATGGAAATGTCGCCCTGGATTGCCCTTCCGCTGGCTGTCATCGGCGGCAGTATTCTCGGTGGCGTCATTGAAAAGACCATGATCCGGCCGATGCTGGGCGAGTCGCCGATTTCAGTGGTGATGGTGACCATCGGCATTGCGAGCATCCTGGTGGGTCTGGTGGAGTTCGTCTGGACGGCGGATCCGCAGTTGCTACCCAATTTCCTGCCTCGCGAGCCGGTGTTTATCGGCGAGCTGTATCTGGCCCCGAAAATTGCCTACGGCTTTCTTATCGGGTCGGCCCTTCTTATTGTCTACCTGCTGTATTTCCGGTTCTCCCGGGGTGGCGTGGCCCTGCGAGCCACCGCCTCGGATCAGGCGGCAGCCTATTCCATGGGCATCAATGTGCGCCGGGTGTTCAACATGGCGTGGGTGTTTGGCTCTCTTGCGGCATCCCTGGCAGGTGTGCTGGTGGCGGCCACCGGAGGCCTCAGCCCGCAGTTCGGGATCATTGGCCTGAGTGTTCTTGTGGTGGTGATCGTAGGCGGCCTGGACAGTATTCTCGGCGCCCTGGTGGCCGGCGTGTTCATCGGCTGGCTGGAGACGGTAGCGGGCGCCTATCTGGGCGGTGAATACCGGATGCCGGCAACCTTCCTGGTGCTGGCGATCATCCTGGTGATCCGCCCCTACGGCCTGTTCGGCACCCACGAAATAGAGCGAGTGTAAGATGCGTATCGGTGACGCAAAACAGAGCTACGAGGCCGATGAGGCAATCTGGACAAGCCAGACCCAGAAATTGTGGCTGGGGTTCTTCCTGCTGATCTTGCTGGTCTTCCCTTTTGTGGTGGACTCCTATCTTCTCTACCTGGGGTGCCTGGTCGGCATAGCGGTGATCAGTACTACCGGCCTTAACATCCTGACCGGTTTCACCGGACTGATTTCCCTGGGGCAGGCCGGGTTTATGGGTGTGGGCGCCTACACCGTTGCCTGGCTGTCGATTAACACCGCATTGCCTTTCCCGGTGACCCTGGTACTGGCCGGCCTCATGGCAGCCGCCGTCGGGATCCTCGTCGGCCTGCCCTCGCTTCGCGTCAAAGGTTTGTATCTGGCCATCGCGACTCTCGCGGCCAGCGTGTTCCTGCATTTCATCTTCGCCGAGTGGGAATCGGTAACCGGCGGGATGGGTGGCTTGAGCCTGGAGCCGGCGCACCTGTTCGGTCTGACCTTCCAGAGCGATTTCATGATGTATTTCATCATTGTGCCGCTGGCGGTGCTGATGGTAGCGGGTGCCAGGAATGTATTCCGGACAAGAATTGGCCGGGCCTTTATCGCCATTCGCGACCGGGATATCTCCGCGGAGATCCTGGGCATTAACCTGTTGCGCTACAAGCTCATGTCCTTTGCGCTCAGCTCGTTCTATGCCGGGATCGCCGGCGGCCTGTTCGCCTATTTCTATCGGGTGGTCACGCCAGAGAGCTTTCCGCTTTCCATGTCCATTTTCTATCTGGCGGCCGTGATCGTCGGCGGTATGGGGAACTTGCTGGGTGGCATTCTTGGCGCCGCCTTCATGACCCTGGTGCCGGAAGCCCTGAAGCTGCTGACCGCCGCGCTGACGCCTTTCTATCCGAATGCGCCGGTGTTCATGTCGCCGATGCTGGAAATCATCTTTGGCGCCCTGATCGTGGGCTTTCTGATCTTCGAGCCCCACGGCCTGGCGGAGATCTGGCACCGGATCCGTCGCTTCTTCCGCCTGTGGCCGTTCAGGAATTAATCGTGTTTCAACGGGCTCGCTACCTCGGGCCCATGCACCACCAACAACAAGAAGCAGCAAGGAGAAGAAACATGTTCAGAAACATCCTCGAAAAAGGTCGCCGGCTTGCCGGGCTTGGTAGCCTGGTCGCTGCACTGACAGTTGCTGCCCCGGCGATGGCTCAGGATAAAGAGCCCATCGTGTTCGGTGGCTCCATACCGCTTTCCGGTGTCTTTGCCTTTGCCGGTATTCACCTCCATGCCGGTCTCACCGACTACACCGATTGGATCAACAGCCAGGGCGGCATCAATGGTCATCCCGTGGAATACGTCATGGAAGACACTGCCTATGAGGTGGACCGTTCTGTCGCGGCTTTCAAGAAGATCTCCGGCAGCAGCTCGCCGGCTACCTATTACGGCGACAGCACCGGTTTCATGAAGGCCATCGCCTCGGAGCTCAACAGCCAGGGCAACACGCTCATGAGCGGCGCGTCCTTCGCTACCGTGCTGACCGACAACGAAACCTATCCGTATCAGTTCATTCCGGGGCCGAACTACAGCCAGATGTTCGGCATCATCCTCGAGTACATCGCATCCCAGGGTGAAGGCGGCGATATGCCGAACGTGGCGTTTGTCTATAGCGATACCGAATTTGGTAAGGACCCGATCGAGAATGGCAAGGCCCGCGCTGCCGAGTTGGGCATTGAAGTGGTGGAAGAAATTGTCACCAAGCCCGGCAGTGTCGACGTCTCTGCCGAGGTGCTGAAACTGCGTCGGGTGCGCCCCGATTACGTGGTCTTCCACGGTTATGTGCTGTCACCGATCAACGAATTCATGGTGCAGATGCGCCAGATGGGCCTGGATACCCAATTCATGGGTACCTTCTGGTCTTCGGACAAGCTGATTATCGACAAGATGGGTGCAGATGCTGATGGTTACATGGGCGTGATGCCCTATAACTACTACGACAGTGAGGAAAGTGGCCCGATGCTGGATGCCCTGAGGGCCCAGGCCGAGAAGAGTGATCCGGAGGCCGGCTACCGTCCCACCGGGTATATCCAGGGCTGGTTCAACGCCATGGTCTGGACCGAAGTGATCAAGCGCACCCTGGATGCCGGCAAAGAGCTGAACGCGGACAACATGGCAGAGGCCCTGGCCTCCATCGAGGACTGGGACACCGGCGGTATCATCGGGATTCCCGTGACCGTGCGGGACATGTCTTTCCCGGTAGGCCGTATCTGGCGGGTGAACGCTGACGAGGGCCGCTATGAGCCCGTGTCGGACTGGATCCACCTCGACTGAGGGGCTGTATGGAAGCCTTACTGGAAATCGATAATATCGAGGTAGTCTACAACAAGTCAGTGCAGGTCCTTCGGGGCCTGTCACTGCGGGTTCCGAAGGGGGCCATTGTAGCGCTCCTCGGCTCCAATGGTGCTGGTAAATCCACCACCTTCAAAAGCGTCTCAGGGCTGCTGACCCTGGAAGACGGAGAGGTCACTGCCGGCGAAGTACGCTTCAGGAGTAAGGATGTAAAAGGTGTTCCGCCGGAGCGGCTTGTGCGCGACGGACTCTTTCATGTCATGGAAGGCCGACGAGTGTTCGAGGACCTCACGGTTGAGGAGAACCTGATTGCCGCCACCTACGCGCTCAGTGGCAGTAAGCCGTCCCTGAGTGACAGCTATGAGCTGGTTTATAACTATTTCCCGAGACTGAAGGAGCGCCGCAAGCAGTTGGCCGGTTACCTCTCCGGCGGCGAGCAGCAGATGTTGGCCCTGGGTCGGGCGCTGATTGCACAGCCGGACCTGATCATGCTGGATGAGCCGTCCCTTGGCCTGGCGCCGCTGCTGGTGGAAGAGATCTTTACCATCGTGGCCAGAATCAACCGGGAGCAGGGGACTGCCATTCTTCTGGTGGAACAGAATGCCGCGGTGTCACTGGCGATTGCGTCCTACGGTTACATCATGGAAAACGGCAAGATCGTGATCGATGGCCCGGCAGAAAAACTCACTGCGAATGAAGATGTTCAGGAATTCTATCTGGGTGTGGGTGGCAAGGAAGGTGAGGCCCGCAGTTATCGAGACATCAAGCACTACAAACGCCGTAAACGGTGGCTGTCATGACAATGCCTTCCATCCCTGACCTCACGCTGACACAGATGCTCCGGGCACACGCCCGGGAGCGGCCGGACGCCCTGGCCCTTCGCCAGAAGGACTTCGGTATCTGGCAGGCCTATTCCTGGCAGGATTATTACCGGCGGGCCCGGCACTTCGGGCTAGGGCTGCGTGCCATGGGGCTCGAACCGGGTGGCCACGTGGCCATTATCTCGGAAAACCGGGTGGAGTGGGTCATCGGCCAGATGGGCATCGGCCTGGTGCAGGGCATCTGTGTCGGGGTCTATCCCACCAGCCCCTGGAACGAAGTGGCTTATGTTCTGGAGCACAGCGACGCGGAATTTGTGATCTGCGAAGATCAGGAACAGACCGACAAGGTGCTGGAGGCCTGGCCAGATTTGCCCAAGCTGAAACACTGCATTGCCATCGATATGAAGGGCCTGCGCTATTACCCGGAGCCGCCGTCGGCATTCGAGGATATCGAGGCGAGGGGCCGGGAATTCGAAACGCAGCATCCCAACCTGGTGGATGAATTGCTGGACAGCCAGCAAATGGATGACACCGCCCTGATGATCTATACCTCCGGGTCCACCGGCCGACCCAAGGGGGCAATGATCAGCTGGCACAACCTTCATGCCGCGGCGCCGGGGCTTATTGAGCTGTTGCAGGCGGACGAACACGGCTCGAGCCTTTCCTATCTGCCGCTTTGCCACGTTGCAGAGCAGGCCTTTACCAACATTGCACCGGTCTATGTGGGCAGTACGGTCAGCTTCGGCGAGAGCCTGCGGACCATTCAGGAGGATTTGCGGGAGATTGCGCCAACCTTTTTCCTGGGAGTGCCGAGGATATGGGAGAAACTGCACTCGTCCATCTACATCAAGATTCAGGAGACCGGGCGCTTGCGGCAGGCGTTGTTCAACTGGGCGATCCGGGTGTGTTCGCCTATGGCCACGAAACCCCGCGCAGACTGGAACCTGAAGGAAAAATGCCTGTATGGCATCAGCTACTGGCTGGTGTTGCGCGCCTTGCAGAATTTTATCGGCCTGCGCCGATGCAGCATTGCGCTCACCGGGGCAGCCCCTATATCAACCGGCATACTGGAGTTCTTCCGGACCATCGGCATTCCCCTGGTAGAGGTATATGGCCAGACGGAAAGTACCGGCGTTGCCACGGCACAACCCGTTGATGACGTGCGCCTTGGAACGGTGGGTGTGGCTGTGTCCGGAGTGGAGGTAACGCTTGGCGAGCACAACGAGATCATCATGCGCGGTGGCAGCATGTTCAAGGGGTATTACAAGAACGACGAGGCCACGGCTTCAACTTTGAAGGATGGCTGGCTGCACACCGGCGACGTGGGTGAATGGCGGGATGGCCAGCTAAAGATCGTCGACCGTCTGAAAGACATCATGATCACCGCCGGCGGCAAGAATCTTTCACCAACGGAGATAGAAAACACCATCAAGGCCAGTCCCTATATCAAGGAATGCATTGTGATCGGTGAGGCCAGAAAATACGTGTCTGCGCTGATCCAGATTGATTTCGATACGGTAGCCAAGTGGGCAGAGCAGGAGCGTATTGCCTACACCACCTTCCGGAGCCTGACCGAGCAGCCGCAGGTGAATGAACTCATCCAGGCAGAAGTGAACAAGGGCAACGAGCAGCTACCACAGGTGGCGCAGATCAAACGCTTCCACTTGCTGACCAAGGAACTGGACCACGACGATGACGAGGTAACGGCGACCATGAAAGTCCGCCGGAGCAATATCTACGAGAAATATACCGAGGTGATCGAGTCGCTTTACGCCTGACAGCGAGGCGCCTAGAAACGGGCGCCTTCTTCCACCCGGATTCGTTCCATGTACTGGGTCAGGGCGGCGTTAATCAGTGCCAGAACCAGGAACAGCAGGATACCCTTGGGCACCAGGGCGTGAATTTCCGGGTTGGGCGCGGTGCTGGCGGTGACCAGGATCAGGCCCAGAATGTTGCGGGCCAGGCGCATGGTGAGCATGGCGCAGAGATACCCGGACTGGAATGCCGATTCTGCACCCTTCAGACAGCGGCCAAAAGCTGGCATCAGGTGCACGGTATTGAGCAACAGAACCGAAAAAATGACTAATTGAATAACGCTGTAAATGGTCATGACCAGAGACTAACGAATGGCACTGGTGTTAAATAATCGCGTTTATTATCTCCGATTGGGATCCTGTTATCCAGTTGAGTATGGAAGGTTCAAAGCAAGCTGGCTTTTCGGAGTGTTGGAATCGGGAGGGAATTAATAAATGGATTACATCGCGCCTGTCAGCAGCGCAATCATGGCGATCGTCTGGATTGTCTACTTCCAGCTGTTTTTCCTGCAGTACAAACGAAACAACCGGCCCTACCTTGTGATTCATCACGCCCAGAATGAAAACCCGGATGCCTTGTGTCTGTTGGTGAACATGGGCAAGGAAACGGTGCACGTGCAGTGCGTTCAGGTGGTTCTCTATACCCGGGCAGGCGAAGAGAAGACCATGACGGTGACCGAGTATCGCCGGGTCGGGGCGGACGACGCGAACGTGCACCAGGTGCTTCGGCAGGGGCCCTTGCAGCCCGGTGGGTATCTGGTGCTGGGCTCGTTCCGGAACATCATCCTGGGGCGTCGCAGTGAAGAAAGCGAAAGCGATTACCTGTTCGAGGACATCACCGGCGTTGAAATCCGGGCCGCCGTGATCCACGGGCCCACGAAGTATCCGGTGGGTGTACGGCGCAGCTTTTCTCTTAACCACGAGGGTTGGCCCCAGATCTTCCCGCGGAACATTCACAGCGAGCAGCTGGTGCGCCGGAAGGATCGACACCAGGTGAGACGCTGGGTTGAAGAGGAATTGCAGCCCGAGCGCAAGGGCAGTTCTGAGTCCGATAGCTCGGATCAATCGTCAAAATCGGACTGAGGCAGCTATTCAGTTGGGTCCGGGTTGCGTTTCCACTTTTATTTCTTGAGGATGGGCGATCGCTCGCTATTTGCGCAATGGAGGCATTTATGTCACTGAAAGACGAATTGATCAAAAAGGCCGAAACCCAGCTGGAAGAATGGGAAAAGCAAGCCGATTCCCTGAAAGCCAAGGCCAAAGCCAAAGAAGCTGAAGCCGAGAACGAGAAGGCGAGTGCTGACATTCAGCAGAGCGCCTCCGATGCAGTGCGCTCGGTGGAAGATAAAATCTCGGAAGGCCGCAAAAAACTGGACGAACTCAAACAGAGCGGTGAAGACAACATCGACAGCCTGCGCGAGCGGCTTTCCGATCTGATTGGCCCTGACAACAAGCGCTAGGCCGCTTGGCTGAGGAGCGGCAGGCTGCGTCTACTGAAACTGGGTGTAGCAGCGCTGTCGTTTGGTTTGCCAGCCCCGCCATTGGGGCTCGCGGTGATGGAGCCGGTAACGCTCCATCACCGCCATGAACCTGCCCATGTAATCGCATTGACCCGAAGCCGGCAACCACTCATCTGGGCCACGTCCATCCCTCAATGTCTTGTCAGTCTGACTCATTCTGATCTGGTTTTCCGTGTCGTTCAGAAACCGATTCTTCATCGAAGGTGGCCACTGATCGGCGCCGAGCTCCTCTGCAAAGGCCAGAGGAACAACCCGGGTCGTCGCCCAGCTTTCAGAGGCAGACGGTTCCTCCCGCGTCGCGGCCGCCAGTACAATCAGGATTGCTGCGATGAACAGAGCCAGCTTGGTGTCCTTCATGACTCACCTTGCTCGTACGTTGAATACACTAAAACCTACGAGCAGGTTAGGCAAAGAGGTTAACTGGATCCGGGCAAAACTTTGTGACCCGACAACTCCGAATTGCTGCAAGCAACGTACGGTTTAGCTCACCTGTGATGCAGAGAGACTGGTCAGGAGTGTAAACAAGCATGCCCGAGGGTCCCGAAATACGCCGCATGGTCGACGACATCCATAAGGCCGTTGGCGGCAAGACAGCGCAATCGGTGTTCTTTGCCTTTGAGCACCTGAAACCCTTTGAGAGTGCCCTTCGGGGACGCAGAGTTGAGAGGGTGGAAGCGCGGAGTAAAGCCGTGTTGGTATTTTTTGAGGCCACGGATGAAGACGGGCCGTGGTGCGTTTACAGCCATAACCAGCTCTATGGCAAGTGGCGCATGGGCACACCCGATCGGGAGCCGAGCACAAATCGGCAGTTGAGATTTGCCATTATAGGTCCGAAGAAAGCCGCCCGATTATACAGTGCCTCCGACATCCAACTGGTTCGGCCTGATCAATTAAGTGAGGTTCCTTATCTGTCACGGCTCGGGCCGGACCCTCTCAATCAGGATGTCAGCGTCGATCAGCTTCTGGCGGTGTTTGACGACAAGCGTTTCCGGGGCCGGAACCTGGGTGGTTTGCTGCTGGACCAGGCGTTCGTTGCCGGAATCGGTAATTACCTCCGCTCGGAAATCCTCTTTGAAGCGGGTGTCTCACCCCGGGCACGGCCCCGTGATCTGGACGCCGATCAGCAGTCGAAATTGGCCGAGGCCATCCTGACCCTGGTGCAGCGAACCTATCGGTTGAAGGGCATCACCAATCCGCCCGAGCGGGCAGAGCGGCTCAAAAAAGAAGGATGGACGTTCGGGCAGCGCCGACACATGGTGTTCAACCGCGATGGCCAACGCTGCCACGATTGCGCGTCGCCGCTAGTTAAAACCATGATGGCCAGCCGGCGCCTGTATTACTGCCCTGCATGCCAGGGCACGCCGGCTTAGGCGAATTGTTCGGTACAGGCCCGTCCCAGCCGATCGTGGACGGCCAGCCATTGGCTTTCCCTGGGCGGAAGCTCAATCACGATCCGATCGACGTTTGCCTTGTCCATCGAGTGCATGGCGGTGTAGAGCATGCGAGCGTATTCGTTCGGATCGGCGCTGAGCATAATGGCCTCGGATGCCCGCTCGTCTGGGGGCGACTGCCACCAGATCACGCCAATCTTTTCGCCTGCCGATGTAACTTCGGGCAGAAGCCGGGCGAATTGATCCGTGGCCACTCCAACCGTAGGCGTAACAGGCTGGTAGTGGCGCTTTACGCTCCCCGGCACCGCCTGACTGGCGCTTTTGCCCGGGGCGAGCGTGATTCCCAAGCAGGCTTCGATATCGCTCTGTGCGATCTGCCCGGGCCGGGCGATAACTGGCGTGTCGCCGGTGAGGTCGACAATGGTGGATTCAATGCCCACTGAACAGTCCCCGCCATCCAGAACCGCCTCGATCTTTCCGGACAGGCCCGCGAGCACGTGCTCTGCGGTGGTCGGGCTGATCCTGCCATAGGGGTTCGCAGATGGGGCAACCAGATCCCGGCCGAGCTGCTCCATGGTTGCCAGCGTGGCCGGGTGCGCCGGCATCCTGACCGCCACGCCCGGGTTGCCGCCGGTAATGAAATCGCTGACGCCGCTTTTCTTTGGCAGTAGCAGTGTGAGTGGCCCCGGCCAGAATGCCTTGATCAGCTGCCTGGCGGTCTCCGGCAGGTGGTCGACCCAGAGTCTGACCCTGTCAGGTGACGCAACGTGCACGATCAGAGGGTGTCCGACCGGGCGCTGCTTTGCTTCAAACACTTTTCTGACCGCCTGTTCGTTGCTGGCGTCGGCCGCGAGGCCATAGACAGTCTCGGTGGGCACAGCAACGAGATGGCCGGCAAGAAGCAGGCTGGCGGCTTTCTCAACGTCAGCGGATTGGGTCGCGTCTAACTTGATGGTTGCGGGCATAAGGTCTCAGGGTTTACCGATTGGAGTCACAGGCAACAGTTTGCCATTGATTCTGATAAAAACGCTCTATCGAGGTGTGCTCGTCGTTGATCCGGAACAGATACAGCCAGTCGTTACCGATCAAATCCTTTACGACCTTGTGTTTCCGGGCGATCTCGGCAATCGCTTCTTTCGGTGCGGCCAGGTAAACGCTCAGGCGCAGGGGCTCGTGAACCCAACGCTGGCCATCGTGTACCGACTGCAGCGGCAAACCGATTCGCAAATCGCCGCCGTTGCCCTCGAAAACCCCCAGGTGGACGCCAACCACGTTGTGCAGGACCTTGTTGCCGCTACCGTAATGCAGATTGTCGGTAACAGACATGAAGTACTGAAGGTTGATCCAGTGGGTGACCACCATGGGCGCGGTCATGATCAGTTCGAGGATGTTGAAGCCTTCATCCTCGCGCCAGCGATAGTCGTGGAGGAAACTGCGGCCACCCAGGTCCAGGTGTCGCGTGGCCGAACGAGGCGCCACGATAAAGCTGGCGTTGCCGGCAAGACCCCATTCCGGGCGCACTTCGGACCAGTCCTGGCTGCGCTTTTTGATGGCGCTGTCAACATCGCTCTCGTTTGCGATACCAAGCCGCAGGGCGCGTTCACGACGTGCCTGGGCGCCGGCATTGGCCAGGAAACCCCGGATCTCGTCGGGAACATCACCTGAGCACTCGACCTCGTCGGTGGTTGTGTTATGCAGTGCCCCCACGAACCGGGTTTCGGAGGGGATCAAAATCCCCTGCTCAGCCAGGGCCGCACGCACGTCCTTGTCGTTCAGGATGCCGGCAAGTACGCGAACATTTACCGAACCGGTCTGTCCGCCGCAGGCGCCGCAGTCGAGGCCCGCTGCATGGGGATTGTTACGCGTACTACTGCCGTGCCCAACAAGGAGAACGGTGGGCGCAAAATCATGAGTCAGGGTCATGGCCCGGAGAATACCCCCGGCCAACTCCGCTTTCTCCGCAGCGCCCAGCAGGGTCCCGTTCTGGCGGATCTCGAACTCGGTCTGTCCCTTATGGAGTTGATCGACCGGGTTATCCGAGGACTTGCCAAAAAAGGTTTTGCGAACCATGCGTCCCAGACCTGCCAGGCCCATGCTCTCGATAAAGCTGAAGCTCGCCGGGCCGGCGTTGGAAAACTGTGACCAGTGGGAGTGGTTGGCTAATGACTGCCGGCTGAAACTGCCGGCAGGTTCGGCCTCAGTAACCTCGAGCGCCGGCGCCAGCAAGCCCGGCAATTGCGGCCGGCAAAACCCGGTGCCCTTGGGTCGATACGAGATCGGGAGGCCGAAGAAGCCGGCAAACCCGAGGGTCTGGATAGCTGGATTCTGGGCTTCCAGCGCACGACGATAGACCTCCGACCGAACATCGATGCAGAAGGCCGCCTGTAACTTGAGCGGCTGATCGTCCGACGAGGGATTTTCAGGCCTGGTAAGAAGCTTTTCAGCCATCTGTGACTGGTAGGCCGACTCAGCCTCTGTTTGCTGGCGCCAACCTGTGGTTTGAGATTGCTCGTGGGTCTGGAGCATCTCTGGCCAGCCATCCCACTGTTTGAGCCAGCGTTGTTTCAGTTCGGCAAAGATGGCCCCGCCAACGTGTTGGACGTGCCGCCATATGGCGAGCTCCCAGGCCAGTCGGATGGCCAGTAGACCCGGCAGCAGGTCTTCCTCGTGGCCACTGAGTCGCGCTTGCCACCGCAAGTAGGCGGCCCAGGATGACCAGCCGTTGATATCCAGGAGGAGCGCATGGGCATAATCTGGCGCATAGTCCGGTTGGGATGCCAGGGCTTCGAGGGCATCGGTAATCAGTTTTTCATGCTGATCCGGCAACACCTGAAACTGGGAGGGCAGGGATGGTTCTCCCATAACAATGGCAATGCCGCGGTCAGCCCGGGTCATTTGCAGCCAGCTATGGTAAAGGTCCTGGGCATCCGCCTTGAAATCACCGGCATCCAGACGCTGGAAATAGTCGCCGCAGAACTGGCTTATCTGATGCACAACTTCATCCTGCCAGCCTACCTGATGGGCGGTGTCGCGATTGCGATCCAGCTGGGCGCTCAGATTCTGCCAGTGTTCGGGCATGCTGGCGGTCTCCGCGGCCGCCGGGCCGTTGCCCTGTCCGGCAAGCGCGGCCTGATTCTGGCAGCAGGTGCCATTGAGTGCCGCCATGCGTGAAGCGACCCTGGTGAATGGCAGGTCCCGCATTTCCCAGAACGGATTCACGGCGATCATCTGATCCAATGGCCAGGAGGGCGCGATTCGCGCGCAGGCATCGGTGACGGCCGCCTGCCAATCTGGTGTATGGGTGGTTGCTTCGGTGGTGGGATTAAGGCTCGACGCTAACATTATGCGGACTCCCTGGAACCAGAGGTTGAAGAGACGCTGACCACGGCTCGCGGCCGAACGACATCAGGCAGTTTGGCAGGCCATATTTTCAGGGTCAGACGGGTGGACCACTCATCGAGGTAGCCCGCGGCGAACAGGAACCGGTAAAGCCTGGCGCCTGCGGGTGAGAAACGGTGGTAGCGAATCTGGTAGTAGCCGCGTACCAGTATTGCGATAAGGGCAGCGACAAAAACCACTTCCAGCAGGCTTGCCTGGCTTTCCGGTGGCGCAAGCAGCAAACCGAAGAAGGTTTTCTGTAGCCAGTACAGTGCCCAGAAGGCAGCACCAATAACCAGGCCACGGGCAACGGTGAGAACGCCGCCGCCGGCTGACAGGAACTCTGAGAGCAGAATCGTCAGGGCGATGCCTGGCACAATCCATGAAAACATGTGCGCCGTGCCGGCCTCATTGGACAGGAAAACAGTCGGCAGCATGAACAGGCCCGCCAGGGCGGCAGCGGCCAGCCACTGTTTTGGCCCGGGCTCATTGACGGCAACCAGGCGTTTTTTCATCGACAACTCAACGGTATTGCCGGCGTTCAGGAAGGTGTGTGCCTTGTAAGCGGAATGCGCAACCAGATGCAGGAGCGCCAGCTCGTACAGCCCCAGAGCGCACTCAACCAGCATCCAGCCCATCTGGGAGCAGGTTGACCAGGCCAGCCTTACCTTGATGGAAATACGGGTCATCATAACAAGGCTGGCAAACACCGCCGTGGGCCCTGCCACTGCAAGCAGCAGCCACTGGGCGGCGCTTACTTCTGAAATGAGCGGTGCCATCAGAATCATCAGGAAACCGCCAAGGTTCACAACGCCAGCGTGAAGCAGGGCAGAAACCGGCGTGGGTGATTCCACCACCTGAATCAGCCAACCGTGGAACGGCATCTGTGCGCATTTGAGCAAAGCAGCCACGGCCATCAAAACCGCAGCGATCTGGGCGCCGGCGGGCACCTCTGTTGCACCGGATACCTGGACCAGAATCCGATCAATAAAGGGCGTGTCGTACTGGACATAAAGCAGAAGGAACGCCAGTGCCAGGCAGAACTCCGCAATTCGCGCAAAGATGAATTTTTTGTGCGCGGCCAGGGCGGCGCGCGGGCGATCAGGAAAGAACATCAGCAACTGATGCAGGCTTACGCTGATGGCAATCCAGCTGACGAGGAACACCAGCAAATGATTGGTGATGGCGATCATGGCAACGCTGGCGAGGATCACCTGAAGCCAGATCATAAATCGGCGCTGGCCGGGATCCCCCGCAAGATACCTCTCCGAGAAGCGTCCCAGCACCATTCCCAGCAAAGTGATAAGCAGCAACATGATTGAGGCCAGAGGCGCGTGACTGAACCAGACGCCATCGACCGGCCACCACCAACTTCCGATTGCGGCGGCCAAAGCCGATACAAAGGCAAGCTTGAACGTCAATGACCGTGCGAGAAGGTTGCTCTGGTTGGTTGCCAATCCGGTCGCGACTGCTCCGGCACCGAAAAGCAGCGGTACCAGCAGTGAGAACAAGGATTCGATCGCCTGAACATCGAACATGCGAGGGCCTCGGAATCAGGAGTATTTAATACGCGTAGTATCCGAGGCTTTTGCTGTGAACAAAAATATATATATCCGATCGATTCGTTCGTTATTTAAGAATGATTGCCGGGTATGGAAACTGGGTCAGGTCCTGTAAGAGTCCAATTGAGACTTCAGTTTTTCCGCTAGTTGCTTCAACGTTTCTGCCGCCTCATTGGTTGATGCGGCGTTCTCCTGGCTGCTACCAGCCATTTGCCGAATGTGCTCAAGGCGCTGGTTGATGTCCTCAGAAACCTGGCTCTGCTGCTCGGCGGCGCTTGCCATTTCAATGTTGGTGTCCCGAATGGTTCGAACGCCCTCGCGCAGTGCCTCGATCGCGTTGCCGGTTTCGCGGATCATGTCGTTGGTTTCAGTTGCTAGCTGACTGCCCACCTCAATAACGTCGGTAACACCGGCAACGCCTTCCTGCAGGTGATTGATCTGGTCCTGGATCTCTTTGATGGACTCCTGGGTCCGACGGGCCAGGTTTCTGACTTCGTCTGACACCACCGCAAAACCTCTGCCGTGTTCTCCGGCTCGCGCTGCCTCAATCGCTGCATTAAGCGCCAGGAGATTAGTCTGTTCCGAAATGTTTTCTATGACGGAAAGAATATTGCCGATGTTATCCGATGCAGCTCTCAGCGAAGCACTGGTTTGCACTGAGCTCTGGTTGTTGTCGAGCTGGCTCTGTATTTTCGCCGTGGTTTTGGCAATGAGCGATTGGCCACTTTCGGCCAGACCATCCGCCTCTTTGGCAATGTTTTCAGCCCTGGAGGCGCTTTCGGCAACAGTTTGAGCGGTTGCTGTCATCTCATTCATGGCGGTTGCAACCTGCTCGGTCTCCTCGGTTTGTTGCGAGACGACGGTGGCGGAGTCTGATGCTATGCCCCTTAGACTCGACGAGGCCTCAAGCAGGCTTTCCGAGGATCTTTTGGTTTCTGAAATTGTAGTTTGTAACCGGTCTAGCAAGCGATCGAAGCCTTGGGCCATGACGTCCAATTCGCTCTTGCCGGTTGCATTGAACCTCACCGTCAGGTCGCCTTCGCCGCTGGCAATGTCGTTGATGGCATCGATCATTTTTTGGAGAGGTCGAGCCACAACCAGTTGTGCCAGGGCACTCAGGCAGCCGATCAGCACCAGTCCGCCGATCAGAATTGCCATGACCGTCTTGATGGTCTGATTGCGAACCATGGCTGCCACTTCGTCTTCCGAGTAGCCGGTGATAATCTGGTACCCCCAGGCATCGAACGCAGTACGTGCAAGGTTCCAGTCTTCCGGTTCAGATTCCAGCAGGTTTTGCAGTGGATCGGACTCAATGGAGCTGGAGTGCATGCGCAGTCGATTCTTGTCGTCCACCAGGGCGAGAAATCCTCTTTCCAGCAGGCTGGATGAGGTGATGGCCGCTTCAAGTTCTTCAAGGTCCGCTGAATAGCCCACATACCAGATGCCGATAATCTGGTTTGAGGCGTTACGGATAGGGCTGTAAGCGGTGAGGTAGGGATTGCCGAGAATATCGACCTGTCCGAAGTAGGCTTCGCCCCGGCTAATGGCCTGCCCGGCCGCGCCCGCCATATTCAGTTTGGTGCCGATGGCACGGGATCCATCGTCTTTCTTTACGTTTGTGGAAACCCTGACAAAGTCCTGTCCATCCCTGACGAATAGAGTGGCTGTGCCGTCCATGATCCCGGTTATGCCATCCACCAGGTCAAAGTTGTTGTTGATCATGGTGTCGCCGAGAAACAGTGCCGGAACGGGTTTGCCTGCGACCGGTTCGGTTCCCTGGATCCTGGCGGCTCCGAGTTGCTGGCCGCGTTCAATGAGCAGATTCAGCGAATTCTTCACCCGTTTTGACATGAGCTCGTCGGTGATGGAGAGCATTCCGGTGATCTCCTCGACAAGATCACTCTGCCTTTCAGCGACATCTGCCGTGATCGTTTTCTGCGTGTTTAAAGCGATCACAACGCTTGCGAGTATTGCGATGACCAGCAGAACAGCGGCAATCGAGACGATGAACAGTTTTCTGATAGACATGCTGATTCCCCAGAATCTATAAGCTTTACGGACTATTGGAGCACGCAAATTACTGCGATCTTTTTTTATATCGGCCGGGATCGATGCTTCCTTAATCATTATTGCGTCATTCGTGAATCATTCCAGAGATTACGACGCATATGTGCTGCCAAAAGAGCGGAAATGTCGCTCGGCAGGCACAGGCCTGGCTGCGGATTTGTAAAACCTTCTTGCAATCACCATATTTCTGCGTCCACGAAATGATCCACCGATGGGGCTCGAGCCTATCGTTCAATGGCCATTGCTGGACGACCCGTGCAAGAAGTGAAAACCGGAAAAGACCGAGGCAAAGAATTGGATTGTGAAAAAAAAGGCGCCTTCCTGGCTAGAAGGAAAAAGCATTCGACCCTGACCGCTGGGGTTTATTACCCGAAACCCGAAGCCATTGCGGCCGACTACTGGGGTGTCTTTGTTGATAATACGCCCTACATACTATTGGTGCCTGACGAAGATCGCAGTGCTCGCGAAAAGGCCGAGCGGCTGGCTGAATCAGCTAACTTCCGAACGTTGCTTGAAGCAACCCTGACAGCCTGTGAGCGGATTGAGGCGAAACCTGTTGATGGCCGCGCTGTGGATTGGGCCGAAAAGCTCACCGTGATCAGCGCCAGTCGCTCCGGAGACGTTGAGACGGGAACAAGAGAAATCGGCGAGATCAGGGCAATCCTGATGCCCGGTTGTCATCAGGCCGTGGCAGACACCCTGTGCATCGACGATACGCTGGCGACTGTGATCGATTCGAAATTTCCGCGAGTTTCGAATTTTGACGATCTTCCAGAACTTTCGGATCGAGACGTGAAATTGTCGCTGGGTAACCTGGAAGCCCGCAAGCATCCACGAGGTGGTCACTAGGGGCAGGTGCTCGCAGGGATTTCCGGAGTTTCCTGGAGGGGAATTGCGCAATCTTCCGGCAATGCGTCGGTCAGCTGCATCAGCAGATCTGTTGTGTGGCTCATCTGCTCGCTGAGTTGACTGTAATCAGTGCTCTGCTGATTCTCTGACTGCTGAGCGGCAAGCTGGTACTGCTTTTCGAGGATCAGGTCCTGCAGGAATCTTATTTGCCGGGCAGTCAGAATTACCGGTCGACTGTTGTCGCTCATTGTTTGGCCTTTTAGTCTGTATTAAATAGAAATGAGGGTAGGCTTACGGTGGTTTGCTTGCTATGGATCTGACGTTCCCGTGTTACATCAATGATCACGCTATTCCAGCATATGTCTCCGTTTTCACGCTGTTTGGGAGTGCCGGTACCACTCAGTCATTTCACAACACCGGATGCTGACTTGATCCGCCACTCGTGCCTCCAGAAGGTCATGGTTTCCGCAGCACCAGGAATCGACCGGGCCAGTCCCTCGACATTTTCAGGCATCATCATTTCCCACAGTGGGTCTGAAGTCATCGGAATTCCAATTATTAGGAGTCCTAATTTAAGATAGGGGGTTGGCGCCTGATTTTCCAAGAGGGCGTGGTGAAGTGTAGGAAAAGATTGACGATTTCGATGCCGTTTTATGCCAGGGAAATGCGGTAACGAGTGACGCCAGCTTCTTCTTCTCTGGTCCATTCAATCCGGTGGCCGGTGATATCACAGAGGGCCTGAAGGTCCTTTCGGCCGGTGGGGTCATCCGCCAGGAAATCGACCAGTGTTCCGCCGGGCAGGTCTTTGGTCCGTTTTTTGAAGCGCAGGATGGGGAGAGGACATACCAGACCGACGGCGTCGATCTGGTATACCTCGGACTGATCAGTCAAGGCGAACGCTCTCTGCGCTGGTTTGTTCCGCCGACGACCAGCCAAATTGGTTCAGCACCATTGGTGCAGCCGTGGCAATGAGCAGGGCCGCGATAAAAGCCGAAATCATTACCTTCACGACGAACCTCCTTTGCCTTGTTTGGCTTCAACCTCAGCGACCCACAGATCGTGGTGTTGACGAGCCCATTCGAGATCAACCTGGCCGTTACCCATAGCGTCGAAGGCACCTTCCATGCCGACCGAGCCGATGTAGATGTGGGCAATGATGGCCAGCATCATCACGAACGCCACGATAGAGTGCCAGATGTTGGCATACTGCATCTCTTCGTGCGGCGTCAGCACTGTCGGCAAATCCGTTCCCAAAACAGTGTTCACGACGCCAAACGTCTTGGCAAACATTGGAATTTCAAACGGAAACAACAATGACAGGCCCGACAACGAGACTGAAAAACCCAGCAACATCACGGTCCAGAAAACAATTTTCTGACCGGCGTTGAACTTCCTCGCTGACGGATGGGCGTTGGTGAAGATGCCGCCGCCCACTTTGAGCCACTGCCAATCGAGCTTGTTGGGGATGTTGTGCGCCACCCACATGAAGAAGGTCATCACCAGCCCCAACATAAAGGCCCACGCAATGTTGTTGTGAAGCCATTTGGAGCCGGCAGCCAGAGTGGCAAAGGCCTCGGGCCCCATAACCGGAATGAGGAAACTGCGACCCATCAAGGTGATTAACCCCGTTATAGCTAATGCGACAAACGAGCCCGCCAACAGCCAGTGACCAAATCGTTCGATGGCTTTGAATCGTTCAACCGTGGTGCCCGCAGGGCCGCCTGTGATTTTGATTCTTCCGCGCACAAAATAGAACACTGCCAGTAGCGCAATGATAGCCAGGATTGCACTGCCACCGTAAGTGATGACCGGCCCCTCTCGTAACTTGTACCAGGGTATGCCTCCGTCCTGGATCAGGACGTCAGCGGCAGGCCCCCGGGCCTGGGTACTGGGGTCAATCTTGTTGTATCGAATGGCACGATAGATGTCGGAATCCGAGCGCCCTCCCAGGGTGCCGAGTCGACCACTGATCGGTGCCGCATTGGCAGGATTACCCAGGTTTTCCGAGCGAAAAGACTCGTCAATTTCCAACTGTTTTTGACGAGCCAGGATGTCTTCCAGGGTTTGAGCACCCCCGGTAGACGTGCGATCAACTGCGGGGGCCTCTTGCGCCCAGACAGGATTAAACACCAGTGTCGCCAGTGCAAGGACGACAGCACCTAACAACTTACGCTTCATGCGAGCACCCCAAAAGAATCAAGAAGAAGAGTTCGTTGCCGCCATGAGTTTTGCGGGGCCCGGGGGGCCCCGAAACTCATGGCGGGCTTAAGGGACCTTCTTCCCATAGGCCGTGCCCCATCCCCAGGCGCCGGAACCGAAACCACGGCTCACCACACGCTGGCGATAGATGTCTGCCACCTCGCTGCCATCACCGGCCAGCAGCGCTTTGGTCGAGCACATTTCGGCACAGATTGGCAGCTTGCCCTCGGCAATGCGGTTGCGGCCGTACTTGGTGAACTCAGCTGTTGAATTGTCTTCTTCAGGGCCGCCTGCACAGAACGTGCATTTGTCCATCTTGCCCCGGCTGCCAAAGTTGCCCGCCTGGGGGAACTGAGGCGCACCGAAGGGGCAGGCATAAAAACAATACCCACAACCAATACACAGATCCTTGGAGTGCAACACGATACCGTCTTCGGTCTGGTAGAAGACATCCACAGGGCAAACGGCCATACAAGGCGCGTCTGAACAGTGCATGCAAGCTACCGAGATCGAGCGTTCGCCAGGCTTACCATCTCCGATGGTCACCACGCGCCGGCGGTTGATACCCCAGGGGACTTCATTCTCATTCTTACAGGCCGTTACGCAAGCATTACATTCGATGCAGCGTTCGGCATCGACCAGGAATTTTGCGCGTGCTTTTCCCTCAAGTGCCATGATTTAAACCTCTTGTTATGCCGGCATAATCGAACACAGGGTGGCTTTGGTCTCTTGCATCTGCGTGACCGAGTCATACCCGTATGTTTGAACCGTGTTGGTGGATTCGCCCAGAACGATGGGGTCTGCGCCCTTGGGATACTTGTCCCTCAGGTCCTTGCCTTGATAGTGCCCGCCAAAGTGGAATGGCATGAAGGCCACCCCCTCTCCGACACGTTCGGTCACCATGGCCTTGACCTTGATCCGCGCGCCTTCGGGGCCGGAAACCCAGACATCATTGCCGTCACGGATGTTCAGGTTGTTGGCATCGCGTGGGTTAACCTCGATGAACATTTCCTGTTGCAATTCAGCCAGCCAGGGGTTTGAGCGAGTCTCATCACCACCACCCTCATATTCGACCAGACGGCCGGAGGTAAGGATGATCGGGAACTCCTTGCTGAAGTCGTTCTTCTGAATGGACTCGTACAGGGTAGGCACCCGCCAGAAAGTCTTGTCTTCGTATGTCGGGTAATCCTTAACCAAATCACGACGGTTGGTATATAGCGGTTCGCGATGCAGCGGTATCGGATCCGGGAAGTTCCAGACCACGGTGCGGGCCTTGGCATTACCGAAAGGTGCGCACTCGTGCTTGATTGCCACACGTTGAATGCCGCCAGACAGATCTGTCTTCCAGTTGGTTTCCGGGCCGGCCACGGCTTCAATACTGGCCCGCTCCTCAGCCGTCAGATCGCCATCCCAGCCCAGATCCATTAGCATCTGCATGGTGAATTCCGGGTAGCCGTCCTTGATCTCGGAGTTCTTCGAGTAGACGCCATCTGCCAACAGGCTTTCGCCATCACGCTCGACTCCGAAGCGGGCCCGGAACGTCAGGCCGCCTTCGGAAACCGGCAACGACATGTCGTACAGGTTGGCAGTGCCCGGATGGTTCATCTCCGGTGTGCCCCATGAAGGCCACGGTAAGCCGTAGAAATCACCATCACAAGGTCCACCGACTGCACGCAGCGTAGTCTTGTCGAAGTGGTGCTGATATTTCATGTGCTTCTTGAGGCGCTCAGGGGACTGGCCGGTGTAGCCAATGGTCCACATGCCACGGTTGAACTCGCGGGTGATGTCCTCAATCGACGGTTCGTCTCCATCAATGGCAATGTTGCGGAACATGCGATCGGTGAAGCCGAACTTGTCCGCAAACAGCTTCATGATTTCATGATCGACCTTGGAGTCGAACAGCGGCTCTACTACTTTTTCTCGCCACTGCAGAGAACGGTTCGACGCGGTTACCGAGCCGTAGGTTTCGAACTGGGTGGTCGTGGGCAGCAGGTAGGCACCCTCTTTGCGATCGTGGAGTACGGCAGAAACGGTCGGGAAGGGATCCACTACAACCAACAGGTCGAGCTTTTCCATCGCTTCCTTCATTTCCGTCATACGGGTCTGGGAGTTGGGCGCGTGGCCCCACAGCACCATGGCCCGGGTGTTGTCTGGCTGCTCCAGGTTCTCTTTGGCTTCCAGGACACCGTCAATCCATCGGGATACCGGAATGCCTTTCTCGTTCATCATGGCTTTGGATTTGCCGTTCTTGTCCCACACGGCAAAGCGGCCTTTCAGGTAGTCCAGATCCTCTTCCCAGACTCTTGACCAGTGGGCCCAGGCGCCAGCGGACAGACCATAATAGCCGGGCAGAGTGTCGGCGAGCACGCCCAAGTCGGTAGCACCCTGAACGTTGTCGTGCCCCCGGAAGATGTTGGTGCCACCGCCAGCAACGCCCATGTTGCCCAGTGCCAGTTGGAGAATGCAGTAGGCCCGGGTGTTGTTGTTACCATTGGTGTGCTGGGTACCACCCATGCACCAAATAACGGTACCCGGGCGGTTGTTGACCAGAGTGCGGGCCACACGCTCGAGTTGAGCGCCCGGAGCGCCGGTTACACGCTCGACTTCTTCCGGATTCCAGCGTTTTACTTCCTCACGAATCTCATCCATGCCCCACACCCGGGTGCGGATGAACTCTTTGTCTTCCCAACCGTTTTCGAAAATGTGCCAAAGTATGCCCCAGACCAGCGCAACGTCGGAGCCCGGACGAAAACGGACGAACTCATCGGCGTGCGCGGCAGTGCGTGTGAAACGCGGATCGCAGACGATGAGAGGTGCGTTATTCTCTTCCTTCGCCTTAAGCACATGTAACAGCGAGACCGGGTGCGCTTCGGCAGGGTTACCCCCGATGATGAAGATGGCTTTGGAGTTGTGGATGTCGTTGTAGGAATTGGTCATTGCGCCGTAGCCCCAGGTATTGGCTACGCCGGCGACGGTGGTGGAGTGGCAGATACGAGCCTGGTGGTCCACGTTGTTGGTGCCCCAGTAGGCCGCAAACTTACGGAACAGGTAGGCCTGCTCGTTGTTGAACTTTGCGCTGCCCAGCCAGTAGACCGAATCGGGACCGCTTTGCTCACGAATTTCGAGCATCTTGTCGCCGATTTCGTTGATGGCGGTATCCCAGGAAATCTTCTGCCACTGGCCGTTGACCATTTTCATGGGCGACTTGAGACGACGCTCGCCGTGGGCATGCTCCCGTACGGAAGCGCCTTTGGCGCAGTGAGCACCCAGATTGAAGGGGCTGTCCCAGCCTGGTTCCTGCCCGATCCATGTTCCATTCTGCACTTCAGCCTCGACCGTGCAGCCTACCGAACAGTGCGTACAAACGGATTTTTTGACGACGACTTCGCCACCCCCGGTCGTTGGGGCCGCAGCTTCAACCCGTCCCGATGACAGCGACAGTGCGGCCAGACCACCCACTGCCACGCCAGACGTTGTCAGGAACTGACGACGGTCCAGAGTCTTGGCAGCGAGAGAAGAAAGCAAAGAGCCTGCACGGGAGCCTTTCGCTACCCCGTTGGTCTTCTTCCTTAACATGTCGTTTACCTCTCTCTTTATTATTCTCGTTTTTTCGGAAAGCTGAATCTCTCAAGGGCCTTTCGCAACCTCGATCAACTCAAATCCCCGTTAAAAGCGAGCCGATTCGAAATACTTACGTGTGTGTTCGGTATCACGTAAACCGCGGCTTTTCGGCGCGTCTTGTCTGACGACCTCCGCTGCGGCGTTCGGTGCAACCGTCATTGCCACCGCAGCCGGTGCTGCAGCAGCGGCCATTTGCAGGAAACGGCGACGGCTGTTTTCACGCTTCGGGTTGTCCATTGGACACCTCCCCCTGGGTTTATGGGACCTTGAGATCCCGGTTACTGAATTGCAAAGGCGTCGGCTTCTACCGCCATGAAGGCTCGACCGAGCGAACCCACTGGTGCGTAAAAAATGGCGCTTTGCGCTTCTTCCAAGTCGGTAAAAAACAAGGCTGCCCACTTTGCCAGGTGGGCATCAAAAAATGCTTTTTGCGACGGCAGTCCGCTGTCGCATGGAAATTCCCCGGTGATGATGCCCGCCATGATTTCGCAGAGGGTGCCGATGTGATCTTCCGGCTCCTTTACGTCGCTGCGGGATTTGATACCGCGGGTCATGAGATCCGTACGCAGCTCCGCCAGGGGCTTCTCATTCAGGAAGCCGGTGAGGTAGTAGCTGGCATAGGGGAGCAGTTCTCCGCGACCGAGTCCGACAAACAGATTGTTGAACTCTCGCTCGGCGTCATACGGGTTGGTGCGTTCGGCGAGGGCTGCCAGGTTTTTGCAGGCCGAACCGAGTGGCGTCTCGTCGCCTTGTAATGAAGCCAGCCCTTTCAGCAATTCACTGGAGGGCGGGTCTACAAGCAGGACGCCAAGCAGCTGATAGATCTGGGCCCTGGCACGATCTTCTTCAGAGATCGAACGCGGGCACTGGATTTCCGCAGTGTTACTCAATTCCTGTTCCTTCTAATTATTATGTGCGGCCTGTCACGCTATTCTAGTACACAATCCAGAATATTGGCCTGACCGACCTTTAACTTGCTAATAGCTGAAACGTATTCTGCTAATAGTCAAAACGCATACGAGGACGGAATCGTGGTTCCGGCTCCTCTTCCGAGTAGGTCGCCTCTTCTTGGGCAAGCTGCTGCTCGGGAAGTTCCGTCGGCGTTGCCATATCTTCCAGTTCGGGACTGTCCTCAGAATCCGGTTCCTCGGCGGTTGTGGAATCAGGCCCTGCCAACGACGAGACTGCCTGCTTTTCCGACTGATCGTCCACGACGTCCGCGGCTTTTTTGGCTTTGTCGACGAGCCCCTCTCCAACCTTGTATAAAGTTTTCACTGTCTGTCCGGCCGTCGAGGCCAGTGTGTAGTCCTCATCGTAATCATTGAGGCCGTCCAGAACGGCCAGTACCGGGTTGGATTTCCAGAGTCCCCTCAGGGCCTTGCGGCGGAGGAACTCCGGAATTTCCTTGCGCATGAAACCGGTGATGTCCGTACCCAGCTCAATGTTTTCCGGGTCAGGCAGGCCATACTTCTCTAGCAGCTCGTGTTCCGGCAATGCTTCATTGATTGCCAGTTCCTGCTCCTCCGAGGCTGGCTCAGTCTCGATAACCGGAGGAGGGGATGGTTCCGGGCGCTTGGCGGCTTCGGCCTTCTTGCGAGCCCAACGCTGGAGTCTTGATTCGGCCATTACTGAATTCTCGGCTTTTTGATGTTCGCAGGGGCACGGTAAACGTCGCTTTCCTGGCGAATGCGCGGGTCGCCCTTGGCGTCCTCAACGCCATCCACGCGGACTTCGTCGCGACGACGTTTTTTGAACGGCTCCTCGATATAGTGCATATCGATAAACTCTTTTATCCAGGCTGCAAGGGATTCAGGAATAGGAACCGCCTCGACAATGCTTTCGCCACTGTCGAGGGCATCCAGAGCCTCATGGGCGCTGGCTGTGACGGTGCTGACAACCCACCCGGACGGCGACTGGCTCGTTACATCTTTGTCCAGGATGATCCAGACCGAAGGGGCAGCCATGTTCAGGGAGACCAGATAGCCTTCAACATCGGCCCGGAACAGCTCCATCGTAACCGTGCCCGCGTGGTAATCGACCACGTCGCCCTCGCGAACCATTTCTTTCCAGAACGCCTCAGGCGCCCCCGGTATGACGGCAACAGGCTTCCAGATAACCTTTGCCCAACGAGTGACCCCCGGAGACCGGCGAACGACGGCGCCGACCTTCAATTCGCGTTGCCATTGATCTGTACGACTACTCATGGTGCTTCTCATTTTTTGTAATAGCGTAAAAATAGCAGGGCACAAACGATTATCCAATTGTCCAAAAGATAATGCCTGTGGCATGCTCGAAAAGCGATACGGAAACGTACACGTATAAAAACAACGAAAGAGTCAAACTCCTGATGACGGCATCCAAGACCCTATTACTATGTAGCTGCGACAAATCACAGACCTTCGATTCAGAGGCCCTGCGCAAAGCCGCGGCCGCGGATCAGGTCATCGCAGTGGATCAACTGTGCGGCAACGAAATGAGTATTGCCGCCGAGCACCTGGGCGCCAGCAGTGACGTGCTTATTGCCTGTGGCCAGCAGGCGGCTTTTTTCGAGCGCCTTGCGGAGGACGTTTACGCCGAGACCCAGCACTCAGCGCCGCTCCAATCCATTGATATCCGGGATCGCGCCGGCTGGAGTGCCCCCGACGCGAAGCCCGAACGGTTGCACGCCAAGCAGGCCGCCCTGGTTGCCGCTGCCCAGCTGCCGGCACCAATGGCGCCGGCAAAAACCATCCAGTCCAGCGGCGTGTGCTGCATTGTGGGTCCCACCGAACAGGCCATAAGGATGGCCGGACTGGTGCAGGACGAACTGGGCGTGACCTGCATTGTTAGTGATGCCGGCCCGATCCAGCTGCCATCTGCTGCCTACGACGTGGCCAAAGGGCAGTTGACGGACGCCTACGGCGCACTGGGCAATTTCAAGCTGGAATTTGCGCACCTGCAACCCCTGCATCCGGCCGGTCGCGGTGAGCTGGGTTATGAGGCAGCCAAGCCCACCGCCCGCAGCGAATGCGACGTGTTCATCGATCTGCGTGGCGGTGCCCCGGCATTTCCCAGCCACGAGAAGCGCAACGGTTACTTCTGGGCCGACCCGAAGAAGACCGGCGAGCTGGAGCGCATTGCCCTGACGGCCAGGGAAATGGTGGGTGAGTTCGAAAAAACCGTGTACTTCAGGCTCGAAGAGTCGCTCTGCGCGCACTCCCGGGCCAACAAGCCCGGTTGTACCCGTTGCCTGGATGTATGCCCGACGGAAGCCATTTTCTCCTTTGGCGACCATATTCAGATCGATTCGGACATTTGCGCCGGCTGTGGCTCCTGCGCCGCCGTTTGTCCCACCTCTGCGGTGACCATGAATGAGACGCCATTCGAGGCGATCACCAAGGCTGTTGAAGTGATGGCCAAGGTCTATCGCGAGCATACTCACGAATCGCCACGCCTGGTGTTCCATACCCTGGAGGCTGGCACAGAGGCCATTGCCAACCTGGCCCGCTACGATAATGGCCTCGCGGATGATCTGATCCCGATGGGGCTCGAGCATGTCGACCGGATTGGGCACGCTGAAATCATGGCGGCGTTCGGCGCCGGCTACGCCGAGGTTCTGATCCTTGCGGACAATGAGCTGGATCGCCGGGCGGTGACTGCGGAAGTGGAACTGGCCCAGGCCATGCTCAAAGGCACCCACAACTCGCCGAGCCGGGTGCGGGTCATTTCCGCCATCGAACTCTGCGATGCGGGTGACAATGCCGGGCGAGTGAGCGATCCGGTTCTGCTGGTTGGCGGTCGCCGGGATATCACACGGGTGACAGTGGCTGCGATGTCGGACAAGATCGAAGAGCCGATTCCGCTCCCTGTAGGCGCGCCATACGGTGCGATCGAAATTGATTCCGATAAATGCACGCTCTGCCTTGCCTGTGTATCACTCTGCCCGACGGGCGCCCTTGGTGACCACCCGGATCGCCCCGAGGTCCAGTTCACGGAAAACGCCTGTGTCCAGTGTGGTATCTGCGAGAGTACCTGCCCTGAGACCGCCATCACCCTGAAGCCCCAGCTGGATGTGTCCAAGGCGGCGCTGAGTGCCCGGGCATTGCACGGTGAGGAGCCATTCGAATGCATCAAGTGCGGAACCCCGTTCGGCGTTGCCAGCACCATTAACCGGATCGTCGAGAAACTGGAAAACCAGCACTGGATGTACAAGAACTCTGATAACGTGCAGCTGATCAAGATGTGCGACGACTGTCGGGTCAAATCCCAGTTCCATGGTGACAACGCACCCATGGCGGCCGGTGAACGCCCCAGGGTCCGCACCAGTGATGATTATCTGGACAGCTAAAAACAACAGGACACATCATGGTTGAGTACACCGAAGTAGGAAAAAAACCGAACCTGATCGGAACCGACGCTCCCCGGCCTCAGGACAAAAACCCCAGGGGCGTTGATCGGATCATCGCCATCGCCTCGGGCAAGGGTGGCGTTGGCAAATCCACCGTGTCGTCCAACCTGGCGGTTGCCCTGGCCTCGAAAGGTCTCAAGGTCGGCCTGCTGGACGCCGACGTCTACGGCCCGAGCCAGCCCCGCATGCTGGGGGTTTCCGGTCGGCCGTCCAGCCCGGATGGAAGCACCATCCTGCCGCTGAGAAACCACGGCGTAACGCTGATGTCCCTGGGCCTGATGGCCCCGGAAGACGAAGCCATCGTCTGGCGCGGGCCGATGCTGATGGGCGCCCTGCAACAGATGATGAACCAGGTGGAATGGGGACGGCTGGATGTGCTGCTGGTGGATCTGCCGCCGGGCACGGGCGATGTCCAGATGACCCTGAGCCAGAAGTTCTTTGTTGCAGGAGCGGTTATCGTCTCGACGCCCCAGGACATCGCCCTGATGGATGCCCGCAAGGGTATTGATATGTTCAAGCGGATGGATGTGCCGCTGTTCGGGTTGATTGAAAACATGGCCTCGTTTATCTGCGATGGCTGCGGCAAAGAGCACCATCCGTTCGGACACGGTGGCGCGCGGGCGGAAGCCGAGAAACTCGGTTCGCCGTTCCTGGGAGAGATTCCGCTGGATCTCGATATCCGGGTGGGATCGGATGGCGGAGTGCCGATTGTGGTATCCAAGCCGGATAGTCCCCAGGCGCAAGCGTTCCAGCGCATCGCCGATGAAATTGTTGCCTCTGACGTCTACGCCCGGGCCATCCAATGATCGATACACCCCAGTTCCCACCGTTACTGACCGGGGAGGTGGTACCCAGGCACACCGACCCTTTTGACAAGGCCGTGAGCCGGGCCATTGCGGGCGTTGACTCCGGCACGGTGTTCTACTCCGAGCAAGGCGACAGCCTGCGTGCGGCCCTGGTGCTGGCGCCGGAAACACCCCTGGAAGAGGCCATTCAGGCGGTCTATGTCGCCCAGATAGGTCTGGCCGAGAGTCTGGGTGCTCTGGCCCCGCCCGAAGTCCCCGTACACTTTGTATGGCCCGACCGCATCAAGGTCAACGGAGCTGTCTGCGGAAGCGTCCGGTTTGCTGCGGACGTGTCTGATCCGAAAGCGCATCCTAACTGGTTGGTCATTGGCGTTGAGGTGCCCTTTATCCCGATGACCGACGAGCCGGGAGAAAATCCGAACGAAACCTGTCTGTACGAAGAAGGCTGCGTTGAAATCACGCCCATGGCCCTGTTGGAAAGCTGGTCCAAACACACGCTGTTGTGGCTGACCTACTTTATGGACAGTGGCTTCGAGCGGGTGCACAACGAATGGCGGCCCCGCTGTGACACGTTGGGCAAGACAATCGAACGGCCCCGGCCCGGACTTTTTGTTGGCCTGGATGAGAAAGGCCGGATGCTGTTGCGTCAGGATGTGATGACCGAGACATTGAGCTTGATTGAATTCGCGGAGCACGTATGAAGCTGGCCCGAACCCTGCAATTGGATATATCGGACGAGAACGTATTTGAAAAGCCTGCGCCCAGCGGCGAATGGGCGATCTCCGGTGGCTTCGAGTTTTCCAACTGGACCGAAGCAGACCTGAAAGGGAAAGCCCGCCAGGCGTTCACTAATGGCTGGTACAGCATTGAGTCTGGCGGCCGCGCCAGTTTCGTGGGTGTATGCAATATCACCGAGCCGGAACTGGAGCAGGTGCGACGAACCCTCGCCCAGACATTTGTTGACCATTATGGCGCGCCGAGTATTGATGCTGCCTATCCGGTGGCCTGTGCAGAAATCGATCAGATGCGCAACATGTGTGAAGACTTCGAGGACAACACCTTGCTGATGGTCAGCCGCACGCTGACCGAGCTGGGTGTCGAGGAAACCTACCGTTCCCGGGGGCCGCAGGATGCTTCACTGGAGGCCTTTGCGGTGCACGGCAGCGTTGACTGATTACAGCCCGAAGCTGCCGTAGGGAATAAACCGCACGGGGGTGCCCGGCTCTATCTGCTGGGCGCTTTCATCCAGTTCCACCAGTCCGTCGGACCAGGCCAGGCCGGTCACCCGGCCGGAGCCTTCCGAACCGAACACCTCAACCTGCCCATCCCGAACCCGTGCCCGCAGCATCTCGCTGCGCCCGGGTTTTTTGTTCTTGGAAAAATTGGCCGGCATCACATAGGCCTGTGGCTCAAACCATTCCGCGCCTGCCAACAACGCCATGGCCGGAGCACCAAACCGCAGGGCACAGACCCAGGCGGCCACCGGATTACCCGGCAGCCCAACGACCGGCGTGCCCTGGAACATGGCGAGCGCCAGAGGCCGGCCGGGTTTAATGGCGATGCGCCAGTTGCTGATGTCGCCATGGGCTTTCAGTGTTTTTGACACGTGGTCTTCGTCGCCGGCAGACACGCCACCGCTGGTCAGGATCAGGTCGCAGTGTTCCGCGCCGCGCTCAAGCGCTGCTTTCACCTCTTCGGCCCGGTCCAGCGCATGGCCTAGATCCACGAGCTCGTAGCCCAGTTGCGAAACCAGGGCGCTGAGCATAGGGCGGTTGGCGTCGTAAATCTGCCAGTCGGTAACAGTTGCCCCGACCGGTTTCACTTCATCACCAGTGGACAGCACACCAACTCGCAGTCGTTGATAGATGTCGACGGATTCCACGCCCACGCTGGCTAGTACCGAAATCTGGGTCGGGCTCAGGCGGGTTCCGGTTGTGAGGATCTTGTCCTTTGCCTTTATGTCTTCTCCGGCTTTGCGGGCATTGGCGCCTGCTTTTAGCGTGCCGTTCAGGTGCAGATGGCCATCCGCGACATCGCAGTCTTCTTCCAGAACCACGGTATCTGTGCCGGCTGGAATGACCGCTCCGGTCAGAATCCGGATTGCGTGGCCTTCGGGCACCTGGCCTGTGTATGGCTCACCGGCGGCACTGCGACCTTCGACCAGGGGTAGGGTGCAGGGCACGTCCGTCACCGGTCCGGCCAGGGCATAGCCGTCGACGGCGGAATTGTTGCTTGGGGGATGAGCCCGGGGCGCATGGACATCGTTTGCCAGGATGCGGCCGTTTACCTGGGAGAGGGGAACGGCGCGCTCAATCTCCACCACAGGATGTAACCGTGAACGCAAACGCTCAAGGGCCTCTTCAACCGGGGTCCAGTTGACGCCGGGGGGTAGGGCAAAGCAGTCGTTGCGAAGCGGTTTCATGGATCTTCGGCTCCTGGTTGGGCTGTTCAGGCTGGCTGACGGTTGAGAATAAAATCAGCGATGGCGGGGATATCGTTGATGTCGAACACGGGTCCCGAGAACTCGGCAGCGTAGTCCGACGCCACGGCAACAATGCTCGGATCCTCGGTGAACAGCGGTGACCGCGAACCCTCCCGCCGGTGCACCTCGATCTTGGCGTGGGAGTGGGTCTTGAAACCCTCCACCACCACCCAGTCGCAGGGGCCCAGCCGGGACAGTAATTCGTCCAGCGTTGGCTCTGTTGCCCCCCGGAGTTCGTGCATGATCGCGAAGCGCTGACCACCGGCCAGTATGACCTCACGGGCACCGGCGTCCCGGTGCTTGTAGCTGTCTGTTCCGGGCTGATCCACATCCACCATGTGGTGGGCATGCTTGATCGAGTTGACCGTTAGCCCTCTGCTGGAGAGCTCCCGAATCAGAGCCGCGGCCAGTGTGGTCTTTCCGGAGTTTTTCCAACCTACGATGCCTATTACGTTCACTTCAGGTGCTGCTCCGCCCAGGCCAGATCGTCCGGCGTATTGATGTTGAAAAAGTCGCCCTCGTCGAACACTACCAGGGTTTCGCCCTGGGCCTGTGTCCACTGGCGGATCTTGCGCACGCCATCGTTCAGGGCGGCTCGCAGATCATGCCGCAAAGCGACCTGCCAGCGGCCGAAGGTCGGCTGGGGCAGCCGGCCCCGTTCGGGGTCCGGCGTGGCCGCCAGCACCACCGGGGTGTCATGTTCAGCCAGCCTGACAGCCAGATCCCTGGGAAAGGACGGAGTATCGGCCGCAACGCTGATCAGCCAGTCATGGCCCTGTTCGGCGGCCCAGTCCATGCCCGCGAGCACGCCTGCCAGCGGCCCCGGAAAACCCTCGATGGAATCGGCCACTACCGGCAACCCCAGGTCGTCAAACCGGCTTGAATCGCCGTTGGCATTCAACACCACGGCGTCGACCTGAGGCGTGATCCGCTCAATTACCCGCTGGATCAGTGACTGGTCGCCGAGCATGAGCCGGCCTTTGTCGCCGCCGCCCATGCGGTTTGCCTGGCCGCCCGCCAGGATGACTGCACAATCAGTCATGCAGTGCCTCCATTAATCATTCTGAGCGCCTTTGCGACGCAGCTTCTTGTCTTCATCGGGTACCTGCGACAAGTCCTGATCGAACACCAGACGATGCTGGCCGCTCAGGCAGGTGAATTTCTTGCCTCGCATCCGTCCGATCAGAGTCAGTCCGACCTGCCGGGCGATATCAACGCCCCAGGCGGTGAAACCCGAGCGGCTGATCAGCGTGGGAATGCCCATCAGCGATGTCTTGATCACCATTTCCGAGGTGAGTCGCCCGGTGGTGTACAGCACTTTATCGGCCGCAGAAATGTTGTTCAGGTGCATCCAGCCGGCAATTTTATCGACCGCGTTGTGCCGTCCAACGTCCTCCATGTAGGCCAGGATTGTCTGGCCCTGGCAAAGCGCGGTGCCATGAATGGCGCCGGTTTCCATGTACAGGCTGGGCGTGTGGTTGATCTGATAGGAGAGATCGTAAAAGCTGCTGGTGTGTACCGGGGTGTCCGGTAGCGACAGCCCTTCGAGGCCCGCCATCATGTCGCCGAAGACCGTGCCCACGGCGCAGCCGGAGGTACGGGTTTTCTTCTCCAGCTTGTCCTCAACATCGGTAACGCCCGCCGTGCGCACCACCGCGACCTCAAGTTCCTCGTCGAAATCGATCCCGGTGACCTGATCGCTCTCTTTCAGCATGCCCTGGTTCAACAGGAAGCCTAGGGCCAGATACTCCGGGTGATCGCCAATGGTCATGGCGGTGACGATTTCCTGACTGTTCAGGTAGATCGTCAGGGGGCGTTCCTCGATCACGCTGATCGATTTGGCCTCGCCGTTTTCGTCAACACCCTCCACCGGCCGGGACAGTCGGGGATCTTTGGGATCGGGAAGTATGGGATCAATCGTCATTTTTGTTGTAGCCGTTTCGTGAATGCCGCGGAATGGAATATCTACGGAGATTGCCAGAGATTAGCCTATTTGGCATTGGGGAAAAACAGCTGCCTTACACCAATAAAAAACCCCGGCAGCGCCGGGGTTCAGGTAATACAGGGTTAGACAGGGTGAGGCCAGTGACCCTTGGCCCTGCTGAATTACTTGGCGTTCGGGAAAAACAGTTGCTGTCCATCCACCTTGAAGTCGGCAATCGCTTGCTGACCTTCTTCGGAGATTAGCCAGTTGTGCCATTTCGCGGCCATCTCATGCTTGAGGTGCGGGTGCTTCTCTTCAGAAAGCAGCAGGCTGCCGTACTGGTTGAACAGCACTTTGTCACCTTCGAAGAGCAGCTTCAGGTTCTGGCGGTTTTCAAACGCGACCCAGGTTGCGCGGTCTGACATCACATAGGCATCCATGGCGGCGGCAGTGTTCAGGGTCGGGCCCATGCCGCTGCCCAGTTCGCGATACCAGCTGCCGCCCGGTTCAACACCGGCACTTTCCCACAGGCGAAGTTCTGCACGGTTGGTGCCACTGTCGTCACCACGAGAGGCAAACGGTGCCTCTGCTTCGGCAATGGCAGACAGCGCTTCAGCGGCGGTTTTCGCTGCGCTGATGTTGGCCGGATCATCGGCAGGGCCAATTAATACAAAGTCGTTGTACATCACGTCGGCCCGCTCTGTGGCGTAGCCGTTCTCCACAAAACGTTTTTCGCCGGCGGTGTCGTGCACCAGAAGGCTGTCGGCATCACCACGGCGGGCGATTTCGAAGGCCTGGCCGGTACCAACGGCGACAACGCGCACTTCGATGCCAGTGGCGTCCTCGAACTTTGGCAGGATCGAATCAAACAGGCCCGAGTTCTCGGTTGAGGTTGTCGAGGCCAGCGTTATGTAATCTTCGGCGTGGGCGCTGAAGGCCAGGCCCACGGTAGTGACGGCTGCAAGAACCAGGTTAAGGGTCTTTTTCATTTTGTTTTCTCCTTTTGGTATTCATTCACCAAGAAATCGGTGGTCCGATGCGGTTTCTTATTGGTGGGTCAGGCTACGAGCTCGCCGTTGAGATAGGCCTGTGCCTGCCGCGAGACCGGGGCACGGAAAAACATGTCCGCTGGTGTGTGTTCCTGTACCTTGCCTTCCGAAAGAAACAGGACATCGCCGGCCAGTCGCCGGGCCTGGTGGAGATCGTGGGTGGTCATTACGACGCGTGTACCCTGCTTGTGAAATTCCTGTACGGCGAGTTCCACGGCCTTAATCGCGGCAGGATCCAGTGCGGAGGTGGGTTCATCCAGAAACAACACTGCCGGTGAAAGCGACCAGGCACGTGCCAGTGCCAGGCGTTGTTTCTCGCCGCCGGACAGCACCCGCGCAGGCGTGTCGGCGCAGGAGGAGAGGCCAAACCGGGCCAGGGCTTCGAGAGCCAGCTCTGTGCGCAACTTGCGTGGCACATTGTTGACCGCCAGTGCGTGCCGGAGGTTGGCCAGCGCCGAACGGCGCAAAAGGATCGGCGTCTGGAAAACCATGGCCTGGCGGGGCGCGCTGGCGCCTGACCAGCTCACGGCGCCCTCCGTCGGTGTGAGCAGTCCGTGCGCCAGTCGCAGCATGAGGCTTTTGCCGGCGCCATTGGGGCCCATCACCAGCGTGGGGCCGGGTCCGTCAAGCTTGAACGAACAGGGGCCAAAAAGCCGGTGGCCGAAAGGGTTGAACTCGACGCTCTCGAATTGCAGCGACGGCGGTGCACTGAGTTCGATCGGGTTGTTAACGGGCACGTTCAGTGAAGTCATCCCATGCGCCTTTTAGCCGTTTCACTCAAAATGTAGGCCGTGGCGTTGATCACCATGACCAGTGTCAGAAGGACAATGCCCAGGCCCAACGCCAGGGGCAGGGCACCCTTGCTTGTCTCCAGCACAATGGCCGTGGTCATGACCCGGGTCACGCCATCAATATTGCCGCCTACCATCATGACAGCGCCCACTTCTGCGCTGGCCCGGCCGAACCCTGCGAGCAGAACAGTCAGCAAGGCAAAGCGGGCGTCCCACAACAGGGTGGGCATCATCCGCGCCCGGGACATGCCCAGCGATACGAACTGTTCCCGGTACTCACCCAGTAACTCCTCCACTTTCTGGCGCGAGAGCGCGGCGAGAATGGGCAATACCAGTATCACCTGCGCAATCACCATGGCGCTGGGCGTGAACAGAAGGCCCAGTTCACCCAGAGGTCCGGCCCGCGATAACAGCAGGTAAACGCCGAGCCCGGCCACAACCGGAGGCAACCCCATCAAGGCATTCAGCGCAACAACCACACCGCCGCGCCCGGGGAATTGCCACAATGCAACTGCCGCACCCAGGGGAAACCCCAAAAACGCCGCTATCAGGACCGCCAGAAGCGAAACCTGTAGCGAAAGCACCACGATCTGGTACAGCGAAGCGTCGAGGTTCACCAGTAGCGACAGCGCCACGTAAAACGCATTTTCTTCCACAGCTGCGTCTCCTTTAATGTTGAGCATCGTGGCGTTTTTAACTACGCTTTGCACAGCCTGCTGAAAAATATGCAGTCAAAAACAGCCTGATGCTTTACCTGATCCTCCGGAGATTCTGATGCCCCTTCCCGCCTACCTCACTACGGCCGAGGCTGCTGAGTATCTGCGCCTGAAAGAACGCAAGGTCTATGATCTCGTCAGCCAGGGTGTTATTCCCTGCGTTCGGGTCACAGGAAAGCTATTGTTCCCGCGCCAGCGTATTGATTTGTGGTTGATGAACCACCTTGAAGGTGACGATGCGATCAGTGCTCCAACGCTGCCGGTGCTAGTGGGTAGCCAGGACCCGCTGCTGGAGTGGGCGGTAAAGGAGAGCAACGCCGAGCTTGCCATGTTGTGCCAGGGTAGCGGCGATGGGGTTCAGCGCCTGGTGGACGGGCGCGCGATGGTCGCTGGCATGCACATCTGGCACGCGGAGAGTGAGCGATACAACGATCCGGCCACCCTGGGTTTGACTGGCATGAGGGACCTGGTGCTGATTCGCTGGGCCAAGCGCCAGCAGGGGCTCCTCCTGGCGCCCGGCAACCCTCACGGACTCACGCGGCTTGAGGATATCGCCCGACCAGGCCTTCGCCTTGCCCACCGCCAGCCCGATGCCGGTGTCAGCCATCTGCTGCAGGGGCTGCTTGCCCGCCATCGTATAGATGGCAGTCAGCTTACCTGGGCCGCCCATCCCTCGCTCAGTGAGGACGATCTGGCACTGGCCATTCGCCAGGGGGAGGCGGATGTGGGCGTGGGTATTGAAGCGGCTGCCAGGCGCCAGGGGCTGGCATTTATTCCCCTGCAGCAGGAGCACTTTGACCTGGCCATGCGCAGGCGCCATTACTTCGAGCCGGCCATGCAGCGTTTGCTGGAGTTCGCCCGTTGCGAGCGTTTTGTTCAGCGCGCCGAGGCGTTGGGGGGGTATGATATAAGTGAGCTTGGTAAAGTGATGTATAACGCTTGAACCACAACAATAAACAGACCAATCAGGCAGGAGCCCGCATGGGTTCGACCGGAATGCAAGGTTCGAACGGACACAAGCGTTCGGCCGGAAAGAATCTTATTCACGAACTCAGTGGTGCGCTGGGGGATATCGGCACCTTGCTGCCGCTGAGTCTCGGGGCCATTGGCGTGGCAGGACTGGCGCCGGTACCGGTGCTGCTGGGGTTTGCCGTCTTCTATATCGCGACCGGGCTGTATTATCGTCTGCCGGTGCCCGTGCAGCCCATGAAAGCGGTGGCCGCGCTCCTGCTTACCACCCAGGTCAGTGCCCAGAGCCTTATCGCCAGTGGCGTTCTGATCGGTGCCATTCTCTTGCTTCTGGGTTCAACCGGGTGGATCAACCGGGCGGCCCGCCTGGTGCCGGGGTCGGTGCTGAGCGGCCTTCAGCTGGGGCTGGGTTTGTTGTTGGCCAGCATGAGCCTGGAACTGATGGCCACTTCTCTGCCGTTGGGCCTCGTTATCCTTGCGTTGCTGGCCATCACCCTGAAACTTTTCCCCAGTTGGCCTGCGGCACTGCTGGGCCTTGCTCTGGCCATGGTTCTCGGGGCCCTGCTAGGTTCGCCCGGGCTGCCGTTGCCGGCTGATCCGGCGATCTTTTCTATGCCCCAGTTGCCGTCAATGGATGAATGGCAGCAAGGCTTTTCCATCCTGGTGCTGCCACAACTGGCGCTGACCATCACCAACGCCATCGTTCTGACGGCCCTGGTGGTTGGGGATTATTTCGGGGATCAGTCACACCGGGTCTCGCCAGCACGTCTGTCGGTGACAACAGGCCTGGCCAATCTCTTCCTGGTACCGTTCGGTGCGCTGCCCATGTGCCACGGCGCGGGTGGTGTGGCGGCTCATTACCGCTTCGGCGCCAGGACTGGCCTGGCGCCGGTTCTGTTGGGCACCGGTTTGCTCCTGATCGCATTCGTGCCCGGCGGTCTGTCGTTCATCGCCGCCGTTCCCGCGGCCGGTCTCGGTGCCCTGCTAATGGTGGCGGCTGTCGAGCTTGGCCTGACCAAGCGTCTCTGGGTCGCCAAACCTTCCTGTTGGCCAGTGATCGGGATAACGGCACTGGTCACCTTCTGGGCCGATCCGTTTTTCGGATTCCTGGCCGGGGTTGCTTCGGAGACTTTCAGGGCCGCCTGGGTGCGGGGAAGGATTAGCGGTGCTCATCAGGACTGAGAGCATCGTCCGAATCGGATAACACACCCCGAATGCCAACGTTTTTATCCTGCGGATCATACAAAGCGCCCGGATTCAGGATGCCCTGAGGATCCAGGAAGTGCTTGCCCGCCGCCAGGGTCTGACGAAACAGCGGTGATGTCTGCTGCTCATAGCCAAAGCGATGATCCCGGCCAACGGCGTGGTGATGGGTGACGGTAGCGCCTTGCTCGGCCAGCACTTCCATGGAGATGCGTTTGAGCTGTTTCCACTTTTCCAGGGCTTTGCCCAGATCGCCGGTAGTGTCGCCCACGCAATAAAACGTGAAATAGGGCGCAGGCCCGTCCGGGTAAACATGGGTAAAGCGGCAGGAGAATGAAAATGGTCGTTGCGTGATCTCGCGAAGCGCGGACTCCATGGTTGATCTTACTGCCTTGTAAAGGCTCGGGAACCTGTCCCAGGTGATCGCGGTTTCGAAGGTGTCGGCAATCATGCCCATGGCGGTTAATCGATTGCGCCAGTAGGGCATTCGGATAAAGGCATTTCTCCAGGACTCGGCTTCGCTGGACCCTTTTTCTGCATGATCCGGGTTATAGCTAATGCCATCTTTTTGCAGAACACCGCCATGTTCTTCGGCAATGGCGACGGCCCGCTCGATTTTCTGGTCTTGCGGATGATCTGCGGATTCGAAACCAAGAACCAGAATGGCGCAGGGTTTGTCAGCGATCCGGTTGATCACCACTTCGGCCTCATCCAGTAGACGGCAATTCGACGGGAATAAACCCGATTGCGCGATCTGTCTGACAGCATCGACACCGTTCATGAAGCGATCAAAGCGGACGGACGCCGTGGCCCGCCACTTTGGTCGATGCTGTAATCGCATGGTGGCTTCGGTAATGATCCCCAGCGTACCTTCTGAGCCACAGATCATGCGGTCTGCCGAAGGGCCCGCGCCTGAGCCGGGCAGAGCGCGGGTCTCGATGATGCCTTTTGGCGTGACCAGCCGGGTTGCTTCCACCATGTCTTCGATGTGCGTGTATACGGTCGCAAAATGGCCGCCAGCGCGGGTTGCCAGCATGCCGCCCAGACTCACGAACGGAAAGCTCTGTGGGTAATGGCGCAGTGTCAAACCATGTTGCTTCAGTTGCCGCTCGAGATCCGGGCCTTTGATTCCTGCCTGGATCCGGGCGCGACGACTGATAGGATCAATCTCCAGAATCTGGTTCAGGTTTTCCATATCGACACTGATCGTCGCCTGGTAGGTGTCGCCAACATCGGGCTCAACGCCGCCGCAGACACTGGTGCCGCCACCGAACGGGATCAGTGCAATATTGTCTTCGGCCGCATAGCGAAACAGTTGCTGGATATCGTCTTCCGTCTTGGGAAAGGCGACGGCATCGGGCGGGTTGGGCACTTTCCGCATCAGCATCCTGGCCATGTCGGCGTAGGACTTCCCGTAGCTGTGCACCAGGCGGTCGTAGTTCGTAGTGGAAATGATGTCTGAGAGATGCTCGGGAACAGAAAGCAACCGGGATGCTGGGAGGTCAAAGTCTTCAACCTTTGGTGGCTCAATCTCCACCAGGCCTTCCGGCACCAACATTTTCGTAACGGTCTCGATCATGGCGTGTTCTTCGGGATGCAGATCCTCATCCGCATAGCCCCAACCCCAGAATCGCAGGGGTTTGCGCAGAGATTTGGTGCCGGACTCAGACATCGGATTCTCCATCAATGAGGGGTCTGCCCCCGTTACTCTGAACACTTCATCTGTTGAAATGATATCCTCGTACACCGCTATCAAGTACGCAAATCAATCCTGAATGCCGACATCGTTCAGGCCGACTTTTACCAAGAAACCCGGAGTTTGAGTCTTACTCATGAGAGTTATTATTCGCTATTTTTTTCGCACCCTGCGTCTGGTACTGACGCCCTTCATGCTGCTCAGTGAAAAGCTCAGCACGCCTGAAAGCGTGACCCGCAGTGCTGAAGAGCAAGCCCGCGCCGACGAGGCCAGCAAAAATCTCGCCCTGTACCAGTTCAAGGCCTGCCCGTTCTGCATCAAGGTAAGAAAGGAAATCGCACGGCTCGGTCTGAACATTGAAACCCGCGACGCCCAGCATGACCCGGAACATCGTGCGGCGCTGGAAGCCGGCGGCGGCCAAATCAAGGTGCCCTGCCTGAAGATTCATCAGGAGGATGGCAGTGATCGTTGGCTGTATGAGTCTGACGAGGTCAAGGCGTGGCTACAGGAGCGGTTTGAGCCGGCCTGATTGCCGTTGCTGATTTTTGGAGAGGGCGTTAGCTAGTCACGATCATTCCCCTGGGATGTTCGATTCCAGGGATATGTCGATGAGTTCATGCTGAAGCTTTTTCAGAAGGTGAAGCAGGCTGACGCCGTCATCAAAACTCATCCCCTGCATGGCCTGTCTGTAAAATTCGGCAATAGTGTCCTGAAGTCGATTCCAGAAAGTGCGGCCAGATTCGGTAAGAACCACGAGTCGAGCTCGGCGATCCTGGGGATCCGGTATCCGAACAACATGCCCGTCTCGTTCCATTCGTTTGAGCACGCCATCGAGGTTTTGGCGACTGACGTAGAGGTACTCTTTCAGTTGGTTGAATGAGGTGCCATCTTCGAATCCTTCTCGAGATAATGCACCCAGTACTGCCCACTGCACGGCGCTGATGCCCATTTCATTCTGAACCTGGCGTTGCAGGATGTTTCCTGTCTGGAACAGACGGAAAAACAGGCGGTTGGGGATGCCTCCGGATTCGTTGACGATCATTTCGTATCCCGTTGGTAAAGAATGGTTCGCAAGACGTTTGAGTCTATTCATCAACGATATCTTCACATAGATCCGGGGTGATCTTCCGCATTTTCTTGGGTCACGCCGGAGGAGCAGGGCACTGTGAATCCGGAGTTTCCTGAGATCTCGCAGGAAACTCCGTAGTCGCAGTCTTCACTCAGTTGGTGATCAGCTGGGTTCTACCCGTTACTGCGGACATTCCTAAAAGAGATTGAATTTCTCCCAGAAAAAGTTTTGGTCTGTCCGCCTGAACGTCCGTTTTGCGACCACAGGATAATTTGTTGTGTCAATTTCCGACCACGCTATAGCGGCATGACCAGTTGGCTGATTCATTGTTTAAACTTGTTTCTGAGTCTTTCTCAATTAACGACTTCAGGCATATGTCGGTAGATTAGACTCGATATGCAAAGAAAGTCGGTAGAGCCTACCTTGCGAAACAGGTTGATTGTTAATCCTCCTCATCCCTGGTCGGACAGTCGCCGCCACGCCCAATTCAGGATCCTACGCAGCTTTAAGATATATCTCACACGAATCCTGCATTGACAATGATAGGGTTGGGGCCGAGTCAGCTGGTCAGGACGACCGGGACTCAACGCCGGCACGGATGCTAGGCAAACGCGACACCTGCCCAGTGGTGTGACGCGCCAAGGAGAGACTTGGCACCACCCCCGCTTGTGACAATTCGCACCCTTTGATCGACCCAATCTTGACCTAGTCAATCAGGATTATCAGAATAATGTTCGAATATTCAGTTTTGGGTCAGAGGTGTTCCATCACTCTCAATGAGCATCGGTTACTGTCCGCATTGCCTTTGGAAAGGTTACGGTATTTGCCTTCTGACCTTACTAGTTGGAAATCCACGTGAACGGGATTAGCGAGCTGAGGACGGAGTTTCGTCGCCGACACAATATGACTACGCCACCCTTCAAGCGTTTGCGTCAATGGAAACCGTCGGCATCGTTACAGAAGATAATATTGAGCTTTCTCATTGGCTCGGCGTGGCGGACCGCAGGATTCTACGATTAGTTCTAGAGTTAAAGTCGGTTCTATTGGATATCGAAGCTTGGCGAACGATGATTCTTGAGCCCTACAAACGGCTTGGCCCCGGTGTCTACATGGTAGGGGCTTTCATCGGACATGACAGAATTGTTGGCGTCGTGGAAGGACGACAGCCAATGGTCAGGGTTTTTTCGTCTAAACCGGACGCGCTGGGCCGGTCCTTCGGCCAAGACACTGAATAGATCTAATTCCGAAACTCTGACACCTGGCGCTCTAGGTTCGCGTACATTGCCAGAAGATCATCCTCGTTGAGCGTTCCTCTGGTGGTTGCCTTAGCCTTATGTTTTTCCAGCTGGCTACGTTGTTCGGCGTAAACATGATGGAGGACGCTGGCTTGATAGTCGCAGCCCTCGTGATTGTTCAGTTGTTTTCGAAGCGATTTGAACTGATCAGGACTGGGAACCTGTTCGAGCTTTTTAGCTATGTCTTTGGGTCGGATATTGAACACTTCTCCCCAATGTTTTACGGCATGCTCCCAGGCCTGAGATAGAGATGCCCGCTCATCTATGTAGAATTTGTTAGCAGTTCCTCGTTTGTTTACGGAGAAATAGCAGGTTTCCTGTGCAGCACTTTTCCCGCTTCCGATGCCAAGCGTGATGCCCTGGAAGCCAACACCGCGACAGGGGAGGGTTGAGGGATGGTCTTTTCCAATGAAATCCAGATATTGAAGTGCTGCGGAGCGGGCCATGTAACGGGCCTCATAGTACTTGGCCCTGGTCTCTTGATACTGGTACCAGAGTTCTTGAGTAATTCTGTTGTTCGGCCTCTTAAGAGAGAAATACTTCTGATAGCGTTTGCCTCGGATGGTGGCAACAACTCGCCAACCGTGGAAGCCAGAGGTCAGCTCCCCTTTTTCATAAAAGCTAATAGCCATGGATAGTCGATCTTTCCCGTCCAAATCACGTTAAAGATAGTACGCAGCCAAGCAGGCGTCGCCTGCTCTACTCTGAGGCCTACGTCAGCTTGCTGCAATCGAAAATGGTCAATAAACTTCTCAGTCTCTTTGGGCTGCAAACTGGAAACACCGACCTTCGGTCAATCGTTGTCGCTTCCTAGGAGTGAAGCATCGTCCAGCTGAATGGTTGCCACCGTCAGGCCAGTGCGGTTATGTGGCAAATCGTACTTGTTTGACTGCGTTGGTTCTTGCTCAGGGTAGAGTTATCAGAGTTTTCAGACGCGACAACCCGCTCTTTAACTTCCGTGAATTCAAAATTCAATCGTGACCTTTAATCCACCTCGTGGGCGATTGGAAAAGACAATCTTTGCGCCATACCGGCTAACAATGTCTTGAACGATTGCAAGGCCGAGCCCGTGGCCCGGAGTCTGTTCGTCCAGCCTTAATCCTCGTTGACCAAGCTTGCTCAATTCAGCTTCCTCAACGCCGGGACCATCGTCTGTCACGACAATTCGTTTTGAGGGGCCGCATTGTTCCAATATTAGCTCCACCTCTCTATGTGACCACTTCCCCGCATTGTCCAGCACGATCCCCAGTATTTCAGATAGGTCGTATTCTACAATTGGCCAACGGCTATTCTCTGGGAGAGAACTTGATAACTCAAATGATTTTGCCGGGTATAGTCTTCCCATCATCCACAGAAGGTCCCGTGCTTTTTCTACTGGATAGCAGCTTTTTCCTACCTGCGGCCCAGCAAACCGGCTGCGGCGCATTTCAGCTTCAAGTTGTTTGTCAATATCCCCGAGACGCGCAGCTATTTGCTGCCTTAACTCGCTATCTAGCGGCGTAGAAGTGTCGCTGAGAATTTGTTGGACAGACGCAATCGGAGTTTTAACGCTGTGGGATAGGTTTGCCAGCGCATTCCTCGAGCGCTCCAATCGTTGATCAAGTGAGTCAAGCAGCTGGTTCAACTGTTCGACGAGAGGGTGGAACTCCTCTGGGACAGTCATATCTATACGCGAGACGCTCCCATCCTGGAGTCTTTTCAGTGACGCCTTGAGTCGTGTGACAGAATGCATGGACAAATTGACGCCGAGCCAGATTGCACAAACCATTAGCGAGATAAGTAAAAGAGATGCGATTGCCGTCCATGCATGTAGCTCTGCCTGGCTATTCTTCAATGCGCCGAGGTCTTCTGCAACGATAACAACAAACGGTTTTTCGTTTGCGATGAAGGAACTCCGATATGCCAATATGTCCGTTGGGGCCCCTGCTATTTCAGAATTTTCGACCCGAATCGTGCCCTCTTTTTCCGATTTGATGAGCGGCGATAGTAGCGGTTTCCATGATTCTGGCGAAATGATGGTCCTGGAATCGGAGTGTTGAACAAAAGCATGGTGGAATACGCGCTGAAAGTAATCGCCCGTCTTGAGTCCGTCGAAGGCTCCGTCACTGTCCCGAATCTGATGCTCTAAAAACGAAACCTCCTCTTTCAGCCTGTCCGTGACAAATTCACGGGACATTCTTCCGAGCAGAGCACCATGTGCAAACCAGGCTATTGCCATCAAGGCAACACCTGCGGGCAGCAGTATTACAAGCAGGGTGCCTTTTACAGAGGCAGGTTTCTTAAACGTTGTCATTGAACATATAGCCTTGGCCACGTCGGGTTGAGATTGTGGAATTTCCCACCAGTTTTCGCAGCCTCCGAATATATGCCTCGATAACGTTCGCGCTTGGGCTATCTTCGAGACTGTAAAGCTGCTCTAGCAGTTGGTCTTTTGAAAAGACATGGCCCGGCTTACTCATCAGGCAGCGCAGAAGACGAAACTCTGTGCCGGTAAGTGGATGTTCAGTTCCATCGTCCACCGACAAGCATTGACGATTTTCATCCAGCACAAAGCGGCCTGCCTTAACCAATGAATGTGTTCTCCCTTCGCTCCTGCGAACAATAGCATTCAGCCGTGCAATTAACTCTTCGGTCTGGAAAGGTTTTGCGAGGTAGTCGTCTGCCCCTGCCTTTAGTCCAGCCACTTTATCATGCCAGTCATCTCGCGCTGTCAGGATTAGTACGGGAAAGGCAATGTTCTTTGCGCGCCACTTTTTTAGAACATCTAAACCGTTGCCGTCGGGCAGCCCCAGATCCAAGATGCTGACCCGATAATCTTCCTGTTCACCCAGAGTCATTGCTTCTTCTGCCGTATACGCAGGGTCCACGCTGAACCCCGATTTTTCAAGTTGATGCAAGAGGCTGTTTGAGAGCATCTGATCGTCTTCAACCAGTAGTAAGCGCATTTTTTTTTCCTTTTTGCTGAGCGGCGACTGTGAATTCAACGTAATGTCTTTAGTAGTCCTGAATTCAGCCTAAATAAATTTTTTTGAATTTTCAGTAAGAATTCAGGTTGGTAAGCGATCTTATGTAACGATTCTGGACATTGATCAAGTGTCCTGAAAATACAATTAATTGTTGCTGAACGATTTCACAGGAGAAGATGGTATGAATGTATCAAAGTTGTTGGTAGCGGGTGTGGCCTTTTCAATGTCAGCGGGTGCTTTTGCCGCAGGAGTCCACGGTGGCGGGCACGGGGCTAGCAGCGGAGAGCCCGGAAAGGCTTCCGAGGTCGCTCGCACCATCACCGTGGAAATGTACGACAACTACTATGAGCCGGAAGAAATAACCGTGAAGCCTGGTGAAACCGTTCGCTTCGTGGTGGAGAACAAAGGAAACCTCGTGCATGAGTTCAATGTTGGCACTCCCGACATGCACAAAGCTCACCAAGAGGAAATGATGATGATGGTTGAGCATGGCGTGATCCAGGGCGGCAAGCTCAACCAGGACATGATGAACATGGATATGGGCAATGGCAAAGCCATGAAGCATGACGACCCGAACAGCGTGTTGCTGGAGCCCGGCCAAAGCAAAGAAGTGATTTGGAAGTTTTCTGATAAAGGCAATATCGAATTCGCCTGCAACGTGCCAGGCCACTATCAGGCCGGGATGTATGGTGAGGTCAATTTCGAGTAACTCGCTTGACTGAGGTCCGCGAGCGCGGGGCTGAGACACGTTTCTCGGCCCTGCTTCAATGACGTGTAGTTTGGAGCAGCACAGATGAAACCACGCTTTTTGACAGGACTTTTAAGCCTGCTGATGCCAGCCATGGTTATGGCCGGTGAGTACGACCTGACGGTCGACCGGGTAAAAATTGATACCGGCGATTTCGTGAAAGAAGGTATCGGCTACAATGGTGCATCTCCGGGACCGGTGATGCGCTTCAAGGAAGGTGAAAATGTCAGGATCAACGTAACCAACAACCTGGACGAGATGACCTCGATCCACTGGCACGGACTGATCCTTCCCTTCGACCAGGATGGTGTGCCAGGTATCAGTTTTCCAGGTATCAAGCCGGGTGAAACATTCACCTATGAATTTCCTATCCAGCAAGCAGGAACCTATTGGTTCCACAGCCACTCTGGTTTTCAGGAGCCAGACGGAGCCTATGGCGCCATTGTCATTGAGCCCGAGGGCCGTGAACCGTTCCGCTACGATCGTGAATACGTGGTGCAGCTGACCGATAAACACCCCCATTCCGGTGACCGCATCATGCGCAACCTGAAAATGATGTCGGATTATTACAACCGTGAGCAGCAAACTGTGGGCGAGTTTTTCTCGGACGTGTCCGAAAACGGCCTGATGAGTACTGTCCGAGATCGGATGGCATGGGGCGATATGCGCATGATGAAAGCGGACGTTGAGGATCTGCAGGGCTTTACGGGCCTGATCAACGGTAAAGGACCGGACCAAAACTGGACCGGAATCTTTGAGCCCGGCGAACGCATCCGGCTGCGCTTCATCAACTCCTCGGCGATGGCCTATTTTGACGTCCGGATCCCTGGCCTGGATATGACGGTCGTGCAGGCGGACGGCAACAACGTTCAGCCGGTTAACGTGGACGAATTCCGTATTGGTGTGGCGGAAACCTACGATGTGATTGTGCGCCCCAAAGATGAGCAGGCTTACACCATTTTCGCCGAATCCATGGGGCGTTCCGGTTATGCGAGGGCAACACTGGCCCCCGAAGAGGGTATGGAAGCGGCCGTGCCGCAACTGCGTGAAGCTGCCCGACTGACCATGGCGGATATGGGCGGTATGCCCGGTATGGACCATGGCAGCATGGCAGGCATGGATCATGGAAACATGGATATGGGCAGCTCAGAAGGTGTGTCCGGAATGGACCACTCAAACATGGGCAGCATGGACCATTCGAATATGAAAGGAATGGATCACTCCAACATGAAGGGAATGGATCACTCTGACATGTCCGGCATGGACCATGGTTCCATGGCGATGGGAAAAGGCGGTCCCAGCGATCCCTTCTATGCCAAGGGCAGTGGCGTTGTGCCGACGGCGGCCAATGGTGGCAAGTTCCTGTCCTATGCTGATCTGAAGGCTCAGGACCCGTTGTACGAAGACCGCGAACCGACTCGGGAGATCGAGCTTCGTTTGACCGGCAATATGGAGCGCTACACGTGGAGTATCAACGGTGTTAAATACGAAGACGCGGATCCCATTCGTCTCAAATATGGTGAACGGGTCCGTTTCAAGTTTGTGAACGAAACCATGATGACTCACCCCATGCACCTGCACGGTATGTGGTCCATCCTTGATGTTGGCGCAGGTCAGTGGAACCCGATCAAACACACCGTTAACGTGAACCCGGGCACTACGGTGTACATGGAAACCGAGGTTGACGAGCCAGGCCAATGGGCGTTCCATTGCCATCTTTCTTACCATGCGGCTGCCGGGATGTTCCGCAAGGTGATTGTTGAGGGTGGCCCTGAGTCCACGCAGGCCAAGACAGGCGTTGTTGCTGAAGATGGAGGTGAGGCATGAGCTGTATTCGATCACTTGCCGCAGTCAGTTTCCTTGCCTCTATTGGTTTCTCAACGACGGTGATAGCTCAGGAAATGATTTCCGATACCACCGCTCGTAAACAACCGCTCACAGCCTGGGGTGTTCAATTTGAGGAGTTTGAGTACCGATACAGCGATGATGATGAGGAACTGGGCGTCTGGACTGCGGATGCCTTCTATGGCACCGACGAGTTCAAAGTCCGGCTGCTCACAACCGGGGAATACGAGATAGAGGCACAGGCCTACGAAACACTGGAAAACCAGTTGGTCGGCCAGATCCCCATCTCCAAGTTCTTCGACGCCAAAGCGGGTGTTCGCTTCGACACCCCTGAAGGGCCGGATCGCACTTATGCCGTGCTGGGTGTCGCTGGGCTTGCCCCACAATGGTTTGAAGTCGATGCCAACCTGTATGCCAGCAAGGATGGTGATACGTCTGCCGAAATCGACGCGGAATACGAGCTGCTTTTCACCAATTACTGGATCCTGTCTGCAACCCTGGATGCGACGGTAGCATTTAGCGAGGATGAGGAAATTGGCGTGGGCAAAGGCTTGGTTTCCACCGAAACTGGGCTCCGGTTACGCTATGACCTGATCGATCGCGCATTCTCGCCTTACGTGGGCGTGGTGCATGAGCGCACGTACGGTGATACCGCAGATCTCGCTAAAGCCAAAGGCGGTGGCACAGAAGACTGGTTCGCAGTCGTCGGTGCCCGCATCTCGTTCTGATCGGAATGAATAAGGAGCCAGGGGTTGCCCTGGCTCTATTTTATGATGTACGTCAATTTCATCGAAAACCTTCACTGATTTTCAGTCGCAGTTCAGGTCCGCATGTTGTCATTGAGGGGAAATGATAAGGCGAAGAGGGGCCCGCCATGACTAAAGCACATAAAACATCGAACCAGGAACAGTTCCTGCTGCGACGGAAACTTGTCGTGGAAGGTTTTGAAGAGAGTGAATGGTCTGACTTTATTCACGAACTCAATCATCACCCCTGTGTTGATTTTGCCGAACGCAAGCCAAATAATCTGTTAGACGTTACCTTCGATGGGACTCATTGGTCTACCGACGAGTTATTGGAGGTGATTGGAGCACATGGTGGCCGGTTGAAGGCGGGGTGGTGGGCTCAAAGGAAGCTGGCGTGGTATCGATTTACAGATGACAACGTTCGTGCCAATGCCAAGCATGATCCGTTTTGCTGTTCAAAGATCCCGCCCATGAAACGAAAATAACCGGAGGTTAAATGAGCAGGGAGCAAGATAGAACCACTCGCTATAAGGAAGGCAGTCTCACACTCGCGGGAACCGTTATGCTCGGTACCGGCGTCATGATCGGCGCCGGTATCTTTGCACTTACCGGGCAGATGGCGCAGATGACCGGTGTTCTTTTCCCATTGGCGTTTCTGGCGGCTGCGGTGATCGTCAGCTTCAGTTCTTATTCCTACGTCAAGATTTCCAATGCCTGGCCGTCAGCCGGGGGCATTGGCATGTACCTTTACAAAGCCTATGGCAATCGGCTGCCGACCGCGTTCAACGCCCTGCTGATGTATTTCTCGATGGTGATCGCCCAGAGCTTCCTCGCGCGTACTTTCGGTTCCTACACCATGCAACTGTTCGGTGGTGATGAAAGTGGTCGCATGGTGTCCATTCTGGGTGTGTCGCTGATCCTGGCGGCGTTTCTGATCAATCTGCTCGGTAACCGAATGATTCAGGGCGTGGCTTCCTTTATCGGGTTTCTGAAAATCGGCGGTATACTGGTTTTCGGGCTGGTGGGTGTCTGGATTGCCGACAGCCTGGCGGTGGATTTCTCAAGCCCGGGCGAGGCCGGAACCGCAGGCAATTTCCTGGGTGCGACGGCGCTCGGAATACTGGCCTTCAAGGGCTTCACCACCATCACCAACAGCGGCTCCGAGGTGCAAAACCCTAACCGGAACGTGAGTCGCGCCATCATTATTTCCATTGCCGCCTGCGTGGTGATCTACACCCTGGTCGGTTTTGCCGTGGCCAGCAACCTGTCCCTGGCGGAAATCATCAAGCCCCAGGATTACTCCCTTGCGGCTGCCGCGCGTCCGGCGCTGGGGGATTATGGCCTCTGGTTCACGGTCGCCATTGCCATGACGGCCACCTCCGGTGGCATTCTGGCCAGCATTTTTGCTGTCTCGCGCATGCTTGCCATGCTGACTGAAATGAAACTGGTCCCTCACCGTCATTTTGGTATGCCGGGCAGCATCCAGAAGCACACGCTGGTCTACACTGTGGTCCTGGGGCTGGCTCTGACAGCCTTCTTTGACCTCTCCCGGATTGCCGCCCTGGGTATCGTGTTCTACCTGGTTATGGACATTGCCATCCATTGGGGCGTGCTTCGCTACCTGCGCGACGATGTGAAGGCCAGGGCGTGGGTGCCGGCAACGGCCATCGGTCTGGATTTGCTCGTGCTGGTCGGCTTTGTCTGGGTCAAACTGAATACCGACCCGTTTGTCATTGGCGTGGCGGTTGTCACGATGATCGTGATCGCGGTATCCGGGCAGCTTTTCCTGAAAAGGGCTGCAGCAGCCGAAAAAAACGGCCACGAGGAATCCCATGCTCACGGTCACCAGTAATCGGAATTCAACATGGAGGGCAGTATCACGATGGGGGAAAACATGTTTGGCAACACCATGTGGGCCGGGCACTGGCTGTGGATGCTGGTGATTGCCATCGTAGTCGTCATCCCGGCCTGGCGTATTTGCCAGCGCACGGGCTATCCGGGTTGGATGGGGGTCTTGATACTTATCCCCATCGTCAATCTGGTTTTGCTCTACTTCATCGCTTTTAGTGACTGGCCAGTTGAGCGGAGTGGAAAATAAGTGGACTGTTGTAATGCAATTGATACATTGAGCTTTCTTCACAATCCTACGATACGACTTAAGGCTGTTGTTCGTGTGATCACAATAATTGAAAGAAACTGAGAGATAACCAGATGAAAGCAATAAATTTTAAACTGTTCGTATTTTTGACTTTTTTGCAAGCGCCATTTTTGCACGCTGAAGAAGTTCTTTCTGGCGAAGATGTCGCAGATGTTGTCGTCGGAAACACGGTGCAAATGGAATTCCGAGATGCTCAGGACAATTTTCGCACTCGAACTTTTCATGAGTACTATGATCCTGATGGTTCGATCTATGGAATGACCAAATATCGCGAACAGCAGGGAAACCTTACCCACTATATCGGAAGATGGGAGGTCAAAGACGGTAAATTTTGCACATCTGTCTATGGTCGCGACTATTCTTGTAACAAGATAAAGCCTTTGTCTGGAAATGATTTCGAATTGCTCAATGAGGGAGGCAAGATAAGGAACGTCAAGGTATATGAAGGGAAGCATCATGGACTGGAGTAAGGATATCTGCGGGTGAGTTTTTAGCCTCTGTTTGCTCGGGAAGTACGGTTCGCCCATGCGGAACCAAGAAGCGAGTTAAGGGCATATTGATCTTGTCTCTGGAGAACGCTATCGGAGTGCAGACTCCGGTGCGCGACTTGAGGATTGGATGATGAGTATTTTGGAGCAGTACGGTCTGCTGCTTGCCTTGGTGCTTGGCATCGCAGCTACGGTTTTGGCCCTGTTTGGGATTGCCCGTGCCATGGGCCCGACGCGTCGGGAGCCGGGCAAGGACGTGCCAGCGAGTTCCGGAGTGTTGTCACGGGACCCGGTCTGGGGCCGCTATCACGCACGGTACTACGGCTACGCGCTGCTCTTTCTGGCCTTCGACATGGAAATGGCATTTATGTACCCCTGGGCAGTTGTATACAGGGAAGTAGGGCTGGTTGCTTTGTATGACATGGGGGTGTTCCTTGCCATTCTCTTTCTTGGTTTGCTCTACGGCTGGAGTCAGGGGGCATTGAGGCGGCAATGACTTCTGACCCGACAATGACCATTACGGGCGCGCGCCAGCGGCAGGAGCGGTTCACGGTACTTCAGAAGTGGGTTTCCCGGGCCCTCGCGGGCAACCTGAGCTGCCTGATCGTCCCGGGGCCTGAAGTGGCACTGTCCCATGGCCTGGATGTGACAGCGGCAGGTATGCGCATCACCGCGACACCTCGCGATGCGAGCGTGCTCCTGATTATCGGCGAGCTTTCAGAGAAAATGAACGAGGCCGTGGCGGTGCTCTATGCGCAGATGCCGAGGCCGCGAGCCATTGTCAATTTGGGCGGACAGACGCCGTCAACGCTACCGGACGCTGATTTTTCCGCGGGTGTTTCGCAAGCCGGCCTGATCGACGCGGTTGACTGGTTGAAGCGCGCGCTGGCCAAGGGCGCATTCTCAGACTCCCCCGAGGATTTCGACGCCCCTGTTCTGCACGCCAGGATAGAGTATGTCTGCCCCATGCACCCGGAAGTTGTCCAGAACGAGCCGGGTAGTTGCCCCAAGTGTGGCATGGACCTGGTCGCCCGGGAGGCAGGGGAGCCGGCCCCCGAGCATGACCATGGGCACGATCATCGCGAGCACCGGCACCATGAGCACGAACACCAGCATCATGATCATGCGCAGCAGCACGAACACCATGAACACGAACACCATCATGGTCACTGCCATGACCATCATGATTCGCATGAGCACGATCATGAGCAGCACGAGGGTCATCAGCACTCGCACGAAAACCATCATGATCACGGACACAAGCACCAGCACGGTGAGTCCGACGGCGACGCGGAGGAGAAAGGTTCTGGGCATGATCACAGTGGCCACCATCACAGTGGGCACGGTCATGATAGCCACGAACATGGCGGCCATGATCATGTAGGTCACGGTCATAGTGGTCATGATCATAGTGGTCATGATCATGGTGGTCATGATCATGGTGGTCATGATCATGGTGGGCATGACCACGGCGCCTCGGGATTCATGTCCATGATTGAAGTGACCAAGGACCTGCCTCGTAGCGCCGACGGGTTGGCGATGGACTGGATGGAGGTGCCGTTCGGTCCGGTTTTCCCCGGTCTGCCTGGTGGGCTCAAGTTGACGCTGACTCTTGACGGTGACGGCGTAACAGAAGGACAGGCCACATCCTTGGTGGGCATGATCAATGAGAGTGAAGAAGGCAAGGAGATCGGCGCCGAGACCTTTATCGAGCGCCTGGCGTCGGCCATGCCACTGGCCAGCGTGAGCTACCGACTGCTGGCCTGCCTGGCAATCGAGCGGGCGGCTGGTCTGGAGAACGATTCGGCAACCGATCAGGCCCGGGCTGTGGCGCTTGAATGTGAGCGCATCGCCAGTCACCTGGGTTGGCTGGCGCAAACGGGGCGCCAGCTCGGCTTCGCCTGGTTGACGGATCGTGCCGCAACCCTGCAACTGGAGATCCGCCGCGCCAGTGGAAAACGGCTTTTGGAACTGACGCCCGCTCTGCATGCATTGGCGGCTCGTCTTGGGCGAACGCCTTTGCTCAAATCGCGATTGAAGGGGATCGGCATACTGCCATCGGGCACTGGGGGCCTGAGTGGCCCCGTGGCGCGCGCTGCTGACGACGCCGGAGATGCCTGGGCGCGCCTGTGGCAGCGCCTGGACGAAATCATCACGAGCCTCGACTACATCAAGGCAACCGGGGAGCCGGGGCTACCTGTTTTGCGAAACATCGGGCGTGGATCAGGCACCGGTGAGGCCACCGTGGAAACCCCGCGCGGCGAGGCTCAACTGAGCCTGATTCTGGAACACGGCCAGGTGAAATCCTACAGGTTGGACACCGCCTGCAGTCACCATATCGGCCTGGTCGCAAAGCTTGTCGAGGGCCGGGAACTGGGCGACGCACTGGTGGCGGTCGGATCACTTGACCTTTCGCCCTGGGAGGTGATCTCGTGAACTTCGTCATCGTGTTGGTTGCGTTGCTTGGTAGCGTCTGGCTGCTCGCCGTGGTCGAGGGCTGGACGACAACGGGCCGCCTGCGTCCGGCCGCGCCCCTACTCAGCGGCCTGGCGCACCTCGGTCGTGAATCCATTGTACCGCGCACGCCGGACCGGGTCTTTTTCGAGACGGCGCCGGTGCTACTGCTGATCGTCGCGGTGCTTGGCGCGGCGGTTCTGCCTCTGGCGCCGACCCTGGTGATCGCGGATCTGGCTACCGGTGCGCTGTTCATCAACGCGGCGCTTGCCTATGTGCTGGTGGCGCTGATCATGGCCGGCTGGGGCCCGAATGGCGCCTACGCCATGATCGGCGGCTGGCGATTCCTTGGCCAGCTCATCGCCTACGCCATGCTCATTGTCATGCCCATCACTGCGGTGGCGATGCGCGCCGAATCCCTGGTGACTACGGTGATCGTTGGCTCCCAAGACGGCTTGTGGAACATTGTCTATCAGCCGCTTGGTTTCGTGCTGTTTTTCATTGCCGCCATGGCGCTGGCGTTTCGTGCGCCTTTTGATCTGCCAACCGCACCCGGGGAACTGGGCGGGGGTGTGGACGCGGAATACACCGGCGTGCGCCTGGGAGTGTTGCGCCTGGCCAGGCTGACGCTGGTGATCACGCTGGCTTCTGCGACCACGGTGTTCTACCTCGGCGGCTGGCATGGGCCGCTGCTGCCTCCCTGGGCCTGGAGCCTGATCAAGACCCTGGCCGTGGCCGTGTCGATGCTCCTGGCCGGTCGCTATCTGCCGCGCATTCGCGAGGCGGATCTGATGCGGTGGTGCTGGACCCTGGGGATTCCCCTGGCACTGCTCAATATCATTGTTGTCGGTTTACTGGTTCTGGTGGTTCCATAATGTACGCTCAGGCTTTTTTTGTTGCCGTTTTCGGGCTGGCCGCCATCGGCTTCGGCGTGGTGGTGTTTCGCACATCGTCCATGGTGCGTTCCGCGCTGGCGCTGTTGTTTTCTCAGACTGCCGTCGGCTGCATGTTCCTGGCGATGCAGACCGAATTCCTGGGCGTGCTGCAGATCATGATGATGGCGACGGAGATGAGCATCATGGCCATTTTCATGGTGATGTTCATGATGGACCCGGGCGGGATGGGGGGCATGGATATGACCCACCAGAAGCGCTTTTCAATTGGCGCTGGCGTGGTCGCTGCCGGTGTTGCGATAGTGGTCGCGTTTTGGGCCGATTGGGGACCTGTAACGGCCGAGGCGCCGGATGCGGCGATGCAGACACGGGCGCTGGGCATGGAATTGCTGGGTCGTTCCATGCTGATCTTCGAAACCGCCGGTATCACTATCCTGACCGCGATGATTGCGGCCACGGCGGTGGCGATACCGGTGCAAACGACGGCCAATATTGCTGACAAGGAGGATACGGAATGACTCTCGTCCTGATCGTGGCGCTTGTAACCGGTGCAATCCTGTTCGGTATTGGTGTTTATGGCGCGTTGTCCCAGACCAATCTGGTTATGATCATGATGGGGGTGGAGCTGATTCTTGCGGGCGCGTTGGTGAACCTGGTCGCCTTCTGGCGTTTTCTGCACCCCGAAAGCTACTCCGGCCAGATGTTCGTGCTGGTGGTGATGACCGTCATGGCGGTCGAAATGGCGGTTGGCTTCGGTGTCGCGATTGCGCGTTTCCGGGCCAAGGGCTCGGTTGAAATGGAAGAAGCCGGGGACCTGAAAGGATGAGTGCAGTGCTTCTACCGATAATGCCACCGCTGATCGCGGCCATGGCGTTGCTGGTCCTGCGCCGGGGCTCCACGGCGCTGGTTCTCGGCGGGGCGACGTTGAGTCTGGGCGGCAGTCTATGGTTACTGACCCGGGTCGCCGGCGGGCAGGCCGAAACCCTGCTTCTGCCGGGGCTGCCAGACATGCCGCTTCGAATGGTTGCCGGACCTCTGGAAGCGCTGTTGACGGTGGCGGTGGCCACCGTAGGCACGTTCGTGCTGATTTATGCAGTTGGTTATATGAAGCGGGAGTCCGGCCTGTGCCGCTTCTACGCCGTAATGTCCCTGTTCCTGGCTGCCATGCAGGCGCTGGTGCTGTCCGGCGACTGGGTTCTGTTGCTGGCGGCCTGGGAATTGATCGGTTTGTGCAGTTACCTGCTGATTGGCTTCTGGTTCCAGCGACCCGAGGCCGCGGATGCCGCCGGTCGCGCTTTCCTCTACACTCGTAGCGCCGATCTGGGTTTGTACGTGGCGGTATTTATGCTGATTGGGTCGGCCGGTACCGGCGAGATTGCCGCCTCCCTGGAGGCCGGCGGCAGTGCCTCGACCGCCGCGGGGCTTTTGTTGCTACTGGCCGCCATGGGTAAGTCGGCCCAGGTCCCCTTGCAGGACTGGCTTATGCGTGCCATGGCGGGGCCGACACCGGTCTCGGCGCTGCTGCACTCGGCCACGCTGGTGGCGGCGGGTGCCATCCTGCTGATCCGTTCGGCCCCGCTGCTGACACCCGAGGTGTTGCTCGTCGTCGGACTTGTCGGCGGCGTTACCACGGTGGCAGCCGGGGTTATTGCACTTGCCGAGCGTGATCTCAAACGCCTGCTCGCGGCTTCCACTGCCAGTCAATATGGCTTGATGCTGGTTGCGGTTGGAGCCGGCGTTCCGCTGGCGGCTCTCATGCATTTGCTCGCCCATGCAGCCATCAAGAGCACCCTGTTTCTTGCCGCCGGCGACTTCCAGCATGCTCGCGGGGGTACCGGGTTCGATCAGTTGGAGGGGGTTGGTCGTGACAGACCCTGGACTTTTGCCGGCTTTGCGCTGGCAGCGCTGGCACTGGCCGGTATCCCGCCATTGAGTGGGTTCTTCTCCAAGGATGCGGTAATCGCCGCCGCCCTGTCTGCGCAGGGTGCCGCCTGGCTCGGCCCCCTGGCGCTGGCCGGTACCCTGCTGACCGGCGGCTATATGGCCCGGGCCTTGTGCCTGCTGTGGCGAGGCTCCGGCGAAACCCGACCGGTTGCCGGTAGTGCCTGGATGCGCGTGGGCATTTGGGGGTTGGCGGTCCCTGCCACGATTCTCGGCCTGGCCTTCGGCCCCATCGAGGCCGTTCTTGATCTGCCCGCCGTCACCGCAGGCACATTGGCCGTGCTCCTCGGGCTTCTTGCTGCCGCGTGTGGCCTCGGCCTGGGCTGGCTCGTGCCGGCTCCCCGCCTGCTAGGTCCGGTCTATCCGTGGGCGCGACGCGGACTTTCCGTTGGCGGTGGGCTTACGGTCTGGGTCGGTAGGCCAGCAATGGCTGTAGCCCGAGGATGTGAGCGTTTGGAAGGGCGTCTGTATGAAGCTGTGCTTTCTCTTGGGCGCGCCGGTCTCTTCCTTGCCTCTGCGGGCGAGCGAACGGAGCGGGGCTTGTTCAAGATTGTGCTTTGCGTGGGCAGAGTGAGCCTGAGGGTCGCGACCTACGTGCGGTTTGGAGATGAACGCCGTATCGACGGCCTGATTTTCGCCCTGGTGGCGGCTGTGCGTGCACTGGGTGCACGAGCCCGAAACCTCCAAAGCGGCCTCATCCACCACAGCCTGGCGATCAGTGCGGTCGCAATCGCCGTCACATTGGCTGTTCTGCTTTTTGCTTCATCGACGAGCTTTTAGAGGAAACCCATATTCATGTTACCACTTGTCTCGCTCACCCTGTTTTTGCCGCTGGTCGGCGCGGTGCTGATTCTGTGTCTTCCGAAGCCCGCAACGCGTACGGTACACGTCATAGCGATTATTACCGCCGCCCTTACACTGATCGGTGCTCTGTCCATGTGGTTTCAGGGTGCGAGCGGTGCAGGCTTTTCCCAGGTCGAAGAGCTGCAATGGATACCGGCCATCGGTGCCGCCTACCGGGTGGGAGTTGATGGGATCAGTCTGCCTTTGGTGCTGTTGAGCGCCGTTCTTTTCCTGGTTGCTGTGATCTATGCGTCGTCGCTTCGTGAACGTCCGCGCGCCTATATTGCTCTGGTACTTCTTCTGGAAACTGCGTCTATCGGTACCTTTACAGCCCTCGACGGTATCCTGTTCTACGTCTTCTTCGAGGTTTCCCTTGTCTCCATGTATTTCATGATCGCCGGGTGGGGCCACGAAGACAGGCAACGGGCAGCGTTGATGTTTTTTATATACACCTTGCTGGGAAGTCTGCCGCTTCTGCTTGCTATCCTCGGGCTTTATCTGGGCAGCCCCGAACCGACCTTCGACATGCGAGCCTGGATTGAGAATCCCCCCCTGGAGGGCGCGGCGGCCATGTGGGCATTGATCGCTATGCTGATCACCTTTGCGGTAAAGATCCCCGCGGTGCCACTGCATACCTGGTTGCCTGCCGCACACGTGCAGGCGCCGACCGTCGGCAGCGTCATCCTCGCCGGCGTCATGCTGAAATTCGGCACTTACGGGCTGGTTCGATTTGCCCTGCAAATGACCCCCGATGCGTTCCGTGAAGCGGGCGTTGTTGTTCTTGTTCTCGGTGTTGTCAGCGCGCTCTACGGGGCTTTTGCCGCTCTGGCCCAGAGTGATCTGAAACGCTTGGTCGCCTATACGTCGGTTAACCACATGGGGTATGTCATTGTCGGTGTGGCCGTGGCGGCAATAACTCTGGATCCCTCGGTGCGAACTGTTGCTTTGGATGGTGCGGTATTGCAGATGTTCAGCCATGGACTGGTTACCGGTGCCTTGTTCTTGCTGGTGGGCATGATCCAGGACCGTGCCCACACCCGTGAAATGGGCGAATTGGGTGGGTTGCTCAAGACGGTCCCAATGCTCGGCTGGACCTTTGTGTTGGCGGCCTTTGCATCGCTGGGCTTGCCCGGGCTGGCGCACTTTCCGGCCGAGTTTCAGATATTTCTTGCCACTTTAAGCGCTTCGCCTGCCGCGGTGGTTGTGATTTTGGGTATTGCCATTATTGCCGGTACGTTTCTCAAAGCACTGCGGGAAACCTTTCTGGGCGAGCCCCGGCAGCGCTGGCAGTCCATGCCTGATTTGAGCGCTCGTGAGTGGCTTGCTGTGGGGCCATTGCTGGTGCTCACTGTCGGCACTGGCGTGGCACCCTCCTGGGTGCTGGGTATCATCCACCGCACTACATCGGCGCTGGCACTGTGATGGCTCGTGATCTTGCACTGTTGATTCCTGAAATTGCCGTACTGTTGACGGCTGTCGGTGCGCTGATCGCGGAAATGCTGCGTAGGCCGCAAATTGCGCTGCTGGTCGCCGTTAGCGGTCTGATCGTTGCCACGGGTCTGACCGTCAGTCTGATTGGTGAGGACACAACGGTGTTTGGTGGCAGTTTCCGGGTTGACGACCTCAGTGTGTGGGCCAAACTCATTCTGCTGCCGGCCACCATCCTCGCCATATTTTTGGCGAGAGTGGATGTGAGAGGCACCGTGCGAGAGGGCACGGTTTACTGCCTGCTTTGCTTTGCCACCATCGGCGCGCTCGTTCTGGCAGGCGCGGGTGATACGATGTTCCTTGTACTGGGTACATTATTAACTGGCCTGGCCACCTTTGCCTTGGTTGCCTACCCGGATACCGACCCTGCCACAGAGGCCGCCATGAAGTTTTTCGTGTTCGCCTCGGTCACAGGTGCGATCATGATTTTCGGCCTGAGTTACTGGTTCGGCGCTGCGGGATCCACGTTACTCGCGGATCTTCCTGGTATGGATACCATGCCAATGGCGGTTCTTCTTGGGTTCGTGGCGGTGGTTGTCGGTCTGGGTTACAAAGCCTCGCTGGTTCCATTCCATTTCTGGGCGCCAGATGCCTATGAGGGTGGGCCACTGTCAATAGCGGCCTACCTGTCAGTGGTGCCCAAGATCGGTGCTCTGTTCGCACTCGCTCAGGTGGTTCGCGATCTACCCCCGGAAAGTGGTTGGACCGCCATCATCGCCGGGCTGGCTGTTCTGACCATGACCTATGGTTATCTGGCCGCGCTGGTGCAGGATAACGTCGTTCGGCTGCTGGCCTATTCGTCGATTGCCCAATCCGGCTATTTCCTTCTGGGTATCCTGGCAGTCGGCGCCAGTGAACTTGCTCTGCCATCCATTATACTGTTTGCTGCCGCCTATGCGGCCATGAATCTGGGCGCTTTCGCCGTTGCCGCCAATATCGGACGGACTCTGAACGATTTTGACGGATTGGGGCGCGCCCAACCGCTTATTGGCATCGCAATGGTGGTCTTTCTGCTATCGCTGGTCGGGATTCCGCCACTTGCCGGCTTCGTTGGGAAGTTCCTGCTGTTCGCCGCCGCCATTGATGTCCAATTCACCTGGCTGGCGGTGGTTGCAATTGCCAACAGTGTACTTTCACTGGCGGTATATCTGCGCATTGTCGTGCCCATGTACCAGCAGGCGGCGACGGAATTCGCGCCGGTGGGCAAAGCTCTTGGCACGGTGGTAGTGACAACCTTTGCTGCCACGCTGATCCTCGGTCTGGCGGCCCAGTTCTTTCTCTTGGGACTGGTAGCGTGGTCGTCGTCCTAATTCCTCCCCTGGCGATGTTGGCAATCGTGCTGGCAATGGTTACTGCACGAAGGCCTCAATCGGTGCGATGAAGCCATATTAGTAGACAACACAGTCTGTGCGGTACCTGCTTTCAAAGCAGCGCCAGTATGAAGCCTTCAGATACCTTGCTCTACTCGATTATGCCCGCGGAGTTGCTGTTTCCTGCAGGTCTTGATTTATGGCAGTGAGTAGTGCGCTCTGCTGACTGAGGCCGGCTGGAAACAGTCTTGTGAATTTGATCGGGATCAAAAATTGAGAACGATTGCTCTGCTGATTCAGTTCCGTTTCAGGCTGGGCGGATAGGATGATGATTCAGAACAGGAGGGGGTATGTCGGACACGGTCAATGAGTTGCTGGTCAACTACTGGGCAACCGGTTTTTTTGTGATCGCTGCCCTCGGCTTATGTGCCTTCATGGCAGGCGTTTCCAGCCTGCTTGGCGGGCGCAGCCATGGCGTCAGCAAAACCATCCCGTTTGAGTCCGGTATTGTCGGTGTCGGTGACGCCCGCCAGCGGTTTTCCGTCAAGTTTTATCTGGTCGCGATGCTCTTTGTGATCTTCGATATTGAGGCGGTGTTTCTGTTTGCCTGGGCGGTTGTGATTCCGGAAACGGGCTGGAGCGGGTTCTGGGGCGCGGCGGTTTTTATCCTGATACTGCTTGCCGGCCTGCTCTACGACAGTCGCTCCGGGGCGTTGGAGTGGGCCCCCGAGGGTTCTCAGGGACACGGGGAGGGCTAATCGTTCGGTTCCAGGGTGTATTCAGTTCCCGATGATTGTCGTCCGGACCTTGATCACTGTCAGCAAACCTTTATATGGAGACCAGCCATGCCTTACAGACTGACACGGGCCGAGGAAGAGCAGGAATCCAGTGACCGTTACCCGATGGGGCGCCGGCAGTCATCGGAGGAATACGTCAAAAGCCAGCTTGAACGCAACGTATTCACCGGCAAGCTGAGTGACGTCCTCAACTCGGCGGTGAACTGGGGGCGCAAGAACTCCTTGTGGCCCTATAACTTCGGTCTGTCCTGCTGCTACGTGGAAATGACTACCGCATTTACCTCGCCCCATGACATTGCGCGCTTCGGGTCGGAGGTGATCCGCGCCTCGCCGAGGCAGGCCGACTTTATGGTGATAGCGGGCACCTGTTTCATCAAAATGGCTCCGGTTATTCAGCAGCTCTACGATCAGATGCTGGAACCCAAGTGGGTCATTTCCATGGGCTCCTGCGCCAACTCTGGCGGTATGTACGACATCTATTCGGTGGTTCAGGGGGTTGACAAGTTCTTGCCCGTGGATGTCTATGTAGCGGGCTGTCCGCCGCGGCCCGAGGCCTTCCTGCAGGCACTTCAGTTGTTGCAGGACTCGATTCAGGAGGAGCGCCGGCCGCTGTCCTGGGTCGTGGGGGATCAAGGGGTTTACAAGGCCGAGATGGGGGCCCAGCGGGAGCAGAAACGGAGCCAGCGAATCGAGGCCACCGAACTGAGGACTCCGGACAAACTCTGAGCGCCGCCTCCCGATTTGCCCAACCTTGACAGGAGATGAGTCAGCATCATGAGCACAGACGCTCTCGACAGGCATGCACCGGCCCAGTCCGGCATTGACCGGGCCCTCGGGCTTCTGGACGGATTCCGGGAACACATCGAGCACGTTCAGCCTACCCTGACCGGGCTTCCGGTGCTGTGGGTGCGACGTGAGCGGATAGTGGAGATACTGCGCCACCTGAAGGCGCCGCCGGCGTCTTTTTCCATGCTTTACGATCTCTCTGCCGTGGACGAGCGGCTCCGTGCCCACCGTGACGGGCTACCAGCCGCGGATTTCACGGTCTTCTATCATCTGCTGTCGGTGGATCGTAATGAAGACCTGATCATCAAGGTGGCGCTGACCGGTGGCGACCCGAACCTGCCAAGCGTGACCCGGGTGTTTGCCAATGCCAACTGGTATGAGCGGGAAATCTGGGATCTGTTCGGCATTACCGCAACCGGCCATCCCCATCTGCAACGGCTGCTCATGCCGCCCACCTGGCATGGCCACCCATTACGCAAGGACTATCCCGCGCGGGCCACGGAATTCGACCCCTACACCCTGACAGTGGAGGGGCAGCAGACGGAGCAGGAGGCGCTGAAATTCGAACCGGAAGCCTGGGGCATGCAGCGTGAGCGGGATGGCAGCGAGTTCATGTTCCTCAATCTGGGCCCCAATCATCCCTCTGCCCACGGTGCCTTCCGGATCGTGCTTCAACTGGACGGCGAGGAGATCATCGACTGCGTGCCGGATATTGGCTATCACCACCGGGGCGCGGAAAAAATGGCCGAGCGCCAGACCTGGCACAGCTTCATTCCCTATACCGACCGCATCGACTACACCGGCGGCGTAATGAACAACCTTCCCTATGTCCTTGCGGTTGAGAAACTGGCGGGTATCGAGGTGCCCGACCGGGTCAAGACGGTCCGGGTGATGATGGCGGAGATGTTCCGTATTAGCAGCCATTTGCTGTTCCTGGGGACCTACCTGCAGGATCTGGGCGCCATGTCGCCGGTGTTCTACAGCTTCACTGACCGCCAGCGGGCCTACAAGGTGATTGAGGGCATCACCGGTTTTCGCATGCATCCGGCCTGGTACCGGATCGGCGGCCTTGCCCAGGACCTGCCCGTGGGCTGGCAGCAACTGGTGCAGGAGTTCCTTGACTGGATGCCGCCGCGGCTGCGGGAATACGAGCTGGCCATGATGAAAAACGCCCTGGTGCGGGAGCGGACCCGGCATGTGGCTGCCTTCACCACCACCGAGGCCCTGGAATGGGGCGTGACCGGTCCCAACCTGCGGGCCACTGGCTGCAACTTCGATCTGCGCAAACAGCGGCCCTATTCCGGCTATGAGAACTTCGACTTCGAGGTGCCTCTGGGGCAGCACGGAGACGTTTTTGACCGGGGCCAGCTGCGTATTGAGGAAATGCGGCAGAGCCTGCGCATTATTCAGCAATGCGTCGATCACATGCCCGCGGGCGACTACAAGGCGGACCACCCGTTGACCACCCCGCCACCCAGGGAGCGGATGTTGCAGCACATCGAAACGCTGATCACGCACTTTCTGCAGGTGTCCTGGGGTCCGGTTCTGAAACCCGGCGAATCCCTGCAAATGGTGGAGGCCACCAAAGGCATAAACAGTTATTACCTGACCAGCGACGGCAATAACATGAGCTACCGAACCCGCATCCGGACTCCGAGCTTTCCGCACCTGCAGCAGATACCGTCCTTGATGCGCGGAGGCTTCGTGCCGGACATGATCGCCCACCTGGGCAGTATCGATTTCGTAATGGCAGACGTGGATCGCTGATGATGGCAACAACCCCGCACACAACCGAACTGATCGGCAGTGACCGTTTTGAACTGCACCCGGACGACGAAGCCGCGATTCTCCGGGAAAAGGAACACTACGAGCAGCCCCAGGCCGCTTGTATCGAGGCGTTGAAAATCGTCCAGCGCCGCCATGGCTGGGTTCCCGACGGTGCCATCATGGCCATCGGGCGGTTGCTGGGCCTGGGATTCGCCGCGGTGGACGGCGTGGCTACCTTTTACAGCCTGATTTTCCGTCAGCCGGTAGGGCGCCATGTGATCCTGGTCTGCGACAGCAGCTCCTGCTTCCTGACCGGGTATGAAACGCTGAAACAGGCCCTGGTGGAGAAGCTGGGAGTGGACTACGGCGCCACCACCGCCGATGGCCGCTTCACCCTGTTACCCGTGTGTTGTCTCGGCGCCTGTGACGGTGCCCCGGCGCTGATGATTGACGGCGAAACCTTCGGGCCGGTCACACCGGAGGATCTGTCCGACCTGCTGGAGGGCTACGAATGAGCGGATCCACCTCAGGTCAAGGCAACCCGCTGCGTTATCACAGCCGGATACGGCAATCCGGTACCGAGCGTCAACCCGAAACCCATCCGCTGACCTGGAGGCTGAGGGACGACGGCGAGGTGGTCTGGCTCGGCGAATATCTGGATAAGGATGGTTATCAGTCGGTCCGCCGGGCATTGGCCGAGAGCGACCCCCAGGGCATCATCACCGTGGTGAAAGACGCCAATGTGCGTGGCCGGGGCGGCGCCGGTTTTTCCGCTGGCGTCAAGTGGAGCCTGACTCTGCAGGGGGGTGACATGCCCCGGGGCTACCTGATCTGCAACGCGGATGAAATGGAACCGGGCACCTTCAAGGACCGGTTGCTGATGGAGCAGCAACCCCACCTGCTGATTGAGGGGATGATCCTCGGAGCCCGGGCCAACAACGCCCGGCAAGGCTACATTTTTCTGCGGGGTGAATACGTGGAGGCGGCCCGGGTGCTGAACCGGGCCATTGATGAGGCCCGCGAAGCCGGCTGGCTGGGGCCGGATATTGATGGCAGCGGGTTCGATTTCGACATCGCGGTGCATACCGGGGCGGGGCGCTACATCTGCGGCGAGGAAACGGCTCTGATCAATGCACTGGAGGGGAAGCGCGCCAATCCCCGGGCCAAGCCGCCGTTCCCCGGCCAGTCCGGAGCCTGGGGCAGGCCCACGGTGGTTAACAACGTCGAGACCCTGTGCAACATACCCGCCGTGATTCTCCATGGCGCTGACTGGTATCAGAACCTGTCCGGCAACCGTACCGGTGACGGCGGCACCAAGCTTTATGGCGTGTCGGGGCCGGTTGCGGAGCCGGGCCTCTGGGAGCTGCCCATGGGCGTCACCGGGGCCGAGCTGCTCGACCGGGCCGGGGGGCTGCAGCAAGGCCGTCGGCTCAAGACGTGGTTGCCCGGCGGCACCAGTACCGGCTTCCTGTTGCCGGAGCATCTGGAGCTGCCCCTGGACTTTGACTCTATCGCCAATGTCGGCAGCCGGCTGGGCACCGGCCTGATGATGGCGGTCCCCGAGGACCGGGGCATGGTATCGCTGATGCGCAACCTGGAGGAGTTCTTCGCCCGGGAATCCTGCGGCTGGTGCACTCCGTGCCGTGATGGTCTGCCCTGGGTGGTAAAACTGCTCCGGGACCTGGAAAAGGGACAGGGGCAGGCCGGCGACATCGAATTGCTCGACAAGCTGGCGGCGGACTGTGGCCCGGGGCTGACCTTCTGCGCCCTTGCCCCTGGCGCCGCCATGCCGCTGGAAACAGCGCTGCGGCACTTCCGGCAGGAGTTTGAGCAGGGCATTGGCAAGGTAAGCGGCGACACCCGGGGCGTTCCGGACCGGGTCGCAGCGGACGCGCCGGCAAACAACCGTTAGTTTCAACAGTCACTTTCAACAAACAGTGATCGTACTTTCTAGGTGAAGGCAGAAGCAAGCATGGCGACGATTCACGTGGACGGAAAAACCTACGAGGTCAACGGGGCGCACAACCTGCTCCAGGCCTGTCTGTCACTGGGCCTGGATATTCCCTATTTCTGCTGGCATCCGGCCATGGGAAGTGTCGGCGCCTGTCGCCAGTGCGCGGTGCGCCAGTACAAGGACAAGGACGACAACAAGGGCGTTCTGGTCATGTCCTGTATGACCCCGGCGGCGGACCAGACCCGAATCGATATCGATGACGAGGAAGCCCGGGCTTTCCGGGCCAGTGTGGTGGAGTGGCTGATGATCAATCACCCCCACGACTGCCCGGTGTGCGAGGAGGGCGGCCATTGCCACCTGCAGGACATGACGGTAATGACCGGCCATGACCGCCGCCGCTACCGGTTCAACAAGCGCACTCGCCGCAACCAGTACCTGGGGCCGTTCATCGCCCACGAAATGAACCGCTGCATTACCTGCTACCGGTGCGTGCGCTTTTACAACGACTACGCCGGTGGCACCGATCTGGGCGCCTTTGGTGCCCGGGACAACATCTACTTCGGACGATACGCCGAAGGCACACTGGAAAGCCCGTTCTCCGGCAACCTCACCGAAGTCTGCCCCACTGGGGTGTTCACCGACCAGAGTCATTCCGATCACTACACCCGAAAGTGGGACCTGCAGTATGCCCCCGGCATCTGCCACCAGTGCGCGGTCGGTTGCAACATCAGCCCCGGGGAACGCTACGGCGAGATTCGCCGCATCGAAAACCGCTACCACGGTGAGGTTAACAGCCACTTCCTCTGTGACCGCGGCCGGTTTGGTTACGGATACGTCAACCGCGCCGACCGGCCACGGGTTCCGGAATGGACCGAACGGCCGGGGCAGGAGGCCGTGACGCTGGGGGTGGATCCGGCCCTGGAGCGTATCACCGGCGCCCTGCGTCAGGCCCGGCGCATCATCGGCATCGGATCGCCCCGGGCCAGTCTGGAAAGCAATCACCAGCTATTGGCCATGGTGGGGCCGGAAAACTTTTCCACCGGGATAGAGTCCCGGGAGCAGGCGTGCCTGGCCATAATGAACCGGCTGCAGGAAACGTCGGGACTGCCCACCCCGACACCCCGGGAAATAGAACGCCACGATGCCATTCTGGTGCTGGGCGAGGACCCGGTCCAGAGCGCCGCGCGCCTGGGGCTGAATCTGCGTCAGGCTGTGCTGTCACGGCGGGAAGAACTGGCTGAAAAGATCGGCGTGCCGGCCTGGAATGCCGAGGCCGTCAAGACCCTGGGGCAGGACCGGTACCACCCGCTGCACATTGTCTGGCCAGCGCCCACCGAGCTGGACAGTGTCGCTGTCGCCCGCCATGCCCTGGCGCCGGATGATATCGCCCGGCTCGGTTTCGCGGTGGCTCATGCCATCGACCCGGCGGCGCCCCCGGTGGACGGCCTCGACCCGGCCAGCCAGGAGCGGGCCGGAGAAATCGCCGTCAGCCTGTTAAAAGCGGCGCGGCCGCTGGTTGTCAGCGGCGGCTCCCTCGCCAGCGAGGCCATCCTGGAAGCCGCCGGTGCGGTTGCCCGGGCCCTGTCCAGGCGGGCAGCGCAGGGTGGGCTGGTGTTGATCCGGCGGGAGGCCAACAGCACCGGGCTGTCGCTCATGGGGGGGCAGACACTGGACTGGGCGCTGGATGAGTTGAGTGAGGGCCGGGCCGATGCGGTGGTGGTGCTGGAGAACGACCTGTATCAACGCCTGCCCGCCGACCGGGTGGAGCAGGCCCTGGCCCGTGCCAACACCCGCGTGGTGCTGGACCACCAGCGGACGAGAACCGCCGAGGGGGCGGACTTCATCCTGCCTGCTGCCAGTTTCGCGGAAGGGAGCGGAACCCTGGTAAATCTGGAAGGGCGGGCCCAGCGCTTCTTCCGGGTGTTCGAACCGGCCTACCTGCGCCCCGAGACCCGAATTCACGAGAGCTGGCGCTGGTTACACACCCTGGCCGCCGGGCTGCGGGGCGAAGCCCCCGGGGATATCAGCCTGGATCTGGCCACCCGGGCCTGCGCCGGGGCCCATCCAGGCCTGGCCGGGATTGTGGATGCCGCGCCCGGGCCCGATTATCGCATAGAGGGCCTGCGGCTGGCCCGTGAGCCCCAGCGTTACAGCGGCCGCACCGCCATGCGCGCCAACCTCGATGTAAATGAACCCCGCCCGCCACAGGATACCGATACACCCTTCGCTTACTCCATGGAAGGCTACAGCGGATTTGACCGGCCCCGGCAGCAGATACCTTTCGCCTGGGCGCCGGGCTGGAATTCCCCGCAGGCGTGGAACAAGTTCACCGATGAAGTGGGCGGTCACCTGCGCGGAGGGGACCCGGGCATAAGATTGATTCGGCCTCAGCCCGGCCATCGCGAATACCCCGACCCGGTCTTTGATGACGGCGCCACTGACAGCAGCGGGCTGCGGGCGCTGGTGTTGCCACGGGTGTTCGGGGGCGAGGAAACGTCTGCCCGGGCTGAACCTGTCCGGCAGCGGATGACCGCGCCGGTGGTCATCCTGGCCCGCCCGGATGCCGAGGCGCTGGGCGTGCGCGACGGCGACAGTCTGACGCTGCTTGGTGTGCGTGAGGGCGACAGCCTGATGCTGTTTGGCGGTCCGGACATTACGGTATCGGAGCAGGAAGACTGGCCCCCCGGCTGGGCTGGCCTGCCCGCGGGATTGTTGCCCGGCCTGGGGCAGGGCGCGACACTCACTTTAGGAAAACCCACGGGAGGTGAGTCATGAGCTGGTGGACTCCACAACTGGCAGCCACTCTCTGGGCCATGTTCCAGGCGCTGGTGATCCTGCTTGCCGTGGTCGTGGTGGGAGCGGCACTGACCGTGGTCGAACGTCGGCTGCTGGGCCTCTGGCAGGATCGTTATGGTCCCAACCGGGTAGGGCCATTCGGCACTCTTCAACTGATTGCCGATATGCTGAAGATCTTTTTCAAGGAAGACTGGACTCCGCCCTTTGCCAGCCGCGCCCTGTTTATGCTGGCACCCAACCTTGCCTTCGCTTCCCTGCTGCTGTCTTTCGTTATTATCCCCATAACACCGGGGTGGGGGGTGGCGGACATGCACATCGGGCTGCTGTTCTTCCTCGCGCTGGCCGGCATCAACGTCTACGCGGTGTTAATCGGTGGCTGGGCCAGTGGCAATAAGTATGCCTTGCTCGGCGCGTTGCGAGCCTCGGCCCAGACCCTGTCCTACGAAGTGTTCATGGGGCTGTCGCTCATGGGTGTGGTGGCCATGGCCGGCTCCTTCAACCTGCGCGACATCGTCGCGGCCCAGGAAGGCCTGTGGTTCGTGATTCCCCAGTTCCTGGGTTTCGTCACATTTCTGATCGCCGGCATCGCGGTGACACACCGCCACCCTTTCGACCAGCCGGAGGCGGAACAGGAACTGGCGGATGGTTACCATGTCGAGTACTCCGGTATGAAGTTCGGCATGTTTTTCATTGGCGAATACGTGGGCATGGTGCTGGTTTCCGCGCTGATCGTGACATTGTTTTTCGGCGGCTGGCAGGGCCCCTGGCTGCCACCCATTGTGTGGTTTGCCCTCAAGACCAGCTTCTTCCTGATGCTGTTTATCCTGCTCCGGGCATCGCTGCCACGGCCCAGGTATGACCGGGTGATGAGCTTTGGCTGGCGGGTGTGTCTGCCGCTGACCCTGGTCAATCTGCTGGCTACCGGGGCGGTGCTGCTACTGACCGGTTCATAGGGAGGAAAGATGCGAAAAAACAAGGTGTTGTCGGTGTTATGGCTGATACCGGCCAGTTGGTCGCTGTTGCGTACCATGTGGATGGTATTCATGCACGGCTTCCGCAAGCGGGAAACCGTGAACTATCCGGAAGAGGAGGTTTATCTGCCTCCCCGGTACCGGGGCCGCATCATACTCACCCGGGATCCGGACGGCGAAGAACGATGCGTGGCGTGCAACCTTTGCGCGGTGGCCTGCCCGGTGGATTGTATTTCCCTGCAGAAAGGTGAAAAAGACGACGGCCGCTGGTATCCGGAGTTCTTCCGCATCAACTTTTCCCGTTGCATTTTCTGCGGCATGTGTGAAGAGGCCTGCCCCACCTCCGCCATCCAGTTGACACCGGATTTCGAGATGGGCGAGTACCAGCGTCAGCAGTTGGTGTACGAGAAGGAAGATCTGCTGATCAACGGCCCCGGCAAGGACCACGACTACCACTTTTACAAGGTTGCCGGCATGGCTATCGCCGGCAAGGATAAAGGTGAGGCACAGAACGAGGAGGTCCCGGAGGATGTCCGTACGCTTTTACCCTGACCAAAAAAGGAACTACTGATGGAACCGGGATTCTACCTTAGCGGCCTGGTGGCGGTGCTGGCCACGGTCGGTCTTATCAGCGGCTCCAGTCCGGTGCATGCGGTGGTGTACCTGATTGTTTCGCTGATTGCCGTCGCCCTGGTGTTCTTCGCCCTGGGTGCGCCCTTTGCCGGTGCTCTCGAGATTATCGTCTATGCCGGCGCCATAATGGTGCTGTTCGTGTTCGTGGTGATGATGCTCAACCTGCGTCCGGAGGCCAAGCGGGATCCCCTGTGGCTACGTCCGGGCTACTGGCTCGGGCCGTCGCTGCTGGCTCTGGTGTTGCTGGTGGCGCTGGTGGCGCTGATCAGCGACGGGCAGGCAGGCATGACCATTGACGGTGAGCTGATAACCGCCCGGGACATCGGCCTCACCCTGTTCGGCCCATGGCTGATAGTGGTGGAGCTGGCCGCCATTCTGCTGCTGGCGGCGCTGGTGACGGCGTCCCACGTGGGCCGGCGCAACAAACCCCGGGGCAATCGCAACCGTGGAGGCACCCGATGACTGGTATCCCGATGGAGCATGGCCTGATCCTGGCCGTTATTCTGTTCAGCCTGGGGTTGGCCGGGTTGATGCTGAGGCGCAGTATGCTGTTCGTTCTCATGAGCCTGGAAGTCATGCTCAATGCCGCCGCGCTGGCCTTTGTGGTGGGCAGCACCGCCTGGAACCAGCCGGACGGGCAGGCCATGTTCCTGCTGGTCATCACCCTGGCGGCAGCCGAGGCCAGCGTCGGCCTGGCGCTGATGATACAGCTTTACCAGCGTTTCCGTTCACTTGAGCTGCACGAAGTCAGCAGGATGCGTGGATGATGATGGCTGCGACTTTACTGTCATTTCTGTTACCTCTGGCCGGTGCCATTGTTCTCGGCTTTTCCGGCGGGCGGCTGGGACCGCGGGCCAGCGCGGCCATTGGCGTGGGCAGCGTGGGGCTGGCCGCGCTGGCCACCGCCTGGGCCCTGCTGACCTTCTCCGGCGACAGCCAGGGGTTCACGCTCTGGACCTGGGTTTCCGTGGGCGAGTTCCAGCCGACCATGGGCGTGGTGGTTGATCGTCTCTCGCTGGTCATGATGTCGATCATCACCGGCGTGGGTTTCCTGATTCACCTGTTCGCTGTCTGGTACATGGTGGGCGAGGCCGGTATAACCCGCTTCTATGCCTGGATGAACCTGTTTGTGTTCAGCATGCTGGTGCTGGTGCTGGCCGATAACCTGCTGTTGCTGTTTCTCGGTTGGGAAGGCGTTGGCCTTTGCAGCTACGGCCTTATCGGCTACTACTATCAGAACGAAGCTAATGGGCGGGCGGCGTTCAAGGCGTTTATCGTGACCCGCACAGGTGACGTATTCCTTGCCCTGGGGCTGTTCCTGATCTTCGTGGAACTCGGCACCCTCGATATCGGATTGGTGCTGGAGCAGGCACCACGGGTCTGGGCCGAGGGGAGTGTCACTGCCAATCTTGCGGCATTGCTGGTCCTTGGCGGTGCCCTGGGCAAGTCTGCACAGGTGCCGCTGCACACCTGGCTGCCGGATGCCATGGCAGGCCCCACTCCGGTGTCGGCCCTGATCCACGCGGCCACCATGGTGACCGCCGGCGTTTATCTGATTGCACGCCTGAACGGGCTGTTCCTGCTGGCACCGGATGTGATGTGGCTGGTGGGCATCATCGGAGCCCTGTCGCTGTTGCTGGCGGCCTTCGCGGCCCTGGCCCAGACCGACATCAAGCGGGTGCTGGCCTATTCCACCATGAGCCAGATCGGCTACATGTTCCTGGCGCTGGGGGTCGGGGCGTTTGACGCGGCCATTTTTCACCTGATGACCCACGCCTTCTTCAAGGCATTGCTGTTCCTTTCAGCCGGGGCCGTTATCATCAGTTGCCACCATGAACAGGATCTGAGCCGGCTGGGTGGGCTCTGGCGCAAACTGCCGGTCGCCTATGCCGGTTTCCTGGCGGGGGGCGCGTCGCTGGTGGCATTGCCGCTGGTAACCGCGGGCTTCTTCAGCAAGGACGAGATTCTCTGGCAGGCCATGGCCTCGGGCCACTACGGACTGTTCGCGGCGGGTCTGACCGGAGCCGTGCTAACCGGCCTGTACACGGTGCGGCTGATCCTGGGCATTTTTCATGGCCAGCCCCGCAGTGATCATGCACGCCATCCCCGGCCGGGCACCAGTCCCCTCAGGCATCACCTGCCTTTGGCAATCCTGGCCGTGCTTTCCACCTTCGTTGGTGCCTGGCTGTACCCGGGGCTTGAGGTGGTGTTCCCGCCGCCCCCCGATGATGCCACGAACGCCGGCCACACCCTGTTTCAGTTCCTGGCGACCGGAGCGGTGCTTGCTGGCCTGGCTCTGGCTGGCTGGCTGTTCCTGGCGCGGCGCCGGTGGCTTGACGCAAAGGTCGGTCGGGGCCTGGGGGCGCGGCTCTGGATCCTGTTCAACCGGGCCTGGGGCTTCGATGCCCTGTTCGACCGGACACTGGTCCGGCCCTGGCAGGCCCTGGTACGCGTGCTGCGTTTCGACTTTATTAACCTGGGGATGAACCTGCCGGCCGTGATTGCCCGCCTGTGCAATGCGGGCCTGGTGCGGTCCCAGGACGGCCAGCTGCGGACTTACGCCAAAGTGATGGTATTCGGTGCCACGGTGATACTGGTTGGCCTGGTAATGACTCAGGGAGGTGGCGCATGATTCTGTTCTGGCTGATTCTGATTCCCTTCCTCGGTGGCATGCTGTGCTGGCACTCGGAGCGTTGGGGCGAACAGGCGCCGCGCTGGATTGCCCTGGCCACCATGCTGTTCGTGCTGGCGGTCAGCGTCGTGCTTTGGGCAGGCGGTGATTTCAGCGCCTATGGCGCCGGCGAGAGACCGTGGCTGCTGGAGTGGCGAGTCCCCTGGATTCCTCGTTTTGGCATCGAGATTCATCTGGCTCTGGACGGCTTGTCGCTGATCCTGATTGCGCTGACCGGCTTTCTCGGTGCCTTGGCGGTACTTTGCTCATGGAAAGAGATTGTCGAGCGGGTGGGCTTTTTTCATCTGAATCTGCTGTTTGTTCTGGGCGGCGTGGTGGGTGTGTTTCTGGCGCTGGACCTGCTCCTGTTCTTCCTGTTCTGGGAAGTGATGCTGGTACCCATGTATTTTCTGATTGCCCTCTGGGGGCACAGCGGCTCCCCGGGGCAAACCCGGATTCGTGCCGCCACCCGCTTCTTCATCTACACCCAGGCCAGCGGCCTGCTGATGCTGGTGGCGATCCTTGCGCTGGTGTTCGTGCATTACACCAGCTCCGGCGAGATAACCTTCAGCTATGACGCACTGTTGAACGCCGACGTGCCCGACAATCTGTCCTTCTGGATTATGCTCGGGTTTTTTATTGCCTTTGCGGTGAAGCTGCCTGTCGTGCCTTTTCATGGCTGGCTGCCGGATGCGCACGCCCAGGCGCCCACTGCCGGCAGCGTGGACCTTGCGGGCATTCTGCTGAAAACCGCCGCCTACGGCATGCTGCGCTTTGCGATTCCGTTGTTTCCGGAACAGTCCCAGGCCTTTGCGCCGGTGGCCATGGCGCTGGGGGTCGTGGGTATTATTTACGGCGCGGTCCTGGCCTGCGGCCAGCAGGATATCAAGCGGCTGATTGCCTATGCCAGCATATCCCATATGGGGTTCGTGCTGATTGCCGTTTATTCCGGATCCGAACTGGCGATCCAGGGCGCAATCGTACTCATGGTGGCCCATGCGTTCTCCAGTGCCGCTCTGTTCATTCTCAGTGGCCAGCTCTTTGAACGCATTCATACCCGGGATATGCGTCGCATGGGCGGGCTCTGGGGCCGAATACCGGTGTTGCCCGGCGTGACCTTGTTTTTCCTGGCGGCCTCTCTGGGGATGCCCGCCACGGCCAATTTCCTTGGCGAGTTCATGGTACTGTTCGGTACCTTCCGCAGCGCTCCGGTGGTGGTGGTCATCGCCAGCGCCGGGCTGGTGCTTGGCGCGATCTATTCACTGCTGATGATGCAGCGGGTGCATTTCGGTCGCGAACAACAACCGGGCCTGCTCGCGGGTCCGGATGTGCGGGAGTACGGCATGATGTTGGCCTTGATCGGACTCACCCTGGCAGTGGGCCTGAATCCGCAACCCCTGCTTGATACCACGGCGTCAATGGTCCGGCCGGTGGCGGACCTGTTCATGGCGGGCCCGGTCCGGGCAGGAGGGATGAACTGATGCTGACCCTGATCGATCTTGTGGGGCTGCTGCCCCTGCTTATTGTCGCCTCGACAGCCGTACTGGTAATGCTGGGCGTCGCCTGGCGACGCCACCACGGTGGTACCGCGGCGGTCACTGTCAGCGGTCTGGCCCTGGCCCTGGCGAGCCTGCCGCTGGCCTCGGCCGCGCCCTCTTCGCCGCCGCTGATGATCTTTGACGGCCTTGCCCTCATGGGCAGCGCGCTGGTGTTGGTGAGCGGCCTGTTTATCGCCGCCATGAGCCATGGTTACCTGGCCGGCTACAGGGGGCCGCGGGAAGAGTTTTACCTGCTGTTGCTTTGCGCGGTAACGGGTGCCCTGGGCCTTGTGGCCAGCAACCACCTGGCCACCCTGTTCATCAGCCTTGAATTGCTGTCGATGCCTTTGTACGGCATGGTGGCGTACAGTTTCCGGACAGAACGGTCCCTGGAGGCGGGGATCAAATACCTCATATTGTCCGCCGCCGCCACCGCCTTTCTGCTGTTTGGCATGGCGTTGATCTATGCCCGCACCGGCCACCTTGAGCTGACGGCACTCGCCGCGGGGGTTGCTGGCAGTCCGGACCCCTGGATTCTGGGCGGCGCCGCACTGTTACTGGTGGGGCTGGGGTTCAAGTTGTCCATCATACCGTTTCACCAGTGGACACCGGACGTATACCAGGGAGGTCTGGCGCCGGCGACCACTGTGCTGGCCACGGTGAGCAAACTGGCGGTGTTTCTGGTATTGCTGCGGCTGGTACTGGTGGCCCCGGTCTTCGGCAGTGGATGGCTCCTTGGCCTGATCAGCCTGCTGGCTCTTCTCAGCATGTTCGGTGGCAACCTGCTGGCCCTGTTCCAGCCTGACCTGAAGCGCCTGCTGGGCTACTCTTCCATCGCCCATATGGGCTACCTGCTGGTGGCCGTTATAGTAGGTGGCCCCCTGGCGTTGGAAACCACCGGGGTTTACCTGTTCACCTATATTGTGGCCACCATGGGGGCGTTTGGCGTGATTATGCATGTCTCCGGCACCGGCAGTGGCGAGGATGCCTCCGGGTTGCACCATTACAGGGGACTGTTCTGGCACAGCCCCTGGCTGGCAGCATTATTGACTCTGAGCATGTTGTCCCTGGCCGGCATTCCGCTGACCGCCGGATTCTTCGGTAAATTCTATATCATCGCCCTGGGTGTGGAAGGCAGCCGGTGGTGGCTTGTTGGAGGGATCGTTATCGGCAGCGTTATCGGGCTGTTCTACTACCTGAGGGTGATCGTCACCCTGTATCTGCGCGAACCGGGTATGCAGCAGGCGGTGGCGGATGCCGGCCGGGGTCGGGTAGAGAAACTCGCCCTTCTGATTGTTGCCGTCTCAATACTGCTGCTGGGTATTTACCCGGTGCCGTTTATTGACTGGGTGGCGGGTCTCGCCTGGGCGGCCAGGCTTCTTTGACTTAAATCAGTATAGCCTCGGCTGGTTTCAGATTGTTCCCTATTTTCAGTGTCAGTTCAGTTGTGGGTGATTAACTGTCATTTTCAAGCCGAAGAACCGGAGCGATCCTTCTTCAGCTCACTGACGAGGAGGCGAAATGAATACGAAGTTTTGCAAAGTGACTGCGATCTTCTCCAGCCTGGACTTGAAGAAAGTAGAGGATGCGCTGATCGCGGCTGGTTTTTCCGGTATGACGGTGTCTAAAACCCATGGCCGTGGCAGATATAAAAACTACTATGCCAAGGACACCATGGCCGATTCCGTTCGCGTGGAGATATTCACGGAAGCCGAGCAGGCAGACGAGATCGTTGACCTCATTGCCCGAACGGTGCACAAGGGGCTTGCCAGCGACGGAATCATAGCCGTGCTGCCGGTGGAAGACCTGCTGCACATCCGTGACTTCAAGGAGGCCCAGTGATCGGGTATCGCTGTGTCTTATGTCTTTGTGACAAGGTGAGGGGAAGGCGGGTGCGGACATGATGGGCGTCAACGAGGCTGGGACTGGTATCGGAGCCATGATGTCAGACAACAGAAATGGCGCGGTCGAGATTGCCGGCGCCGGGCCGGCCGGGCTGGCAGCCGCCATCACACTGGCGCGCGCGGGGCGGTCAGTCATCGTGCATGAGGCCCGGGCCGAGGTGGGGCACCGCTTCAAACGGGACCTTCAGGGGTTGGAGAACTGGAGCACGCAGCAGGATGCCCTGGCGGTGTTGCAGGAACTCGGAATCACCACCGACTTCAAGCGAGTTCCATGCCGCCGGGGTACCGCCTTTGATGCCTGGGATTCCCCGTACGCCATTGAGAGCATTGAGCCGCTGTTCTACCTGGTGGAGCGTGGCTCCGGGCCAGACACATTGGACACGGCGTTGCTGAGACAGGCCAGGGAACTGGGCGTGCAGGTGCATTTCAAAAGCCGGCTGCGGCATGCCCGGGGCCCGGCCATCCTGGCGACTGGCCCAAAGGCCGCCGATGCCATTGCGGTCGGCTATCATTTCGATACATCCATGCCGGACGGTTTCTGGGCAATTTGTGATAACAACCTTGCCCCTAAAGGGTATGCCTACCTTTTGGTAATGGGAGGCAAGGGAACGGTAAAGAGTTGCATGTTTACTGGTTTCAGGGATGAAGCAAAGTATGTGGAGCGAACTGTCAGTGCGTTTCAGAGGCTGGCCGGCATGGAGATGATGAATCCTCAGCCGCACGGCGGTGTTGGAAACTTCCGTATCCCTGTAACCGCATTGTCCGGGGTGCACCCGGTAGCGGGTGAGCAGGCCGGTTTCCAGGATACGCTGTGGGGCTTCGGGATGCGCGCGGCCATCACCTCCGGCGTGCTGGCCGCACGCAGTCTGCTGCATGGTGACGACTACAACCGGCTTTGGCGAGAATCCCTGGAGCGTCCGATGGCGGCGGCGTTGGTGAACCGCGCGTTTTATGGGCTGCTGGGTAACCGCGGTTATCGCTGGTGCATGCGCCGCCAGGAAAACCATCTGGATGCGCGCGAGTTTTTGCGCCGTCTCTACCGGCCCACACTTGCCAGGCGTCTGCTGGCGCCGTTGGCGGGTTTGCATTTGCGGAGCCAGCGACGGGATATAAGCTGCAATCACGTCGACTGCGGCTGTATCTGGTGCCGGCATGGCCGGGAGTGGCATACGTAATGCCAACCGTTCGCAAGGACTTCGGAGTTGAGTGATGGATGAGTCGATCAGTCACAGTGGAACATCGTATTATTGTGATCGTACTTGTCTACGTCTGGCAATGGTGGCAATCATCAATAGTGTAGTGTCGCTGACCGCCACACTCGTGATTGGTGTGGATGTGCAGTTGTCTGTAGGGCGGTTTATATGATGCCCGGGGCTCCGGCATTCATTGCTGGGGGTGATCGCGGCCCTGACGTCTGAGATCAAGCCAGCCTCTGTAGAGCCAACGCAAACCAAAGAGCGAGACTGTTGGAACGATAATCCACTGCGCTAGAGGGGCGATACCTGTGCCAAGGAAGGGAAACAGGGGCATAGAATCATTGTAGCTCCAGCGCTGGCCTGCGCCTGTGGCCCAGGCTTCAAAGACTATGGTTATAAGCAGACCGGTAGCAAAATACGCTCCTAAAGCATGGCGGCGCCACCGCCCCTGTATCCAAAAGCCATCTTTAGTTGCCGCTGCGGCGACGCCATAGGCAAATAGTGCAATATTGGCATCGCCGATTGCCGCCCGCGTGCACAGCCAGACGACCGCACCATGGGACGCCTCCATCATCCCTGTAAAGAAAGGCACCTGGATCATTTCCCAAAAAAAATGCAGCAAAAAGCTGACAGACCAGATTAAAAAAAACAGGAACCAGCCTCTACGTGATGGTCGACGTGAACAATGCATAATCTATCCAGCCAATCTAATAACTTCAGGCAGCCGAAGTTGAAATCGCAACCCTTCATCGCAGCGGCCTCCTGACCACCCGATAATTCGGAAATGGCCAGAACCGGTCCACCCAAAAACAACGGCAGCAGCAAGGAGATAACTCGTCGGTTCATTGCGGCCATCTCGATTTCATGCGCCAAATGGTCGGATTGCATGCTTGGCGCCCAGTATGCCTTTCAATAGTGAGCAATCATAGCACCTCTCCAAGATGGGCGCTGGGGGCGAAATAGCCTCTTTGATGCGTCGTCAGGTCTGACAGTCTGACGGGTGGGGATGTCAGTACGAAAATCGGGAAAATGAAATTTAGCTGAAAATTCAGGTTCGTTTCAGTTGACCACTACAAACTTTGTGCGTCAAGATTAAATGCCGTTTAACTGGCACATCCATATTGAGGCAATAAATCGTTGTCGATATGAAAATTAAAATAAGGAGTTTCAGGTGAGCAAAATCTTCAAATCAATAAGCGCTCCGCTGGCGATAGCTTTAGTAGCAACACCGGCGTTGGCCGCGGAGCCGGTCGGGCGTGCGTCACCAACCGTAGAAGACCTGAAGGTTGAAATAAATCAACTGACGGCTGAAGTGGAAGAGCTCAAGAAAGGCGATTCCCCCTTCACGGTGAACGGTTATTACCGCTTGCAGGCGACCTCAGAAAGCCTGGATGAAACCAACGAGAACAGCAGTTCATTTGTTGACCAGCGCCTGCGTGCAAAGATCACCGGCGACCTCAACGATAACGTGAGCCTGGTTTGGTACGGTG